>WNFK01216602.1_pt1 | contig 27815 bp, 26 predicted proteins | sample 5400281 | NCBI WGS metagenome assembly WNFK01 (sample SAMN13153350, study PRJNA577476) | soil metagenome | isolation source: 20 cm soil on Douglas fir-dominated hillslope | place: USA:California | collected 2013-09-17
CGAACGTCAGAAACGGCAGATCCTCGCCCCAGAGCGGAGTCAGCGCGCCGCGAATCGCGCCGGCCGCCAGTGCCGCGGCCACGGCGAACGCGTAGCGTCCGGACACCGACCAGTCCGGAACTCGAATGTAGCTCGCTCGGGTGACTGCCATCGAGATCCCGCAACTTGAAGAAATACCACAGGAAATGTCGGGCGCCCAATTGCGCCGTCTCAGGACCCCTCCGTTCTGCGATAGTGTGTGCCTCGCGCCAAGGAGGCAGGGATGAAAGCGATCGTCTTCGCGCAAACCGGTGGTCCCGAAGTGCTGGCCCAGGCCGATGTTCCCAAGCCGGAGGTCCGGCCGGGCGGCGTGGTCATCAAGAACCACGCGATCGGCGTGAACTTCGCCGACACGCGCTTCCGCCAGGGCACGTATACCGTCAAGCCGAAGCTTCCCGATATCCCCGGCATGGAGGCGGCGGGCGTGATCGAGGCCGTCGGCGAAGGCGTGACGAATCTTCGGCCCGGCATGCGCGTGGCGGCCTTCACCAGCCGGGCGTACGCCGAGTACTGCGCGTCGCCGGCCTTCATGGCGATCCCGCTCCCCGACTCCGTCAGCTTCGTCGACGGCGCGGCGTTCCTGATCCAGGCGCTGACGGCCTATCACCTGCTCTACACCGTCGACACGATCCGTCCGGGCCGAAGCGTGCTCGTTCACGCGGCCGCCGGCGGGGTCGGACTCGCGGCGGTCCAGCTGGCGAAGGCGGCGGGCGCCCGCGTGTTCGGCACCGTCTCGAACGACAGCAAAGCGGCACTCGCGAAGGAGGCCGGCGCCGACGTCGTCATCAACTACGCCGCGGAGTCGATCTGATCCTCGACGCGGTCGGCAAGCCGACGTTCGAGGAGGGCCTGCGCTGTCTGGCGCCGTTCGGACACATCGCGCTCTACGGGCGCGCGGGCGGCGCGCCCGATCCGCTCAATCTGTCGGCCCTCTCTCCGAAATCGCAGAAGGTCAGCGCGTTCTCGCTGCCGACCTTGACGCGAGGCTTTCCCGACAAGACCCGCGAGAGCGCCGAGCGATGCTTCGCGCTCATGCGAGAGGGCCGGCTCAAGGTCTACATCTCCCGGACGTACCCGCTGGCGCAGGCCGCGGAGGCCCACCGCTATCTCGAGTCACGCGAATCGACGGGCAAGCTGATCCTGTTGCCGTGATCCATTGAACGCACCCCCATGCGGGGAGAGAGGTGACGCGATGGATTTTGGACTACAAGGCAAGCGCGCGCTCGTGACCGGCGGCAGTCTCGGCATCGGCAAGGCGATCGCGCTCGAGCTCGCCCGCGAGGGCGTCGACGTCGCGATCGTCGCGCGCACGAAGGACCGGCTCGAGGCCGCGGCGCGCGAGCTGGAGGGACAGACCGGCCGGCGCGTCATCCCGCTCGTGGCCGACGTCACCAGCAAGGAGCAGGTCGATCGCGCGGTCGCCCAGGCGGCCGAGCGGCTCGGCGGCCTGCACATCCTGGTCAACAGCGGCTCGGCGCCCGGCGGCTCCGCGACGGCGACGGGGCCGATCGAGAGCGTCGTCGACGAGGATCTGCTGCACGACTTCAACGTGAAGTACGTGGGCGCCCTGCGCTGCGCGCGTGCCGCGATCCCCTACCTGAAGCAGAACGGGTGGGGACGGATCATCAACATCAGCGGCACCAACGCCCGGAACGCGGGCAACCTGAGCGGCGGCGCGCGCAACGGCTCCCTCGTGCATCTGACCAAGACCCTGGCCGTGCAGCTCGGACGCTACGGCATCACGGTCAATTGCGTTCACCCCGGCACGACGCGCACGGAGCGCACGCCGAAACTCCTGGCGGCCCGCGCCGCCGGGCTCGGCATCCCGGCCGACGAGGTCGAGAAGCGCGATTTCGCCTACGAGTCGCCGCGGGGCAACTCGATCTGTCGCATGGTGGACGCGTCCGAGATCGCCTATCTCACGGTCTTTCTCGCGTCGGACAAAGCATGGGCCGTCACCGGCGAGCTGGTCGTGGCGACCGGCGGAGCCGGCCGCTCCGTGTACTACTAGCGCTGAATTCTCATCGAAAGGACACGGCGATGGCCGACTGGAAGCCACCCACGCAAGATCGGATCGAGGGCTACTTCAAAGAGCTGAACAACTGGGGCCGCTGGGGTCACGACGACCAGCGCGGCACCGCGAATCTGATCAGCGCCGCGAAGCGCGCGCAACCCCGTCGAGCCGCGAGCGCGCCGACGTGGTGCTCGATCGGTTCGACCTCGTGTATCACGGCTTCTCGATCACGCACATCGACGCCCTGTGCCACGTGGCGTGGGACGGCGAGCTCTACAACGGCCGAGGATTCAAGGACAGCTTGACCGCGGCCGGGGCGACCTGGTGCGCGATCGACGCCTACTTCGACGGCCTGACGACCCGGGGCGTGCTCCTCGACGTCGCCGCCGGTCGCAAGGAGGGATACGTCACGGTCGGTCAGCCGGTCACTCCGAAGGAGCTCGATGCGGTCGCCGCGCGGGCGGGAGTCACAGTCGAGCCGGGCGACGTGGTGGTCGTGCGCAACGGCGACGAGCCCTTCAGGAAGGCCAACCCCGACTGGGTTCCGCGCGTGTCGCCGCACCCGGGAATGCATCTGTCGTGTCTGGAATGGTTTCGCGAGAAGGACATCGCCGCGATCTCGTGGGACATGATGGATGAGCGCCCGACGACCTATCCGGGCTTCGCCATGAGCACGCACCTGGCCATTCCGTTCCTGGGTCTCGTGCTCGTGGACAACACGAATCCGGAGCGGCTGGCCCGCGCGTGCGCCGAGGAAGGGCGGTACGAGTTCCTCTTCACCGCGACGCCGATCCGGCTGGTCGGCTCGACGGGCGCGCCCGCGCACCCGCTGGCGATCTTCTAGCGGTCGGCGGCGACGAAACGCGCGGTCAGGCCGGACAGGAGCCGGGCCCGCGCAGCAGGACGCCCGGCGTGCGGCCGGTCGTCTGGCCGTTCTCCAGGGTCAGCTGACCGTTGACGATCGTGGCGGCGATCCCCTCCGCCTTCTGCACGAGGCGGCGGGCGCCGCCGGGCAGATCGGTCTCGACCGTCGGCATCGCCGGCTGCACGCGGTGCTCGTCGAACACCACGACGTCCGCCTTGTAACCCGCGCGCAGGAGCCCGCGGTCGTGGAGCTCCCACGCCGACGCGTTGTCGAAGGTGAGCTTGCGTACCGCCTCTTCGAGCGTGAACGCCTGCCGCGCGCGCACCCAGTAGCTCAGCAGATGAGTCTGGAGCGACGAGCCCATCTCCTGGCAGACGTGCGCGCCCGAGTCCGAGAACGTCGCGAGCGTTCGTCCATGCTGCAGCATCCCGAGCACGTGCTCCGGGTCCTCGTTCACGAGGGGCTGCACGAACACCTGGTTGTCGTTCTCGAGCACCAGATCGATCATGACCTCGACCGGATGGCGATGACGCTCGGACGAGAGCTGGGCGACGGTCGGATCGTTCCAGTCGACGCCCTTCATGGCATAGAGGTTCGCGTAGTCGGGCCTGCGCGGATCGGTGGTGGCCGCGCCGCCGCCCTGGAACACGTTGTCCCGCGGCTTCATGCCGGCCTCTTCGGCGATCAGCTGGCGGCGCGTCGCCGGGTCGGCGAGGCGCCGCTTCTGCTCCGCGAGCGGCAGGCGGCGGAGCTGGCGCCACGCCGGCAAGACGTCGAACGGCAGATAGGACTTGAGCGAGAAGATGGCGTTGATCGAGCGTGTGGTGGTCTGCCCCCACATCCGCGCGCCCGCGGCCGCGCATTCGTCGAGGTACTCCAGCTGATAGGTCCACGGATTCGGCTGGTCGCCCTGACGGCTCGAGATCGTGCCGAACATCACCGGCCGTCCGGTATCGACCGCCAGCTGTTTGAGTCGCGCGAAGAATCGGCGCTGCGCCTCGCCTCCCGAAACGTCCGGACCGACCTGGAACACGCCGCTGTTCAGCTCGGCCATCGCGCCCACCAGACGATCGAGCTCCGTCCAGTCGGCGATGCGACTCGCCACCGGGGTGTTGTCGGGCGTGACGTGGGTCGTCGCGCGAGAGCTCGAGAAGCCCATCGCGCCGACGCGGATCGCCTCCTGCACCGCCGCGGCCATCCGCGTCAGGTCGTCCTCGGTCGCGCGCTCGGTCAAGGCGCGCTTGCCCATGACGTACATCCGCAGGGCCGAGTGGCCGATGTAGGCGCCGTAGTTGATCGCCTTGGGCAGGCGGTCGACGTTCGCCAGGTACTCGGGGAAGGTCTCCCAGGTCCAGTCGATCCCCGCCATCATCGCTTCGGTCGGGATGTCCTCGACCGCGGTCAGGCAGCGAGCGAACCACTCGCGCTCCGCGGGCGGACACGGCGCCAGCGCGAATCCGCAATTGCCCATGATGACGGTGGTCACGCCGTGCCAGCAAGAGCAGCTCCCGATGCGATCCCACGCCACCTGGGCGTCCATGTGGGTGTGACCGTCGATGAAGCCCGGCGAGACGATCAGACCGTCGGCGTCGAGCGTGCGCTCGGCCGCCGATCGAATGCGCCCGATCTCGACGATCCGGCCGTCCTTGATTCCGACGTCGCCGCGATAGCGCGCGCCCCCCGAGCCATCGACGATGGTCCCGCCACGAACCACGAGATCGAACCCCATGTCTTCTCCTTTAGAGGCGTAGAGGCGCGCCTCGGCGGGCGGGGCCCCAGCCCCGCGCGCGCGCGGCGTCACGCGAGATGCCCCACAGGATCAAAAGGATCGGGAGCAAGTACATGTGCGCGCCGCTCCACATGAGCCCGCCGCCGACCATCTGATCGTCGACCGCGCTGATCCCGAGGGCCGCCGCGGCCCGCGCATAGTGAGGATAGAACGCGCGCTCCGGCACCGCCAGCAGCATCCCGAGCGCCGTGCTCTGCGCGGTCGCGGCGACGAGATACGCGATCTGGAGGCCGGGATGCAGGCGCGGGCCGAGCCGCGGTGCCGGGCGGATGATCGGCCACCAGAACAGGAGCGCGGTGCCGAAGAAGGTCATGTGCTCGATCGCGTGCACGATCTCGTGCTCCGCAGCCGCGTCGTAGAGCAGCGGCACGTGCCACACCCAGATGGCCGCGACGTGGAGCAGGCCGGCCGCCGGCCAGAACGTCATCGCCGACAGCGCGCCGCGCGGCCACGCCGTCCGTCGCAAGGGCGCCGCGAGCCATCGTCGCGCACCGGGCGGCAGTCCCCACAGGACGAGGGGCAGCGGATTGCCGAGCAGCAGCAGCGGCGCCGCCATCATCGTCAGCAGCAGGTGCTGAGCCATGTGGGCCGAGAATCGCTCGGCGGCGAGCTCGTCGAGCGGTGAGAGCAGCGCGCCCGCGACGAACGCGAGCCCCAGCGCGTACGACGCCGGCCGCCAGAACGGCGGCGCGTACCCGGCGGCGTGAAACCGGCGCCACCCGCGCGCGTAGGAAATCGCGACCGCCACGAGCACGAGTGCCAGGAGAGTCTTGAGAGCCGCCTCAACCATCGGCCATCACGGGGGCAGTGTCGGCCCGGGCTCCGCGTGCTGTCAACAAATGGCCGAATTTGACACGATGAAGTCGGCGGCTTACTTTTGCGCAGCAGGACAAGCACAGCCGGACCGACACCAGGAGCGTGCCATGCGGACCTACTACGACATCGATCTGACGAGTCGGAACATCACCAAGCGGGAGCTGCACGGCGAGGAGATCGTCAGGGCGGGCCGCTACTGGATCGCCAAGACCCTGCTCGAGCTCGGGGCGGCGACCGTTGACCCGCTGTCGCCGTCGAATCCACTCATCTTCTCGGCCGGTCCGTTCGCGGGCACGAGCTTCTCGAACGCGAACCGGACGAGCGTGGGCTGCAAGAGTCCGCTCACCGGCGGTATCAAGGAAGCCAACGGCGGGGGCAGCTTCAGCTATGGGCTCGGACAGCAGAAAGTCGCCGGCTTCACCCTGCACGGCGCCGCCTCCGAATGGGTCGTCATCCACTTCCGGAAAGACGGCACGATCGACTTCGACGACGCCGCGCCGTACCTGGGCAAGGGCAACTTCGAGGCCCAGGAGATGCTGCACAAGAAGTACGGCCGCAAGGTCACCATCGCCCTCTGCGGGCCTGTCGGCGAATACCAGGGTTTGCTCGGCGGCATCTCGTTCAGCGACAAGGACGGCCGGCCGGCCCGGCTGTCGGCGCGCGGCGGCGTGGGCGCGGTGATGGGCTCCAAGAAAGTCAAAGCCGTCGTGGTCGATCTGGACAAGATCCCGCCGTTCACCGACTCGAAGAAGGTCAACGCGGCGATCAAGGACTACGCCAAGATGCTGCTGGCGGACACGATGGTCACGAGCTTCTATCAGAAGATCGGCACGATGGGCATGGCGGATCTTCAAAATGCGCTCGGCGGTCTGCCGGTGCGCAACTTCAGCGCCGGCCAGCAGGTCAACGTCGCGGGCGGCGAAAAGTTCAAGATGGGCGGCGAGTACATCAGCCAGCTCAACGTCTCGCGCGGCGGCGAGCACACGCACGCGTGCATGCCGGGCTGCGTGATCCAGTGCAGCAACGTCTATGCGGACGCCAGCGGCAAGGAGGTCGTCTCGCCGGTCGAGTACGAAACGCTCGGGCTCCTCGGCACCAACTGCGGGCTCAGTGACCCCGACGATCTCGCTCAGATGAACTTCCTCGCCAACGATCTCGGCGTCGACACGATCGAGCTCGGCGCCACGATCGCCGTCCTGATGGAAGCCGGGCTTGGCGCATTCGGCGACGTGAAGTTCATGGCCGACTGCATGGCGGAGATGCGCCGCGGTACCGAAAAGGGGCGGCTGTGGGCGCAGGGCACGGCGCGCGTCGGCGCTCACTACCACGTGCGCCGCGTGCCCGTCATCAAGAAGCAGGCGATCAGCGCCTACGACCCGCGCGTGGTCGAGGCCACCGGCATCACCATGATGGCCACCGCACAGGGCGCCGACCACACGGCCGGCAACCTGCCGCGGCTCAAGACGCGCGACATGAGCGCCGAGCAGATCGTGGAGCAGAGCCTGGCCCACCAGGCGCGCGTGGCGGCCAACGACTCGCTCGGGCTCTGCATCTTCGGGATGAGCGTGACGAACCCGAACACGGAGTTCCTGGTCAACGCCATCAACGCCGCGCACGGGACGAGCCTGACCAAGGACTTCTTCGAGCCGCTGGGACGGGACGCGCTCCGGATGGAGTACGAGTTCAATCGTCGCGCCGGGTTCACCGAGAAGGACGACGAGCTCCCGGAGTTCTTCTACACGGAGCCGCTGCCGCCCACCAATCACGTGGCGCGCTTCCACGGGGGCGACGTGCATCGGATGTACGAGCGGCTGCCCGAGCCGGCAATGCCGGCCTGAGCGGACGCGATGCGCTAGCTGACGGCGTGCTCGGGTGGCGCCAGGGGCAGGAGCAGGGTGAACAGGCTTCCCCGGCCCTTGACGCCTTCGCTTTCCACGCTGATCTGGCCGCCGTGAAGCTCGACGAGCTTTCGGGTGAGCGCGAGCCCGAGGCCGGTTCCTTCCTGCTCGCGCGCTGACGACGAGTCGCCCCGCTCGAACTTGTCGAAGATCCGGGCCTGGTCCTCGGCCTTGATCCCGATGCCGGTGTCCGCGACCCTGATGCGCAGCGAGCACGGACCCTCAGGGCCGCCCAGGAAGATCGTGTCGGCCGTCACGATGACGTGGCCGCCCGGATTGGTGAATTTGATCGCGTTGCTCAGCAAGTTGTAGATCATCTGCTGGACCCGCATCCGGTCGGCGGTGATGGCCGGCAGCGGCTCCTTCACTTCCACGGTCACCGTGATGTTCTTCTGCTGCGCGAGCGCCTGGACGACGCCCACGACTTCCGGAACGTCCTCGGCGAGGGATACGCGCGTGAGATCGAGCGTCAGATGTCCGCTGTCGACCTTGGCCAGGTCGAGCACGTCGTCGACCAGCGCCCGGAGATGGCGGCCGCCGGCGAGGATCGAGCTCAAGTATTCGAGCTGGCGCTCGTTGAGCTCGCCGTACGTTTTCTTCACGAGCACCTGCGAGAAGCCGATGACCGCGTTCAGCGGGGTGCGGAGCTCGTGGCTCATCGAGGCGAGGAACTCGGTCTTGGCGCGGCTGGCCTGCTCGGCGGCCACCTTGGACTCGAGGAGCTGGCGCGACTGGTCCAGCAGCTGGCGGATGTGGAGCTGCGCTTCGGCGTGCAGGCGGGCATTCTCGAGCGCGACGAGCAGCGCCAGCCCGACGGCCGCGCCCAGCGAGATCAGTACGCCGGTCCATGTCCGGGCTTCGAGGCGCGCGGCGTCGGCCTGGGCCGCGAGGACGCGCGTGTGGATCGCCGCCATCAACCCGTCGAGATCCTCCTGGACCTGCTCGGCATGCGTACGCGCGTCGGTATCCGTGAGCGCGATCGCCTGCGCACGGGCGCCGCGGCGCAGGAGATCTTGCTCCGTGGTGACGACGCCGCGATAGCGCTCGAACGCCGCCCGCGCCGCGGCGAGCTGCTGGCCCTCGCGCTTGCTCTGCGCATACTGGGCGAGGCGCTCGAGATCCTCGGCGACGCGGTTCGCCCGCTCGTTCCACGCCGTCGCGTAGCCGGGATCGCCCAGCACCACCGCCCGCTGCTCGAGCTTGACGAGCGGCGTGATCGCCTCGCGAGTGGACGCGGCCAGACGGACGGCGGGAATGGTGCGGGTTGCGATCTCGCGGTTGACGGAGACGAGATTGCCGACGGCGTGAAAGCTCAAATAGCCGACGATCGCCAGCACGACGATCACGAGCAGTGAGATGACGAACGGCTTCGCCGCCAGTCGCGTGCCGAGCGCGCGCGGTCCCACCATTGCCGCTATCGTCCGCAACGCACGCCCCGAGTGGTCGACTCGGGGAGGCCCGGGAGCGTACCGATAGGGCGCAGAGAAACCAAGATGAGCACCATTGTGGGGGTTCCGGCCCCAAAAGACGCAAAACACAGACCATTTCCGGACACCCCAGGTGAAGGCTGATTTCGCGCGGACTTACTCGATCCGGATCGAAACCCCGGTCGGCTCGGTCGGCTCGTTTCTGACCGATCCGGCGGCACGGATGGACCGACCGTGACCAGCCCCGGCCGGGCACCCCGGCCGGTCCGAGGCGCGGGCCGTTTCACAGGCGAGCCCGGTCGGGGTCTCAGAGGACGTAGGAACTATCCAAGCGGGAGGCACGAGATGAGCGACAGGGACACCTTGCTGCGGCAGGCGGATGATGCGTTCACCGAGCTTCGCGAGGCGGTCGAGGGGCTGAGCGACGAGGAGATGCGTCGCGTATGGCTCGGGAGCTGGGGCGTCCGAGAGATCCTCATTCACATCTCCGGGTGGCACGATGCGATGATCCCCGCGTTCGCGAACATCGCAAGCGGAGCGGCGCCCTACCCGCCCGGGACGTATGATGATTTCGATGCGTGGAATGCGCGGTTCGTCGACCGGAAGTCGGGCGTGAAGCCGGCCGACGTCTTCACCGAGCTGGACCTCAGCCACCGGCGCTTCGTCGGCGCGGCCGCGGCGCTGCCAGACGCGCACTTCGCGCCGGGCGGCGGCGCACGGGATCCGTTCGACGGCGCCGGCGCCGGGCACTACCGCGAGCACGCCGCCCAGATCCGCGAGTGGCGGAAGCGACCGTCGTGATGGATCGCGGCTGCCTCCTGTTCGATACGCCGATCGGCACCTGCGGCATCGCGTGGGGCGACCGCGGTGTCGTCGGCGTGCAGCTGCCGGAAGGCAGCGAGGCGGCAGCGCGAGCTCGGCTCGGGCGCGACTTCCCGGGTGTTCCTGAATCGCCGCCGCCGCCCGAGGTCCAGCGGGCCGTCGACGGCATCGTCGCGCTCCTGAGCGGCGAGGCGCGCGATCTGTCGTTCGTCGAGCTCGACATGCGCGAGGTCCCGCCGTTCAACCGCCGGGTGTACGAGGTCGCGCGCACGATTCCGCCGGGCGCGACGCTCTCGTACGGCGAGATCGCCGCGCGCCTCGGCGAGCCCGGCGCGGCGCGCGACGTCGGCGTGGCACTCGGGCAGAATCGATTCGCGATCGTCGTCCCGTGCCATCGCGTGGTCGCCGCGAATGGCAAGCTCGGGGGGTTTTCGGCGCGCGGCGGTATCAGGACGAAGCTTCGACTGCTCTCGATCGAAGGCGTGCAGGCGCCCGGTACCATCCCGCTCTTCGAGCGCGGCTCGATCCGCCGCTAGTCCGGGTCGGCTCTCGAAGCTCGGGTTCAGACGCGCTTTCGCGCGAGCGCGCGATCGCTTATCATCGCCTCTCACCCGAAGCTCACGTCGACGCGAGAGGACGAACCGCATGAAGACGAATGTGCTCCCGATCGTGCTGCTCTCGCTGCTCGCCCTCGCCGCCGTCGGGTGCGCGTCCGGGTCGGTGACGGGACAGGTCACCGTCCCCGGTCAGCAACGGGTGCCGCTGACGATGACCTGGGAATCGGGGCTCTTTGGCGGCAGCGGAACGATGACGGCCGTCATGCCTGACGGCGAGCGGTTCTCGGGCAAGTACGCCGTCGTGAAGAAGGACCTGATCCGCGGCTCGATCGACGCGGCCTGGACCGGCGACGACCCGCCCGAGATTCGCGGCGCGATCGACGACACCATGTGGGGCGCGGCGCGCGACTCCGGCACGTTCCTCCGCACGCACGAAAACAAGGCGATCGCGACCTTGAAAGGCAATCGCGGCACCACGATGCTCTGCCGCTTCGAGCTCGACGCCTCGGAAGCCGGCATGCGCGGCGGCGGCGCCGGCTCGTGTCAGACCTCGAAGGGCGCGAAGATCATCGCGACGTTCTAGGAGGCGCTGAGCGCCCGACTCGCCGCCACGCCGACCGGTGCCGGCCGCGTCGGGTCCGGCACCAGCCACAAGACGATCGCGGCCGCGCCGTAGCAGATCACGAACGCGATCAGCGCCTGCGTGTAGCTCTGCGTCCGGTCGTAGACCCAGCCCGTATACACCGCGGCCGGCATCGAGGCAAAGCTCTGGAACATGCTGATCCAGCCCCGGATCGTCGCGAAGTGGGCTCGACCGAACACGTCGCCGACCAGAGCCCACGTCACCGAGTTGACGCCGTCGCCGAACGAAAACAGGACGGCGAAGAGCACGAGCGCCCACCACGCCCCGTCGCCGTACGCCAGCACGGCCAGGCCGGCGGCGCCCAGCAAGACGCCCACGGCGCCGATCATTTGCTTCGACTGCCGATCGCCGAGCCACCCCGTCAGTGGCCGGCTGACGACGGTGGCCAGCGCCGTGAGTCCGACGTAGAAGGCCGCCGCCGGCTCGTCGAGCCCCTTCCAGACCAGGAGCGGCACCAGATGCACGGTCACGCCGGCGTACGGGACGTTGCGCAGGCCGTGGAATGCGGCGAGCAGCCAGAACGTCGGCGTCCGCAGAGCCTCCCGGGTGGTGAACTCTCGGGTGTCGTCGAGCGGCGGCGTGAACCCCGAGGGGCTTGCGTTGCGGTCCTGCGCGGGCGAGCGGTCACCGTCGGGCAGCAGGCCCATGCTCTCCGGGGAGCGACGGATGAAGAGCACGAGCGGAAGCAAGGTGAGCACGACCAGGCCGGACAGGACCGCGGCTGTCCGCCAGCCGAGCTTCAACACGGCCAGCGCGACCAGCGGAAAGATCAGCACGCCGCCGATGGCCTGGCCGGTCTGGACGATCGCCATCGCCAGCCCTCGCTTGCGGCGAAACCAGTGGGCGACCACGGCCAGAGTCGCCTGATTGAACCCAGCCTGGAAGCCGAAGCTCAGGGGGCCGATGAAGACGAGAAGAAAGAGAAGGTAGCTGTGCGTGAGCGAGAGCAGGATGAGCCCCAGGCCCGCGAGCAACGTCCCGGCGACCAGCATCACCCTGACGTCGAATCGATCGATGAGATATCCGACGAACGGCGCGCCGAGCGCCGCCTCGAGCCGGGACAGGGAGAACGGCAGCGAGGTCGCGGCGCGGCTGAGATTCAGCTCGGTGAGGACCGGCAGAAAATAGAGCGTGAACCCGGTGTTGAAGAGCCCGCCCTTCACCGCGTCCTGCACGCAGCCGATTGCCACGATCCACCAGCCGTAGAAAATCCGCCCCGGGCTCTGAGAGAGCGAGCGCCTCATCGCCGGCGGCTCGCGTCGGGGGCGGCGGCGCGTGGTCTCACGGTTTGTAGTTCACGCTCTTGGGCTGAAGCTTGCGAAGAAGATCCGGGTACACGAACGCGCCCAGGTCGAGCGGCTTCGTGAGCTTGCCCTGCTGCTTGAGCTGCGTCTCGGCGAGCCGGAACAAGCTGATGGTGAAGTCGTCCAGGACCATCTCGAAGCGGAGCTTCGTCATGAGCTGCTCCACCAGTTGCGGGTCGAGGCTCTTGAGGAAGTCCGACACGTCCTTGGCGGCACGCTTGCGATCCTTGTTGATGACGTCCGTCGCCTCGATGAGGGCGCGCACGAATCCCTCGGCCTGCTCCGGATTCTTCTTGATCCAGCCGAGGTTCATGTAGATGTAGACGCCCTGCTCGAGGATGCCCTCCTGGTCTCGGAGCACCTTCGTGTTCTTGACGGCCGCCAGACCGCGGGTGACCCACGGCTCCCAGACGGCATAGGCGTCGATGTTGCCGCGCTCGAGCGCCGCGATCATCTCCGGCGCCTCGACGTTCACCACCGTGTAGTCCGCCGCGTTCAGCTTGAGCTTGTCGATCAGGGCCAGCCAGAACACCTCGCCGCCCGAGCCGCGGGCCACGCCGATCTTCTTGCCCTTCAGCTGCTCGAGATTGTCGACGTTGCGGCCCACGATCGCGATCCAGCGCACCAGGCGGGTGGCCTGCGCCACCACCACCACGTTGGGATCGAGGTTGTGGTTGGCGACCCCTGCGATCTCCGAGCCGAAGGCGGATTCGATCTGGCCGTTGATGAGGAACGACACCATGGCCGAGCCCGAGGGGCCCGTGTTGATCCGTACGTCGAGCCCGTGCTTCTTGAAGAGCCCCTCCTGCTGGGCCACATAATAGGCGGAGAAGACCGGGTCCACTCCGGTCGCGATGGTCATCTTGGTCTGCGCCCAGGCCGCGCCGCTCCACAACAGGACGCTCAGGACGAGCAGGTATCCCACACCGCGTATCAGCATGACGGCTCCCCTTCTCGATCGAGGTGACATTGCCCGTGCGCGAGACCGGGTCTCGCGCCCACGCCAGCGGACCCGTTAGGTCGCCGGCGAGTATTTGCCCGCGAAGGTATAGATGCTCCAGCGAAACAGCCGATCGGTGGCGAAACCGAGAAAGCCCAGGGTGACCAGCGACACGAAGATCTCGTCGACCAGCATGAACAGCCGCCCGTCCCACAGCATCTTGCCCAGGCCGTCGTTGGCGGCGATCAGCTCCGCGGCGACGATCGTCGTGAACGAGTTGGCCATCGCCAGGCGCATCCCGGTCAGGATGTAGGGCACGGTCGCCGGCAGCGCCACGTGGAAGAAGATCTGCGCCTGCGTCGCGCCCAGCGACTCGGCCGCGCGGATCTTGTTGGGCGCGATCGCCGAGACACCGGCCGCCGTGTTCAGGATGACGATGAAGATCGTCGTGTAGATGATGAGGAAGACCTTGGACGCCTCGCCGATGCCGAACCAGATCACGGCCACCGTGATCATGGCGACCGATGGGATGAAGCGCAAGAACTCTGTGTACGGCTCCAGCAGCTTGCGCACCGGCCGGAACGAGCCCATGGCCAGTCCGATCGGGACGCCCAGCAGCGAGCCGGCGAGGAAGCCGGCCAGGATCCGCTGGAGGCTCGCCCACAGATGCTCGAACAGGATGCCGTTGCGCGCCAGCACGAGGCCCTTGCGCAAGACGACCGTCGGCGGCGGGAAGAGCACCGAGCCCACCAGATAGATCGACGTCAGCTGCCAGATCACGAACAGGCTCGCGAATCCGAGCGCGTACGCTCCGTACACCGTCACGAGCTGCCGCGCCAGGCGCATGGGCTAGTCCGTACGCGAGAGGGATTTGGCGACTTCGTCGCGGATCATCTCATACACCTGCTTGTAGTAGCCGAGGAACGCCTCGTCGGTGCGGCTGCGCGCGCCGTTCAGCGACACCTCGACGACGCCCTTCACCTGCGAGCGCGGGCCGGCACGCATGACGCCGATGCGCTTGCCCAGGGTGACCGCCTCGTCGATGTCGTGCGTGATGAAGAGGACCGTCGTGCGCGTGGCTTGCCAGATGTTGGCCAGCTCGAGCTGCATCAGCGCGCGGGTCTGGGCGTCGAGCGCGGCGAACGGCTCGTCCATGAGGAGCATCTGCGGCTCGTTCGCCAGCACCCGCGCGATCTGGATGCGCTGCTTCATCCCGCCCGAGAGCTCGGCGGGATACTTCCGCTCCTGGCCGCGCAGCCCGACCAGCTCCAGGTAGCGCATCGCGCGCTCGCGCCGCTCGGTCTTCCCCACGTGGCGCATGCGCAGCCCGAACTCGACGTTCTCGACCGCGGTGAGCCAGCCGTAGAGCGAGTCGTCGCCTTGAAACACGACGCCGCGGTCGCGGCTGGCGCCGGTGACCGGACGGCCTTCCATCAGGATCCGGCCGGCGGTCGGGCCCTCGAAGCCCGCGAGCATCTTCAGCACCGTCGTCTTGCCGCAGCCGCTCGGGCCGAGCAGGCAGAAGAACTCGCCGACCTCGATGTCGAGGCTGAAGTGCTCTAGCGCGGGGTAGTCGACGCCCTGCAGCGAGCGATAGGTCTTCTGGACATCGTGGAACGAGACCAGCGGCACGGCATCAGTCTAGTCCAACCAATCCTTCTCTTTCAGCTTGCGCGGCAGGTACTTCTTGGTGAGGAACTGGAAGTCCTTGTTGGCGAGCGCGTCCAGCTCGTACTTGAGCCCGCTCGCGAGCATCCGCTTGATCTCGGTCTGCCAGTCCTTCTTCTGAAACCACGTGTAGCCGAGCAGCTCCTTGGCGCGGGCGGTGTCCTTGTCGTTGAGCTTGATGCCGACGTTGCGCGGCAGCTCGTACGCCTCGGGATCCGCGCTCGAGAGCCCGATGAATTTTGCCTTCGGAATCGCCATGCGCTGGCTCTCGAACGCCAGATTGATCGAGCCCTGCTTGATGACCGAGTAGATGTAGTAGCCCCACGGGTCGTTGTCCACCAGGACGTAGACCGGGAGCTTCTTCTCGTCGTGTAGCCGCCGCGCCATCCGCCGCACGCCGCGCGGGGGTTGTCCGTTGCCGGTCAGCAGCACGCAGTTGTGCGTCCGCCAGAACTTGTCCTCCGAGAGCCGGTTCCACTGCGTGCCCTTCTCGACCAGCAGCACGAAATCGGCAGTGCACCGGCGGATCTCGAGATACTCGGGCTCGACGATCGACGGCACCGAGTAACCGCCCTTCCCGAGCCGCGCGCAGTCGACCGTATCGCCGTCGTCGACCAGCACCAGGGGGCCGACGATGGACCCGGCGTTCTCCGCGCGCACGTGCAGCTCCTCGCGGAGCGCCGCCAGCGTCACCTCGAGATCTTCGATGAGCGGATCGGACTCGTCCTGCGTGTCGAGCGTGTTCTCGTGTGAGTTCTTGATCGTGTGCTTGGTGCGGTAGTAGATCTCGCGGAGGGAGGTCGTGAGGTTCGCCCGCTGCAGCTCGCAGAGGGCGTCGGCCACCAGCACCGTCTGCATGAACTTCTTGGCCATGCCGACGTTGAAGAACGACCGCGCCTGCTTGCGCTTGCCCAGCTCGATCAAGCCCTTGCGCGCGTCGAAGGTGATGTTGGAGAGCGAGCGAACCGGGATCGCCAGGGTGGGATCACGGCGCCGCTGCGCCGCGTCGATGACGACGTCGGCCACCCCCACGAGCTTCTTCTCGACTCCGCTGACCTTCCGGACTTTCGCGGCCATCGCCGTGTCCTACGCCTTCCTGCGCGCCGTGCGCGCCTTCGGTCGGGCGGCTGCGCGAGCCTTCTGGGGCTTGCGCCCGCTCTTCTCGTGTACGGTGCGCCCGACGGTCTCGTGGCGGGCCTTCGCGCCGCGGCGGCCCTTCGCGGCCGCTTGGGATTTCTTCTCGTTCGGCTCTTCCGGAGCCGGATGGCCATTTCCGTTCGCGGGCGCCACCGTGACCGGCGGCGCGATCACCGTCGGCACTTCGCCCTCGACGCCCTCCGCCGTGACGATGATCGAATGCGGGAGGCCTTCCGGGGCATGACCGTTCTTGCCGAGGACCTCGTCGGTCTTCTCGCCTCCGGTTCGCTTCATGGCCATCTTCTGCAGCTGCTCCTTCAGCTTCGCGACGGGCAGCCGGCCGCCCTTCAAGCGATTACACGACTCGACGACTTCCTCTATATAGAGCTCGAAGATGTTGCGCCGGCTCTGCTCGCTGTGCGCCCGCTCGCGCCGCCGGAGAAAGGCGCCGAGCCGCCGGCCGCACTCGCGGAGCGCCAGGGTGATCTCCTTGGCGATCTCGTCGTACTCGGCGATCGCTTCCTTGGACTCGCTGGTGAACGGCACCCAGACCGAGGCCATGTGGACGAAGATCACCATCGGACCGGCCGGGAGCGCGCCTCGCGATTGGGTCACGCCGTAGTTGCGCCACGTCGTGTCGAGCACCGACTTGAAGATGGCGCAGGCCGACTGCTGATAGAGGAGCGGCACCCGGTTCGCGTAGCGGATGACGCGCGCGAGCTCGCGGTCGTCGCCCTGATCCGATTCGCCCTCCGCGAGCGGGATCGCCTTCTTCTGCTGGTCCTCCTGCGCCTGCTCGGGCCCGCGCCCGAACGCGAGCCCCGCCTCGATCACGAAGGGGTTGCCGCGGTACACCGCCGGCGGCCGGCTGACCGCCGTGTAGAAATCCCCTTTGATCTGCTGATAGAGCCCCGAGAGGATCGCCCGCTCGCCGATGGGCGAGAGGCAATTGGTCGGCGGCGCCATGATCTTCGTCGACTGGATCGTCTTGTAGAGATTCTCGGCGGCCTGGCCGTGGACGTCGCGCGGACGCGCGCGCGGCGAGATGCCCGCGGCCTTGCAGATGTCCTCGGCCAGGCGCGGCGACACCCGGCTGAAGTCGCCGGCCAGGAACCCCGAGAGCCAGTGGCTCTTCGTGTCCTGCAGCATCTTGAGCAGCATCCCGAGCTCGATGCCGTAGGGATGCGGCTTGATCTCGCGCGGCGACTCGGGAACCTGATCGTACGTCCGGGGCAGCTCCTTGGTCTCGCCCTCCGGCGTGAAGTACGTCAGCTTGACGTGCGGGTTCGCGATGATCGTCTGCTCGACGTATTCGTCGACCGACGCGCGGCCTTTCTGGTAGCGGCCCTCGACTTCCAGGGTGACCTGGGTTCCGCGCGGCGACTCCCAGTCGATCTGCTTCTTCTCGAGAATCTGCGGCTCGTTCTTCTTGGTGTCGATCTGGACTTCGAAGAAGTGCGCGGGCGATCTCGCGCTCGTGCGCGAGATGATCTGGACCGGCTTGCCCGTCGTGAGCTGACCGTACATGCCCGCGGCCGAGATGCCGATGCCCTGCTGGCCGCGACTCATGCGGAGCCGATGGAACTTCGAGCCGTAGAGGAGCTTCGCGAAGATCGGCGGGATCTGCTGCCTGACGATGCCCGGGCCGTTGTCGGTCACGGTGATGCGGAAGCGGCTCGCCTGGCTCGCCGGGGGCGGCGGTCCTCCGTTGCCCACCGCTTCCAGCTTGATGACGATGTCCGGGAGAATCCCGGCCTCTTCGCAGGCGTCGAGCGCGTTGTCGACGGCTTCCTTGACACAGGTCAGCAGGGCTTTGCGCGGATTGTCGAATCCCAGGAGATGTCGATTCTTGGTGAAGAACTCGGAGACGGAGATCTCGCGCTGGCGAGCTCCCATCTCGACGGCGGAGACCCCCGGTTTCGGGGTCGCCGCGACCGCCGGTTTCGGCGTCTCAGGCGCGGGACTCGGCTCGGGACGACTCGCTTTACGTCTAGACTTAGACAATGGCGCTCTCGATGGTTCGCATATACCTCACATACAAGCAAAATTTTAGGCGCGGACTCAAGTTTTCCCGAGCCTGGGTCTGGCCGTGCGGCGGCCCGGCAGGCCGGCGGAGCGGTGCGCGGCCGTCTTCTGGCTCGGCCACGCCGCCAGCTCGGTCATCAGAGCCTTCGCGGCCCCGCTCAGGTATCCGCGACGGCGATGGATCAAGACGACCGGGATCGTGACGCTTTTGCCGGCAATCCGCATTGCGCGCAAGGTGCCCGTGCGGAGCTCCTCGTCCACGCTGCTCTCGGGCAAGAGCGCCAGCCCGAACCCCGCCTCGACCATGCGCTTCTGCGCCGTGAGGCTATCGATCGGGATGATCTCGGCCGGGCTCAGCCCCCACGCGGCCAGCCGGTTCTGGAGCGACCAGGGATACGGCTCGTAGAACGCGTCGTTGCGCGGCGGAAACGCGACCCACCGCTCCGGCCCGAGCGCCGACGGCGTGACCTGGCGTCGTCGGGCCAGCGGGTGGCGCGGCGAGCAGACGACCATCATCGGCTCATCGTACACGCCGACGGAGAGCATCTCCGGATGCGGATCGCCGCCGTAGCGCAGCCCAAGCGTCGCGTCGCCGCGACGGACCAGCACACTGACTTCCTGGCTGAGCGCGGTGCGCAGCCTCAGCTCGACACGCGGGTGTGCGTCGCGGAAACGTTGCAGGCAGCCGGTCAGGGTCGTGCTGGCGAGGGTGCCGACGAGCGCGAGGGTGATGGTTCCGCGATCGACCTGATGCAGCGCCCGGACGGAGTCGAAGCCGTCGCGCATGCAGGCCAGCAATCCCTCGGCGTGAGGCAGGAACGTGCGGCCGGCCTCGGTGAGCGTCACGCCGCTCCGGATCCGCTCGAACAGCGGCGCGCCGAGCTCACGCTCGAGCAGGTCGAGCCGGCGGCTCACCGCCGGCTGCGAGAGATGCAGGAGCGATGCGGCCTTCGTGAAGCCGCCGCCGCGAACGATCGCCACGAACGTCTCGACCTGGTCGACCTCCACGGCCATAAGCATAGCTGATGACCCTCCTCCGTTCTATGCATTGGACACATGTCCGGTCGCGCGGCTACCGTGACCCATCGAAGGACGAACCCGTCCAGGAGGTGCGTGATGCTCGACAACTCGGTCCTGCCCCGTGAAGTCCTCCGCCACGGCGCGTACGTGTGCGTGCGGCTCGCCGACGGCGCCGATCCTCGCGCCGTCGCGGCTGTCGCGATCCCCGCGCTCGCCGAGAAGCTCGGGCTCGTGAATGAATTCGAACCCGCCCCGGGCCCGCCGGCGCAGTCGATCGCGTTCCTGCGCCGGAACGGCGCGACGAGCGGCGCCATCGCCGACGACGCCGTCGGCCACGCCCACGCGGTCGTGCACGTGGCGGCGCCGACCGCGCAGCCGGTCGGCGACTTCTGCGCCGAGGCCAGTCGCCTGCTCGGGTCCATGGCCCGCCTGCGCGTGATCGGTGGGGTCGTGCGCCCACGGACGTACACCGGCGCGGCCATGAACAACTTCGCCTACGCGCACCAGGTCGTGCAGCAGCCCGGACGTCTCATGCCGAATGGGTTTCTGATCCCGATGAGCAAGACGGCCGGCTGGTGGGCGAAGGACTGGATGGAGCGCCATACCTACTTCCTGCCCCGCTACGACGACAACGGCCGCATGCAGAACGAAGGGCACGCGCTCGCCTCGGCCGCCGGCATCTCGTGCCTGCTTCGGCGAACCTACAAGGCCGCGACCGAGCCGGCGCCCGAGGGCACGTACGACTTCGTCACCTACTTCGAGTGCGCCGACGCCGACGTGGCGACGTTCCATCAGGTGTGCGATGCCCTGCGCGACGTCGCCAGGAACCCGGAATGGAAGTTCGTGCGCGAGGGGCCGACGTGGCACGGCCGCCGCGTCGCGACGTGGGCCGAGTTGTTCGCGCGATGAGCACGGCGGGTTCTGACGAGCGCGTACGCGAGAGTCGCGCGGGACCTACTGCATGCCGGCGCGGTGCGCGGCGCTGAGAAGACGGTCGAGATCGGCCGGCCGCTTGTAGGGGATCCGCTCGCGAAGGCCCGCCATCGAGGCGCCCGGGCTCAGCTCGCTCGCCTTGCCCCACGCCTCACGGGCTTCCTTGATCCGCCCCAGCTCGCTGAACAGGACGGCGCGGTAGGCGTACGCCGGAACGAAGTTGGGATTCGCCTGGAGGAGCTTGGCGAACGTATCGAGCGCCTCCTGTCTGCGCTCGGTCAGGTAGTAGCCGTGGCCCAGGGTCCACAGATAGAAGTAGCGATAGCGCGGGTTCAGACGCATCGCGCGGCGGATCGTCGCGAGGCTCTCCTCCCCCTTGCCCGACCAGCCGAGGACCTCGGCCAGTGTCTCGTAGCCGTCCGCGTCGTTCGGCGCCAGCGCGATGCCGCGCTGCGCCTGAGCGAGCGCCCGATCGTGCTCCTTCATCCACAGATAGACCTGTCCCAGGACGTGACAGGCGCCCGCGAGACTGTCGTTCAACGCGCCCGCCTTTTCGGCGAGCTCACGCGCTCGCGCGAGGCTTTCGCGGTCGGCGGTCCACAGAAACTGCCAGCTCTGGAGATACGTCCAGCTCAATCCCAGATAGGCCGCCGCGTAGCCCGGGTCGAGGTCGATGGCCTTCGCGAAGAGCTGCCGCGCTTCGGCGTTGCCCTCGCGCGTCGTGCGACTGCGTTCCTCGTGCCCGCGAAGGACGAGATCGTAGGCCTCCATCACGCCGGTAGGCGGCCGGCCGATGCGTACGCGCTCCACCTCGGTGAGCTTCACGGCCATGGCCCGCACGATCTGCTGCGTGACCTCGTCCTGGAGGGTGAAGATGTCGGTGACCTCGCGGTCGTAGCGCTCGGCCCAGATATGGTATCCGGTGCCGGCGTCGACGAGCTGCGCCGTGATGCGCACGCGGCTGCCGGAGCGCTGCACCCCGCCCTCCAGGACGTAGCGCACGCCGAGGTCTCGGCCGACCTCGCGCACCTTCACCGGCTTGCCCTTGTAGGTGAAGACCGAGTTGCGCGCGATCACGAACAGCCCGGAAACCTTCGACAGCCCGGTGATCAGGTCCTCGGTCACGCCGTCGCTGAAATATTCCTGCGCCGGGTCCTGGCTCAGATTCGTGAAGGGCAGCACGGCCACCGACGGCTTGTCGGGCAGCGGCAGGCCCGCGGACTCCTGCGGCCTGAGCCACTGCCAGCCGGCCCAGCCGCCGACGCCGAGGAGCAACAGGATCGCGGCCGCGGCGGCGATGCCCCGGACCCGTCGCGCGCCACTCCGAGGTGACGGCGTGGACAGCGCGCTCGGATCGAGACGGAGACGATAGACGCGAACCGGCCTCGCGATGTTCTTGACGGTGTGCTCGCCGGCGAACTCGCAGGTGAACGGGAGCTTGCCCTCGATCTGGTCGTAGGCCGTGCCCGAGAGACAGATGCCGCCGCCCTCGGCCAGGCTTTCGAGGCGGGCCGCGATGTTGACGCCGTCGCCGTACAGCCGCTCGCCCTCGACGATGACGTCACCCAGGTTGATGCCGATGCGAAACCGCATCTGCCGTGAAAGCGGCAGCTCGGCGTTGCGCGATTGCAGCTCGCGCTGGACGTCGACCGCGCACTGCACGGCGTCGACGACGCTCGCGAAGTCCGCCAGCACGTTGTCGCCCGGGGCGTCCACGACGCGCCCGCTGTGACCGGCGACCGCGGAGGCGATCACCCCGCGATATTCGGTGATGGCGCGGACGGTCGCCACCTCGTCGTCGCCCATGAGGCGGCTGTAGCCTTCCACGTCGGCGCTGAGGATCGCGGCGAGTTTGCGCTCGATCGAACGCCCGCCCATGGCTCTGGATTCTATCGTGTCCGGCGAGCGCGTCCGCTCGCCTGGGCGGGGTCGCTGCGACCTACGCGCAACCCATGGCGTAGACCTGCGTGGCGCCCTCGGGCAAAGGACGCGCCGCCCAGTTCTGGCCGCCGTCCTCGCTGCCGAACACCTCGCCGCCGCTCGTCGCGCAGTACATGCGCTTGGGCTGGCGCGCGTCGAACGCGAGCGTGAACATCGTGGTCTTCGGTTTCACACCCATGTCGACCTTCGTCCAGCTGGTCCCGCCGTCCTTGCTGCGGAACAGGGCGCCGACTTCACTCTGGAAATTCGCTCCCCCGGCCACCCAGATGGTCTTCGAATCGCCGGGAGCTTCGCGGATGTCGCGGCAGTAGGTCTGGCCGTTGGGATTCAGCGCCTCGAGCCGCGCGCTGGCCCAGTGCTCGCCGCGGTCCGCGCTGCTGAACAGGCCGGCGCGGCCGATCGCGAACACCTGGCCGGGGCGCCAGCGTCCGACCAGCACGCCGTGCATGTCCACCGTGTCGTCGTTCAGGTACTGCCCATGGCTCATGTTGTCCCAGTGCTCGCCGCCGTCGAGGCTGCGGATGACGCCGCCGACTTCGATGGCGCCGTAGAGCTCGTCGGGATTCGCCGGATTCGCGGCGAGCTTGAGCACGCGCTTGGCCGGGTTGGAGCCGGCGGCCACCGTCACCTCGGGGAAGCGCACGGTGACCGGGAGCTGCCGCCAGCGCAGGCCGCCGTCGTCGCTCCGGTAGATCTCGCAGTTTTCGTAGCCCGCGAACATTACCTGTGAATTTCGCGGATCGAACGCCAGTGACCAGACCGGCAGGCCGTGATCCGGGACGTCGAGCTTCTCCCAGTGATCACCGTGATCGTCGCTCCGATACGGACCGTCCTGCGTTCCGACGTAGACGGTATCCGGATGCTCGGGGTGCGTGGCGATCGCGCGGATGGCGGGCGCGGCCGGCAGCCCGCGGATCGCGAGCTCCCAGTGATCGTCGCCGGCGGCCATGCGATAGAGCCCAGATTTGACGGGGCGACCCGGAGCGGTTTCGCCCGCCAGCCCGACGTACACGTAGGATTTGCGACTCGTCGTCATGGCGCTCTCCTCAACGGCTTTCGCCGGTCCGAGCGTTCAGCGCAGGCGCGGAGCGACTTCCTCCGCGTAGAGACGAATGGAGTTGAGCACGCGATCGAGCGGGATCCGTCCGCCGACGTTCGACTCGATGATGACGCCGGCCAGGCCGAGCTGCTCGCGCAGCTCCCTCAGCCGGTCGACCACCATGTCGGGCGTGCCGTACGCGACCCGGTCGCGCAACACGTCCTCGTACGTCAGGCTGGACAGGCGCTCGGCGCGCTCCGCCCGCTCCTCGGAGCCCGTCGTGCCCGTCGCGCCGACCGACGAGGCAAAGTTCTCGGCGAGGCGGCGGTAGGAGCGCATCGTGCTCTCTTCCGCTTCCGCGTGCGCCCGCGCGGCAGTAGCGGCGACGTACACGGGCATGCGCAGGTACACGTTGCCGTCGCCGTCGTGGCCGCCGTCGCGCCGCGCGGTGCGATAGGCCCGGAGATGCCCGACGGCCTCGGGCACGTCGAAGCCGCGGAGCCCGGTGACGAGCGAGAAGCCCATGCGACCGACCATCGGGAACGTGTCGGGGGTCGTCGCCGCCACCCAGATCGGCGGGTACTTGCCGGCGTGCGAGAAGCCTTCCTGGGTCCACGCCTTGAGAATCATGTCGAGCGATTCCTGGAAGCGCTCGCGGCTCTCGTCGTAGCGCACGCCGTAGCCCGAGTACGCGCGGGGAAACCCGCTCCGTCCGACGCCGAAGTCGAGACGACCCTTGCTGATCTGATCGACGGTGGCCGCTTCCTCGGCCGTGCGGATGGGATGGCAGAGCGGAAGGACGCTGACGCCGGTCCCGATCCGCACGCGGTGCGTACGCGCGGCGATGGCCGCGCCCAGCACCAGCGGCACCGAGGCGATCGACGGGATCCCGGCGCCCATCGGGTCCGTCGGTCGGCGGTGCATCGCGAAGTGGCGCTCGGCCAGCCAGACGCCGTCGAGCCCCTGTGTCTCCGCGATCTCCGCGATCGACATCGCCTCGGCAAACGCTTCTTCCTGCGTCCTGCCCTCGCGGTAGTCGCACTCCATGACCAGGCCGGCGTGCATACGCCTCCTCCGTACATCCGAGCGTCTGACAGCCGCCAGATTATACTGCGCGTTTTCGTCGTAGGGCGGGCAGGGATCTCCGAGTTTCCGGACGGGGAAATCCCGGCGCGAGGGCCGCCCGAGGGCATACTGGCGGGAACGACAACCCGGGAGGAGACCGATGGCGATGGACGTCTTCGAGGCCGTCCGCACCTTGCTGGCCGTGCGCGGCTACCAGGACAAGCCGATACCCGAGGCGGGAGTGCGCCGTATCGTCGAAGCCGGGCGCCTCACCGGCAGCGGAATGAACCGACAGCCCTGGCATTTCATCGTAGTACGTGATCGAGAGACGCTCCGGCGGCTCGGGGCGCTGGCCACGAGCGGGTCGTACGTTGCGCAGGCGCCGCTCGCGGTCGTCGTCGCCACTGACAAGACACGCTTCGCCGTATCCGACGCAAGCCGCGCGATCCAGTCCATGCTGCTGGCCGCCTGGGGCGAGGGCGTGGGATCGAACTGGGTGGGCTTCGGGGGGCTCGATCAGGTCAAGAGCTTGCTCGAGATCCCGGCCGGCCTCGACGTGCTGGCGATCCTGCCGTTCGGCTATCCGGCTCGCGCCGTGGGACGCGGCCAGAAGCAGCGCAAGGCGCTACGCGAGGTGGCCCATTTGGAGCGGTACGGGCGGCCGTTCGAGTGAGGCCGCGAAGGTCTCAGTCGATGCCGAAGTCGTAGATGCTGCTGCCCATCGGACTGCCGCCGCGCGTCGCGACGAACCCGTACTCGCCGGGCGCGAGCGGCGCCCGCGGCTTGACCCGGTAGAAGCCGCGATTGTCCCGCTCGGCGTCGACCGCGATCATGTCTTCCCCGCGGATGCCCCGAGTCGACGTCGAGCCGCCGTAGGGCACGTGCGATCCGCTGCCGACCTTCAGATTGCGATCATTTTTACCGGGGTCGAGCTTGACGAGCGGCATCTCGCTCGGTGGTGTCGTGAGCACGAACACCGGCTGCCGCTCCGCCGTACGGATCTTGGCCTTGTTGCCCGCGATCACGACCTCGGTCGACCGAGAATACCGCGCATTGTTCCGTTGAACCTCGCTGCCGGCCGCCACCAGCTCGACCTCTTTGCCTCCGACGATTTGATAGACCGTCGGTCGCGCCGGGCCCGCGGCGGGCGGCGGCGCCATCGCCACGCTCCCGGCCGGAGCACTCGACGCCGGCGGCGCGGCGGCAGCGGCCGGCGCCGACGGTGACATGATCGCCTCGATGACCTTCTCGGGAACTCCGTTCTTCTTGAGCGCGATCAGCGCGTCCGTCTGGGTGTCGAACTTGGTCGGGCTGTTCCGGATCTTGGCGATGATGACGCGCTCGGACAGTCCGGCCTTGACCATCTCGACGACGGACTCATTCGTCAGCACCTCCTGCGCGCCGACCGAGCGCGTCGTCAGGAGTGAAGCCATCAAGAACGCCACGATGAAAAAAGCTCTCATTCCACGTCTCCGGCGCAAGCGAGGTCCACTGCGGCGCGACACTGGGCGCCACCGAAACTAGGGCCTACGTCGGAGCGTGTCAACGGCAAAAAGCGTTTCGGAGGCTCATCTCACCCGCGAATGGGCTGCAGGAGCTGCACCAGGTTGCCCTCGGGGTCTCGGAAGGTCGCGATGCGCAGCTGACCCGAATCCGTCGGGTTCTCGATGAACTCGACGCCGGCCCCTCGAAGCCGCTTCCACTCCGCGTCCACGTCATCCGTCTCGAGCGCCACCATGTGCCGCGCCGGGTCGGTGTTCTTTCCGCGCACCTCGCTGTGTGTCCCCAGCGCGAGGGTCGCGGCGCCGAGCTTGCCCAGCACCACGAAGCCGGGAATCTGGATCGCAACCGGCAGCCCGAGCAGGTCGCGATAGAAGGGCAGCAGGTTGTTCAGATCCTCGCTCCACGTCGTCGCTCCGCGAAGACCCTTGATCATTGGCCGACCGCCTTGCGGATGCTGCCGAAGTGCTCGTCCATGTGACCGAGCAACGCCCCGGCGACGAGCTGCTCCACGCTCATCGGCGCCATGGTCGACATGACCTTCGCGCTCTTCGCGAGCTGTGCGTCGCTCAAGCGCCGGATGGTCGCCGTGGCGGCGGTCATGCCTTTGCGCAGCAGCTCGATCGTCTCGGCCTTGGTGCATCCTGCGTAGTCGCGCGCGTGCCGGGCGTTCATGTCGTCGATCATGGCACCATTGAAAGGCTCGGGGGCTCGGCCGCTCGCGACCGTCTCGATCATGCCGCGGATCGGCTCGAGCACGCTGGCGTAGTGGTGCGCGGTCGCGGCCACCGTCCATTTCTCACCCTGCGTCACTTTCTTCCAGTCCGCGTCGCTGAGCCGCTCCAGGGTCGCCACGGCTTCGGCGGCCTTTGCCTCGAATTGCTTGGCGAGCGCTTCGCCCTTGCCTCCTTTCGCAGCGTCCTGAGGCATCACGTAAACCATCCAGCTCACGCCGAAGCGGTCGGTCGTCATGCCGAAGCGCGGCGAAAAGAACGTGGTGGTCAGCGGCATGATCACCTGCCCGCCGTCGACCAGGGCGCCGAAGAGGCGGTCGGCCTCGGATTCGTTCGCTACCGTCAGCGAGAGCGCGAAGCCCTGGAAGGTCGGGTGCCCCCCACAGCGGCCGTCGGAAGCCAGCACGGTGGTCTCGCCGACCCGGAAGCTCGCGTGCATCACCTTGTCCTCGGAGCCCGGCTGGACCATCCCGGGATCAGGACTTTCCTTGTAGCGCATGAGCGCGGTGACCTCGGCGCCGAGGGCTCGACGATAGAACTCGAGGGCTTCCTGGCAGCGGCCTTCGAAGAACAGATACGGCTGGATTTGCGTCGTCGATGACATCGTCATGACTCCTTCTATGTGCGGTGGTGTTGGACTCCGGGCCCTGGTTCCAGCTGTGTCTCGTGAGAGAGTCGAACGGGCGGATCTCAAATCGACACTACGCCCGGAAAAGCCGGCCCGCATCCCGGGGGCGAGGCCGCCACCTGGCCGGCGGTCTCACCGCCTTGCGCGCCGGATGCGAATTGACAACACTGTCGGTGTGGCGAAAGTGTCCCAGACCCTGCTCGAAGTCGCCGGGCGCGAGGTGACGATCACCAACCCGGACAAGGTCTTCTTTCCCCAGGCCGGCCACACGAAGCTGGACCTGGCGAAGTACTACGCCGCAGTCGCCGATGGGGCGCTACGCGGCATCGCCGGCCGCCCGATCGTGCTCAAGCGCTACGTGAACGGCGCCGAGGGCGAGCCCTTCTTCCAGAAGCGGGCCCCGGAGCAGCACCCCGAGTGGGTCGAGACCGTGGAGCTCAGCTTTCCCTCGGGACGCACGGCTCGCGAGATCGTCGTGCGCGACGCCGCCCAGCTGCTGTGGATCGTCAACCTCGGCTGCATCGATCTGAATCCCCATCCGGTGCGCGCCGACGATCTCGAGCACCCGGACGAGCTCCGCGTCGATCTCGACCCGGGTCCGGGGACCGCCTGGGACGACGTCCGGCGCGTGGCCCTGATCGTCCGCGACGTGCTCGGCGAGCACGAGCTGCGCGGCTGGCCGAAGACGTCGGGCTCGCGCGGCATCCACGTCTACGTACGCATCGAGCGCCGCTGGAGCTTCGATCAGGTGCGCCGCGCGACTCTGGCGGTCGCGCGCGAAGTGGAGCGCCGCGCGCCGGATCTGGCGACGAGCAAATGGTGGAAGGAGGAGCGCCACGGCGTCTTCATCGACTACAACCAGAACGCCAAGGACCGCACCGTGGCGTCGGCCTGGTCGGTGCGGGCGACACCGGACGCGCGGGTCTCGATGCCGCTCGAGTGGGACGAGGTCGCCGGCTGCGATCCGGCGGTGTTCACCCTGGTGACGGCTCCGGCGCGACTCGCCGAGCG
>WNFK01048854.1_pt1 | contig 27773 bp, 27 predicted proteins | sample 5400281 | NCBI WGS metagenome assembly WNFK01 (sample SAMN13153350, study PRJNA577476) | soil metagenome | isolation source: 20 cm soil on Douglas fir-dominated hillslope | place: USA:California | collected 2013-09-17
ACACGCGGTGAGCAGCGAATCAACGTGGACCTGCTTTCAAACGAGCTGCCGCCCGCGATCGGATCCTTCCTGGACTGGCTCCTTCACGAGAGCGGCTGGACCGTCACCGAGCGCGACCGCACGGGACCCGTGCCGGTGGAGGCGCGCCACGTCTGTATTCTGTTCCGCCGCTTCTCCGAGGAGATCACACGGCCCTACGTCGCCGAGCTGGACGCGCGCCGCATCCGCCATCTCCTGGTCGGCGGACGATCCTTCCACGCGCGCAGCGAAGTGGAGGCGATGCGCACCGCGCTCACCGCGATCGAGTGGCCGGATGATGAGCTCTCGATCTTCGCGACGCTCCACGGCCCTCTCTTCGCGATCGGCGACGAGGAGATCCTCGAGTACCGGCACCGGTATGGCCGTTTGCATCCGTTCCGGCTTCCGGGGGATTCGACTCCTGAGCGGCTCGAGCCGATCACCGGCGCCCTGGGTCTCTTGGCGGACCTGCATCGGAGCCGCAACGCACGGCCGGTCGCGGATACGATCCACGCGCTGCTCGAGAGCACGCGGGCCCACGCGGGCTTCGCGTTCCAGCCTTCCGGGGAACAGGTTCTCGCGAACGTGCTGCACTTGACCGAATGCGCGCGCGCTCACGAGCGCGCCGGAGGACTTTCCTTCCGGAGCCTCGTGTCCCGGCTGGACGCGGATGCGGCGTCCAACGCGCGGGAAGAGGCTCCCATTCTCGAGGAAGGCAGCGAGGGCGTTCGGTTGATGACGGTGCACAAGGCGAAAGGCTTGGAATTCCCCGTGGTCATCCTGGCCGACTACACGGCGTCGATGACCTGGCAGAACATGGAGCGGCACGTCGACTCGAGGCGCCGCCTGACCGCGCTCACGCTGGCGGAGTGCGTTCCGTGGGAGCTTCACCAGCACCAGGACACGGAACAGCGGCGGGAGCTGGCCGAGGCACAGCGGCTCACCTACGTGGCAGCAACCCGCGCCCGCGATCTCCTCGTGGTGCCGGCGGTCGCGGAGCAGCGCTGGGGAGAAGGCAAGCGAACCACGGACGGGAAATGGCTGTACATGCCGTGGTGGCTCTCCCCGTTGAACGACGCGATCTATCCCGATCCGGGAACACGACCCGAGGAACCGATCGGCCGCCCGGACTTCGCGGCGATCCAGGATCGCGATGGGTCGTCGGGTGGAATCGCGCCGGGCCGCTACGCGATGGGTGGCTACGACGTCGTGTGGTGGCCCACCGTGCGGACGGAGCGCCGACGCCCCGTGGGAGTGCTCCATCAGGAATTGCTCGACCCCGCCGTAGATCCGACCCTCGTGAAGGAGGACGAACGGCGGCATCGCGAGTGGGAAGCGCGCCGGAACGGCCTCATCGAGCGGGCCTCGGTGCCCCGTATCCTGCCCGTGCCGGCGACGACACGAGCACGGGGAGCCCCGTCATCGAAAGTCCGGGAGCAGCCCGAGGTCGCAGAACACACCCTACCCCGGGCGCCGGGTCGCCCTACCGGAGTTCGGTTTGGATCCCTGGTCCACGCGGTGCTCGCGACGATTCCTCTCGACGCGGATGCCCCTGGGACCTCGCGTACCTGCACCTTGCAGGGGCGCATCCTCGGCGCGACCGATGGGGAGCGGGAGGCAGCCGAGAATGTGGCGAAGGCAGTGCTCGGTTCGGAGATCCTCGAGCGGGCGCGCGCGGCCGCCCGCTCGGGCCGTTGCCGTCGCGAAGTCGCGATCACGATCCAAGATGACGACGGAGCGATTGTCGAGGGCCAGGCCGACCTGGCCTTCGAGGAGAAGGATGGCTGGACGGTCGTGGACTTCAAGACCGGCGCGGATCTTGATCCGGGCCCGGAGCACCACCGCCGACAGGTCGCCCTCTACGCGCGTGCTGTCGCCGCGGCGACCGGGCGACCTGCCCGGGGATGGATCGTCCACATCTAGGGCGAATGCGCAGGGCGAATGCGCGCGGAATGAATCCCCTGCCTACCCCGGGAAAATCTGCGGGGGAGGCGGCCGCTTCGGCGGACCCGGCTGCTCGGGCTCAGGATCGGGGGCCAGGGCCGGATGCGGAATCCTCGGAGGCGCGGGCCGGGAAGGGTCGGCGGCGGGAGGCTGCCGCGACCCCGATGAAACCGAAGTAGCGGACGGCGCCGAAGGCTCCGCCGGCCTTCTCGTCGCCTGCACGGGCCTCGCGGGCACGGCCCGGATCATCGGACGGTCGAAATACCGCTTCAAGAAGATCGCGCCGACCCCGAGCATCCATAGCTCAATAGGCAGCCCCACGCCGTAGCGCATCGCGGGCCATTGCATGGGCTGGCTCGCGGCGCCGGTCGCGGTGGAGCTCAAGAAATCCAGGATGTAGACCAGGGCCCCAACGAGCGCGACGAGCGCACCCCCCCATCCGAGCCAGAGGGGAAAGAGGTCGCGCTTCACCCCCGCGACGCCGGAGAACGCCACCGCGCCGAAGAACAGCAACGCCCCCGCCACAAGGGCGCCGACCTTCCAAAACCAGATCGTCGAAAAGAGCATCGTGGCGCCGCCCGGATCCACACCGTAGAGATTCGCGAAGAAGCGGTACGCGTAAAGCTCGGCGCAAAGAAAGGTGACCCAGATCCCGCCGCCCAGGAGCGCGCACGTCGAAACGACCGATGCCGACCCCGAGGAGCCCTTCATGTGGAGGAGAAAGGCCAGCGCGCAGAAGGCGATCGCAGCGACCGCGAACCCGGCCGCCATGATGGCGTGGACCTGCATCCAGGCGTCACCGCGGGCGCTCGTGATCACCTGAAGCACGGCGCTGGTCCGGTTCACGTCCGGGAAGACCGGATGCACCAGCATCGTCGTCGCCAGAACGACCGATGCGATCACGAACGCGAACCCCGCGGTCCGCTCGATCGAGTGGATCCGTTCTTCCATCACATCGGCCATCCGAGGCCTCCTTCCTTCTCGCGGGTCACGCCCCCGCGGGCGTTCCAACCTACGGCGTCGATGACGGCGTGGCGGGCGCTGGCGTCCTCGGGGCGTCCCACGCGGACGGCGGCGGAAGCTCGATAATGGAGCCTTTTACGGCGGCGCCGTGCGCAACCCGATCGGGCATCTTGTGTCCCCAGCCGGCCCGGGCTCCTGCTTCGTTGACCCTCCGATAGGGCCATGGTACGGTCCGGATTCGTGACGCCAGAGCTCGACACGCGTTGGTTCGACCCGGCCCGCTTGAACGTCCTCATTGGAATTCTCCTCTTCACCGCGTTTCTCGTCGTCAACATCTTCCGCGCTAGAGCAAAAGGGACTCTCTATGTCCGTCCCATCGCGGGATTGAAGGCTCTCGACGAGGCGATCGGGCGCGCGACCGAGATGGGACGCCCGGTGCTCTACGTCCCTGGGCTGAGCGACATGAGCGAGGTCGGCACCTTCGCCGCGATCACGATCTGCGCCCGGCTCGCGTACCGCGTCGCGGAGATGGGTTGCGACATCGACGTGCCCTGCTACGACCCGGTCGTGATGACCGTCCTGGACGGCGCGGTTCGGGAGGCCTACTCCAAGGCGGGCAAGCCGGACGCCTTTCGCCCGGGCTGCGTGCACTATGTGAGCGCGCAACAGATGGCGTACGTCGCCGCGGTGAACGGCTTCATGCTCCGCGAGCTGCCCGCGGCGAACATCTACATGGGATCCTTCTACGCGGAATCCCTGCTCCTGGCGGAAACGGGCGCAAGAACCGGAGCCATCCAGATCGCGGGCACCGACAAGGTGACCCAGCTTCCCTTCTTCGTGTGCGCGTGCGACTACACGCTTCTCGGCGAGGAGCTGTTCGCCGCGAGCGCGTACTTGGGGCGCGAGCCGATCCAGCTCGCCACCGTGATCGCGCAGGACTGGGCCAAGGCGCTCGTCGCGGCCGCGATCGTGGGAGCGCTGGTCCTCTCGGCGCTGGGACACCCTGCGCTCCAGACGTGGTTGAAGGTCGCGTGATCCCGGCGCGGGCGCGCTGATGAGGCGGGGCCCGCTCCTCCTCACGTTTCTATCGGGCGCGGCCATCGCCGCGCTCTTTTTCATCCCGCACTACAGGGCCCAAGCGGCCAACTCCATGCTCCTCGAGTGGACGCTCGTCGTCTACGCCTTCGCGCTCATCCTGGGCTCGATCTCCCTCTGGAACAGCCACGCGCGGAAGGTGAGGAACCGCGCCGAGGGCTGGGGCTTCAGCGTGGTGACCCTCGTCTCCCTGCTCGCGATCACCGCCCTTGGCGTGTGGAAAGGGGTCGGCGAGGGAACGCCCGTGGATTGGATCTACAACACGGTGAACTCGCCGCTCGCCTCCACGATGTTCGCGCTCCTGGCGTTCGTCATCGCCTCGGCCGCGTTCCGCGCCTTCCGCGCGAGGAGCGTCGAGGCGACCCTCCTTCTCGTCACCGCGATCGTGATGATGATCGGCAGGGTCTCGATCGGCGAGCTGATCTCACACCGGCTGCCCGGGATCACCGAATGGCTTCTCGACGTGCCGAACCTCGCCGCCAAACGCGCGATCGCGATCGGCGTCGGCTTGGGCGCCGTTTCGACCGCGCTCAAGATCATTCTCGGAATCGAGCGGAGCTACCTTGGGAGATCCTGAGCCATGACCTGGGTGCGGAGGCTCCTCGCGATCGACCGGCGCATCATCTTCCTCCTCGTCGGGGCCGGGGCCGCGCTGCCGCTCCTTTTCCCCCTGAATCTTCCGGTGGCCGTGACCCCGCGCGTGAGGGCCGCCTACGACGCGATCGACGCCCTTCCCCCGGGATCGAAGGTTCTCCTCTCGATGGACTACGAGCCCGACATCATGGCGGAGCTCTTTCCGATGTCGGTCGCCGTTCTCCGTCACTGTTTTCGGAAACACGTCCAGGTCATCGCGATGACCCTCTATCCCGCCGGGACCGGCCTCGGGGAGCGGGCGATTTCGACCGCGGCGAAGGCGGAAGGGGCCGTGCTCAATCGCGACTACGCGTGGCTCGGCTACAAGTCCGGCTTCCAGGTCGTGATGATCGGCATCGGGGAAAATCTTCGAGGAATGTACCCCGTCGACTTCTACGGAACCCCCCTCGATTCGATCCCTGTGACGAGGCACGTCAACTCCTACGCGCAGCTCCAGATGGTGATCAACCTCAGCGGCTCCTCGGCCGCGGACTACTGGATCCAGTTCGCCCAGGGCCGCTACCACGCGCCGCTCGTGATCGGGTGCACCGCGGTCATGGCGACCGACTACTATCCTTACCTTTCGTCGAAGCAGCTCTTGGGGCTCATCGGCGGCATGAAGGGCGCCGCCGAGTACGAGCGCCTGATCGACACCTTCGGCGACGCGCGGCGCGGCATGGACGCCCAGAGCCTCGTGCACCTGATCGTGGTCGGGCTCGTGATCGTCGGAAACGCGGCGCTCTTCATCAGCAAGCGCTCGGGCGGAGACGGGGGCGGGCCGGCTTCGGGGAGCATGACCCGATGATCCAGACCTGGATCGCGGCGTTCCTCACGCTCTGCGTCTTCTCGTTTCTCTACAAGGACAACCCGTTCTACCGTTTCGCGGAGCACCTGTTCGTCGGGGCCGCGGCGGGGTACCTCCTCGCCGTCCAGTGGCAGAACGTTCTCATCCCGAACGTGTGGACGCCACTCCTCCACGACCACAAGCTTGTGGTGCTGATCCCGCTCGCGCTCGGTCTCATGATGCTCGCGCGCGCATGGGACAAAGGGGCGGGGATCGCCCGCTGGTCACTCGCCTTCTATGTCGGGATCTACTCCGGGGTCGCGATCCCGGGATACATGCAGGCCCAGATCTTCGCCCAGCTCGCGGACGCTGCGAAGCCCTTCGCCCCGGGGTGGGGAGCGGTGAACTCGGCCTTGGTCCTGGTGGGGCTCCTCACGGTGCTGGCCTACTTCTTCTTCTCGGCGCCGCATAAGGGCGTGCACGGCGCGGGGGCAAGGGTGGGAATCTACTTCCTCATGGTGGCCTTCGGCGCGAGCTTCGGCTACACGGTCATGGCGCGCGTCTCGCTCCTCATCGCTCGTGTCCAGTTCCTGCTCCGGGACTGGCTCCACGTGCTACCGGGACCCTAGCCTCGGGCGTCAGCGCGGTGAACGCCGCTTCCAGCGCGGCGTGGTCGCCTACCAGGACGAGGATGTCCCCGGGGCGGAACTCGAAGTCGGGCTCCGGGCTCAAGTAGTGCTTTCCCTCCCGTACCACCGCGATGACGAGCGCCCGCGTCCTGCCGCGTAGATCGAGCTGATTCAGGGTCCGCCCCACCGCCGGTGACTCAGGGGCGAGGTAGAACGTGTCGGTCGTCGCGCCTTCGATCATCCGCGAGACGGAGTCGATGAGCGTGCCGGTCTCATCCCCTCCCCGCAGGAAGCCGTATCCCTCCTCACGCAACGCGCGCTCCTGGAGCCGCACGACGTTGCCAGGCACGTGGAACCGCCGGAGCACGCGCGCGAAGATCGCGATCGAGGTCTCGAATTCCTCCGGGATCACCTCATCGGCCCCGAGCCGCATGAGCTCCGCGACTTCCGAAACGAGGCGCGTTCGCGCGATGATATGCGCCTTCGCGTTGGACTCGCGCACCAGCACGACCGCAACGCGGGTGGCCGATGGATCCGAAATGGCCAGCACGACGACCGCGGCCTCTCGGAGACCGCACAACGCCAGGCCCTCGCGCCGCGATGCGTCTCCCAGGTGGACCGGCTGCCCTTCGCGGCGTGCGCGCCGGACCAGGACCGGGTTCACCTCGAGGATCACGTAGGGGATTCCTGTCTCCCGCAGCACGCGCGAGAGATTCCGCCCGTTGATTCCGTAGCCGACCACGATCACGTGACCCGCCGGCGTGGACGCCCCCGGGATCGGGGGTGGACTCGGAGCCACGGGCTTCCCTGGTTGGTCGAGGCCCGCGGGGGTCGTCCCCAGCGGGGTCCCGCCCCGGAGCGTCTCCGCCCAGGCGGCGATGCGCACGAGGAATGGCGTCACCGCGAGAGAGAGCACCGCGACCGCCAGGAATTGCTGCTCCTGGGCTCCCGTGAGAAGCCCGCGTTCCCTGCCGACGGAAGCCAGGACGAAGGAGAATTCGCCCACCTGCGCCAGGGATATCCCGGTCACGGCGGCGATCCGCGGCGGAAAGCCCAGCGCGAGGATCACGAGATAGCCCACGAGCGCCTTCGCTCCGAGGATCAGGAGCATGTAAGCGCTCACCTGGGGCCATTGGCTCAGGAGCTGGTCGGGACGTAGGAGCATTCCAATCGAGACGAAGAACAGGCTCGCGAAGAGATTCCGGAACGGAAGGATTTCCCCGATGATCTGGTGCGCGTACTCCGATTCGCTGACCAGGATCCCCGCCAGGAAGGCGCCGAGCGCCGCGGAGAGCCCGAGGGTTTTCGTGGCGAGCGAGGCTCCGAGGCAGACGGCCACCGCCATCATGACGTAAAGCTCTCGGACACCGCTCCGGATGACGGCGTTCACGAACCGGGGCATCAGGAAACGCGCCACGAGGAAGACCGCGGCGGCCGAGGCGATTCCCGCCAGAGCCCCGGGCGCCGCCTCGAGGCCGCGTCCGCCGGCGAGCGCCGGCGTCAGCACCAGCATGGGAACGATCGCGAAGTCCTGGAAGAGAAGGATTCCCAGGATGAGGCGGCCCTGCGGGGCGTGAATCTCTCCGCGCTCCACCAGGAGCGGGAGCAGCATCGCCGTGGAGGACAACGCCGCCAGCATTCCGGCGAAGGCCGCCGTATGGGGCCTTGCCCCTGTCGGCAGGGCGAGGAGGACGCCGGCGACGATCGCGATCGTGCCCAGCACGTGAAGGGGTCCGGCGAGGAGAAAGGCTCGGCCGATTTCGCGCAACCGCGCGAGCGAGAACTCGAGGCCGATCACGAAGAGCAACACCGAGACGCCGATTTCGGCCAGCATCTCCACGTGATGGGGATCCCCGATGAGGCCGAGCGCGCCGGGTCCGATGATCGCGCCGGTGATGAGGAAGCCGACCGCGGGCGGGATCTTGAGCCGCCGGCTCGGCAGCAGCACGAGCAGGGCGGCCGTCAACGCGATGACCAGATCGCGGAGGACCGAGGATTCGCTCACGTGTTCCGGGAGCTCAACGCGTGCAGGGCCTCCCGGAGCTTCTGGATCTCCTCACGTGTGTTGTAGTGGCACAGGCTGACGCGCGCGAGACCGGTCTTTGGGTCGATGCCGCTCGCCTCGAGGAGCCGCGGGGCGTAGAGGTGTCCGTCGCGCGCCTGAATTCCCCTCGACGCGAGGTGCTCGACGATGCGGGCGGGATCGAATCCCGAGATCGCGAAGCTCACCGTGGGAACACGCGCCTCAGCGCGGCCCGGGTCGGACTCGCCGAGGACGGTGAGACCGCGGACATCGGCCAGCGCGGTCAGCAATGCCTCCGAAAGGCCGCGTTCATCCGACCGGATCCGGTCCATCGCGCGAGGAAGCGATCCCTCCGCGTCCAGGGAGGCCAGATATCGCATGGCGCCGAGCATCCCGGCAATGCCTTCGTACGTTTGCGTGCCGGCTTCGAACGCGTAGGGCGGATCCGCGGGGATGAAGAATTCACGCGCGGGCTTGAGGTCGCGGAGCGCGTCGAGCCGCCCCCAGAGGAATCCCACATGCGGCCCGAAGATCTTGTAGCCGGAAAACGCGAGGAAATCGGCTCCCAGCTCCTGCACATCGATGCGGCCGTGGGGGGCGAAATGGACCGCATCGACGAACGTGGTCGCGCCCGCCTTGCGGGCGAGCCGGGACGCGGCGGCTACGTCGGCGACGCCGCCGGTCGCGTTCGAAGCGAGCGGCATCGCGACCAGCCGGACGCGGCCGCTTCGTAGAAGCTCCTCCAGATCCCCCGTCTCGAGCCGCGCGCCCGGGTTCCTGATCTTCCAGAAGCGGGCCTTCACTCCGGAAGCCTCGAGCCTGAGCCACGGCCCGATGTTGGCCTCATGGTCCAGCTCGGTGACGACGACCTCGTCCCCCGCCCGGAATTGCGGGCGCGTGCATTCCGCGATCATGCGGATCAGGGACGTGGAATTCAGGCCGAAGGAGATCTCTTGGGGCGACTCGGCGTTCAGGAAGGAAGCGACCCGTTCGCGCGCTTCCCCCAGCATCGCCTCGACGGCCTGCGATCTATCATAGCGGCCGCCTCGCTGGACGTTTCGGCGGAGCAGGTGCTCCCGGATCGCGTCGAGAACTTCTTCCGGGACCTGCGCCCCGGCGGCGTTGTCGAAGAACACGGTGTCCGGCGCATCGCGGAGCGCTGGGAATCGCGATCGCGCGCGATCGGAGAGCGGCCGCTGCTCGATCCTGAGCCCCGGTTCAGACGCCAAGGAGGATGTCCTCTCCCTCGACCTTCACTTCAAAGGTGCGGACTCCGACCACTTCGGATTCGGGGTTCTTGCCTGTCCTGACATTGAACCGCCACCCGTGCCACGGGCATGTCACGATCTCCCCCTCCAACAGTCCCTCTCCCAGCTCGCCCCCCATGTGCGGGCAGGTCCCCTTGATCGCGTAGTACGTCCCTGCGCAGTTGAAGATCGCGACTCGGGTTCCCTTCACGACCACGACCATGCCTTTACCGGATTCGAGATCGTGGACGGTCGCCACCTTGACGAATTGCATGGTCACCGGGGAACCCTCTGGAGAAAGAAAAACCGGCGCCCCGTGGGAGGGACGCCGGATCGAGTGTACCTATCCGTGAAGAGCGGCGCCTAGTGGCTCCCGCAGCCTCCACCTTCGCCGCCACAACCGCACCCGCCGCCGCCGCCGGACGAGGATTCCTGGCCTTCCGCGGTCGCGAATGAGTTCCCGCAGCCGCAGCTCTTCACGGCGTTTGGATTGTTGATCTTGAATCCGCCTCCGGAGAGCGAGTCGTCGAAATCGATGGAGGCACCCTTGAGATACTCGTAGCTCGCCAGATCCACGATTACCTTCACGCCCTGGATCTCGAAAATCTGGTCCTCGGCGCTTGCCGGCTCGTCGCAGATCTCCATGCCGTAGGAAAGACCGGAACAACCGCCTCCGGCCACAAAAACGCGCACGCCTTGGTACGTGCCACCGTTCTGCTCCATGATGGCCCTGATTTCGGCAGCCGCTTTTTCAGTCAAATTAACCATTTCCGGGTGGTTCCTCCTGGAAATCAAGTGTACGGGGCGTTCTACCCTATGTCAATTTTGATTACCCCGGCGCGCCAAGGATTCGCACCATCGCACGGGAATGGTCGATTCGCGCCACGCGGCGGAATCCCTACCGCCGCCGCACGGCCAAGCCAGGTGGCCGATCGGGGCGGCGCCCGATCTGGACGATGCGCAGCAGATTGGTCCCGCCAGCGTGCGTTGTGGTCCCCGCAACCGCCACGACCCAGTCATCACGACGGACCAGCTTTTCCTCGAGCAGGCGGCGCATGCCCAGCTCCACCATGCCTTCCGCGGTTCGCCAGTGCGGCACCCGGACGGAGGTAACACCCCACCAGAGCGTGAGGCGCCGGCATGTGGATTCGAGCGGCGTGAGCGCAATGATCGGGGCGGCCGGCCTGGCTTTGCTCGCCAGCCGGGCGGAGTAGCCGGTGTGGGTGAAGACCGCGAGCACCTTCGCGCGCAGCTCGTTTGCCGCCTGATACGCGGTGTGTGCGAGCGCGTGCGTGGGAGAGGCGAGCGCGCTCGTGTTATCTCCTGTCCGGCGGCGCAGCAACGGCAGGGTCACTTCCTCGGCCTCCGACGCGATCCGGCCCATGGTCCGGACGGCGCGTTCGGGGTACCGCCCGACCGCGGTCTCGGCGCTGAGCATGACCGCATCGGTTCCGTCGAAGATTGCGTTCGCGACGTCTGAGGCTTCCGCCCGGGTCGGCCGGGGGGAAACCACCATGGACTCGAGCATCTGCGTCGCCGTGATCACGAGCACCTCGCGCGCGTTCGCACGCTGGATGATCCGCTTTTGTAAGATTGGGACCCGCTCGGGCGGATACTCCACGCCCAGATCGCCCCGGGCCACCATCACGCCGTCCGCGGAGCCGAGGATCGACTCCAGATTTTCGATCGCTTCACGGCGCTCGATCTTCGCGATCACGACCGGGGGGTGCTGCGCCCGGCGCAGCAGCCGGCGGAGCTTCAGGATATCGTCCGCGCTGCGCACGAAGGAGAGCGCTACGTAATCGATCCCCATCTTGAGCCCGAACGCGAGATCGCCGCGATCCTTCGCCGTGAGCGAATCCGCGCTCAGCTTGACCCCGGGAAAATTCAGACCCTTGTGATCCCCGAGCTGTCCTCCGATCACGATCTTGCAGCGAAGACCGCGGCGCTCTTTTCTCAGCACGCGAAGCTCGAGCTGGCCGTCGTCGAGGAGGACGCGGTCCCCTACGGCGACATCCCGCATGAGGCCGGAGTAGACCGCGGGGATGCGACCGGGGCCCCCCTTCACGCGCCGATTCGTGAGGAGGGTTTGCTCTCCAGCCTTGAGCCACACGAACCCGCCCCGGAATTCCCCGACGCGAAGCTTGGGACCCTGGAGATCGAGGAGCAGACCGACGAAGCGCCCGACGTGGGTGGCCGCTCTTCGGATGCGGCGGATGGCGCGGGCATGCGATGCCCGGCTGCCGTGGGAAAAATTGAGCCGCGCGACGTCCATGCCCGCGCGGATCATCCGCGCGAGCACCACCTCTTCGGCCGAGCTCGGGCCTACGGTCGCAATGATCTTCGTGCGGCGCACTAGAGGGCGAGCGTAGCCATCACCTCTTCGGCGTGCCCCTCCACCTTGACCCGCCGAAACACGTGCTCCACCTTGCCGTCGCGGTCGATCACGAACGTGGTGCGCTCGATTCCCCAGAAGCTCCTGCCGTAGAGGCTCTTTTCCTTGTACGTGCCGTATTGGCGGGAGACGGCGGCGTCCTTGTCCGAAAGGAGCGGAAACGGGAGGTTGTACTTTTGCGCGAAGCGCTCGTGGCTCAATTCATCGTCGAGGCTGACGCCCAGGACGATCGCGTCCTTGGACTCGATGCGCGGGAACGAGTCGCGGAAGCCGCAGGCTTCCATGGTGCAACCCGGCGTATCATCCTTGGGGTAAAAATAGAGGATGACGCGTTTCCCGCGAAACTCGCTCAGGCTCACCCGGCGGCCGAGCGTGCTCGGAAGGGAAAACTCGGGCGCCGGCATGCCGACCGTGAGGCTCTCGCCCGGGTAGTCGAGCATGTTGAGCTGACCCCCCTTGCTCCGCCTCTTCTTCGGGATGGGTGGGAGCGCCCCGAGCTCCGGCCCGCGCGGCGATTCCGCGATCGCCGGCCCCTCATCGAACTCGAGCAAGCCCTGAGGCTCGCCTCGCTCGAAGGAGCCGCGCGCCTGGAGTCTGGATCTGCCTTTCCCTCCGGATCTCGCGCTCATCGCCGCGGCAGCGGCTGGGGATCGCGGGACGACGTTGCTCCGGAGCGGGGCCTTCCCCCTCGGCGACGGGCTGGACTTCCGCGCGGGCTCGGCTCTCTTCGCCCGCTTCACAGCGCGCGTTCCGCGCGTCCTGGCACTAGATTTGGCTCCGCTTTTGGGCTTCCGCCCGGCCCCCGGGCGCGATCCCCGAGCTTTCGCACGGGCCTTTGGCTTTGATCCCCGCCTCGCAGCGGTCTTCCCTATCTTCTTGGATCCACGTGACTTGGACCTCTTACCCGCACGCTTCCCCGCCATGGATGGCTCCTCATTGGGAACGAGTCGGACCGCTCACCGATGGGCGCATACTAATCGGAGCCCACGCTTCGTTCAAGATTGCAACGAAGTGGCGAGACGGGGATTGCGGGGGAGGCCGGGGAGCTACTAGCGCGAGGTGCTCGGGGCGGTGGTCGTTTCTTTTGTGCGGCCGTCAGTGAACAAGGACTCGTCCATCGTCGCGGGGAAGGTTACGTCGAAGCGCAGCATCGTCGGCTTGCCCTCGAAGCGGTGAACGGTGGAAAGCCGGACGGGCCCGGACTTGATCCACTCTTCCCAGGTCGCGCTCTGGGCGGGAGGCTTCATGTCTTGTAAGAGGTAATCCCATTTGTCCATGAGGTGCGTATTCCGATTCACGTAGAGCCAGTAATGATCCTTCGGAGTGAGCCCAACGCGAGGCTCAAATGTGAGTTCGAGCACGTCCCATTCCACGCCACCGGGCCCCTTCTTGACACCGTCATACTTGAGGATGGTCCCGGGATCGCGGAGCTTGAACGGCATCATGAGCCAGTAGCTGTCGTTCACCCACCGCTCGTAACCCATTTGCACGTTGGCCGAATCCTTGTCGGCCAGCCCAGCGGTGAAGGATTTCCCCTTCCGATCGGAGAGATTGACGATCGAGGTGACGTTCCGCCCCTTGTCGTCCGGGCCCTCCACGCGGTCACGCCCGTTGCGCTTGTCCCACCAATGCCGGAACCGGACTAGCTCTTTCCCTTCCTTCACCACGACGAAATCGAATCGGACATAGGGGACGGATTCCCACGTGGATTGCCCGCCCATCGCTTCGTCCATGGATCGCGCGACGGCGGCGGCCTTTGCGTCCGCGCGTCCCATGGGATGGGGCGGCGCCGCGGCGGCAACGAAGGAGGCGAGAGCGGCCAATAGGGCGAGGGCGACGGCTTGCGCCGCCGCCCTTCGTCCGCGCGGTCCTGATGGACCTTGTTGGGTTGCCCAGCCCACACGCGCCATCGATTAAGGCTAACTCAAGGTCTTCAAAATTTCGATCAATTTGGCCCGGTCCGGAACCTTTCCGATCTCGTGCACTTCAATGTGGCGGATGATTCCCTGTTTGTCGATCACAAATGTAGCCCGCTCGGAGTATCCCTCCGGGCGCAAGATTCCGTATTTCTTCGCAATCTCGCCGTGCGGCCAGAAATCCGCGAGGAGCGGATATTCGATCCCGCCGAGGTGTTCGGCCCACGCCTTGTGCGTCGGAACCGAGTCGACGCTCAGCCCCAGAACCTGCGTGTCCAATCCTTCGAACGACTGCTTCTCCTTGCTGTAGCCCGGCATCTGCACCGTGCAGACCGAGGTGAACGCGAGGGGGTGAAACACGAGTACGACGTTCTTCTTGCCTCGAAACGACGACAACGTGACCTTGTTCCCGTTCTGATCGGGCGACGTGAAATCCGGCGCCATTTCGCCGACCTTGAGCGTCGCTGTACGATCCATCGCGGTTGTTTCCATCGTGCGCCCTCCTCGAGCTTCGATGCGAGAATTACGAATTGTGCGTCGGGACGTCAAGCGCATTCGCGGTTTCTTCCGCGAGGCGCTTCAGTGTTTCCGGATCATTGACGCCCTTCTGGATTTCCTTGGGGATGAAATTGAGCAGGTGCTTCAGACCCAGCGATTCCTTGACTAGGGCGCGGGCCACGACCATCCGCTGCACTTGATTCGTGCCTTCGTAAATCTGGGTGATCTTGGCGTCGCGCATGTATTTTTCGATGGGGTAGTCGCGCATGTACCCGTACCCGCCGAAGATCTGCACGGCGTTGGTCGTGACCTCCATCGCGGTGTCGGTTGCGAAGAGCTTGCACATCGCCGAGAGCTTCGAGACGTTCGGCTCTGCCCGATCCACCGCCAAGGCGGCCACGTGGACGAGATTCCGCGCGGCTTCGACCTTGGTCGCCATATCGGCAAGCATGCCCTGGATCATCTGGAACGAGGAGATCGGCGCGCCGAACTGCTCGCGGTACCCGGCGTAGACCATCGCGTACTCGAGCGCGCCCTGCGCCAGACCGACCGCCTGCGCGGCAACCCCTGGGCGCGCCTTGTCCAGCGTCATCATCGCGTGCTTGAATCCCATGCCCGGGACCTCCCCGAGCAGGTTCTTCGCGGGGACGCGGCAGTTCTCGAAATGGATCTCCACGACCGGGACGCAGCGGATCCCCATCTTGTCCTCGATCTTGCCGATCCGGAACCCGGGCGTTCCTTTCTCCACCATGATCGCGCTGGTGCGCCGCGATTTCGATGCGGGATCGGTAACCGCGAAGACCGTGTAGATGTCGGCGGCCCCGCCGTTCGTGTTCCATTTCTTCTCGCCGTTCAAGACGTAGAAGTCGCCGTCTCGGACCGCCGTGGCGCGGAGGCTGGCGGCATCGCTTCCGGCGAATTTCTCGGAGAGGCCGAAGGAGATGAGCTTCTCTCCTTTGGCGATCGGGCGAAGAAAGCGCTGCTTCTGCTCCTCGGTCCCCCCGACGAGGACCGGGAAGGTCCCGAGCGCGTTCACGGCGTAGAGCACGCCGACCCCACCGCACGCGCGCGAAAGCTCCTCGACGCAGATGCACAGGTCGATGACGCCGCCGCCCGAGCCTCCGTATTCCTCGGGGATCCAGACTCCACTGAGGCCCGCTTTCGCGATCGCCTCTTTGATCTCCCAGGGATATTCTTGTAATCGGTCGTATTTCGCCGCGAGAGGACGGACCACCTTCTCGGCGACCGTGCGTGCGCGGTCGCGCCACATCAGATTCTGTTCGGTGAGAAATCCCGGCAACGGTGTCCCCTCAGCGGCGGCTCGGTGTGTCGCGGATGCGCCCTGAGGGCGCGTTGCGTGAGGCACGATTATTCCCGATCTCCGGCGCGGTTGTCATCAGAAGTTTCCGCGGGCGGCGGCCGGGGGTCACGTGAGGCGATCCCGCGACATAGAAACGCCAGGGTATGGCGGCCCAGGGGCTGGGAACGTTCTGGCAGCCAATCCGCGGTGATGTCGCGACCTCGGGGTCCCCGACCGAGCCCCCCCGCTCGATCCAGAGGTCGGTGCCGCACAGGTCGGTGCGGTTCCACGCGAGATCCAGCCCGAAGGCCCGGCAAAGCCGCGCCGGACCCGAGGTGAGGAGATGCCGCTCGGCAAGCCCGCGGGCTTCCTCCATCCATTCGATCCCCTGAAGCGGCTCCACGGCGCGGATCAGGACCGCGGCCGGTCTCCCCTTGGCCTCGGTAACCGCGTTCAGGAGGTAGTGCATCCCGTAGGTGAGATAGACGTATGCGAAGCCCGGAGGCCCGTAGAGCGGTTCCGTGCGCGGGGTGATTCCCGCGCGCGCGTGACAGGCGAGATCCTCCTCCCCGACGTAGGCTTCCGTCTCGACGATTCGTCCGCGCAGGGTCTGCCCATCGACGCGGCGCGACAGGACGCAGCCCAGGAGCTGACGCGCGACCGTCAGGGTCGGCCGGGAATAGAAGGAACGGGAAAGCGGGGAGGCCACGGCGCGAGTATACATCGGGCGAGGCGGTAGCCTACACTCCCGCCGTGCCGCGAACCTCCAACGAGCCGCGCCCGATCTCCGCGGAATCGCGGACGATCCTATTCCTCACGGTCTTCATTCACCTCCTCGGCTTCGGAATCATCATTCCCCTGCTTCCCTACTACGCGGAGACGTACGGCGCGACCGGCCTCACGGTCGGATTGCTGACGACCTCCTTCTCGTTCTCGCAGTTCGTATTCGCGCCGTTCTGGGGAAGGCTCGGCGACCGTGTCGGGCGCCGGCCGATCCTGATCGGAAGCCTTCTGCTCACCGGCGTGTCCTACCTCGTCTACGCCGCCGCCGGCTCGCTCGCGCTCCTCTTTGCGTCGCGGATCCTCGCCGGCGTTGCGGGCGCCGTGCTCTCGACCGCCCAGGCTTACGTGGCCGACACCACGACGCCCGAGAACAGGACGAAGGGCATGGGCTTGATCGGCGCGGCGTTTGGGATGGGGTTCATCTTCGGCCCCGCGATCGGGGGCGTGCTGAGCCGATGGGGCTTCGCGGCTCCAGCCTACGCGTCGGCCTCGCTCGCCCTCGCGGCCGCCGTCTTCGCGTTTCTCAGGCTTCCCGAGTCGCTTCCGCGCGAGGCGCGCGCGGGCGCTGCCGCGCGACGGTCACGGACGACGCTGCGCGAGGCGCTCGCGAGGCCCGCCGTCGGCACCGTGCTGGGGCTCTTCTTTGTCGCGACCCTTTGCTTCTCGGGCATGGAGACCATCCTGGCGCTCTTCTGCCAGCGGTTCTACGGCTGGGGGCCGCACGAGATCGGCTATCTCTTCGCCTACGTCGGCGTCGTGGCGGCATCGATGCAGCTGGGGATTGTCGGCGCGCTCGCGCGCCGGTTCGGCGAGCGCGCGCTCGTCCGCGCCGGGCTTGCGTTGATGGGGGCCGCGTTCGTCACGGCGGGGCTCGTCCCCCCGCTCGCGCTCTTCCTCTTGGCGATGGGCGCGATCGCGGTGGCGAGCGGGCTCATGACGCCGTCCCTGTCGGGCCTCATCTCGATCGCCACGCCGGCCGACGAGCAGGGCGGGATCCTCGGCGTCTACCAGTCGCTCGGCAGCCTGGCCCGCGCGGCAGGCCCCTTCCTGGGTGGGCTCGCGTTCGACGTCGTGAGCCCGGGCGCGCCGCTCTGGATGGCGGGGATCGGGCTTGGGCTGGCGGCTCTCTTCGCCGCGAAGCTGCCCCGCCGGAGGGCCCCTACCGACCGATCGACTTCCTGATGCTCCCGCGAAGCTTTTCGAGACCCTCCGCGAGCGCAGCCTTCGTGATCACGAGGGGCGGGCGGAATCGGATGGAATTGGGACCCGAGCCGATCACGATCACGCCCTCTTCGTAGGTCTTCGCGATCACCTGGTCGCGGAGCGCGCCGTCCTTGAGGTCGAAGGCGCACATCAGACCCTTGCCGCGCGCGTTCGAGACATGGTCCGGGAATTCGCGCGCCAGGGACTCGAGCCCTTGGAGCAGCTCCGTCCCGCGGGCGGCGGCGTTCTCGAGAAGCTTCTCCTCCGCCATGATCTCGAGATACCTCCCCGAGCGCACCATGTCGACGAGCGTGCCCCCCCAGGTGGAGTTGAGCCGGCTCGAGACCCGGAATACGTTGTCCTTCACCTCGTCGATCCGCGCCCCCGCGATGAACCCGCAAACCTGGGTCTTCTTGCCGAAGGCCACCATATCGGGCTTCACGTCGTAGTTCTCGTACGACCACATCTTCCCGGTCAGCCCCAGGCCCGCCTGAACCTCGTCGAACACGAGCATCGCCTCGTACTCGTCCGCGATCCGGCGCAGCTCGTGTAGAAATTCCTTCCGGAAGTGGTTGTCGCCCCCCTCCCCCTGGATCGGCTCGATGATGATGGCGGCGATGTCATCCTTGTTCTGTTCGAAGGCCAGCTCGATCTGCGCGACCGAGAGCGCCTCACGCTCCTTCACGTCGCGAAGGTTGTCCTCCTGGAGCGGAAACCGCACCTTGGGGTTCAACACACGGGGCCAATCGAACTTCGGGAAGTAGGCCGTCTTGCGCGGATCAGTCGTGTTGGTCAGCGACAGGGTGTAGCCGGAGCGGCCGTGGAACGCCTGCTCGAAATGGAGCACCTTGTGGCCCCGCTCCTCGCGGTAGCCGCGCGCGAAGTTCTTCCGCACCTTCCAGTCGAACGCGGCCTTGAGCGCGTTTTCCACGCCGAGCGTGCCCCCCGCGACGAGGAACAGATGCGGAAGGTAATCGGGCATCGCGTGGGTGCCGAAGGTCTCGACGAACTCGGCCATTTCGACCGTGTAGACGTCGGAGTTCGAGGGATTGTGCAGCGCCGCGCGCAGGAGCTTCTGCGTGAATTCCGGGGTCTTCATGCCGGGATGGTTCATCCCGACGGGATTGGTCGCGAAGAATGAGAAGAAGTCGAGGAGGCGTTTTCCATGACGCGAGTCGTAGATGTAGACGCCTTCGCTCTTCTCGAGGTCGAGAACGAAATCGAAGCCGTCCGCGAGCATCCGCTTCGCGATCGTCTCATGAACCTTGTCGGGCGTGACCTTCGCCGACGCGGCGGACAGGGTTGGATTCATCGTATGCTCCTTTCGGGCTGGGTGACGTTCATTCCGATTCAATTTTGATCCGGCGCTGCTCTTTGGCGGTGGCCAGGACCATGAGCGTGCGGGTCTGCCGCACGCCGCGCACCGAGTTCAGCTTCTCGATGAGAAGTCTCCTGAACGCGGCCATGTCCTTGACCCGCACCTTGAGGAGGAGCGAGAACTCGCCGGTGATGTGGTGGCATTCGAGAACCTCATCCAACTCTCCCACCGACTGGATGAATCCGGACTCGAACTTCGGGTGCTCGATGAAGATCTCGACGAAGGCGGTGATGTCGTGTCCCAGCTTGCGCTCGTCCAGGAGCGCGACGTATCCGCGAATGACCCCGCTTCGCTCGAGCTTCCGGACCCGTTCGTTAACGGAGGGCGCGGTCAAGCCAACCGCCTTGGCCACGTCGGCCTGGGAGATCTTGGCGTTATCTTGCAGAAGAGCCAGGATCTTTCGATCGGTGGCGTCCAGCGCGGCCCCATTCTCCTGTTTTGTTAGGCTAGTTGCGATCATCACCTAATATTATTCGACACAATGGCCCATATAGTCAACATTTATTTAGTAAATGGGCCTTTCGACCCGAGGCGGAGCCGCTTGATGGCGGCGACACATGGGCGTAGGCTCTTACTCGTGACTTGCCGATACCCTCTCTAGGAGACCCAGCGCATCCCATGAAACGACCGGAATCCATTAAAGCTCTTAAAGTTAGCGGATATCATCCGCAGACCGTGAAGCAGGAGATGAGGCGAAATCTCGTCGGCATGATCGAGCGGGGGGAGATTCTCTTCCCAGGGATCGTCGGATACGAGAAGACGGTCCTCCCCCAAATCGAGAACGCCTTGATGAGTGGGCACGACTTCATCCTGCTCGGGCTGAGGGGGCAGGCAAAGACCCGGATCCTGCGCCAGCTGGTCCGCTTCCTGGACGAGTGGACGCCCGCGATCGAGGGTTGCGAGCTGAACGACGATCCGCTGAATCCGGTCTGCATGGTGTGCAAGAGGCGCGTCGAGGCCGAAGGTGACGAGGTTCCGATCCGGTGGATTCACCGCGACGAGCGCTACCGCGAAAAGCTTGCTACCCCCGACGTCACCATCGCCGACTTGATCGGCGACATCGACCCCATCAAGGCGGCGAACCGAAGGCTCTCGTACAGCGATCCCGAGGTCATGCACTACGGGATCGTCCCGCGGACCAATCGTGGGATTTTCGCGATCAACGAGCTTCCCGACCTTCAGCCCAGGATCCAGGTCGGGCTCCTCAATATCCTCGAAGAGAAAGACATCCAGATCCGCGGATTCCCGATCCGGCTTCCGCTCGACGTCCAGATCGTGTTCTCCGCGAACCCGGAGGACTACACGAACCGCGGCAACATCATCACGCCGCTCCGCGATCGCATCGCGTCTCAGATCATGACCCACTACCCCTACACGCTCGAGGACGCGATGAAGGTCACCGAGCAGGAGGCGTGGACGAATCGCGGCGACGGGATCGAGGTCGTGGTTCCCGCGTACATGAAGGAGCTCGTGGAGACGGTGGCGCTCCAGGCGCGCAAATCCTCCTACGTGGATCAGGGCTCCGGCGTGAGCGTGCGCATGACGATCTCGCTCATGGAAAACCTGATCTCGAACGCCGAGCGCCGGGCCATCCGGACCGGCGAGCGCCGCCAGGTGGTGCGCATCTGCGATCTCCAGAATGGGATCGCCTCCATCAGCGGCAAGGTGGAGCTGGTATACGAAGGGGAGCAGGAGGGCGCGGTCGCCGTCGCGAAGCATCTCCTCGGCAAAGCGGTGAAGGAGGTATTCGCCCGCCACTTCCCGGACGCGTACAAGGCCAAGGAGAAAAACGAGGGCGCGCCGTCCGAGTACGATCCGATCTTCCGCTGGTTCGCGCAAGGAAAACGGGTCGAGGTCTCCGACGAGCTTTCGACCCGTGAGTTCCACCAGCGCCTGTCGCAGGTGACGGGTCTCGAGGAACTGCCGAAGCGCTATCTCTCGATCAAGGACTCGATCGAGCTCCCCACCGCGATGGAGTTCGTCCTCGAGGCGCTCCATCAGAACTCGATCCTCGCCAAGGAACGAACCGACACGAGCGCGCTCGCCTACACGGATATGTTCTCGACCATGCTCGGAAAGCCGGAGGACGCGGAGGACTGATCGTGGATTTCCGCTACTCCAAGTGGGACGAGCGGCTCATCAAGAACGTCGACTTTCTTCGGAACCTCCTCTCCCTCTACAACCGTCTCCTGCTCATGACCGACGGCAACGTCGATGAGGCGCTGCGCGCGCTGGAGGAGCTGGGGGAACGCTTCGGGTTTTTCAATCCCGAGTTCACGCCCGAAGATTTCAGGAAGCACCTGCTGGAGTCGGAGGCGGTCCAGGAGGTGAACGGGAAGCACGTCCTGACACGCCGCGGCGAGCGGATGATCCGGCAGGATTCGCTGGACCGCATCTTCACGGCGCTGGCGAAGGATTCCACCGGGGATCACCGCGTGCCCCGGACGGGCGCCGGCGGGGACAGGATTACGGAGACGAGACCCTACGTGTTCGGGGACAGCATCTCGGACATCGATTTCGTCTCCAGCGTGCGGAACTCGGTCCGCCGGCAGCGGGGTGAGTGGGGAGAGGGCCTGAACCTCACCGAGGACGATCTGGAGGTCTTCGAGACCGAGCACTCATCCTCGTGCGCGACGGTGCTCCTCATCGACGTGAGCCACTCCATGATTCTCTACGGAGAGGACCGCATCACGCCGGCGAAGCAGGCGGCGCTGGCCCTGGCCGAGCTGATCCTGACCCGCTACCCCAAGGACTCGTTGCACGTCGTCCTGTTCGGCGACGACGCCTGGGAGGTCAAGATCCGCGATATCCCCTACGCCTCGGTGGGCCCCTATCACACGAACACGAAGGCGGCGTTGCAGCTGGGCCAGCGGATCCTCGCGAGGCAGAAGCACGTGAACAAGCAGATCTTCATGATCACCGACGGGAAGCCGTCCGCCATCCACGAGAACGGGCGGCTGTACAAGAACGCGTTCGGCCTCGATCCCAAGATCGTGAACAAGACCCTGGACGAGGCCGTGCAATGCCGCCGCAAGCGGATCGCGATCACCACCTTCATGGTGACCCAGGACCCTTACTTAGTCCGGTTCGTCGAGCGCTTCACGCAGCTCAACAAGGGTCGGGCCTACTTCGCCGATCTGGAGAACCTCGGCTCCTACCTCTTCGTCGACTACAACCAGAATCGGCGCAAGCGGGTGAACTAGCGACGTGCTGGTGCCGGTGAGCCACCGACACTACCGAAGCACATAGCTCAACCCCGCCCCGGCCGTGCCCATCACGAGCGAGTTGCTGCCCATCGTCTGGTGGTACCGGAGATCCAAGTCGAACATGGTCCGCTTCCATAGCGGAATCGATAGACCCCCGCCGAAGTTCATCCCGAATGGGAGATCCCTCGAGGGGCGGGCCACCTCCCGGTCGAAGACGCCCAGCGACCGAGCTATGGCGAATTCTCCCGACCTGAAGCTGTAAACGCCTGCTCCGACTTCCACCCTCGGCGTGATCCCATGCCGGTACGGCATGCCCAGCTCCAGCTGAATCGTCATGGGATCGATGCTCTTCGGGTTACCCGGCACATCCAGGTACAGGTGGTCGTAGTTCACAGAAACGAGGACGCTGCGGCCCACGGCCAGTCCGAGCGCCCCGCCTGCCGACCAACCGGGACCGGGCTCATAATCGGGGTCCGGGAAGACGAGCCCGCCGCGGATTCGGAGAACTCCCACCGGAAGCTCGCGGTCGTTGTCGCCCGCCGCCGGGGAGACAAAGGCTGGGGAGAGGTCCAGTGCAACGAGGGTGACGAGGAGAAAGCATACGCACAACAGGGTCCGGTGCGACATTCGATGGCCCCCTTTTCGACCGGCAATCGTCTGAAGCATACACCCACGCCACGTGGGCATGGCGCCTGACTACGTGGCCTACTTGAGAGGGTACCCCAGTCCCAGGCGGACGTTCATCAATTGTACCTCCCCCAGACTTGGGGCATCGATCGCGCGCTCACTGGAGAAGCTCTGGTGGAATGTGACGCTGAGCTCCAGAACAGCAGGCCCCGCGACCCTGGCGTAACCGCCGCCGCTGAAGTTCAGCCCCGAGAAGATGCCGGAATCGGAATACTGGGTCGGCGTCTGCGTCAAGAAGTCCACGTATTCCCCCTCGCCGCCCGAGCCAGTACATCCCCAATCCGAGCCGGAAGAGCGGCTCGATGCGGCGCGGCGGAGGCGGCGGCGCTCCAGGAGAGCGAGATGGTCACGAGGAGGAGCGGGTTCCGGCAGGATCGAAGGCGCATCTTCCTCTCCAACCCGGCGGTCGTCTAGAGGGTAAACCCGTCGAGCGCGGCGCAGAAGCGGTCGATCTCTTCTTCGGTGTTGTAGTAGTGGACCGACGCCCGGACCATGGATAGAAGCCCGCGCGCTTCCATATCCAGCCGGGTCGCGGTCGCGTCTGTAACCGTGACGTTGATGCGCTCCCGTGCGAGCGCGCTCTTGATTCGGCGCCGATGTCACGCACGGTCACGCCGGGTACGTTCGGGAGCTTGGTTCGCAATGTCGCCGCGAGCCCCCAGGCGCGGTCCCGGATTGCCTCGAGCCCCCACGCCATCGCGTAGTCCACGGCCACGCCGAGCCCCAACTTGGTCGCCGCATTGCTCTCGAAGTTCTCGAAACGCCGGGCGTCCGGCCGCAACGCGTACGTGTCGCGCGACACCCAGGTCGCCCCATGCATGTCCACGAGCGACGGCTCCAGCTGATTGAGGAAGTCTCGTCTCACGTAAAGGAATCCGACCGCGCGTGGACCCCGAAGAAATTTACGCCCGGTCGCGGAGAGCACGTCGCACCCGATCTCGCGGACGTCGACCGGCATCTGCCCCACCGCCTGGCAAGCGTCCAGGATGAAGGGGACGCCCGCCCGGCGCGCGACCGCACCGACGGCACGCGCAGGGTTCACGAGCCCTCCGTTCGTGGGAATGTACGTCAGGGAGATGAGCTTCACGCGATCGTCGATCATGCCCTGGAGCGCCCCGACCGAGACCTGGCCGTCCGGATCGCTGGGGACCACATCGACGATCGCGCCGGTGCGTCGCGCGACCTGCAGGAAGGGGATGAAGTTGCTCGCGTACTCCGCCGCCGAGGTCAGGATACGGTCGCCTCGAGCGAGCCGAAGCGAGGAAAATGCCATGTCCCAGGCGCGGGTCGAGCTCTCGACGACCGCGATCTCGTCGCGATGCGCCCCCAGCAGCGTCGCGAGCGAATCGTACAGGCCTCGAGGCGGAGGTGATCGAGCACCGCCTCGAGGACCGGGCGAGGCATGAGCGACGCGCCCGCGTTGTTGAAATGCATCACGTTCGCGCACCCGGGCGTCTCTTTCCGGGCGCGCGCGAGGTCGATCGGCTTGACCTGCTCCCCGGCCCGCACCGTCACAAGGGATACGCCAGACCGGCTTGGATCGTCACGAAATTGGCGTCGATGAATCGATCTCCGACGACATGGTGGAACTTGAAACCTGTCCCAAAGGTGGTTCGCGGTGATAGAGGCGTCGCGATTCCGAATCCGAAGTTGAGTCCGAAATCGTTCTCCTCGTCGGAGCTAATGACGAACGTATTCGGCGCCACGAATTCGGTGACCTTCTCGCTCACGTGGTAGAGTCCGAGCCCTCCGCTCACCCACGGCCTCACGCTGCCGCTGCTCGAGAAGCCGTAGTCCACGCTCATGGTCACCGGCGTTATCGCCACGCGCCCGTCGGCGAGCTCCTCGCCGAAGTGGTGATAGGCAACCCCCCAGGAGAGAACCGTATTCCGGCCCACGCCATAGCCGAGCGAGGCGCCGAGGCCCCAGCCGGTATTGACCAGGTTATCGAGATCGCCGGTCGGCGTGGAAATGCCGGCGTGGAGGCGCAGCATGGTCCGACCCTCGAAACCCCCACGCGAGGAGCGATTGCGTTCCGGGTACTTGCGAATCGAAAGGTCCGATGTCTCCGCGAATGCGTTCACGGCAATCGGGAGCATGAGCACGATGCAGGCGATGCCGATCCGAAGTCTGCGGTTCATTCGACTCCTCCATTGATCGAGCCTCTACGATGCCCCCCTGAAGCCGGAAAGTGTAGCACCTCGCCGCCATTCCACGGTAGGTGGCGGCCGCCTTGACGATTCCCGGCGCCGCGTGGTCTACTGGCTACGTCCCATTCACAAGGAGCGCCGATGCCTTTTCCCCTCGCACCGGCTGAGCTTGAGACCCCCGAGGCGGAGCCGGTCCCGCTTCACGAGGCCTATCGCGCCTGCGAGGAGATCGCGCGGGCGCACTACGAAAATTTCCCGGTCGCGTCGCGTTTCATTCCGGCGGACCGGCGGATCGCGCTCGCCGCGATCTACGCCTTCGCGCGCCAGGCGGACGACATCGCGGACGCGCGGGCGCCGAGCGAGGACCGGCTTCGCGCGCTCGATGCGGTCGAAGAGGCACTCCTGAGGGCGCTCGACGGCGCTCCCCAGGGCGCGATCTTCACCGCGCTCGCGGACGCGGTCGAACGGCATCGGCTCCCCGTCGAACCCTTCCTGGATCTCCTCTCCGCGTTCCGTCTGGATGCGCGCGACGCGACGTTTCCGACCTGGGACGATCTCCTCGCGTATTGCCGCGGCTCCGCCAATCCGGTGGGGCGCCTCGTGCTCGCGCTCTACAAGGTCGAGGATCCGGAGGCACTCCGCGCCTCGGACGCAGTATGCACCGCGCTCCAATTGACGAACTTCTGGCAGGACCTCGGCCAGGACGTAGCGCGGGGCCGCTTCTTTCTTCCGGTGGAGGACCTGCGCCATTTCGGCGTGAATCCGGAGGAGATCACGCGCCCTTCGTCGCGCTCGTCGCTCACGAGACTTCTCACCCATGAGTGCCGCGCCACGAGAGATCTCTTCGCACGCGGCGCTCCGGTCGTGCGGGTGACCCCTCTGCTGCTTTCGGTCCACCTCCGCGCGACGATCGCGGGCGGCCGGGCGATCCTCCGCTCGGTCGAGCGCCTCGGTTGGCGCGTGCTCGAGCGGAGGCCGACGTTGAGCGGCGCCGCGCGGGCCGGGATCGCGATCCGCGCGCTCCTCGGGCTCGATGGTTAACACGCGCGGCGCGCCGAGGGGCACCAACTTCTCGCTCGCGTTCCGCGCCCTTCCCCCCGACCAGCGCGACGCGATTCGCGCGGTGCACGCTTTCAGCCGCGAGGTGGACGACAGCGTGGACGAAGAGCCGGATCGAGACCGCGCCCGCGAGGAGATCGTGCGCTGGCGGGGCGAGGTCGCCGCGTGCTACGAGGGAGAACCGGTGGAGCCGGCCGCGCGGGCGTTGCGCCCGCATCTCCAGCGGTTCCGTATTCCTCGCTTGTACCTGGAAGAGCTCCTCTCCGGCGTGGAGATGGACCTGACCCACCTTCGCTACGCGACCTTTGAGGAGCTGCGACGCTACTGCTATCGCGTCGCGTCGGTCGTCGGGCTCATCTGCCTTCGCATCTTCGGCGACGAGGAAGAGCGCGGGAGAGCGTACGCGGAGAACCTCGGGCTGGCGCTCCAGCTCACGAACATTCTCCGCGATCTGGGATCGGATCACGCGCGCGGAAGGATCTATCTCCCGGCGGAGGACCTCCAGGCGTTCGGCTACCCGGAGGAAGCGCTCGCGCGGCGGGAGCGGAACGGCGCGTTCCACGAGCTGATGCGGTTCCAGGCCTCGCGCGCGCACGCCTTCTTCGCCGCCGCGGAGCGCGAGACGGCGGACCTCGATCCCAGGCGGATCCTCGCGGCCGAGATCATGGGCCGAATCTACAAGCGGCTGCTCGCGCGGATCGAAGCGTCCGGATTCGACGTCTTTCGCCGCGAGGGGCGCGTTCCCCTGCACGAGCGCGCGTGGATCGCCGGGAGCGCCATCCTCGCCGCCCACGCCCTGCGATGAGCACCCGCCACGACGTCATCGTGGTGGGCGCCGGATTCGCCGGAGTCGCCGCGGCAACCGCGCTCGCGGAGCGCGGCGCGCGGGTGCTCGTGCTCGAAACGCGGCAGCGCCCCGGCGGGCGCGCGTATTCCTGGACGGATCCGAGAACCGGGGAGATCCAGGACAACGGCCAGCACGTCCTGGGAGCCTTGCGCTCGCGGTGGACCCCACGTTTCACCTCCGAGTCTGGGAGCGCGGACGCGGAACGTTCGAGCTTCGCTGTCCCACCCTGCCCTCCCCTTTTCATTGGCTCGCGGCGGTCGGGACGTGCTCCCGGCTCTCGCCCCAGGCGAAGCTCGTGGCCCTCGCGCTTCCCGGACGCGCGCGCGCGCTCATCTCGCGGAACGGCGACGGCTCGACCCTCACGGTCGATGAGTGGCTCGCACGAATCGGCGGGCGGGAAGACCTTTCGACGGTCCTCCGGCCGCTCGCGCTCGCGTCGCTCAATGAGGATCCGCTCGAGGGCTCGGCGGAGCTTTTCGCCAAGGTCCTGGAGCGGATCTTCAAGAGCCCCGCGCGATCCAGCGGGTTAGCACTCCCGCGTCGCGGTCTTGGGGACCTCATGGACGGCTTCGAGGAGTACGTCGCGAGACGAGGCGGAGAAGTGCGGTACCGGTCGACGGTCCTTGGGCTCCGCGTCGAGGCGGGCCGGTTGACGGGGCTCTCCCTCTTGGGCGGCGACCGGATCGAAGCCCGGCGGGTCGTCCTCGCGGTTCCGCACGACCGGGCCGGCTGGATGCTCGCGCCGGAACACTTCGGGGATTGCCGGGAGATCACGCGCGCTTCGTGGTCACCGATCGTGTCCACGGTGCACACCTACGATCGTCCCATCCTTCCGTCGCGATTCGTCGGGCTCGTGGGCACGCACACCCAGTGGGCGTTCGATCGTGGAAGGACGGGAACGCAGGAACGCCACGCGGTGGGCACGGTCCGGAGCGCCGCCTTCTCCGATGTGGAACGACCGGGCCGGGCGATTCTCGAGGAGACCGCGGGGGAGCTGGCCGAGGCATTTCCCGCG
>WNFK01194444.1_pt2 | contig 27738 bp, 30 predicted proteins | sample 5400281 | NCBI WGS metagenome assembly WNFK01 (sample SAMN13153350, study PRJNA577476) | soil metagenome | isolation source: 20 cm soil on Douglas fir-dominated hillslope | place: USA:California | collected 2013-09-17
ATGTTCCCGGCGATCCAGCTCCACATGGGCATCAACACCGGCGAGGCGCTCGTCGGCGCGACCAAGCTCGGCACCGGCGCCGGGCAACGCTGGACGTTCACCGCCACGGGGCCGACGACCAACGTGGCGGCGCGCTTCGCCGGCTCTGCGCAGGGCGGCGAGATCGTCGTGGGTCCCACCACCGCCGACCGAATCCGCGGCCATTTCGTTCTCGAGAGCCTCGGCGAGAGGGCGTTCAAGAACGTCTCCCAGCCGATTCACGTCTATCGCGTGATCCCGCCGGGCATCTACGAGAAGATCGTCTAGGTGAGCAGACGCACACGCGTCGGGATCTGCGCGTGGGCCGACCCGGCGCTCATCGAGTCAGGGGCCTTCTATCCGCGGAAGTCCATGTCGGCCGAGGCGCGACTGCGCCACTACGCGAGCGTGTTCGACGTCGTCGAGGTGAACAGCTCCTACTACGCGATCCCCGATATCCGGAACACGCAGCGCTGGGTCGATCGCACCCCGGCGGGCTTCGTCTTCCATGTGAAGGCCTACTCGCTGCTGACCGGCCATCATCCCCGCGCGGAGACCGTCCCGGCGGACCTCACCGCTCTCTTGCCGACGAGCCCTCGGCGCACGCGCCGCGGCGAGATCGACGCGGCGAGTTTCTCACCGGAGGCCGTCGATCGGGCGTTTCACCTGTTCCGGACCGCTGTGCGGCCGATCGCCGAGGCCGGCAAGCTCGGCTATGTGCTCTTCCAGTTCGCGCCGTGGGTCCATTTCGACGCGACCCGGCTCGACTATCTGGCCTCGTTGCCGGCCCGCCTGCCGGGCTGGACGATCGCGATCGAGTTCCGCCATCGCTCGTGGCTTCCCGACCACCTCGACGAGACCCTGCGGGCCTTGACCGACGCGCGGCTCGCCCACGTCATCGTCGATGCGCCACCGGCCGGGCACGCGATCCCTCGCGTCACCACCGCGACGGCGCCGACGGCGGTCTTCCGGCTCCACGGCCGCAACGCGGAGGGGTGGCTGCGCCAGCTCCGCGGCGAAGAGCCGTCGGTGCGGGAGAAGTACGGCTATCTCTACAGTGAAGGGGAGCTGCGGGCGCTGTTACCGGAAATCGAGGCGGTCGGCGAGGAGACGGAGGAGGTCTTCATCTCCTTCAACAACAACAACCGCGACTACCCGGTGAAGAACGCGCTGATGCTGAAGCGGCTCCTCGGCCAGCCCACGCCGAACGAGTCCACGCCGCTCGACCTGTTCACCTGAGGAGCCGTTTCGTCTGGTAGAATCGTAGCCCCATGCCGGAACTGCAGCTGCGCGGAGGCGAAGTCGACGGGCTCCGCTTGCACTATGTGGTCGAAGGTCGCGGGCCCGCCGTCATCTTCGTTCACGGTCTCGGCGGCTTCGCCGAGTCGTGGCGCCACAACGTGCGTCCGCTCGCCGGCCGCGCCACGGTGTTCTCCGTCGACCTCCCGGGATTCGGCGAATCCGCGAAACCGCACACGCATTATCGGCTCGGCTATTTCGCGAACGCGCTCCGCGGCTTCATGGATGGGCTCGGGCTCGCACAGGCCTCGCTGGTGGGCCACTCGCTCGGCGGCGCCGTCTCCATCACGCTCGCGTTGACGCATCCGACGCGGGTCGAGCGGCTGGCGCTCGTCGGCGGCGTCGTGCCCGGCTGCAGCTACCGTCCATCCTGGATCTATCGCCTCGTCGCGCTCCGCGGTCTCGGCGAGCTCTTGTCGCTGGGTGGCAGCGCCAAGCTCTACAAGGCCGCGCTCGCGCGCTGTTTCCATGCGCCCGATCGTCGCGAGGTCGATTTCTTCGTGGACCACGGCTACGCCTCGCGCACCGACGGCGTGGCGCGCGCGGCGTACCTGGCTACCTTGCGTGACGTGCGCGTCGATTTCGAGACTCACTCCGAGGACTATCGCCGCGCGCTGACGACCTTGCAGCTCCCGGTGCTGCTGATCCACGGCCGCCAGGATCGCGTGGTGCCCGCCGAGCATTGCGCGGAAGTCGCCGGCGTGCTCCGGCACGCGGCGGTTCGCTGGGTCGACGCGTGCGGCCACTTCCCGCAGATCGAACACGTCGAGGCGGTGAACGGCTGGCTCGTGGATTTTCTGGTGGGCCGCCCGGCGCCCCGCTAACGGAGCGGCGAGATGGACGAGATCACCCCGCAGGAGCTGAAGGCGCGTCTGGCCGGTAGCGAGCGCCCGCTCTTGCTCGACGTCCGCCAGGACTGGGAGACCAAGCTGGCCCGACTCGAGAACGCCGTGCACATTCCGATCGAGGAGATCGAGCTCAGGGTCGACGAGCTGAACGCCGACGACGAGATCGTCGTCTACTGCCACCAGGGCGTGCGCAGCGCCGCCGTTGCCGATTATCTCCGGCAGCGCGGCTTCAAGAACGTCAAGAACCTCCGCGGCGGGCTGGACTACTGGGCCCGCACCGTCGACACCTCGATGCGCCGGTACTAGTGGGGGCGCCACTCACGATCCAGCGAGCGGGCGCCGCGGTCTGGTGCACGCTCGATCGTCCGCCGCTCAATCTCTTCGAGCCGACCTTGATCCAAGCCGTGTGCGACGCCTTTCAGGCGCTGGCGTCCGATCGAGAGACGCGAGTCGCGGTGATCACCGGGAGCGGGCGCGCCTTCACGGCCGGCATGGACGTGCGCGTCCTGCGCGATCTCGACACGGCCCGGGCTCGAGAGCTGATCACCACACTCCACGACGCGATCGCGGCCGTCCACCGGGCGCCGTTCCCGGTGATCGCCGCGGTCAACGGGCCCTGCCTGGGTGGCGGCTTCGAGCTCGCGCTGGCGTGTGACCTGCGCGTGGCGGTGGAGAGCGCGTCGTTCGGTTTGCCCGAGGTGCGTGTCGGCGTCCCGTCCGTGATCCAGGCGGCGCTGCTCCCGCCGATGATCGGACCCGGCCGGGCCGCCGAGATGCTGTTGACCGGGATGCCGATCACCGCGGCGCAGGCGCTCGACTGGGGACTCGTGAACCGCGTCGTGCCCGGCGATCGCCTGCGCGCCACGGTCGATGAGCTCGTCGCGGCGATTCTCGCGAGCGGCCCCGAGGCCGTCCGCCTCCAGAAAGAGCTGATCGTCCGCTGGCGCGAGACCGATCTCGCCACGGCGGTGCGCTATGGGATCAATGCGTTTGCCACCGCGTACGCAACCGGCGAGCCGCGCGAGGGCATGAACGCCTACCTGGAAAAGCGGCCTCCGAACTTCAAGCGGTGACGGGTGAAGGTCGAAACCATCACGATCGACCTCTGGGGCACCTTGCTCTTCGATGGTCCGGCGAGCGACAACCGCTACAAGAAGCGGCGCATGGCCGATTTTGCGACCCTGCTCGCCGCGGCCGGCTTCTCGGCGTCGACGTCGTCGCTCGACCGCGCCTACGACGAGTCGGGAGCGTATCTCAGCCGGATCTGGTCCACGCACCGTGACGTACCAGGCCTCGATCACGTTCGCGCGATCCTGGCCGCGCTCGATCCCTCGCTGCCGCGACGCATCCCGCCGGCGCTGCTGACGGCGCTGCTCGACGCGTACTCGCGCCCGATCCTGCTTTTGCCTCCGGCGGTCGACGACGGTGCCCTGGCCGCGCTAGAAGCGCTCAAGGGCTCGGGCTACAAGCTGGCGCTCGTATCGAACATCATGCGCACGCCCGGCGCGACCCTCCGGCAGCTGCTCGGCCGGTTTCGACTACTGGATTACTTCGAGCAGACCACGTTTTCCGACGAGGTGAGAATTCGAAAGCCCGCGCCCGAGATCTTCGCGTTGACCTTGCGCGCGATGGGCGGCGACGCCGCGACGGCTGTCCACGTTGGTGACGATCCGATTCTCGACGTGCAGGGAGCGCAGGCGGCGGGGATGCGGGTGATTCAGGTGACGTCGTCTTCGCGGGGGAACTCGAACCGGCCCGACCTCACCATCCCGAGGCTCGCCGATCTGCCGGCGGCCATCGAGCGGCTCGAAGGATGACTAACCGGCGTAGTTGATGCTGGAACGAGCCGCGGTCGCCTGACTGCTTCGCGTCGAGACCCGGCCCGGCATCAACAGGCCGATCTCTTCGAAGTAGCGGCGAATCGGATCCGTGATGCGATCGGCGTACGCCTCGAGCACCCGATACGAGATCCCGCGGTGGTAGGTCGCGCTCCTGAAGTCGCCGCTGCGCCAGCCGAGGACCTTGGCGCTCCGGCTCTCGCGATTTCTCAGGATGAGCCCGAACGTTCCGAGGCCGGACACCCAGTGATCCGGGTTGTGCAGGCTGAGTTCGGAGCAGAGCCCGGTGACCTGCCACTCCGGGGCGAATTCCGCCAGGGCCAGTTCGACCAGGCGCTGCACTTGTTCCGGGAGCAACATCCCCTGTCTCCTCCAGTGATGCTGGTGCCATGGGGGAGCAAGTAGAGTGCCACGGGGGCCAGTCTCGATGGCTGCGGCTGAAAATCCGGGCTTTTGAGCGGTCGCGCCGGTCAGAGCGCAGACGTCAGCATCCTGACGTTTGGTCGGCAAAGGGTGTCATGCTGCCACGGCGCCGGACACATTGGCGTCTAGCGCACCGCGCCATCGGGGTTAAGATAGCCGCCGATGGACATCGCCGACCTCAAAGGGAAGATCCGTGACATCAAGGACTTCCCGACCGAGGGCATCCTCTTCAAAGACATCACCACGCTCCTCAAGGACGGCCCGGCTTTTCGGTACGTCATCGACGCGTTCGTCCAACGATATCAGGCTGAACGCGTCGACGTCGTCGTCGGGGTCGAGTCGCGAGGCTTCATCATGGGCGGCGCAATCGCGCACCAGTTGAAGGCGGGCTTCGTCCCGGTTCGCAAGCCCGGCAAGCTTCCGGGCAAGATCATCGAAGTCGAGTACGAGCTCGAGTACGGGCGCGACGCGCTCGCCGTCCACGAGGACGCGATCAAGCCCGGCCAGCGAGTGCTCGCGGTGGACGACCTCCTCGCCACCGGTGGTACGATGGGCGCAACCTTACGGCTGATCCGGCAGCTCGGCGGACAGGTCGTGGGGGTCGCGTTCATGATCGAGCTCGCGTTTCTTCACGGGCGAGAGAAGCTGAAGGAGCAGATGCTGCATTCGCTCATCGTCTATGAATAAGCTCGTCACATTCCTTGGTGCGGTGGTCCTGATCGGCGGCTGGTCCGCGGCGGCGGTCGCGGACGAGGCGAAATCGCAGATCAGCGCGTCGATGCTCCTCCGCATCTCCGCCCCGATCTCCGAGACCCGCGACGCCGCGTTCGATCGCGCCATGAAAGAGCCTCCGCCTCCGACGCGCCGACCTGACGGCGAGGTCCAGCCCGACGGAACGGTGCGCTACGGCTCGATGGTCATGACCGTGAGGAATCCGTGTCCTCCCGGGACTCACTACGAGCCGCCGCCTCTGCCCGGTCGCGCCGTCCGGAAGTAAGCGACGCCCGACGAAGGATCGCGTATGACCATCACGAATGTCGGTGTCATCGGCTGCGGTCTCATGGGTTCCGGCATCGTCCAGGTGTCGGCTCAGGCCGGATTCCAGGTGCTCTTCGTCGAGGCCAACGACGAGCTGGTCAAGCGCGGGCTCGGCCGGCTGCGAGAGACACTCGAAGGCCTCGCCAGCCGCGGGAAGCTCGACGTCAAGGCCAAGGACGCGGCGCTTTCGCGCATCGCCGGGACCACACGACTCGACGATCTGAAGTCCTGCGACCTCGTCGTCGAGGCGATGACCGAGAACCAGGCGCTCAAGAACGAAACGTTCGCCAAGCTCCACAAGATCTGCGCGCCGCACGCGATCCTCGCGTCGAACACCTCCTCGTGCAATGTCACCGCGATGGCGGCCGCCACCGGGCGGCCGGCGCAGGTGCTCGGGCTTCACTTCTTCAACCCGGTGCCGCTGATGAAGCTCGTCGAAGTCGTCCGCACGATCCTGACGGACGACGGCGCGGTGAAGACGGCCACCGAGTGGGTGCAGGCCGTCGGCAAGACGCCCGTGCAGACGAAGGACTCGACCGCGTTCATCGTCAACCGTCTGCTGGTGCCCTACCTGCTCGATGCGATCCGGGTCTACGAGAGCGGGCTCTCCTCGCTGGAGGACATTGACGCCGCGATGAAGCTCGGCTGTGGCTACCCGATGGGCCCGTTCACGCTCCTCGATCTCGTCGGCCTCGACACGACGATGTACGTCGCCGAGGTGATGTTCGAGGAGTTCCGCGAAGCGCGCTACGCGCCGCCCCCGCTGCTCAAGCGCATGGTGATGGCCGGGCAGCTCGGGCGGAAGACCGGGAAGGGCTTCTACACCTACCCCGCTAAGTAACCGGCCGGCGCGCCAGGTAGAGCGCGCCGCCTGCGCCGAGAATCATCACCGGCACGCCGAGCCACCAGCGCTGGCGCGCCCGGGCCCGCGCCCGGAGGGCCTGTAGCACCAACCGGTCACCCGCGAGGATCTCCGCCCGCCCGGCGAGATACTGCCGCATCCGTTCCTGCATCTCTTCGGTCACCGGCCGCGTGCCCCATTGCGCCTCGCGCTGCATCGCGCGGACGCGCTCGATCTCAGCGACATCGCGCTGCACGTCCTCGACGGCGTCACGACGCGTGTCGCGCTCGTCGGAGCTCAGAAACAAAGTCTCGGCTGCGGGAACCGAGGCCTCCAGCCAGTCGAGCCACCAGTGATCCATCCGCGGCACGAACACCAGCAAGAGCCCGGCGAGCCCGACGAGCGCGCACACGACGATCGCGGCGCCTCGGAGCGCCTCGATGCCGCGCTCCCGGGTGGCTCGAGCTCCCGCGCGAGCCGCGTGCACGATCCCGACGCCTGCCACGAGCACGCCGAACGCCACGACCACGGTTGCGCCGGTCGGTAGGTCCCACGTCCACGATGCGGCGAGGCCGCCCAGGCTGACCAGGACTCCGAATGTCCACCCGGCGAGCAGACGGCCCCGCGCCGAGCGCGCGAGCAGGGTGGCGGCCGTGGCCGGTACGACCAGATAGGCGAAGACCAGCAGCACGCCCGCGAGCCGGACCGAGCTCGTCACGACCACCCCGAACGACGTGTAGAACACGAAGTCCCATGCGCGCACGGCCCGCCCCGCGCCCGCGCCGTCCGGATCGAATGAGATGTCGAGGAGCGGCCGGCGGACGAGCCAGTGCAGCGCACCGATCGGCGCATAGAGGAGTGCCAGAGTCCCAACCTCGACGGGCGTGACGGTCAGGATGCTCCCGACCAGGATCTGCCTGATGTGCTCACCGCCCTGCGGCGCGCGATCGATGACGAGGACCGCCGCGGCCGCGGAGACGACGTAGACGATTCCGATGATCGCCTCCTGGGGCACGGGTGTGCGTCGCGTACGGCTCACGGCGAAAAGAGCAGCGCCGCCGAGCGTGAAGACCAGCGCATACCAGTACGAGGCCTCGCTCTGGATCTCGTGTCCAGCCAGGAACGCGACCGTGACGCCGAGCGCCGCGACCTGGGCGAGCGCCAGGTCGACGAAGATCACGCCGCGGGCCAGCACATGCAGCCCGAGATAGACGTGAATCGCCGTCAACACCAGGCACGCGACGAACGGGGCCCACAGAAACTCGATCATCAGGCGAGACTCAGCGCGCCCCGGCCAATGCCTCGACGAGTCGTCGCACGTTGAGCTCGAACAGCTGCAGGTAGTCCCGCGCTTCGGGGTCGCCGCCGACGGAGGGGATGAGCGTCGCGACGCGCGCACCGCTCGACGAGGCCACCCGGTTCGCGATCGAGCGGCTCGCGGATGGCTCGACGATCAGGACCCTCACGCTCGCATCCTTCATGCTCGTCGTCAGCGACGCCAGGGATGCGGGTGTCGGCGGCACGCCGGGCACCGGCTCGACCGCGGCGACGATCACGAGGCCGAAGCGGCGCGCGAAATAGGGCCAGCTGTCGTGAAAGACCACGACACGCGCGCCGCGGTACGGCGCCAGCGCGCCGGTCCAGCGGGCCACGCCCGCGTCGAGTCTCGCCAGGAAGAGAGCCCGGCTCTGGGTAAATGCCTCACGGGCGCCGGGCGAGAGGCGCGCGAGCCCGTCGAGGATGGTCTGCGTCATCGGCCGCGCGTTCACCGGGTCGAGCCAGTAGTGGGGATTGCCGAACCCGTGCACGTGGACGCCCGGGTCGCTCTTCACTCGCGGCGTCTCGGCCTGGAGAAGATCGATCCCCCGGGAAACGTCGAGATCCGCCGCGCCGCCCGGCGCGAAGCGGGGATCGTTCACGAGTGCGCGCACGCGCGCGAGCCACGGCTCGTGGTCGAGACCCACGCGGACCAGCAGCGCGGCCGACTTGAGCCGCGCGAGCTGCCCCGGCTTGACGTCGACGGCGTGGGGCTCGTGGAGCGCGGGCGCCAGGCTCTCGACGGTCACGCGCTCGCCGCCAACGGCCTCGACGAGCGCCTTCAGATCCGTCGAGGTGGTGACGACGTCCAGCACGCCGCCGGCGTGCGCCGGGATCGCGGCGAGCAGGACGAGGGCGAGCGCCCGCAGCACCTACGATTTCTTGGTGAAGATCGACTTCGGGATCATGCAGTGGACGCCCTTGCGCACGTCCACCACCTGGGAGACACGGCAGTCGGCAGCCATCGAGCTCAGCGAGTACGCCTCGTAGCGGTTCATCGGGACCAGCTGCTGATGCTCGAGGAAGTCCACGCTCTCTCGCACGGCGTTGACCATCGCCTTGTTGAGGTCCTCGTCGAAGCCGGTCGTGATCCAGTGGGTCTTGGTCTCGATCCGCGGCCACTCGAGCTTCATGTCCTTGCGGACGATGAGCTGGAGCGCGATCTCTCGATACGCGCACTCGAGCGCGGTGAGGTTCACCTCGCCGTTGCCCTGCCGGCAGTGCGAGTCGCCCGTCCACACGAGCCCGCCCTTGACGAAGATCGGGATGAAGATCGTGGAGCCCTCGACCAGCTCGTTGATGTCCATGTTCGAGCCGTTCTTCCACGGCCGGAGCGTGGAGACCGGCGCCATCGGATCCGTCGCGCCGCCCTTACGCGGCGACGGGTCGTTGGGATCGATACCAACGGCGAGCGTGCCGGGGAACGGCCGGAGGTCGAGCGCGATCCCCGGCTTGAACTCCGCCTGGCGCTTCTTGAGATCGAGGGTGAAGAACTTGATGAACCCGTCGGGCATCTCCGGCGCCAGCGCGCCGATCGTCGGGAAATCCTTGCCGGGCAGATTGAAGTTGATGCCGAACGGCTTGGGGACGATCCGGACGATCCGGATCTCCATCACGTCGCCCGGCTCGGCGCCGTTGACGTAGATCGGGCCCGTCATCGAGTGCGGCCCGCCGCCCGGGTTCGCGCGCCGCAGCGCGACGATCTCGTCCATCGTGATCCCGGGCCGCACCTTGTCGTGGGAGTGCATCATCGTTTCGATCGAGACGGTGTCGCCGGAGTCGACGGTGAGCTTCGGGGGCTCCTTCGGATCCAGCCAGCCCCACTGGACGGTCTCGAGCGTCGCCGCGAGCGTGTGGCGCTTGCCGGCGGCCGGTGCGGGCGAGCTCTTCTTCGTGTCGGTGCTTTGCTGGGCCAGCGCATAGAAGGCGGCCGCGAGCATCAACACGAGAGCGGCCAGGACCGTGAGCACGTGCTTTCTCGAATTCACCGCTGTCATCGCGCGTCTCCTTTCGAAACCGGGGGCTCGGGAGGGCGCAATGATCCGGCGGAAGTGCCGGAGACGTCAAGGGGGGCCGGCGCGTCGCCGGCCTAGAGGACCAGGAGGACGAGGCCCCACACGGCGACGAGCGTCACCAGGAGCAGGCGGCTCAACACGCGCAGGCGAAAACGCTTTCTCGCGAGGGGAGCGCCCTGCGCGTCGGGATCGCGCAGGCGCTCACCCTCGGCACGGCTCGAGCCGACGCCGTGCTGGTTCGCACCGAAGCCGATGAAGAGATCGCTGTGCGGAAACGTGACTCTCAGGAGATCCAGTCGGTCGACGACGGCCGCACCACGATCTTGAAGGTGCCGATCTGTGAGCCACATGACTCAGCGTCCGAGGGCGGGAGCGGACCGGCGATGGTCCACGACGACGCGAGGCGCCGCCGAAGCCGCCGGCTGAAGCCGCGTATATCGCCCGCGGAGGCTGTCGAAGGCCCGCGAGTGCCACACACCGTGCCGGTGCAGGCCGAAGCGGGCGAGGAGCGAGAGGATGCGCAGCCCGTAGACGGTCGACGCCGAGAAGCTCGCCGACGACGCTTCGGGGAAATACCGTGTCGGCACCGCGATCTCGGCGATGCGGTAGCCGGAGGCGACGATCTGCGCCACGATCTCCTGGTCGAAGATGAAGCCGTCCGAGTTCAACGCGAGGTTGACGGTCTCCAGCACTTCCCGCCGGAAGGCACGGTAGCCCGTGTGGAACTCGGACAGCGACAGATCGAACGTCCGATTCTCGAGGTTCGTGAGGAAGCGGTTCGAGAAATACTTCCACCAGGGCATCCCCTGGGCCAGCGCCGAACCGCTCTTCAATCGCGAGCCGAACACGACGTCGGCCTCCCCACGGACGATCGGATCGATGATCTGCGGAACCAATTCCGGTTGTGCACGAAGATCTCGAGGCCGAGCTGCCGCGCGACCTCGAGCGTTCCATCGGTCGAGCCGTCGTCCACCAGGATCACGAGGCTGACGGTGTCTTTCGGCAGCTCTTCGTATGTGAGGCGGAGCGTACGCCCCGCGTTGTAGGCCGGCATCACCACTACGACTTTCTCTGACGTCTGCATGGCGCTTCCCAATTGCACCGTCGATGCCATTCCGAGGCTCGTTGCAATCTCGCGCACTTGCGGCGCGTCTGCGGGATATCCGGACTGTTTCGCTACAAAAAATCGTAGGCGGGCGTGACGAGATTTGTCAGGGGCTTGTAGACTGATGACGGGTCTTTCCATGACGACGACGCGCGACGACTTCTATCTGACGCCCGAGCAGCGGGAGATGCGCGCCCTGGTCCGCACGATCGCGCGCGAGCGGATCGCGCCGATGGCCGCCCACGTGGACGAGGCCGAGGCGTACCCCGAAGAGGGCCTGAAGGTGCTCGGGGAACAAGGGCTCATGGGCCTCTACATCCCCGACGCCTACGGCGGAACGGACATGGGTACCCTCGCGTTCTGCCTCGCCGTCGAAGAGATCGCCTGGGCGTGCGCATCCTCCGCGATCATCTATCTCGTTCAGTACGTGGGGGGCCGGCCGATCGTCTCGGCCGGCACCGAGGAGCAGAAGCGGCGCTATCTCCCGCGCCTGGCGTCCGGCGAGATCACGGCGGCCTTTTCACTCTCGGAGCCCGGGGCCGGCTCCGACGCAGCCTCCATCTCCACGCGGGCCGTTCGCAAGGGCGATCGCTACGTCCTGAACGGCACGAAGCTCTGGGTGTCGAACGGCAGCAAGGCGTCGGTCATCACGCTCTTCGCGACGGTTGACCGCGGCCTGGGAAAGGGCGGCGTGACGGCGTTTCTCGTCGAGCCGACGTTTCCCGGGTTCACCGTCGGCAAGCTCGAGCGCAAGCTGGGGATCCGTGGATCACCGACCGCCGCGCTCCACCTGACCGACTGCGAGGTGCCGGTCGAGAACCGCCTGGGCGAGGAAGGCGAGGGTTACAGGATCGCGCTCCGTGTCCTGGACGGCTCGCGCCCCGCGGTCGGAGCCCAGGCCGTGGGCATCGGCCAGGCCGCGCTCGACGCCGCGGTGGCCTACGCCAAGGAACGCCAGCAGTTCGGTCAGCCGATCGGCGCCTTCCAGGGCATCCAGTTCATGCTGGCCGACATCGATCGCGGCGCGACGAAGACGGCCCTCGAATCGTCGATGGCGAAGTGCTTCGCGGCCGATAGCGCCGTGAAGGTCGCGACCGACGCCGTGCAGATCTTCGGCGGCTACGGCTATACGCGCGAGTACCCGGTCGAGCGCTTCATGCGCGACGCGAAGATCACCCAGATCTACGAAGGCACGAACCAGATCCAGCGCATCGTCATCGCCCGCGAGCTGACCCGGCGATGAGCGACGACGTTCGGGCGCTCGCGCCGACCGAGGTGGCCCGGCTGATCGAGAGCGCGGCCGCGGCGATTCGCGCCGAGTTCGCGGCCCATCCAGACGACGTCCTGGCATGGCATCCGGCGCCCGGCGAGTGGTGCGCCAAAGAAGTCCTCGGCCACCTCATCGAGAGCGAGCGCCGCGGCTTCGCCGGACGGATTCGCCTTGTCCTCGCCGGCGACGAGCCGAGCCTCGAAGCCTGGGATCAGGGCGAGGTCGCTCGCGCGCGGCGCGACTGCCAGCGCCCGGCCGCGGCGCTGATCGCCGAGCTCGACGCATTGCGTCGCGACAGCGCCGGCCTGGTCGCCGGGCTTCGCCCCGCCGATCTGGCGCGCGGGGGCCGGCATCCAAAGGTCGGCCGGCTTCGGGTGGACGAGCTGCTCCACGAGTGGGTTCACCACGATCGGAACCACCTGCGCCAGATGCTCGCCAACACCCAGGCGGCCGCCTGGCCGCATATGGGCAACGCTCGCCGTTTTACGACGGATTAGCCCGCCTTCGCCGCCCGCTCGGGGGCTGCGCCCTTCAGATCGTCAGAGATGGGACCATTGGATCATTGACGCGCCGGAGCCGCGGTGGTAGGTGTCTAGACATCCTGACAACAGGAGGACCGCTCCTTTGAATTACCGCCCCGGTATTCCCCGCTATCTGCAGATCGCCGACTCCATCCGCCACGAGCTCCGCGACGAAGGCGAGCGAATCGCCTCCGAGCACGCGCTCTGCGCACGCTTCAAGGTGAGCCGCCCGACCATCCGTCAGGCGCTCGACGTCCTGGTTCAGGAAGGACGACTCTACCGCCACGCCGGGCGCGGGACGTTCGCGACACCGGCCGCCGGCGGCGATCGAAAGCTCCGCGTGATCGGATCGGTGGGCGACATGATGGCGCTGGGCGACGAGACCTGGTTCAAGTTCGTGTCGAAAGAGGTCGTGCTGCTGCCAGCGAACATCGCGCAGGCACTACGACTGCCGCCTCGCTCGTCGGCGTACTGCATCGTCGGCGTACGCCATGCCGAGTCCGGACCGTTCCAGCACGTCACCGCCTACATGCCCCTGACGATCGGCACCGCGCTCTCCGACGAGGATCTCTCCAAGACCTCGCTGATCGGAGCCATCGAGCGGGTGCTCGGGGTGCCGATCAAGCTCATGGAGCAGGTGGTCGATGCCGCGCTCGCGCCGCGCCAGGTCGCCGAGCACCTCCAGATTCGCGCCCGATCACCGCTGCTGTTCTTCGAGCGCACGTACTTCGCGCTCAGCGGCGAGCCCGTGGAGCACGCCATCAGCTGGCAGACCGGCCGACGCTACCCGTACCGGATCGTCCTCTCGCGCGCGGAGCGCCGCAACTGACCGCGTATCGCGTCGGATTCGACGTGGGCGGAACCTTCACGGATTTCGTCTTGCAATCACCCACCGGTGAGCTCACCACCGGCAAGCGGCTCACGACGTATCCCGATCCCTCGGAGGCGTGTCTGGCCGGCCTCGACGCCCTGCTCGCCAGGGGCGGCGTGCGCTGGAACGACATTGCCCAGGCGGTTCACGGCACCACCTTGGGCTCGAACGTCGTCATCGAGCGCAAGGCGCGCGGGGTCGGGCTCCTGACGACCCGCGGCTTTCGCGACGTGCTGATCATCGGGCGCGAGAAACGCTATCAGGTGTACGACCTGCAAATCGAGAAGCCAGCACCGCTGATTCCGCGGCGCCTCATCGGGGAGGTCACCGAGCGCGTCCTGGCCGACGGCACCGTGCAAACACCGCTCGACGAGGCGGACGCGCGCCGCGCGATCCGCGAGCTGGCGGCGCGCGGCGTGTCGACGCTTGCGGTGTGCTTGCTGCACGCGTACGTGAACCCGGCGCACGAGCGGCGCATCGCGGCCATCGCCGCCGACGAGGCGCCCGGCCTGACCGTCACGCTCTCTCACGAGGTCTCGCCGACATTCCGGGAATACGAGCGGACGTCGACCACCGTCGTGAACGCGTACGTGATGTCGATCGTGCGCGAGTACCTGCGCGGCCTCGCGACCGAGATGAGCCGGCGAGGCTACCGCGGGCGGCTCTTCGTGATGCAGTCCTCGGGGGGCGTCGCGACGGCCGAGGCGATGCAGCGGTATCCGGTCCGCATGATCGAGTCCGGCCCCGCGGCGGGCGCCTTGATGGCGGCCGTCTACGGCGAGCTGACCGGCCACCGCGATCTCATCGCCTTCGACATGGGCGGCACGACCGCCAAGCTCGCGCTCATCGAGAAGGGGCAGCCGGCGACGACGACGGCCTTCGAGCTCCATCGCGTGAACAACGCGCCCGGCAGCGGGCTGCCGATGAACATCCAGGCGATCGATCTGGTCGAGATCGGCGCGGGAGGCGGCTCGATCGCGCGGGCGAAGCTCGGCGTGATCGCGGTCGGGCCGGAGAGCGCGTCGTCGACACCGGGGCCGGTCTGCTACGGGCGCGGCGGCGTGGAGCCGACCGTCACCGACGCCGACCTGGTGCTGGGCTACATCAACCCGGAGTATTTCGCGGGCGGCTCGATCAAGCTGCAGGCGGGCGCGGCGGCGCGCGCGATCGAGGAGCGGGTCGCGCGCCCGCTCGGGCTCTCGCTCGAGGACGCGGCGTGGGGCATCCACACGATCGTCAACACGAACATGGAGCTGGCGACTCGCGTGGTCTCCATCGAGCGCGGCCGCGATCCGCGCGACCTCACCTTCGTCGCCTTCGGCGGCTCGGGACCCGTGCACGGCTGCCGCATCGCGCAGGCGCTCGGGATTCCGCGCATCGTGCTCCCGGCATCGGCGGGGGTGACGGCGGCCATCGGGCTCCTCGCCGCCGAGGTGAAGTTCGACGTCGCGCGCACGTACGTGCGGCGCCTGGACGCGGTGGACGGCGCCGCGCTCGACGCGATGTACGGCGAGATGAGCGCGCAGGCGATCGCGGTCGTCCAGGAATCGGCGGTGGCCGGCGAGGTGGTGGTGACGCGCTCGGCCGACGCGCGGTACGTCGGCCAGGGCTACGAGGTCACGGTGCCCGTCCCACAAGGCCGGCTCGACCCACCGGCGCTCGAGCGCGTGCGCGCGAGCTTCCACGAGATCTACGCCGCTCGCTACGGCTACGCGAACGCGTCCGAGCCGGTCGAGGTGGTGACCTGGAAGCTCTCGGCGGTCGGCGGCTCCCCGCGGATCGCGCTCGCCAAGGCGGCCGCGACCTCGGCGGACGTGCGCCGCAAGTCGACGCGCCGCGCGTATTTCCCCGAGGCCCGGGGCTACGCGGACACGCCGGTGTACGACCGCTACCAGCTCCCGGCCGGGACGTCGCTCACCGGACCGGCGATCGTGGAGGAACGCGAGTCGACGACGGTCCTGCCTCCGGGCGTGACCGCGACGGTGGACGCGTACGCCAGCCTGATCGCCGAGACGAGGCCGGCGTGAGCGCGATCGACCCGATCACGCTCGGCGTCATCTGGGGCGCGCTCCAGTCGATCGCCGTCGAGATCGGCACGACGGTGCACCGCACCGCGTATTCGGAGCAGGCGCGTGAGGGCCAGGACTTCTCGGTCGCCGTCTTCGATCCCATCGGGCGAATGGTCGCGCAGGGGCCGTACTCGCCCGGCCACATGGGCGCGATGTCGTTCGCGGTGCGCAACGCGCTCGCCGCGCATCCGGTCGAGACCTTGCGGCCGGGCGACGCCGTTCTCTTGAACGATCCGCTCCTCGGCTCCGGTCATCTGCCGGACTTCTTCATCACGCAACCCGCGTTCCACGACGGCGCGCTCGTGGGATTCGCCGTGAACATCCTCCACCACACGGACGTCGGCGGTCAGCGGCCGGGCAGCCAGGGCGTCGAAGGCATCTTCGACTATTTCCAGGAAGGACTGCGCATCCCGCCGACCAAGGTCTGGAAGGAATACCAGGAGCAGGAGGGCATCGTCGGGATCATCGCGGCAAATACGCGCACCCCTGACAAGGTCCTCGGCGACCTGCGCGCCCAGCGAAGCGCGCTCCGCGTCGGCGAGCTCAGACTGCAAGAATTGGCGGCGCGGTATGGGCGCGAGACCCTCCTGGCCGGGATGGACGAGATCATCGCGCGGACCGAGGCCAGCATGCGCGCGGCCATCGAGAAGATCCCCGACGGCGTCTATCGCTTCGAGGACTTCATGGACGACTGCGGCCCCGGCACCGAGCCGTTGCGCGTCGCCGTGACGGTGACCGTCGACGGCAGCTCGATGGTCGTCGACTACGAGGGCTCGAGCCCGCAGACCGCGTCCGGCATGAACTCCTACATCAACTACACGCGCTCGTACTCGTACGCCGCCGTGAAGTGTCTCACCGACCCCCTGGGGCCGATGAACGAGGGCGCGTTGCGCCCGATTACCGTGAAGGCGCCGGAGGGGTCCTTTCTGAATCCGCGGCCGCCCGCGGGCGGGGGACCGCGCGCGATCATCTGCTACCGCACGTTCGAGTCGGTGCTCGGCGCCCTCGCCCCCGCGCTACCCGATCGCGTGGCGGCGGCGGCCTCGCACATGGCGAACCCGACCTTCGGTGGCTGGGATCGCGCGCGCCGCCGGCGGTTCGTCGCCTACGAGCTCGTGCTGTCGGGGACGGGCGCGCGCGCCGCCAAGGACGGCTGCGAGGCGATGTCGTGGGCGTTCAACGCCGCCAACATCCCGGTGGAGGCGCAGGAGGCCAATCAGCCGATCGTGGTCGAGCGCTTCGAGCTGATCGGCGATTCCGGCGGGGCCGGCAAATTCCGGGGCGGGTGCGGTGTCCGGCGCGACCTGCGGCTGCTCGGGGACGAGGGCAAGCTGACGAATCTGTCCGACCGCCAGAAGTTCGCGCCGTACGGTCTCGGCGGCGGCCGGCCCGGACGTCTGGGCCTCACCGTCCTCAACCCCGGACCGGGCGAGCAAATCGTCCACGGTAAGCAGTCGCGCGAGTTCGCGTACGGCGACGTCGTCTCGTTCCAGCAGTCGGGCGCCGGCGGCTACGGCGATCCGTTCGAGCGCGATCCACGGCGCGTGCTGGACGACGTCCTCGACGACTACGTGTCGATCGAGGCCGCCCGCCGCGAGTACGGCGTCGTGATCGCCGGAACCGGCGCCGATCTCTCGGTCGACGACGCCGCGACCCGCCGCCTGCGCGCGGAACGAAGCCGGTCTGAGCCCGCCTCAGAGCGCCCGTCACCGTGAAGCAGAGTCGAACGACGCAACCGAAGGGATCGGGCATGCGGAGCTTCGCCGCGCCTATCTCAGGCCACCCCGGGTCCAAGCCGGCCTCAAGGCCCCCGCTACAATGATCGCCTTTACCCAAGAGCAGGAAGACTTCCGCAAGGCGGTCGCGCGATTCGTCGACGCCGAGGTGGTGCCGGCGGCCGAGACGATCGACGAGCGCGCCGAGTTCCCGACCAAGCTGTTCAAGCGCATCGGCGAGCTCGGCTATCTCGGGCTGCGCTACCCCGAGGCCTACGGCGGCGCCGACGCCGACATGGTCACGTACTGTCTCTTCGCCGAGGAGCTGGCGCGCGGCTCTCTGTCGGTGGCGGCCGCGGCGGCGATGCAATCGCTGATGGGCACCTATTTCGTCTACAAGTACGGCTCCGAGCCGCTCCGCCAGCGCTATCTGGTTCCGGCCCTGCGGGGTGATCTGATCGCGACCTTCGCGCTCACGGAGCCGAACGCCGGCTCGGACATCGCGAACATCACGACGCGCGCCGAGCGCCGCGGTGACCGATACGTCCTGCGCGGCACGAAGACGTGGGTGACCAGCGCGCCGGTGGCCGACCTGTTGACGGTGGCCGCCAAGACGTCGGACGAGCGCGGCATGAAGTCCATCGCGCTCTTCCTGCTCGACCGCTCGGCGACGCGCGGGATCACGCTCGGCAAGGCGATCGAGAAGATGTCGGTGCGCGGCTCGGTGACCGGCGAGATCCTCCTCGAAGACGTCGAGGTTCCGGCCGAGCACCTGCTGGGCGGCGAGACGGGCGGTGTCGAGAAGATCGGCACCATTCTCTCGGAGATCCGAGTGATGACCGCCGCGATCTCCGTGGGGCTGGCCCGCGCCGCGTACCACGCCGCGCTCGGCTATGCGCGCGAGCGGACGGCATTCGGCAAGCCGATCGTGGAGCACCAGGCTATCGGCTTCAAGCTCGCCGACATGCTGACGTCGCTCCACGCGGCCATCCTCGTGACCTATCAGGCGGCAGCGCGGCTCGACGCGGGGCGGAGCATCACGCGGGAGGCGGCGATGGCGAAGCTCTTCGCCTCCGAGACCGCGGTCAAGATCACGGACGAAGCCGCCCGGATCTTCGCCTCCTACGGGCTCGCGATGGAGTATCCGGTCCAGCGCTACTTCCGGGACGCGCGCTTCCTCCTGCCGGGAGGAGGCACCTCCGAGATCTTGCGCGTGATCATCGGGCGCGATCTCGACTGGGACCGGGGCCCGGCATTCGCCTGAACACCTAGCCCCCTGACGGGAGGAACGATGCAATCACGCGGACGCTTCCTCGAGGATTTCAAGGTCGGCGAGGTGCTCGTGACCGGCCGCCGCACGGTGGAGGGCGGCGACGTCTCGCGGTTCGCGGGCCTGACCGGCGACTTCAACCCGCTGCACACCGACGAGGTGTTCGCCACGCAAACGCCGTTCGGCGCCCGCGTGGCTCACGGTATCCTGACTCTCGCGGTGTCCAACGGGCAGCAGAACCTGTCGGGCTGGTTTGAGGGCACGGCCCTGGCGCTCCTCGGGCTCGACCGGCTGCGGTTCACCGCGCCGGTGAAGTTCGGCGACACCATCAACACCGAGATGACGGTCAAGCAGACGCGTGAGTCCGCGAAGGGCGACCGCGGCGTCGTGACCTTCGACGTCGTGGTGAAGAATCAGCGCGGCGAGGTGGTCTGCACCTACGAGGAGAACGTGCTCATGCGGAGGCGCGGGTGAAGCTCCGATGTCGGTGGGGATCTGAGAGGCGGTCATGAGAAACGTCGCGCTGATCGGAGCGGGGGTCTCGAAGTTCGGAGTTCGGAAGGCGAGCTATCGCGATCTGATCTGGGAGGCCGGCAAGGCGTGCTTCGACAGCGTATCCGCGGTCAAGCCCAAAGACGTCGAAGGTCTCGTCGTCGGGTCGGTCATGCCGGAGCGGACCGCGTTCCAGTCGCACATCTCGTCGATGGCCGCCGAGGCCCTCGGGATCAGGCCGAGCGCCTTGAGCGCGCGCACCGAGCACATGTGCGCCTCGGGCACGGTCGGCATTCGCTATGCCTATGCCTTCATCGCCGCCGGACTGGCGGATCTCGTCATGGTGCTCGGCGTGGAGAAGCTGAACCAGCCGAACGGCGACGAGGCGATCCTGAACATGGGGACGGGTGTCGACCGCGAGTGGGAGGCCTCGTTCGGGCTCACCGCGCCGCCCTGCTTCGCGCTGGCCGCGCAGCGCCACATCGCGGAGTACGGGACCACCGAGGAGCAGCTCGCAATGGTCGGCGTGAAGAACCACACGCACGCCTCGAAGAACCCCAACGCGCATTTTCAGCGGGGCGCGACGCTCGAGCAGGTGCTCGGCTCGCGCATGATCTCCTCGCCGCTCCGGCTCTTCATGTGCTCGCCGATCACCGACGGGGCGGCCGCGGTGCTGCTCGCGTCGGAGGAGCGCGCGCGCGAATTCACCGACCACCCGGTGTGGATCCGCGGCACCGGCCAGGCGCTCGACGGGTTCCAGCTGACGTCGCTTCACGAGGACTACGCGCACTGGCCGGCGCTCGCGCGCGCGGCGCAGTCGGCCTACGGGATGGCGGGAGTGCGGGCGCAGGACGTCGACGTCGCCGAGGTCCACGACTGCTTCGCGATCGCCGAGCTGATCGCGTACGAGGAGCTCGGGTTCTGCCGCAAGGGTGAGGCCGGCGCCTTCGTCGCCGACGGTCGAAGCGACTACGGCGGCGACGTCGTGGTGAACCCGCGCGGCGGACTCATGGGCTGCGGACATCCGCTCGGCGCCACCGGCGTCGCGCAGGCGGCCGAGGTATTCGTTCAGCTCCGCGGCGAGGCCGGCGCCCGCCAGGTCCCGGACGCAACGGTCGGTCTCACGCACAACAACAGCGGAATGGGCGAGCATGTCGTCATGATCTACGGCCGCGAGCGCCGATGAAGCACGTCGCGGTCCTCGGGCCGGGAAGGATCGGCCGCCAGATCGCGCTCGCCTTCGCCCTGGGCGGCAGCCGCGTGTCCCTGGTCGACGTCAAGACTCGTCCGGCCGGCGGCGCCGCCGCGGTGTTCGCCGATGCGCGCCGCGAGGTCCGCCGAGACCTCACGTTGATGACCGAGGAGGGCGTGATCCAGCGCGCCGAGATCGAGCCGGCGCTCGGCCGAATCGACGACCGGACCGGGCTCGAAGGCCTCGAAGGCTGCGGGTTCGTGCAGGAAGCGCTGCCCGAGCTGGTCGACGTCAAGCGCGACGTTCTCGGGCGAGTCTCGGCGGCCGTCTCGCCCGAGACGATCATCGCGTCGACCAGCTCCACGATCTCGCCCAAGCACATGGCCGACGCCATCCGCGGTCCTGAGCGCTTCCTCGTCGTCCACTGGCTGAACCCGGCGCACATCATCCCGCTCGTGGAGGTTGTACCCGGACAGGCGACCGCGAGCACGGTCGTCGAGCGGACCATCGCCGTCCTCGAGAAGCTCGGCAAGGTTCCCGTGCGCTGCGCGGACTCGCCCGGCTTCATCGGACCTCGGATGCAGGCCCTACTGATGAACGAGGCCGTGCGTCTGGTCGAGGAAGGCGTCGCGACGGCCGAAGACGTCGACCGCGCCTTCAAGGCCGGCATGGGGTTTCGCTACGCGACGGTCGGCATCTTCGAGTTCATCGACTGGGGCGGCGTCGACATCCTCCACCGCGCGAGCGGGTTCCTGGCCAAGGCGCTCGGCGACGACCGCTTTCGCGCCGCGCGTCTGGTCGAGGAGAAAATCGCGCGCAACGAGCTCGGCCCCAAGACCGGGCGCGGCTTCTTTGACTACGCGGGCGATCGGCGCGACGCATTCGAGACCGCCAAGGTGCGCGACCTGCTCCGGCAGCTCCGGCGCCGGCGGGAGACAACGTGAGCTACTTCCGGGCCACCGATCCGTTTCCGCTTGAGTCGGCGGAGCACACGAAGCTCCACGAGTTCTACGCGCGGCTCGCCGCCGGGCGGCTGGCGACGACGCGGTGCGCGGGCTGCAAGCGCCTGGCCTGGCCGCCGCGCGCGTTCTGTGGTGAATGCGGCTCGGATGCGTTCGACTGGGTCGACCTGTCGGGTGAAGGCACGATCCACGCGTTCACGATTCAGGAGGTGGGGTTGCCCGGCGGCTTCGCGGGCCCGCGCGTCTTCGCGATCGTGAAGATCGACGGCCTCCGCGTGTTCTCGATCGTGGTCGACGCCGAGCCGGCGAAGGTGGCGATCGGCCAGGCCGTCCGCGTGTCGCCGCTCAGGGTTGCCGACGACCCGAACGGCAACGCGCGCTGGCTGCCGGCCTTCCGTCCGGCATGAAGGTGCTGATCGCCAAGCCCGGGCTCGACGGCCACGATCGGGGCGCCAAGGTCGTAGCGCACGCGCTCCGCGACGCAGGATTCGAGGTGGTCTACTCCGGACTCAAGCGGACGCCGGACGAGATCGTGCGGGAAGCGATCCAGGAGGACGTCGACGTCATCGGTCTCTCGGTGCTCTCGGGCGCCCACCTCTTGCTGGCGCGCCGGATCATCGACGGGCTGCGGACCCAGGACGCCGGCGACATCGCGGTGGTCGTCGGGGGTATCATTCCTCCGCGTGACGTCGAGGCGCTGAAGCAGCTGGGCGTGCGCCACGTGTTCCCGATGGGGACGCCGCTCCCCGACATCGTGAAGGCGTTCAAGAAGGAGCCGCCGCGTTGATTTCCGCCGTGGGTCGACTTTCCCGAGCGATAGGGTCCAGGAGAACACGATGAAAGAGATCAAAGCGCACGCCGGTTTCCCGATCGCACCGGTCTATGGTCCCGCGGACGTCGCGGGTGTCGACTTCGACCGCGACATCGGGCGGCCCGGTGAGTATCCGTACACGCGCGGGATCCACAAGCACATGTACCGCGACCGGCTCTGGACGATGCGCCAGTACGTCGGCTTCGGCACTCCTGCGGAGACCAACTCCCGGTTCAAGTACCTGATGGCGCACGGGCAGGATGCGCTCAACGTCGCCTTTGACCTGCCGACGCAGCTCGGCCTCGACTCCGACGATCCCAAGGCGGAAGGCGAGGTCGGCCGGGTCGGGATGGCGATCGACACGCTCGCCGACATGGAGGAGGCGTTCGCCGGCATCCCGCTCGACCGCGTGAGCGTGTCGCTTACGATCAACGGCATGGCCGCGCCGATCACCGCCATGTACTACGCCGTCGCCGAGAAGCAGGGTGTGGCGGCCGAGCGCGTGGTTACCACGCCGCAGAATGACATCCTGAAAGAGTTCATCGCACGGGGCACGTGGATCTATCCGGTCGATCCGTCGCTGCGCCTCGTCGCGGATCTCATCGAGTTCTCGGCGCGCCACTATCCGCGCTCCAACCCCGTGTCCGTCTGCGGGTATCACATCCGCGAGGCCGGGTGCACCACCGCGCAGGAGATGGCGTACGGTCTGGCGATCGCCGCCGCCTACATCGAGCTGATGCTCGCGCGCGGCATGGCGGTGGACGACTTCGCGCCGCGGATCTCGTTCAACTTCACCGCCTGGGGAAAGATCTTCGAGGAGGTCGCGAAGTTCCGCGCGGGGCGGCGGCTCTACGCGCGTATGCTGCGCGAGCGCTTCCACGCGTCCAATCCGAAATCGTGGATGTTCCGGAGCCTCATCGGCGGCGGCGGCTCGGCGTTCGCGGTACAGGAGCCCGAGAACAACATCGTGCGCGGGGCGTACATCGCGCTGGCCGCGTCGCTCTCGGGCGCACAGACGATGGCGCTGCCGACCTACGATGAGGCATACACGATCCCGTCGCCCAAGGCTCAGCTGATCGCGCTGCGCACGATGCAGATCTGCGCGGAGGAGTCGGGCGCGGCCGATACCGTGGATCCGCTGGCCGGCTCGTACTACGTGGAGTCCCTCACCAACGCGATGGAGACGCGCATCGGGGAGGAGCTGGCGAGCGTCGAGCGCATGGGCGGCATCGTCGAGGCCGTCCGGACCGGCGCGATCCAGGCCGAGGTGGCGCGCCAGGCGTACCTGTACGAGCAGAAGGTCGTCTCGGGCGAGATCCCGCGCGTCGCGGTCAACTGCCACGTCGGCGACGTCCCCGCCGAGGCCGATCGCGAGGTGGAGCTCTACGCCTTCGACTCCAAGGCGCACGCGGCCCAGCTGGCCAAGCTCGAGCGTACCCGCGCCCAGCGGGACGGCAGCGCGGCGCGGACGGCGCTGCGGCGGGTGGCCGAGGCGGCGCGCGGACGAGACAATCTGATGGACCCGATCATGGAAGCGGTGAAGGCGTACGCGACGCTCGGCGAGATCGCCCAGGCCATGCGCGACGTCTTCGGCGAGCACAAGGAAGCCGTGAAGTTCTGACGATGGCCGAGCCGTTCGACGTCGTCGGCAAATCGACCCCCAAGCGGGACGGCCCGGACAAGGTCACGGGCCGCACGCGCTACCTCCACGACGTGGAGCTACCGCGCCTCCTGCACGGGAAAATCTTGCGGACGCCGCTGCCGCACGCGCGCATCGTCCGCGTCGACACGAGCCGGGCGCGCGCGCTGCCCGGCGTGCTCGCGGTGCTGACCGGTGAGGACGTGGAGCAGCGGCCGTTCGGCTTCGCCAAGGACCAGCTCGCGCTCAAGCGCGGCAAGGTGCGCTGCATCCGCGACGAGGTGGCCGCGGTCGCGGCCGAGACACCGGAGATCGCCGAGGAGGCGCTGGCGCTCATCGACGCCGACTATGCGCCGCTGCCGGCGGTCTTCGATCCGGTCGCCGCGCTCGAGCCGGGCGCGCCGATCGTGCACGAGGAGCTGGCGACGAACGCGCACCACCTCCGTTTCCGGTTCGTCCACGGCGACGCCGACCGGGCGTTCGACAGGGCCGCGGCAGTGGTCGAGGACACGTACCGGCTCAACTTCGTCACGCCGGCCTGCCTCGGCACGATGGTCGCGATCGCCGACTGGGAGCCGTCCGGCGGCTTGACGATGTGGTCGACCACCCAGGTGCCGTTCCTGTACCAGCGCGACCTCGGCGAGGCGCTCGGCATCGGCGGCGATCGCGTGCGGGTCCTGCAGCCGCCGGTCGGCGGAAACTTCGGCCGGGGCCTTGACATCTACCCGATCGACGTCATCGCCGCGATGCTCGCCCGCGCGGCGCGGCGCCCGGTGAAGATCGAGTTCGATCGGATCGAAGAGTTCATCGCCTGTCCGACGCGCGAGCCCTGCGCGATCCGGCTGCGCACGGCGGCCGATCGCGACGGGCGGCTCCTGGCCCGTGACGCGCACGTCACGATCGACAGCGGCGCCTACACGTCCTGGGGCTCGACGACGCCCTACGTGATGCTCTCGACGGTCGCGGGGCTCTATCGCGTGCCCAACGTGCGGTTCGACACGACGATCGTCTACACGAACAATCCCTACTCGGGCTCGATGCGTGGCTACGGCAACCCCGAGTCCACGTTCGCGGTCGAGGCGCAGATGGACGACCTGGCCGACCGGCTGGGCATCGACCGGCTCGAGCTCAGGCGGCTGAACGCGTCCGAGCCCGGCGACGTCAACCCGCAGGGATTCGTGCTCACGTCGTTCGCGATGCACGAGTGCCTCGACACGGCCGCGGACGAAATCACGAAGAGCCCGCCGCCGCCGATCCCCGGCTGGAAGCGCGGCATCGGTTATGCCGGCATGTTCCACGTCGGCGGCGGCGCGCGCATCTACCGCTCGGACGGGTGCGGCGCCATCGTGAAGCTCGACGACTTCGGCAAGGTGACGCTCATCACCGGGGCGAGCGAGATCGGCCAGGGCTCGGAGACCGTGCTCGCCATGATCGTCGCCGAGACGCTCGGGGTGCCGCTCGAGCGCGTCGACGTCGTCAACTCCGACACGAACGTCAGACCGTGGGACGTCGGCACCCACGCGAGCCGGACGACGTTCGTGGCCGGCAACGCCGCGCGCCTGGCCGCCGAGAAGGTGAAGGCGCAGCTCCTGGAGATGGCGGCCGAGCAGTTCGGCGAGCCGGCGGGTGCGCTCGGCGTGCAGGGCGGGTGGGTCGTCGTCAAGCGCGAGCCGGCGCGCCGGCTCCAGTACGAGACCATCGCGCGCGCGGGACATTTCCGCGGTGGCGGGCGCATGCTGCTGGCGGAGGCGTTCTACGATCCGCCGACCACGATGCTCGACAAGGATCTGCAGGGCAACGTGTCGGCCGCCTACACCTCGGCGTTTCAGGCGGTGCTCGTCGACGTCGATCCCGAGACGGGGCGAGTCGCCGTCCGCAAGATCGTGTCCGCGCACGACGTCGGCCGGGCGCTGAATCCGGCCGCCGCCGAGGGCCAGGTGCACGGGGGCATCCACATGGGGCTCGGCTATGCCCTCTCCGAGAAGCTCGTCGTGGAGCAGGGCCAGGTGCTGAGCCAGACGTTCATGGACTATGCGGTGTTCAAGGCCGGCGACATGCCCGAGATCGTCGTGCGGCTGATCGAATCCGTCGACGCCGAGGGGCCCTTCGGGGCCAAGGGCCTGGGCGAGTCCGGCGTGATTCCCGTCGCCGCCGCCGTTCGCAACGCGATCAAGGACGCGATCGGTGAGCGATTCACCGAGCTGCCGATCACCTCCGACCGCGTGCTCGTGTCCATTCAGCGGGCGGCCACACGCCATCCGCAGTAGGAGTCGATATGAAGCTCTTCGAAGGTGTTCGCGTGCTGGACCTCTCCCGGATGCTGGCGGGGCCGTACGGCTCCATGCTGCTCGCCGACATGGGCGCCGAGGTGATCAAGATCGAGGATCCCGACGGCGGCGACCCGATGCGGATCATGGGGCCGCCGTTTTTGCCCGACGGCGAGTCGGCGTACTTCCTCGCGATCAACCGCAACAAGAAGTCGCTCGCGCTCGATCTGGCGCGCGACCGCGGCCGCGAGGTGTTCTACGACCTCGTCCGGCAGTCAGACGTCGTCTGGGAGAACTTCCGGCCGGGCATCATGGATCGGCTCGGCCTCGCGTACTCGAAGCTCTGGTCGCTCAATCAACGGATCATCGTCTGCTCGGTCTCGGCCTACGGGCAGGACGGGCCCTATCGCGACTGGCCGGCGTTCGACCTCGCCCTGCAAGCGATGGGCGGCGCGATGTCCGTCACCGGCGAGGCGGGCGGCCGGCCGGTGCGGATGGGCTTGCCGATGGCGGATCTCGCCGGCGGCATGTTCGGCGCCTTCTCAATCGCCGGCGCGCTGTTCCGCCGCGAGCGGACGGGCGAGGGCGCTCACATCGACCTCTCGCTGCTCGACTGTCAGGTCTCGCTCCTCACGTACATCGCGCAGTACTTCTGGACGAACGGGCGCGTGCCGATTCCGCTCGGCTCCGGCCACGCCTCGGTCGTGCCGTACTCGGCGCTGCAGACTCGCGACGGGCACCTGATCGTCGCGATCTTCGCCGAGAAGTTCTGGCCGCTCTTCTGCCGCGCGGTCGAGCATCCGGAGTGGGAGCGCGATCTGCGATTCGCCACCAACCGCGACCGGGTGCTGCATCGCGACGTGCTGATGCCGCTCGTCGAGGCCGCGTTCCGCACGCGCACGACCCGGGAGTGGCTCGAGCGTCTGCAGGGCGCGAACGTGCCGGCGACGCCGATCCTCAGCGTCGATCGCGTGCTGTCCGATCCGCAAGTGCTCCAGCGCGGCATGGTCGTGGAGATGAATCATCCGCGTCACGGAAAGACGCAGACCCTCGGCTCGCCGGTCAAGATCGACGGCGCGCTGGGCCTCGAGGTCACGCCGCCGCCACGGCTCGGCGAGCACACGAACGACATCCTGGCTCGTGTGCTCAAGTACACGAACGTGAAGATCGCGGAGCTCCACGCCACCGGAGCCATCGCGTGAACGTCGCGATCCTCGGCGCGAGCCACGGCGGATTCACGACCGCGGCGGACCTCGCCCTCGCCGGTCACGCGGTTCGCCTCTGGGCGCGATCCCCACAGGCGCTGGGACCTCTGGCGCAGCAGCCCACGATCGTGCTCACCTCCGAGGGGCGCGCCGGCACCGCCCGCCTGGCGCGGGCGACGACGGATCTCGCCGACGCGCTGGCGGGCGCCGAGATCGTGATCGCGCCGATCCCCGCGACCGGCCACGACGACCTGGCCGAGAGCCTGGCGCCGCACGTGAACGAGCGCCAGATCATCCTGCTCACGCCGGGGACGCTCGGCAGCTATGCGATCGCGCGCGCGCTCGCCCGCGCCGGCGCCCGGCAGCCCTTTTCTTTCGCGGAGACCGGGACCCTGCCGTATCTGACGCGAAGGACGGGGCCGGCGGCGGTGTCGGCGCCCGTGCGCGCCGCGAATCTTCCGCTGGGCGTGTTCCCGGCGTCGCGCACCAAGCAGACGGTCGCGCGGCTCGCCGACCTGTTTCCAGCCGCGCGCCCCTGCGTCGACGTGCTCGACGTGGCGCTGACGAACGCGGGGCCTGTGATCCACCCGCCGCTGGTGCTCCTCAACGCGGGCGCGGTCGACGGCGGAGCCTTCGACGTCCACGCCGCGGGAACCACGCCGAGTGTCCGGCGGTTGATCGACGTGGTCGATGCCGAACGGGTCGCGACGCG
>WNFK01027981.1_pt1 | contig 27685 bp, 26 predicted proteins | sample 5400281 | NCBI WGS metagenome assembly WNFK01 (sample SAMN13153350, study PRJNA577476) | soil metagenome | isolation source: 20 cm soil on Douglas fir-dominated hillslope | place: USA:California | collected 2013-09-17
CTCGTCGAATATGTCAACTCCGGCGGCCTCTCCATGGCCACGTATGTCGCCACGAACGTAAAGGGTTTCCCGGAAACGAACGATTGGAACACGGTGCTGGACGTGCACGCGATCTTCTCATCACCCGTCCACGCCGGCATCGTCATCTCCGCCTACCGGGGAGTGGGCTCGGTTTCCGCCGCGGCCATCGGGAACCATGCTTCCGCGGGCGGCTCCGCCTCGGTCCCCACGATGGTCGGTCCCGGTCCGATTGACGTCGCCGCGAACGCCATGGTGTACGCCGTGACGATGTCGAACGCACATGGCCCAGCGCAACAGCCCACCGGCTTCATGAACGTCACCGCGATGGAGGATACGGTGATGAACGTCGATGCCGAGTACGCGGTGCAAGGCTCCGCCGGTTCCGTCGACCCGCAGTGGGCCTGGTACTTCTCGTCGCCGGGCACCTGGATCGCGAGCGCGGTCGCGCTCAACCCGATCGTCCCGCACCTGGCCTTCGTCACACAACCGAGTCGCACGGCGCCGTTGTTCACGATCCAACCCGCCGTGCAGGTGGCGGTGCTGGACGAGCAGGGCAACACGCTCACGAGTTTCACCGGTCCGGTGACGATCGCGATTAGGCACAACGGCGGGTTGCTGCTGCCCGGCACGCTCAAGGGCACGAAGACCGTCAACGCCGTGAACGGCGTGGCCACCTTCTCCGACCTGAGCATCGACCAGCTCGGCAGCGGTTACACACTCACCGTGAGCAGCCCGAGCGTCGTCGACGCCGAGAGCGCGCCGTTCAACATCGGGCTGTTCTAGGGGGCGGCGGCGCGCCCGATCGTCTCGTCGAACAGCTTGAGGATCCGGCGATACTCGTCGGTCCAGCTGTCGTTGCGCCGGAAGCCGTGCGCCTCCACGGGATAGACGGCGACCTCCCAGTTCTGTTTCCCCAGCTCGATGAGCCGCTGGACGAGGCGCGCGGTGTCCTGGAAATGCACGTTGTCGTCCACCATGCCGTGGCAGATGAGCAACCGCCCCACGAGCCCCTGGGCGAAGAAGATCGGCGACGAGCGTTGATACGCGAGGCTGTCGGTCTGGGGCTCATTCAGAATCCGCGCGGTGTACGGGTGGTTGTAGTGCGCCCAGTCGGTGACGGGGCGCAACGCCGCGCCCGCCGCGAAGACCCCGGGCTTCGTGAACAACGCCATCAGCGTGATGGACGTGCAGGGCGGCGACGAGCCACCGGGCGCCGGCAATCTGATCGTCCAGGTCGAGCCCACCCATGTGACGGTAGATGGCGGTGCGCCAGTCGCGACCCAACCCGGCGCTGCCGCGGTAGTCGAGATCGAGCACCGCGTAGCCCCGCGACGCCAGAAGGTGGTGGAACATGTATTCGCGGTAATAGCTCGACCACCACTTATGCACGTTCTGCAGGTACCCGGCCCCGTGCACGAAGATGACGGCGGCGCCCCCCCCATTCGCCGGTGCGCCGCGCGGCCGATACAGGCGCGCGGGAACCTGCACGCCGTCACGGGCCGGGACCATCACGATCTCGGGCTTGATCCAGACATAGCGCAGGAACTCGGGAGTCGTGCTCTCGGTGACTTTGAGGGGTGTGGCCCCGGGGCGCGCGTCCTGGAAGTAGAGCTCGGGTGGATGATTCGCCGTCGAGTGCAGGACGGCCAGCGTGCGGCCATCGGGCGAGACGACAACGTCCTGGCGTCCCTCGGCGGTTGTCAGTTGCGTGCGTCGTCCGCTCGCCACGTCGAGCGCGTAGAAGTGGACCTGACCGAAGTCGCCTTCGTTGGTGTGCAGGTAGATGGTTCGACCGTCGGGCGCCACGTCGGCCTCCTGCACCTCCCACTTGCCGCTCGTGAGCGCGCGCGGCGGTCCGCCCGTTGCGGCCACCGTGTAGAGATGCGCGTACCCGGTTTCCTCGCTGCCGTAGTAGACCGTCTCCACGTTGGGAAGCCAACCCGCCGTGGATCCCAAGGGCCCATCGAGCCAGGCGTCGTCGTGCAGGTGCGCGACGTCGCGCTGGGCAAGCGCGGGGAGGTCCACGACGACGAGCCAGGCATCTTCGTAATCGGTGCTCGTCAGTCGCACCAGCGCGTGGCGTCCGCTGAAGGAGAACGCGACGCCGCCGGCATCGGCCGAGTCTCTACCGATCCACGTCGTCTTTCCGGTCGCGACCTCGATCAGCGCGGCGCGCTGCCGCGATTGCGCGTCCCCCACCTTGGTGCGGATCTGCTGCGTCTCGACATACCCCGACTGCGTCACCCACACGGGCATCTGCACCTGGCGTCCGTCCGTACTGTCGCCGCGCGGCCGCTCGGTGATCGTCGCGAGCACGAAGCGTCCGTCGGGCGCCACCGCCAGCCGGCTCACACTTTGACGCTCCGCGAGGTACAGCGGCTTGACGGTCGACACGGTGTCGGTATCGCCGCGCAGCCGTTCCTCGGCGAGTTGGCGGCGGATGAAGTCGAACAGCTCGCGCTGATCGTCGCGCAGGGCCTTCTTCTGGCCCCCCGCTTCTGGGGGGGGCCGCGGCGCGGGACCGCGGCGGATGTCGGTCAGCTGTGCCAGGCTCCCCGCGCCCAAGTCCAGGGACCAGGCGTTGTTATCGCGCGTGAAGTACACGGTGCGCCCGTCCGCCGACCACGCTGGCGCGGATTCTGCGCCAGGCGTCTGGGTGAGGCGGCGCCGGGATCCCCGTCCACCAGGGTCGAGGAGCCAAAGATCGCCTTTCAGCACGACGATCTGGCGGCGACGGTCGGGGCTCCACGCGCCGTTGGCGAGGGGAATCGTGTCCACCGCGTTGCGCGGCAGCCGCTCGAGTCGTTGCGGCGCCGCAACAGTGACGCGGTAGTCCTGATCGAGGGTGTCAACTCCGGGCTGGCGCCAGCGGAAGTGTGCATAGCGACCGTCGGCGCTGAATTGAACATTGAAGGGAGCGGTACCGACCAAGTCCGGCCCACGCATGATGCTCTCAACGGTGAGCGCAGGCGCCTGGGCGGCGGCGGCCAACGGGGAGCACAACAGGATCGTGACGAACGCCATTCGACGCATGGGATCGCTCCGGTGGGGTCGCGGCCAGCGCGGTCGCGGACCAATCGCGCTAATCTGCGCCGCCCTGGTGGCGTGCACCAGCGAGGCGCGTCCGTTGCGACTTGGCACGACGACGACGGTCGAGCAGTCGGGCGCGCTCGGGATCCTCGATTCGTTGCATCCACCCGCGGCGGTGGCCGTCGTGATCGGGCCCTCCGGGCAGATTCTGCGCTCGGCGGCGGCGGGCGATCTCGACGTGATCATCACGCACGCGCCGAGCCTCGAGCAGCGGGTGCTCGTCGCGCCGGGTCACGCGCAGCTGCGCTGCCCATTCGTGGCCAGCCGGTTCGCTCTCGTCGGTCCCCCTGCGGATCCCGCGAAGATCGCGGGGGCGACGTCGGCGACGGCGGCGCTGCAGCGCATCGCGGCCGCGCGCGCGACCTTCGTGTCGCGCGGCGATTCGTCGGGGACGCACCTGAAGGAGCTGGCGCTGTGGCACGGCGCCGGGTCGTCGCCCTCACCACGGGGGCGACCGTGGTATCTGGAAACGGGCAGCGACCAGGGCGCGACCGTGCGCCTCGCCGACGAGCGGCACGGCTATGCGCTCGTCGACCTGCCGACCTTTACGAAGCTGAAGGGCGTGGAGCTGCGGGTGCTGGTGGCCGGTGACACCGCGCTGCTCAACCCGTACACGCTGTACGTGATTCGTTCGCCGTCGCCGCATCCCGCGGCCGCATCGTTCGCCACGTGGGCCATGGCCGCCTGGCGGACGCGACTCCTCGCGATGCAGTTGGACGGTGGTATGGCGGCGTTCGAGCCGCTCGCGGGCGGGTGCGCGGCGCCCGCGCCAGTCGAACCGTAGGAGGTCCTAATGTCGTTCACCGATCTGGTTCCGAGGGCCAGTATCACGCTGATGCGACGCGGCGTCCCCGTCATGGGCGAGCGCGAAGCGCGGCTGCTCGAGGCGGTCGAGCGGGTGCATTCGATCAAGGACGCCGCGCGGGAGGCGGGGATCAGCTACCGCACGGCGTGGGGGGCGATCCAGGTGATGGAGCGGTCGTTCGGCCGGCCGGTGGTCGAATCGCGCGCGGGGGGCCCCGGCGGCGGCGGCACCACGCTGACCGACGAATGCCAGCACCTGCTGCGCTCATACCAGGAGATGCGGCGGCACCTCGAGGGAGATCTGGCGCGCGTCTGGGAGTCCGCCGGGAACGGGGCCCGCTCGGTCGCTACCGGATGATCGTCAGCCGGTAGCTCCCCGGCAGCAGACGCAGCACATAGTTCGGTTGCGCCACACCCCCAATAGAGGCCGTGTACTGGCCCACGGCATTCACGTCTTCCACGCCGATCGTCAGAACCGTCGTGTTGGTCATAAGCTGCCCCGTCAGGACGAAGCGGGTCACCGTCCCTCCCAGCGGTTGCGCGAACAGCCGTAGCCCCGTGCCCGCGGTCGCGCTCGTGAGCGGCGCGGGACTCGTGATCGTGAAGACGATCGCCGAGTCGGCGCCCGAATTGGGTGAGGTCAACTGCACGCTCAGGTTCCCCGCCACCGGGCCGATCCCATCCTTGCCGGGGCAGCCGATACCAACCCCGATCATGGCGGCGAGCGCCGCCAAAACGAATCCCCGCTTCATGGCCGGCCTCCCTTTCGCTGCGCCGGTCTCGCCATGGCGGCTGCGCTGAGCGGCGCGCCCGTCGCCTTGACCCACGCGAGGAAGTCGCCCACGTCGAAGGCGCCGTTGTTGTTGCCCTGAAAGTCGAGGTAGCGCACCTGGTCGGTGTCGAGCGGCGCAGTGGGACCAAGGATCTGCGCCACCACATCGGCGGTTGTCAGCGCCGGTGCCGTCGTCGAGAACGCGAAGTCCCGACTCTGCGACTGCGTGCAGGAGAGGGCCGTCGCCGTGTAGGAGAAACTGCCCGATTGGCGCGGGAACCCCGACACCACCCCGGTGGCCGCGTCCAGCGTGACGCCCTGGGGCAGCGCGCCGCCCGTGACGCTCCAGCTATTCGTACCTGACCCACCCGTGACGCGAAGAGTGTCGGCGTACACCGCTCCCACCACGCCGTTGGGCCGCGCCGCGCCCGAGCTGATCGCGAGCGCCGACGCGAACGCCGCCGCCACCGTGTAGGGCCGGCTCATCGGCAGCGTGAGGACGGTGTCGCTCGATAGCGTGTCGCCGCTCCAGCACCCGAAGAACAGACCCGAATCCGGGGTCGCCGTGAGCTGCACGGCGTTTCCTTCAGCAATGAACTCACCGGCGAGATTCACGACCGGACTGGACGCGATCGTCCCGCCGGCGCCGGCGGTCGCGATGAGTTTGAAATCGCGGTTCAAGTTCGCGATGACCGTGCCACCCGACAACGCACCGGTGATACCGTGCGTTCGGAGTCCACCGTCGGACCACGAAGCAAATCGCCACCGGGTCCGGTTGCTGGCCCCGGAAGCTTGCGTGTCCGCGATGCTCACCGTGTGTGTCGAGCCATTGTCGAGCAAGTTTCGGTACACGTTGTAGTTCGCCGCGTCCACAGAGACGATGGCGTTCGTGTCGCTGCCCCGCACGATCGTCAGGTCGCCAAACCGCAGTCGGAACGCCATCTGGCCGCCCGGCACGACCTGGCGGATCGAGTCGATGGCAAATCCGATGAAGCTGCCGTCCAGGTTCGTCGTCGCCCGAGGGTTCGTGTTGACCGAGAACGCGGTGTTGCCGCTCTTGCCCGGATAGTAGTCCCCCGCATCGCCCCGATTGCAGCCGCCCCCACACCAGAGCTGCCGCAACCCGTCCGCTTCTTCGACCGCCAACCCATGCACCGGACCCACATTGACGGCATTGCCGGTGTGGAACCCACTGGACGCAAGCTGTAGCGAGTCGGCGTGCCAGACGAGCATGCCGCCAGGACAGGTGGCCGGCAGGGCGGCCCGCTGGCAGTGGATCCGGATCAGGGCCGTGTCGGCTTGGGACGCCTGCCGGTTCTCGAGCAGGAAGTACTCGTGACTCGGGGTACTGCCCTGCACATTGACGTAGAACGCCGTGTCCGACACGGGTGCCGCGCCGGTACGTGCCCGCCGTGGTGAGGATCCGCAGGGACACCCATCCCAGCTCATTCAAGGACCAGGCTTCCATCCGCGACGGGCTGACGGGGCTGGTGAAGTTCCCCGAGCCCATCAGACCCCACTCGCCAATGCCTTCCGTCGGACCCTGGGTATCGTAAAGATCGGGGAGGTTCAGCGCATGGCCGAACTCGTGTGCCGCGGTGCCGATGGGCATGATCTTCGTGCTGTCGCACGCCGAGGCGCCCCCCAGCGCGGACGTCGTGAAGTAGTCGCTGATCCGGATGTTGCCGAACCCCGGCCTGGCCGAGCGGTCGTTCGTGACGTAGTCTTGGTAAGCGGTCGAGAATTCGTTCACCAGCACGAAGCGGTGCGACCAGATGTGGTTGTTGCTGGCGCCACCGCACGCCCCGTCCTTCGTTGGATGCGCGAACATGATCATGTCCACGTAGCCGTCGTCGTCCCCCGAGTTGGGGATCAGATCCGGCCCATCATTGTCGAACTGTCTGAAGTCGACCGTCGCGTCTACCTTGGACAGCGCCTGGCGAAACCCGTTCTGCATCCGCCAAGTAGCATCGGTCGAGAACAGGCCGTTGCAGTTGTTGGTACCGAACGGATTGACGTCGGGGGCGCCCAAACAGGGGGGCTTCCCCACATAGGTCAACTCAGCGCTGTCGAGCCGCACCCACCCGATCATCTTGCCGCGGAGGCTGAAGACGCCATTCGACATTTGTTCGTAGAACGTCCGCAGCGTGTACGGACTGCCGCCGGGCGGGGTGGTGCCGAACAGGGCAGACGCGTATTGGGCGGTGTCCCGCATGAACTGTGTGGCCGTGTTGTTGTAGCCGAAAAACAGCGCCGGGACGAGCACCGTGCCTGTTACCTGTGTCGTCGACGGCGCGGGCCCGCTCAGCCGCAGCGCGTTTAACGTCTCCGACCGGCGCTCGGCAATGAGCTGATGGCGCAGCTCCGCGACACGCCGGGCGCGCATGCGCCAGGCACCGTCCTTCCGAAAGTCGAAACCGGGGATTTCCCAGCGGGGGTGGAAGCCGCTCTGGGCGGCGGCGGAACGTGGGACGACGAGCAGCGGCAGGGCGGCAAGCCCTGCGATCAGGACGAACGATGGTCTCACGAAATGGCCTCCAGGCCGCCGCAACGATGATGTCAGGTTAGAGATTGCCTACCCCGGAAGCTGTGCGTTGTCTCACACCGCGGCTCGCGAGCCACCACCCCACACCCATGAACACCGCCACACCACCGACGACCTTGGCCCGGAACACCCATGGGGCGGCGACGCCGGGAGGGACGAGCGCCAACACGATCGACAGGACGACGGCCCCGAACCCGGCCCACCCGGTGAGCGCCGTGCCCCACGTGCGCACGCGGCGCAACCGCAGGTAGCTCCCGAAGAGATACAGATAAGGAATGAAGTAGAGGATGATCGTCATGTCCGTGAGCGCGACATACGCGTCACGCACCGTCGATCCGACCAGCCCGGCGGCGACGAACAGCGCCGCAATACCCGCCTGCACGAGCAGCGCGACGTGCGGCGTCTGCCAGCGGGGATGCACCTTCCCGAACGCCGCCGGCAGCACCGCATCGAGCCCGGCGACAAACGGGATGCGCGCCGAGCCCGCCAGCCACGCCCCCACGCCACCCACGTTGCCCATTACCAGCAGGATCGCCACCAACGCGGCGATGGGCGCGAGGATCGGCGCCTGCAGCCGGGCGGCGATCGCCGCCGCCGCCTGGGGGATGCCGTTCGTGATGCTGACCGTCTCGGCCGGCAGGGCCACGAGCAGCGCCGCGGTCCCGAGGATGTACATCGCGACGATCGCGATCCCCGATACGAAGATCCCGCGGCGCAAGGTCGCCGCGGGATTGTGGATCTCGCCGCCCATGGTGGGCGCCAGCTCCAGCCCAGCGAAGGCGAAGGTCATCGTCGCGAAGAAGCTGACGAGCGAGAAATCGAAGTTCTTCGGCAACAAATTCCCGGGCGCGAACGACGTCGCGCTGCCGAACTCCGCCAGTGACCACGCGGCCAGCAGAATGAAGAGGAGCGCCGGCACCCATGTGCCGTACGCGCCAAGATTCTGGACCCACTTGCCCACCCGCAGCCCAATGATGTTCAGGCCGAGCGCGATGGCGAGCATCCCGAGCGAGAACACGGCGACGAAGACCTTGCTGTCCTCCAAGTGCACGAAGCGCTGCCCACCGGCGTACGCCGCGATCGCCGCCGTCGTGAGCAACAGCGACGGGAAGTACACCAGGTTGCTCACCCAGTAGCCCCATCCGGCGACGAACCCGTGCTGCGGGCCGAAGGCGGTCCGCACCCACCGATAGATGCCGCCTTCACCCGGGTCGAGGTCGGCGAGCTCACGCACCGCCGCCGCCGAGGGCAGAAAAAAGGTCACCATCGCCAGCAGCCACAGCAGGAGACTCGTCGGGCCGAACGCGCTGGCAGTCGTGAGCCAGCGCAAACCGACGATCGCCGTGATGTTGAACAGCACGACGTCGCGCAGGGTCATGACTCGTGGTAGCGAGGCCATTTCTGAAAGGTACGTTACCCTTGCCATTTCGGGGCTGCCCAAGTAAGCTGTAGCACCGCTAACCACATAGACTTCGAGGCTGCGTGCGGACCGAGACCCTGCAGCATATCGCGCTGTTCGACAAATGCAAGAATTTCACCCGGGCGCGCGACATCCAGGCCGCCGGGCTGTATCCGTATTTCAAGCCGATCTCCCAATCCGAAGACACCGTCGTCGTCATCGAGGGCCAGGAACGGATCATGATGGGCTCCAACAACTACTTGGGGCTCACGCATCATCCGGAGGTCCTGCTGGCGGCCAAGAGCGCGCTCGAGCGCTACGGCTCGGGGTGCACCGGGAGCCGGTTCCTGAACGGAACCCTGGACCTGCACGAGCAGCTCGAGGCCGAGCTGGCGGAATACTTCGGCAAGGAAGCCTGCCTCGTGTTCTCCACGGGCTACCAGGCCAATCTGGGCCTCATCTCGGGCCTGGTCGGCCGGGGCGACGTCGTCTTCCTCGACAAGCTCGACCACGCCTCGATCGTGGACGGCGCGAAGATGTCGCACGGCGAGACGATCCGGTTCAATCACGGCGATCTGACGGGCCTGGAGCGCAAGCTGCAGCGCGTTCCCGAGGGCACCGGCACGATGATCATCGTGGACGGCATCTACTCGATGGAAGGCGACATCGCCGACATTCCGGGGCTCCTCAAGATCTCCCAGCGGTACGGCGCAGCCCTCGCGATCGACGATGCGCACTCGGTGGGCGTGCTCGGCCCCAAGGGGGACGGGACCGCGGCGCACTTCAATCTCGTGGACGAAGTGGACATCATCGTCGGCACCTTCTCGAAGTCGCTGGCGTCGATCGGCGGGTTCGCGGCGGGCACCGAGAATGTGATCCACTTCCTGAAGCATCACTCGCGGCCGTTGATCTTCACCGCCGCCCTGCCCCCCGCCAACACGGCCGGGGTGCTGGCCGCGCTCCACGTGATGCAGCGGGAGCCGGAGCGGCGTGAGCGGCTGTGGGCCAATGCCCGCCGGTTCCAGGATGGCCTGCGCGGCCTGGGCTTCGACATCGGGCCCACGGAAACGCCGATCGTCCCCGTGTTGATCGGCCCGCTCGACAAGACGTTCGTGTTCTGGCGCCAGCTGTTCGACGCCGGCGTGTTCACGAATCCGGTGGTGCCGCCCGCGGTGCCGCCCTCGCAGTGCCGCCTGCGCACCAGCCTGATGGCGACCCACACAGCGGAGCAGATCGACCTCGCCCTCGAGGCCTTCGCTCGGCTCGGGAAAGCGTTGGGGGTCATCTGAGCACAGTGGAGATCGCGCCCGTCTCCGGCGGGCGCGATCTCGAACGCTTCATCGCCTTCCCCTACGAGCACTACCGCGGCGACCCGCTCTGGGTGCCGCAACTGCGGATGGATGTCCGCACGCTGCTCTCCCCGGGGAAGAACCCCTTTTTCCGGCACGCCACCGCCCAGTATTTCCTCGCGCGCGTCAACGGCCGCACGGTCGGCCGGATCGCGGCCATCCAGAACGACGCGCATAACCAGACCTGGCACGACAAGGTCGGGTTTTACGGATTCTTCGAGTCCATCGACGATCAGTCCGTGGCGAGCGCCCTGTGGGACGCCGCCGCGGCCTGGCTCCGCGGCCGGGGCTTCGACACGATGCGGGGCCCGATGAGCCCCTCCGTGAACGACGAATGCGGCCTGCTGGTGGATGGCTTCGACACCCCCCCCACGCTGATGATGCCCCACAACCGGCCGTACTATGTGACCTTGCACGAGCGGTACGGGTTTCATAAGGCGAAGGACCTCCTCGCCTATGAGGGCAGCGGCGATGGTCCCCCCGAACGACTAGTCCGCATCGCGAAGCGCGTCGCCGAGCGCGCCGGCATCACGCTGCGCGGATTGAACATGAAGCGCTTCGCGCAGGAAGTGGAGCTCGTGAAAGCGCTCTACAACAAGGCCTGGGAGAAGAATTGGGGATTCGTGCCGCTCACCGAAGCGGAGATCGACCATCTGGCAAAGCAGTTGAAGCCGATCGTCGTCCCCGACCTCGTGGTCTTCGCGGAACGCGCCGGCGAGGTCGTGGGCTTCGGCGTGGCGCTCCCCGATCTCAACGTGGCGCTCAAGCACAACCCGTCGGGCCGCCTGTTCCCGGGAATCATCAAGGTCCTGCTGAACCGCAAGACGAACCGCGCCCGGGTCCTGCTGCTGGGCGTGATCCCCGAGTACCGCGGCCGCGGCATCGACGGCCTCATGTACGACTGGATCTGGACCCACGGTGTGGCGAAGGGCTACAACTGGGGCGAGGGCGGCTGGATCCTCGAGGACAATGCGCCCATGAACAACGCTGCCCTGGCACTCGGGTTCAAGCCCTACAAGACCTACCGCGTCTACGACAAGGCGCTGTGAACGTTTTCGTGACCGGGGGCACCGGCTTCGTCGGGGCGCACCTGGTACGCGCGCTCCAGGCGCGCGGCGACCGCGTGACCTGCCTCGTGCGCCGTCCGGAACTGGCGCAGCGCCTCGGGTGGCGCGACGTGCGGCTGGTGCGCGGCGATTTGGACGATGCCTCGGCCTTACTCCAGGGATGCGCGGGCGCCGAGTTGGTATTCCACGTGGCGGGCACGATCGTTGCCAAGAACGCGGCCCAATTCATGGCCACGAACCGGGACGGTACCGCAAACGTGCTCGAGGCGGCGCAGGAGCACGGGGTCACCCGCTTCGTCCTCGTCTCCTCCCTCGCCGCCGCGGGACCCACGACCGTCGGGCACCCGATCGACGAGGCGCGGCACCCCGCCCCGGTCACGGACTACGGACGCTCGAAGCTCGCGGCCGAAGTGCTCGTCCGGGCGATGCCCTTCCCCTGGACGATCGTCCGGCCCCCCGTCGTGTACGGCGAGTGGGACCGCGGCACCCTGAAGATCTTCCAGCTGGCTCGGGCCCCCGTGGCGCCGGTGTTCGGTGACGGATCCCAGGAGCTGTCGGTGATTCATGCCGCGGACCTGGCGCGCGCGCTGGTCGTCGCGGGCACAAGCCCAGCCGCCCAGGGCCGTGTGTACTTCGCCACGCACTCGGCGACCACGACCAGCCGCGATCTGATGCGTGCGTGCGCCAGGGCCTTGGGCAAATCCCCGCCCAAGATCGTCCCGGTCCCGCCGGTGGTGGCACGGGCCCTGCTATGGACCGTGGGCTCACTCGCGCATTTGGCCGGCCGTGCCACATTTCTATCGGCGGACAAGGCGAACGAATACCTGGCCCCCGCGTGGACCTGCCGGGGTGACGCGCTGACGCGTGACACCGGATGGCGAGCGGAGATCGACCTCGAGCCGGGCCTCGCCCGGACCGCGGCTTGGTACCGGGAGGTGGGATGGCTGTGAGCGAAGCGGCGCCGGCACGGCGCTTCACGGGAATCGACATCGCGACGCTCGCCTATGTGGGGCTCGCGACGGTCGCTTTGCTGCTGTCGTTCCAAGGCGATCCCATCCCGGGGTGGGGCTGGCTGTTCGTCGCGCACGCCCTGCTCGTGCTGCTGGTGTTCCTCGCGCCCCGAGCCCGTGCCGGTGGCGCCGCCGGCCGCTTTCTCGGCGAGTGGTACCCGATGCTGCTGCTCGCCGCCCTGTACGGTGAGATCGGCGTGCTCACGCTCGACGCCGGATTCCAGAACGACCTGGGCATCCAGCGATTCGAGGCCTGGGTCTTCGGGTCGCAGGTGGCCTACCGCTGGATCCGCGAGGAGCCGAATGCGACACTCTCGTGGATTCTGCACTCCTGCTACCTGGCGTACTATCCGATTCTGTATGCGTCCCCCCTGGGCCTGTGGCTCGTGGGCCGGCGCGAGGCCTCGCGACGCACCATCTTCGCGGTGATGGTCACGTTCTACTTTTGTTACGTGGTGTTCCTGTTCTTCCCCGTCGCCGGACCGCGCTACGCCTTCGACGCGGCACACAACGCCGCCACCAACGTCGGGCCGGCGCGTTTCGCGCAGTGGCTCCTCGACCACGGCGACTCGTGGGGCGCGGCCTTCCCATCCTCCCACGTGGCCGCGTCGGTGGTGGCGACAGGCATGGCCTTGCGGTATTGGCGGACGCTGGGATGGGTGTTGTTGCCGTTCACGGCGGGGCTCGTCGTGGCCGTGGTCTACGGCCAGTTCCGCGGCCGTGATGCTCGGCATCATGCAGACCGCCGAGGCCGAGGAGCCGCGCCGCGTGCCCGTGGCGAACCTCGGTGTGGAACCGGGCGGCAGCGCCTAGTGGTGCGTGTGCGCGCCGGCGTGCACGCCGCTGTCGCCCTTTTTCGCTTGCAGCCACATGCCGTGCAGCCGCAGGAAGTGTCGCAGGTCCTCTCGATACAGTGAGTCGGTCGGGTTGACGGTCGGCCACGGCAGATCGCCGTCCGGCACGAAGAGCCCTCCGACGACGCCCATGCCTCCCCCCGCCAGCATCCTCCCCGTCGGGTTGTCATAGACGACCCGCACCCGGTAGCGATGTTCCGGGACGATGTGCGCGCCGATGTGGGTGAGCCCGTACAACTTCCCGATCGGCATGGCACGGACGTCTCGCTTCTCGTCTTCCACCGGCTCGGCGCGCCAGATCAGCTCGCCCGAAGTCGCGTCGGAGAACTCGATGCTCACGCCGTAGTCGTGGAGGTGTCCGCCGATCGCCACGATATCGCCCGGCACCGCGGGACTCCCCTCGTAGGCTCGCTCGCTGCGGCCCGGCGGCAAGTCGAACGACTTGTCCCCCACCGGGAACGACACGTCCAACTGCCAGGGGAACGACCGGAACAAGGGCCAGGGGCGGTTGTCGGGGACGTACGAGAGCACGAGGCGCGTGCGCACCCCGTGGTAGGTCACGGTCGTCGGATTGTGAAGCATGGCGCTCGCGACGACCGTCTCCCCGCGTGTGAACGGCGCGCCGAACAACAGCTTCGGCAGGCGCACGACGCCCGTTTCCTGACCGGCCGCGGCCAGCCGCTGTCCGATGGGCAGGAACAGCTCGCGATGCGTCGGATCGAGCACGTTGAAGTGGTGAATGAGCTCGGGCGAAAGCTTGCGCCCCGACTCGTCCACCAGCTCAGTCCGGAACCCGAAGATGGCCCCCCCTACCGGGAGTTCCGCCAGGGAGACGGGAGGCTGATCGGTGCTGTGATGGTCGGTGCCGGCGGGGAGGTCCACCGGCGGCAGCTCGATCACCAGCTCGCCTGTGCGCGCGTCGGCCGTCACGCGAGCGGCGGGCAGGTCGTTCAACTCCCCCGTCAGGGAACGGGGAGGCAACGGAAGCGGGGCGCTGCGCGCGGTCGCGGACGCCACGTAGGACGCCACGACCACAGCGGCGGCACCGAGGACTATGAGGGCGCGTCGAGTCACAAACACCTATTTACAAAGGGGTCCTGGCAGCTAACACGGCGCCGCCAAAGCTGGTTCCCGCGCTAGGTCGGCGCCTGCCGGGTGACGCGGTGCCGTTGAATTGCCGCAGCGGCGAGGAACGCGACCGTCACCGCCAGGGTTCCGATCAGCAACACCGACGTGGATACCGGAAGCCACGCGCCAAAGGCCGCGTACAGCCACAGCCGCGGAAACCGCCCGACGAACGTCGCCAGCATGTATCGCCCGATGGGATAGTTGGCGAGCGGTCCGAGAACCCGCGCCACCCAGTACGGCAGTGGAGTGAACGCAAGGATGATGATGGCCCAAAACGGACTCCAATCGAACAACTCCGCGCTCTTGCGTACCCAGTAACTCCCTCGCGCGCGGTCCAGCTTGGGGTGGAAGACGGCGTATCGGTAGATGTAGTAGTTGATGTACTCCATATAGAGTGTCGCGGCGGTGGCGACGATCGCCACGGCCAGTGGCGGGTAGGTTCGTCCCGCGAGCATCAGGACGGGTTCGTAGCTCGCCGGGAACAGCGGCGAAATCGGCCCATTCATGACGATCGAGATCATGCCGAACGCCACGAGGCCGGCGATCTGTGGCCAGCGGATCGTCGGGTAGATCGCGATGAGCGCCATCACCGCGGTGCTGCGGATGACAGCGTCCCACTGTGGCGTCCCGCGCTTCTTGATGAGCGCCTGACCGAAGCTCCGGAGCATGCCGTTAGGCCGACACCACGTACAAGCGGTAAACGAAGAATGCCAGCACCGCGCCCTCGAGCACCCACGCCATCGGCTGGCGGTAGTACCCGATGAGCATTTGCCAGCCCCAGTACCCGGTGTCCTTGAAGAAGGCGGTACTTCCAATGTCGGCCGCGTAATGCGCGAGGATCGCGATGAGCGCGAAGACCGCGTAGTGCGGCGAGAAGAGGGCCACGATGCCGCTCACGACCAGGGCGAAGAGAATGCTATGCGTCACCGTGCAGTGGAACTCCGGCTTGGCGAACCCGGCCTTCACGACGAGCGAGTCGGCGTTCGGCAGGAAATGCATGCCGAGACAGAACACCCCCATCTCGGGGCTCCAGTCGTAGGTGGCGATGGCGAGCGCGAGGGGGACATGACCGGCTTGCATTCAGTTCTCCGTCGAAAGGGGTTCAAAGCGCCGAGACTCGAGCGAGCGATACGCCGCGACCACCACCGCGAGGTCGTGGCGCGCCGCGGCAAGGGACATTTCTGGTTGGCTCCGCTCGCGCACGCACTGGATGAAGTGGCGCAGCATCGCACGGTAGCCCATCAGATCGCGGACGCCCGGGAAGCGGAGCCGCGTGCGCCGGCCCGTGACGAGCGCGAATAGGCCATTGCTCTCAAACGTGATGTTGCCCTCGGTTCCGTAGATCTTCGAGAGCCCCAGGCCGGCGAGCCGGTTCGTGACGCTCCACGCGTGGAGCAGCTTGCCGACCGCTCCGCCCTCGAAGCGCACCAGCACCTCGAGGCCATCCTCGAATGGGGCGACGAGCGGACGCTCGACCTCAGGCCGCGCCGCGCACACCTCGCGAACGGGGCCGCCCAGCCGGCACAGATAATTTACCCAATGGACGCCGCCCTCGAGCAGTGCCCCGCCCCCCATCAGCTCGGCGTCGGCGCGCCACCCCGTGGGGCGTTGGCGACCCGCGCGGTTCAGCTCGACGAACAACACCTGTCCCAAATCGCCGCGTTCGATATGCTGGCGCAGGACACGCACTGCCGGCTTGAAGTGATAGTTCTCGGCCACCATCGCGATCGTTCCGGCGGCGCGCACCGCCGCCTCGATCTCGGCAAGCTCGGCGAGAGTCCGCGCCACGGGTTTCTCGATCAGCACCGCTTTGCCGCCGTGGGCGGCGAGCCGCGCGTGTTCGACATGGAACGCCTGTGGCGTGCAGACGAAAACGGCGTCGACCCGTGGATCGGCACACGCTGCCTCGTAGCTGCCGAACGCCCCTACCCCGCCGTACCTCCGGTTGTACGCCTCCGCCTTCTCGAGCGACCGGCTGGCGAAGAGGAGATCGATGCCACCCAGCGAACGCGCCACGCGGCTGTGCGTGCGAGCCACTTTGCCGCACCCCAGCAGGCAGAGGCGGATGGTCGTCACGCCAGCCGGTCCCACTCGGCGACCACGTGCGCGCCCACTCGTAGCGCATTCGCGGCGACGGTGAGGCTGGGGTTCACGCCCCCCGAGCTCGGCATGAAGCTCGCATCGACCACGAACAGGTTCGGGACGCCGAACACCCGGCACCACGGGTCCAGCGCGGCGCGCGTCGGGTCCTCCCCGAACCGGCAGGTGCCGAGGGCATGCGAGAACGTGTTGATCGGCTTGCGCACGCGGATCAGCGCCCCGGCCTTGCGGAGGACCCGCGTGCCCAGGCGGTACAGCGCCGTGCGCGCCTGCCGGTCGCGGCGCGAGTAGCGGTGGAACACACGTGGGATCGGGGCGCCGTACGGATCGGTCAAGGTGGGGTCGATCGCCACGCGGTTCTCAGGATCGGGCAGGTCCTGCCCGATACACAAGAGGAACACCAGCCGGTCCGCCGCCTTCGCACCGAGGGTCCCGATCGGGAAGCCTCCCTCTGACGCGATGAACTCAGGGGGCGGGACTTGCAGGCCCTGGATCATTCCCCAGGGTCCGGGCGGAGCGCTCTGGCCTTCCCCAAAATAAAAGTCCGTGAGGGCCACTTGCTTGTGGAATACCCGCTCGGGATTGGTGCGCCCGCCGAAGATCCCGATGACGATCCCGGAGCAGTGCCGCATGAGGCAGCGGCCGATCCAGGCGCCGTTCCGTTCCAGGGCCCCGAGCCCAGAGGCGAGCAGCAGCGCCGGTGAAGGAATCGCGCCGGCGCTGACGACGCAGACCCGGCACGCCACGGAAAAACGCTCGCCACTCGTCGTATCGAGGCATTCGATTTCCGACACGCGGGCGCCGTCTCGGCGCAGGCGCAGGGCGAGGGTGCTATGCAACACCGTAGCGCCCTCGGCGATCGCCGTGGGCAGCACCGTGACCGAGAGATCGTTCTTCGCGCCAATCTTGCACGGGAACAGGTCGCACGTGAGGCACTGGACGCAGGGTCGCCGCCCGTCCGCGGACGCGAAGTTGATCGCGAGCGGGATGGGGAACGGCTTCAGCCCCAGGGCTTCGGCCGCCGCGGCGACGCGACGCGCCGGGGCCGAGAAGGGCGGAGGGGCGGCGGCGTACGGCCCGGCCCGCGGCGGCTCGTTAGGATCGCGTCCCGCAACACCCGCGACGCCCAGGAGGCGTTCCGCTTGGTCGTAGAAGGGCGCGAGGTCGGCGTAGCCGATCGGCCAGTCTACCAAATCTGAGCACAGGCCCGGGTACCGCTGGCGCAGCCGGAAGTCTTCCTCGCGCAAGCGGAATGACGCCGCACCGTAGAACACCGACTTGCCGCCGACCGCTTCATCGGGGAAGAAGCGGGTGCGCCCGAACCCCGGGCGCGGCGTTTCGAACGGAGAGGCGCTGCGGTACTTCCGGTCGATCAGGATCGTCCGCGCATCCCACGCGGAGTCGTCCCGATCCACCCAGCGACCACGCTCGATCAACAGGACGCGCAGGCCCGCGCGCACGGCGGCGAGCGCCACCATGCTGCCACCGAACCCCGTCCCGACGACAACCAAGTCCCAGCTGCGGGTCATAGGGCTTCTAAGTAAAGCGAAACGGCTCCGGGATGCATCCCGGAGCCGTGTCGGTGATCACTAGTGCGTAGACCGTTACTGAACCGTGATGACAATCTTCATCCCCAACGCCACGTGCGGGACGCAGTACCCCTTGTACACGCCCTTCGGCGCGTTCGCGAACGAGACCTCGTAGGCGTCGTTCGCGTTCATGAGGAACGCGCCCTGCATGTTGTCGATGGTGTTGGCCATGCCGGCGGCGAGTGCGGCCGCGCCGCCCGCGGGAACCGAGTCACCCCAGAAGGCGATGTTGTGCATGCCGCCCGACACGTTGATGAACTTGACCGTGGTGCCCGGGGCGATCGTGAGCGTCTTGGGATCGAACGCCGCCACGGTGGTGCCATTACCCGTCATCTTGACCTCGACTACAGGACCGGTCGCGGCGGGCGTCGCGGCGGACTGATCGGCCGCGGGCGTCTGCGTCTGGCTGGCCTGCTTGTCACCGCCGCAGGCGAGCGCGCCGAGCGCGACAACGGTCGTGAGCAAAGGAACGCGCATTGCGAATGACCTCCGGATACGTTGGCTGGTGGGCTTGTGAACGCATTCACAATATAGACGGCCCTCTGCAAAACGGGAGGCCCGAAACCCCTGGCGTTTCCTGGTGATTTGTTGAGCTTCCGGCACCTCTCTAGACGGACGGAGACACGCCGTGCGACAGCTGTTGGCCCTCGTGACGTTCAGCGCACTCGCAGGCACTCCTGCCTCGGCGCAGGGGCATTGGACGCCGGAGATCGGCATCGTCGGTGGGTTCGCCCGGACTATGCCCGCGGGCGGGGGCCAGCCTCGGTACTCAGATCGGCTGGAACTGCCGGGCACTGCCTCGTCCTACCCGACCCTGTTCGTCGTGATTCCTCTCACGTCTCGACTGGCGCTCGAGCCCGCGATCGCGGCGTCGCATGCTGCCGTCAAGGAAGCGAGCGATCTCATCCCCAGCGCCTCGAGCTCCAACGTACGTCTGACGCTCCGGGCCGATGTCGCCATCGCCCAGGGCCTCTACGTCGCCGTTGGAGGGTTGCTGCGTTACAAGGAAGCCGATCAGGTCCATGATATTCAGCTTGGGGCGCTTGGGGCGGTTGGCTACCGCCAGGACCTCGGCTCGCGTCTCGCCGCCCGGATAGAGTTCCAATGGATCTCGCAACGCCAGACCGACTCCATCGTGCCGACCAACGTGTACGGGCTGCTGCTGGGGTTCTCTCATCGCCTCGCGGCACGAGCAGCAAGCCCTGCGGCGCGGCAGTCTCCGTGGCGCCCGGGGCTCGGCATGGTGGGAGGGTACGTGCGCAATCATTTATATGGAAGCGCATTGGGATCCCAGGTCGACGCGCATGAGACCTTCGTCAATTTCCCCGGCTCCGGTTCAACGGCGCTGCCAGGGCTGTTCATCGTCGTACCATTGCGCGGCAGACTCGCCCTCGAGACGGGGTTCGGCGGCCAACGTACGCAGCAGCCAGGAAACACCGCGATCGACGGGCAACTCTCGACTCGGCTCGACCTGGCGATCTGGGGTGGCGCGTACGTCGCCGGGGGCGGGACCGTTCGCTATGTCGAACAGACGGGACGCCCCGGATTCGCCTTCGCAGGAGCACACGCCGCCGCCGGCTACCGGTTTCCCCTCGTCACCGGCCTGGATGGACGAGCGGAGGTCAGCTTCACGACCTTCAAAGAGCGACGCGATTTTCCGTTTGCGCAGAACACGCTGGCCGTCCTATTCGGTGCAACGATGGCGCTCGACTGACGGGCCCTTACCTTTCGGACCACATGCCCGATTCGTTGATCGCGCAGATACCGCCCCAGGAGCTCGCGGAGCGGCTCGACCACGGCGAGCCCCTCCAGGTGCTCGACGTGCGCAGCGCCGAGAAGGTCGCCGCGGGTCATGTCATGCTCGGGCGGGCGCTCGACTTCCGGGCGATGCCGAACGCCAAACTGCTCGCGTTGTCCTCGCTCGATGATTTGCGCCTCGACCCCAAGCGACCGGTCGCCGTGATCTGCAACCGTGGGAACTCGAGCAAGCGATCCACTGCGTTTCTGCGCGAGCGGGGTTACGAAGCGTTTTCGGTCATCGGCGGCATGGCAGCATGGGAGACGGTGTACGTGGCGCGGCGCCTCGCGCCGACTCCGTCACTCGCGCATGTCGTGCAAGTCGATCGCCTGGGCAATGGTGCATTGAGCTATGTGCTGGTGAGCGACGGCGACGCCGTCGTTGTGGATCCAGGGCGGCACCTGGACCGCTACGAAGCGTTGCTCGCGGAGCTGGCCGCGACTCCTGCCGCAGTCGTGGACACGCACATGCACGCCGATTACCTGAGCGGGGCGCGAGCCGCCTCGGACCGCTGGGGCGTCCCATATTTCGTGCATGCGGATGACGCGATCTCACCCTATGATGGCACGCCGGGACGTTTCGCTCATCAAGCATTGTCGGACGGCGATACGATCGTCTTCGGTCGGGCCACCCTGCGCGCCGCGCACGTGCCGGGCCATACCCTCGGCAGCGTCGCCCTCCTGGCCGATGACGGCCTCGCGCTCACCGGCGACTTCCTGTTCGTCCGCTCGGTCGGCCGCCCCGACTTAGGCGGCCAGGCAGCCGCGTGGGCGAAGCACCTGTGGCGTAGCCTCGAACGGGTGCGCCGCGAATGGTCCGGCGATCTCCTCGTGTTGCCCGCGCACTACTCGACCGAAGCGGAGCGCCGCGCCGACGGCGCCATCGCCGCCCGCTTCGATGTCATCGCCGCCACCAACGATGCGGCGCGCCTCCAGGACGAGCGTGAGTTTCTTGCGTGGGTCGACGCTCACCAAACGACGCCACCGCCCGCGTATCGGACGATCAAGCAGGCGAATCTCGGCTTGTCGGACGTGTCGGATTCCGATGCTGACCTGCTGGAATCGGGCCCCAATCAGTGCGCAGTCCGGTAGGCCCCAGACTCAAGAAAAGTTGCCCAGACGCCAAGTTGCTAAGTGGCTGCAAGCTTTGAGCTTGAAGCCACTCGTAGCTTCGGCGTCTTGCAACTCCTCTAGCACCTTGAGCTGTAGCCTGTGCAACTATCCCGGCCGGCTTCGTCTCCCATGGCGTCTCCCACAGGATGTACGCCATGCAGATGCTCAGCCGCGCGCTTGGGATCGCCGTTGCCCTCGCCGCTACGATAGGCCCCGTTGCTCGCGCTCAAGGGTGGATCGACCCGATCCGTCCCGTCCCCACGGGAGGGCGGATCGAGCGCATTCGGAGCACCGTCCAAGTGAACGTCAACGGGCGCGTCGCCCGTGTCACCGTGGAGGAGTGGTTCCGCAACGCCGGACCCACCATGGAAGAGGGGATGTATCACTTCCCGCTCCCCGGCGAAGCGGTGTTCTCGAGCTACTCGCTGTGGCAGGGAGATCAGGAGCTGCGTGGCGAGGCGATGGATGCCGCGCAGGCGCGGTCGATCTACGAGACCATCGTTCGCCAGAAACGTGACCCCGCGCTGATCGAGCTCGCCGGCAACGGATTGATTCGCGCGCGCGTGTTCCCCATAAACCCCGGCGAAACGCGCAAGATCACGCTCAAGTACACGCAGATGCTCGATCGCGCCGGTGAGGCGTGGCGCTTCCGCTATCTGGGCGATCGCGGCCGCCAAATCGCGCCGCGTAGTTTCCGGCTGCAGGTCGACAGCGCCTCGCGCTTCGGCGATCCGTACTCGCCTACGCACCAGGTCCAAGTCGCGCGCCGAGACAACCGCATCGACGTCACGTTGGCCGACGGCGCCCCTGGTGGCGACTTCGAGCTGCTGCTCCCGCTCGCCCGCGGCCTCGTCGGGATGTCGCTGGTGACGCAGCACCCCGCGGGAGAGGACGGCTATTTCATGCTCCTCCTCGCCCCTGGTGCGGCCGCGCAGGCCGAGGCCTTGCGGCGTGACCTCGTCGCCGTGATCGACGTGTCGGGGTCGATGTCTGGTGAAAAGATGGCACAGGCGAAGCTCGCGCTGACGCAGTTGATCGGCGGCCTGCGCGAGACCGACCGCTTCCGCCTCGTCGCCTTCTCAGGCGGCGTGCGCCGCTACGCGTCCGGCTGGACCACCGCGAGTGCGGCAAACCGCGGCGACGCGGCCACCTGGATTCGTAGTCTCGAGGCCGAAGGCGGCACGAACATCGGCGGCGCGCTGACCGAGGCGTTTGCCGAAGCGCCCGATGCCGAAGCCCTCGGCGTCGTGGTGTTCCTCACGGACGGCCAGCCGAGCGTAGGGGAGAATGACCCGGAGCGCATCGCCGAGCGGGCCGAGCAGGGCCGCGGCCGGTTCCGCGTGTTCTCCTTTGGCGTGGGCGACGACGTAAACACCTACCTGCTCGACCGGCTCACGGAGCGGGCTCGGGGTACCACGGAGTACGTCCGGCCGGGCGAGAACATCGAACGGGCCGTGGGCGCGCTGGCCGCGAAGGTCGCGAGCCCCGTCCTCACCGACGTCGCCCTCTCGGCGTCGCAAGGCGTCGAGCTGTATGACCTCCAGCCCGGCAGCCTCCCCGACCTGTTTGCCGGAGACGAGATGGTGGTGTTCGGCCGGTATCGCGGCGCGGGGAGCGCTGGAGGCGAACGCACCGTCTCCGTGCGCGGGCGGCGCAATGGGCGCGATGAAGCGTTCCAGACGACGCTCGTGGATCGCGAAGGCGACGCGCGCTACATCGAGCAGCTCTGGGCCGCTCGCAAAGCCGGCGCCTTGTCGCGCGAGATTCGGTTGCGGGGGCAGACGAAGGAACTCATTGACGCCCTGAAACAACTCGCGTTGCGCTACGGCATCCTCACGGAGTACACGGCGTACCTGGTGCAGGAGCCAAACATCGTCGCGCGCAGGGGATTGGAAGAGCGCGCCTTGAGGGCACCGGCGGCCGCACCGCGGGATCAGGCCGGATCGGGAGCAGTCGCGCAGGCCTCGCGCCAGGATTCCATGAGGGGCGCGGTGAGTTTGGAGGCCGTCGTCGTCACTGGTGTGAACGCCGCGGAGCTGGACGATGTGCGCCGCTCTCGCTCGGGGATCAACCCGACGCAGCGCGTCGGCGGCCGGTTGTTCATGTGGCGCGACAGCACGTGGACCGATCTGAGCCATGGCGATTCGCTGCGCGTCGTGAAGGTCGCGCCGTACAGCGACGCGTACTTCGCGCTGCTCCGCGCGATGCCCGATTTAGGCCAGGCCGCCGCGCTCGAGCCGGCCGTGCTGGTGGCCGGGCGCCGCGCCAGCATCAAGATTGAAGCGGGCGGCAAGACCACCTGGCGGCCCGGAGAGCTGGACGCGTTGGTGAGAGACTTCCGTTCCTGAGGCGCAATGCCCGAGGATCTGGCTGAGGTTTACCGCAGTACCTACCGCTCGCTCGTGCGTTTCCTGTACCGCAAGGTATGGGACGCCGAGCGCGCGGAGGATCTCGCCCAGGAAGCGTTCGCCCGGGCGCTGGTCCACAAACCGGAGAACGCGCGAGGGTGGTTGTTCGTCGTGGCGGCCAACATGGCACGGGACGAAGCGCGGAAGGCGGCGCGGGAACGGCGGCATCTGACGCTCTTGAAGAGCGAGCCGGACGCCGTCCACACCGAGCCGGAGGACCAGATCGATGCCGACACGCGGCGCGAACGGGTCCGCGGGGCCCTCGATCAGTTGACGCCGCGGGACCGCGAGGCGCTGCTGCTGTGGGACGCTGGGATGTCGTACGATGAGATCGCGGGTCAGACCGGGTTGGCGCGAGGAGCGATCGGAACGACGCTGGCGCGAGCGCGCCGGCGGCTCGTAGAAGCCTATGACGCAGGAAGTGAGGGGCAACATGTCGCACGTGGATGACGGCACGCTGCACGCGTATCTCGACGGGGAGCTGCTCCCCGTCGAGCGGGCGCGGCTCGAGGCGCACGTCGCCGAGTGCCCCGCATGTCGCAACCGGCTCGAAGAGGAGCGGGCGTTGATCGAGCGGGCGGGCGGCCTGCTGGGCCTCGCCCAGCCCCCCGAGCGCTCGGCCCCGCCGTTACATCAGCTGCGGCGCCCGCGGCTCGCGTGGCGCCTGCGTGTGCCGCTCGCCTGGGCGGCCACCGTGTTGCTCGCCTTAGGTATCGGCTACTACGCGGGAGACCTGAGGGAGGCTCGGCCCGGGGACTCGGCCGCTCTGACCTCCGCCGTGGCGGACTCCGCCGCCGCGCTCGCAAGGCAAGAAAACGGGACGCTCGGTTTCGTGACCCGCGAGCGCCGCCAAGTCGCCGCCCGGCCGCCGCAGTCGCCCCCACGGGCAGCTGATGCGCAGAAACAGGCGGCGCCGGAGGCTCAACTAGGCATCGATGGGAACGCGGCTAGATCCCTGCGAGAGAGCACGGCCGCGGCATCCAGGGTCATCGCCATTCAGCCACAGGACCTGCGTCCGCGATCGGCCGCCCCTCAGGCGCAGCCACCCGCGTCAGTCGCAGTGGGCGAAGTGGTCGTGACGACGGCGGAGCGGGCGGCCTGGGCCGCGGCCGACCGCGGCCGGTCCGTCGCTACCCAATGGCCAATCATTCGCCGCGGCCCGGCGCGCGACATCCTCGGCGCCGAGCCGGTCGGGATTCCGGGTCTGGCCGTGCGTAACATCCGCCGCAGCCCCACCGGCGAAGTCGTGCTGGTGGAGCAGGCGATCGACTCGACGACGGTGATTCAGCTCTTCCAGCAGCGCGTGGAGGACGATCAACTGGTGCGGCGCGACTTTTTCCTCCACGACTCGGCGCGGGCGCGCCAGCCGGCAGCAGGCGTCCAATTGCGGTCGTTGACGGCGGGAGCGGAGCGGCTGGCTCGATTCATCGGAGGGGTCCGCGTGGAAATCGCGGGCCCGCTATCGGCCGACTCGCTCAACCGGCTGCTCGAGCAGCTCAAACCGATCGGGCCGTAGGGCCTATTCCCGCCGCCAGGCGATCAGCTCGGCGACCACGCTGATCGCGATCTCCTCGGGCGTCACCGCGCCGATCGCGAGCCCCACCGGCACCCGTACGCGCTTCAGGGCGCGCGCGGGCACGCCGGCCGCCGTCAGCCCCTTCGTCACCACGACTTTCTTGCGACGACTGCCGAGCAGACCGATGTAACCAGCCGGTGACGTAGCCACGCGCTCGAGGATGAGCGCGTCGTTGCGATGCCCGCGGGTCGCGATCACCACGGCGTCCGCGGCGTTCAGGTCATAGCGCGCCAGCGCGCCGTCGACGTCTCCAACCAGCACTTCCGTCCCGCTCTCGAAGCGAGCGGGGTCGGCATACTCCGCCCGATCGTCGATCACGATGACTCGGAACCCCGCGGCCGCCGCGGCGCGGGCGATCGCGGCGCCCACGTGACCCGCGCCGAACACGAACACGCGCGGCGCCGCCACAAAACGCTCCACGACGAAGCGGCCGTCTCGCGTCAACGTCGCGGGCTCGCCGCGCGGCGCGTCGGGGGCGAGGGGTTCGAACGTTTTCACGGGGCCGCGCGCGGACTCCCACGCCACGGCGGTGCGCACCACGCCCGACTCGGCATCCGCCGCCGCGTCGAGGACGTGCAAGTAGGCCTCGTCGGCCATGAGCGGCTCGACGAAGATGTCCACGGTGCCGCCGCAGGATAGGCCCAGATCGCCCGCGAGGTCAGCGTTGAGATGATGCGTCACCAGGGCTGGGCGGCGCCGCGCTTGCGCCTCGAGGGCCGCGCCGATCACATCGGCTTCGACGCAGCCACCACCGACGGAGCCGATGAGCCGGCCTGCGGCCCCAACGAGCATCTTGGTGCCCGACGGGACCGGAGTGGAGCCCCGCACGCGCGCCACCGTGGCGATGGCGCCGGGCGTTCCGGCGCGGGCCAGGTCGGCCGCGGCACGCCACACATTCATTTGGCGGAAATCCCGGAAGGCCTCGAGCGTATCGGTCATGCCCTCAAAGCTAACTACTGCACGACGATCGTACCGCTCATTGGGGCGCCGTGGATCGTGCAGTGGTAGTGATAGGTCCCCTGCGCGAGCGTGACCGGGAACGTCCCGGTCGCCATCGTGGACGAATTGGCCGGCGTCGTCGGGCCCGAATCCCACGTCACGGTGTGCTTGTTGGACGCGTTCGACCAGGAGAAGGTCACGCCACCCGCGGGCACCGTGTCCGGTGTCGGGTTGAAGAAGTTGTTCGAGACGGTGATCGTGGTCAGATGTCCGCCGGTCCCGCCGCCGTAGCCGCCGCCCGTGCCGTAGGGATCACTGCAAGCCGCCAATCCGGCAAGACTCGCCACCAGAGCAAGGTGTTTCAACCGCATACACGCCTCTCGATTTCGGGGTGAGGAATTCGCGAACGCGGTATCTACCCCGTCATACGGCGAAAGGGCCGCGCCCGGATTGGCGCGGCCCTCGCGGAACCTGCGGGAACCTCCGGCGTCTAGCGCGACTGCACGAGGCCGGTCATTCCCGGATGGAAGCGGCAATGGTACGCAAAATCATGCCCTTGCGGAAAACTCTTAGAAAACGTGAAGTTCGGCGGCAAGGTAATGTCGATCGAGTCGGTGAGAAGGTTGTCAGCCGTGATCGTGTGCGTCAGCCTACCGAGGTTTTGCCAGCAGGCCTTCTGCGTCGGCGTGATCGTCACCGACCCCGGAACGAACGAGCTGTCGTCCCTGGCGTCCACGGGAACGCCGCCGACACTCGCGCAGGTGTTGCCACCCGACGGCTCGTTGCAGGCGGCGAATGCTGCGATGGCGGCCGCCGCGCACAGGCCAAGCACAATCTTCAATGTGCCTCCCGCTCCAGCGCATCAGCCGCGAGCCGCGGCGAGAGGATGGGGTAGCGCCCGGCGAACCAGGCCCACGAGAGCAGGAACAGGCCCAGGAAGAAGAGCCCCGTGCCGATCTCCGGCACGCCGACCGCAGGGCCGGCCCCGTGGTTGATCGACGGGACGATCTCGAGGTAGCGCTCCAACCAGATGCCGACGAGGCTCACGAGCGCGAAGGCCACCAGGGTGGGAGCGTACCTCTTCGGCTTCACACCGAGCAGGCCCACGAACGGAATCAGGAACACGAGTGAGAATACCGCGATCCCCACGGGGCGCCAAGCCCCGTACAAGCGATAGAAGATGAAGTACGTCTCCTCGGGGAGGTTGCCGTACCAGATGACGAGAAACTGCGACCACATCAGGTAGGCCCAGAACACGGTGAACCCGAAGCAGAGTTTGGCGAGATCATGTTGCTGTTTGAAAGAAAAGATGTCGCCCAGTTTCATCGCGCGACGCAACCACACCCCGAAGATCGCGAGCGTCATCAGACCGGCGAGGAAGCTCCCCATGAAGTAGAAGGCGCCGTACAGGTTGCTGACCCACTTGTGGGCGAGCGACATGACGAGGTCGTAACCGAGGAGGCTGTATCCGAATGCGTACGCGAGCACGAGGATCGCCGCATCGCGGGTGATCCGGTCGGCGTCCTCCTTACGATCGACGATCTCGCCGGTGGCGAGCTCGCGCACATCGGGTGCGAGATCGCGCCCGACGAAGCGCCACGACAGCCACGACAGCGTCACGAGGACGACGCCGTTGCGCAGGAAGAACCACTTGGTCGTGAGCCAGCCGCCAATCTCGGGCCGGGGCTCGTGCAGCCACGTGAAGATGTGGTCACGGCCGATGAAGAGCCCGACAAACAGCACGACCGACACGGCCGTGAATGCCGCGCCGGCCTCGGCGATCCGGATCAACACCCCCGACCAGTGGCCCTTGGCGAGCTTCTGCGTCGCGGCGAATATCACCATGCCCTGGGCGAGCCCCGCCCAGAACACGAAATTCGCGTGATAGGCCCACCAGGTGCGATCGGCATCAACGCCGAGCACGCCGGAGACGAGCACCGCCCCTCCCACAGCCGCGAAGACGATCCCGAGGAGCGCGACGCGCCGGGCGGGCGCCTGCCGTGCCCGCTGCGCGAGATCGGTGCGACTCACGGCAGCGGTCACTGCGCTCTGCCCCCGCGCGCGAGCACCTGGAGGCTGCGCACGTAGTTCACCACGTCCCAGCGATCGTTGCCGCGAACCTTG
>WNFK01240022.1_pt2 | contig 27682 bp, 29 predicted proteins | sample 5400281 | NCBI WGS metagenome assembly WNFK01 (sample SAMN13153350, study PRJNA577476) | soil metagenome | isolation source: 20 cm soil on Douglas fir-dominated hillslope | place: USA:California | collected 2013-09-17
GACGGAGAGGCCGGGGAGCTTGGCCAGACCCTCCGCCAACGCGCGGGCGTTCGCGTGGTCCTCGGCGAGGCGGTCCACCATCTTCTCCAGCGCGACGACCCCGGCCGCCGCGATGACCCCCGCCTGACGCATCCCGCCGCCCAGCATCTTGCGCACGCGGCGGGCCTTGCCGATGAGCTCGCCGGAGCCGCAGATCACCGAGCCGACCGGAGCGGCGAGGCCCTTCGAGACGCAGAATGTGACGGAATCGACGTCGCGGACGAAATCGCGGGCCGGGCGCTTGAGCGCGACGGCCGCGTTGAAGAGCCGCGCCCCGTCCATGTGCACCGGGACCGACGCTTCGTGGGCCACCGCGGCGATGGCGCTGATCTCCTCGGGCGTACAGCACGTACCGCCGTGACGATTGTGGGTGTTCTCGATGCAGACCAGGCCGGTCGGCGGCACGTGGATGTTCGCGGGACGCAGGGCTGCCCGGACCTGGTCGGGCGTGAGAAAGCCGCGCGCCGTCTTGACCGGCCGCATCTGGAGGTTGCCGACCACCGCGGCGCCGGCCACCTCGTTGTTGAAGATGTGCGAGTCCAGGTCGAGGACGACTTCCTGACCGGTCTGCGTCTGGCTGACCACGGAGACGAGGTTGCCCATCGTGCCGGACGCGACGAAGAGACCGGCGGCCTTGCCGAGTCGCTCGGCCGCGAGCGCCTCGAGCCGCTTGACGGTCGGATCCTCCTCCCAGACGTCGTCACCGACTTGGGCGCGTGCCATGGCGTCGCGCATCTCAGGAGTGGGGAGGGTCAGCGTGTCGGAGCGGAGGTCGACGATGTCGTGCACGGCTTATCTCTTGTTGCCGGCGACGCCGGCGCTGATGAGCCGCTGCTTGCCGCGGCGGCCCCATTCGGTGAAATCGTAGTCGACGGACAGCCGCCGGAGCAGGTCGATCGCCTCGGCGTTCTTGCCCTCGTAGAAGTTCACCTCGGCGAGTAGATACAGCGTCTCCGGGATGACGGCGGTGCGCGAATAATCCCTCAGCACCAGCTCGAGCCGCTGCCGCGCCGAGCTCGGGTTGCCCTGAGTGAAGTAGTAGTTGGCGACCCACACTTCCTTCTGGGCGATTCGCTCGCGGCACTTGTCGATCTTGGCGAGCCCGTCGGTGGCGTACCGGCTCTGCGGGTACTCCTTCACGAGCTTCTTGAACTGGTCGAGCGCCCGCTGGGTCAGCGCCTGGTCCTGCTCGACGGGCTTCATCTGGTCGTAGTAGCTCATGGCCAGCCGATACTGGACCAGGTCCGCGATCTCGTGCCGGGGGAAGAACGCCAGGAACCCCTCGAACTCTTTCACCGCCTTGTCGAACTCGGCCTCGCGATAGAAGGCCTCGCCGATGTAGAACCGCGCTTTCGGCGCGTACGACGAGTTCGGGTGACGCTCGACGATCTTCCGGAAATTCTGCCGCGCCTCGTCGTACCGTCGATTGTTCAGCTCGGTCTCGCCGGTCTTGTAGAGCTCATCTGGAGGCAGGATCGGCGTCGGCGCAGGCGTGAGCGCTGCGCAGCCGGCCACGAGCAGCGGCAGGCCCAACGCGAGGACACGTACAAGCAAGGCGGGATACCGTAACATCGAAATTGGCCAATACATATAGCACAGTCCCAACGGAAAAACCCCCTGCCAACCCACTGAGAGGCGGCCGCCGGGCCTATCCCTGAACTGGCCATCAGGGGTAAGATGTGGGGCCCAATGAAGCGCAAGCTGCTCTTCACGCTCGGCTGCCTGGTCGGCCTGGCGACGCTCTCCTACGGCGGCTACGCGTGGTACAACGCGATCACCTACGTCTCCACGGATGACGCCTATGTCGAAGGCACGATCTCGCCCATCAGCGCGAAGGTGGCCGGGCACATCGTGGAGCTCCTGGTGCAGGACAACCAGGCGGTGAAGAAGGGCGATCTGCTCATGCGGGTCGATCCCCGTGATTTCCAGGCCAAGCGCGATCAGGCGCGCGCCGCGGTCGCCACCGCCGAAGCCACCGTCCGTGCCGCGCGCTCCGAAGTGCCGCTGGCCCGCGAGGGCACGCACGCCCAGATCGATCAGGCGCGCGCGTCGCTGCAGGTGGCGCTGGTCGGTGTGAAGTCGGCCGAGTCGGCTGTCGAAGAGTCGCGCGCGCGACTCGAGGCCAAGCGGGCCGCGACCGACGCGATGCGCGCCGACATCGCCGGCGCCCAGAGCACGTACCGCCAGGCTGGCCGCGAGCTCGAGCGCCTCCGGAGCTTGCTGAAGAGCGACCTGGTGGCCCGGCGAGACTACGACCAGGCCGAAGCCGCCTATGAGACCTCCGGCTCGACGGTCGAAGCGCTGCAGCGACGTATGACGCAGTCCGAGCGCGAGATCCAGCAGGCGGAGGCGGAGCTCGGTAACCGCGCCCACGCAGTCGACCAGGCGCGGCAGCGCGTTGCGGAGTCGCGGGCCGCGCTGGCGCTCGCCGAGAGTCAGATCCATCAAGTGACGATCAAGGACGCGGAGGCGAGTCGTGCCGAGGCCCGGCTGCGCGAGATGCAGGCCGACCTCGCCTTCGCGGACCTCCAGCTCGAGCACACCGAGGTGCGAGCCCCGCTCGACGGCGTCGTGTCGAAGCGGAGCGTCGAGCTCGGGCAGGTGGTCCAGATGGGGCAGCCGCTCCTGGCGATCGTGCCGCTCCAGGACGTATGGGTGGTGGCGAACTTCAAGGAGACGCAGCTCGGTCGCCTCCGGACCGGCATGAAGGCGGCCGTCGAGGTCGACGGCTATCCCGACAAGTCGTACACCGGGACGCTCGATTCGATGAGCGCGGGGACGGGCGCGCGCTTCTCGCTGCTTCCCCCCGAGAACGCCACCGGCAACTGGGTGAAGGTCGTTCAGCGCGTCCCGGTCAGGATTCACCTCGACGGCAAGATGACCAACCCGCACACCTTGCGGGCGGGCATGTCGGTCGTCGTCACGATTCGCGTTCGCTGACGACGAGTCGCTCAGACCGCCAAGAGCTTCTCCATGACGATCGTGTCGACCCACTTGCCATCGAGCTGACCCTGCTCGTGGTAGGTGCCCACCGTGCGAAAGCCGGACTTCGCATAGAGCGCCATGCCGCCGGCGTTGCCGGGAAACGCGGACAGCACGAGCTTGTGAAACCCGTGCGTGCGACCGAGCTCGGTCAATTTATCGAGCAGGACCCTGCCCACACCCTTCCCGCGCCACCCGCGCTCGACGTACACGGAGATGTCGGCGACGAAGCGATAGGACTCGCGAGCGTTGAACACGTTCAGACTCGCCCAGCCGATGGACGTGTTCGGCTCTGTCTCAGCGACGATCACCGGGTGGCGTGCATCGCGGCCGGCGAGCCACTGGCCCCGCTCGTCGGGCGTTCGTAGCTCGGTCTCGAGCGTCGCGACCCGGTCTTCGATCCCCTGGTTGTAGATGCGGCAGATCGCCTCGGCGTCCGCCGCCGACGCGAGCCGGAGACGATAGGCCGTCACGTCAGCTCTCGGCTGTCGAGCCGTCCGTCCTTCTTGAGCCGCTCGAACTCGTCGAGGGTCTTCGCGACACCGTCGGCGAGCGAGGTAGGAGTGGCGGGCCCGAGATCCTTCTGATAGCGCCTGTCGTCGAGCTCGGCCGGAAACGGGAGCGCCTGCTCCACGCGGGTGATCGTGCCGGTCACCGACGGCCGCGCCGCTTCGATCGTTCGCACCACGTCCGCCACCGACGCCGAAGCGCCGTGCAGGTTGTAGACGCGGGCGCTGTCGAGCCGCGCGGCGGCCGCGGCCAGCAGCGCGCGCGCGACGTCCTCGGTATAGATGAGATCGGTCGCCCCGCCCCAGCGAATCTGGAACGGACGGCCGAGGACCGCCGCCTTCATGGCCAGGGTCGGATCGGCGGTGAGACCGAAGTCGCGACCCGGTCCGTAAACGGTCAGCGGACGGAAGCCGGACGACGGGATCCGGTGCTCCTCCCAATAGACGCGCGCCGTTTCCTCGTTGGCGACCTTGTACACGCCGTAGTGCGTCGCCGGGTGCGCCGGCGCGTCGTCCTTGATGGGGCCGGGCGGATAGAGGCTGGGCGCGCCGAAGACGGCCGCCGACGAGACATAGACCACGCGCTCGATCTGACCCGCGGCCGCGCGCACGACGTCGAAGACGTTGGCGGTGCCGACCACGTTGATCGCGGCGCCGCGCGGCGGATCCTGCCGGCACAGCGGCACCTGCCACGCGGCGAGGTGGATCACACGGCGGATCGCGTGGTCGCGTACCGCGCGCGCGAGGCTCTCGCGATCGGTGATGTCGCCGCGGACCATCGCGATGCGGCTCGGCGCGTCGGATCCCGCGATCATGCGGATGCGCCACGGATCGTCGCCGAGGTCGTAGACCACCGGACGCTCGCCCGCGGCGAGCAGACCGCGCACGACCCACGCGCCGATGCAGCCGAACGCGCCCGTGACCAGGGTCGCCATGAACCGGAATATAATGCCCCTCGTGTTCCAGAGCGAGCGGTTCTTCCGCGAAGCGTGGCCCCAGATCTCGCAATCGGTCGAGTCCGGGACGGACGCGGCCAGCGACGTGCAGTGGATCGCCGGCGTCGTCGGGCTCGAGACCGGCGCGCGCGTGCTGGACGCGCCGTGCGGCTTCGGCCGGCACTCGGTCGAGTTCGCGCGGCGCGGCTGCGACACGACCGGCGTGGACTTCAGCGAGACCGAGCTGGGCCGTGCGCGCAAGGCGGCCGGCGAGGCGGACGTCTCGCTCGCGCTCGAGTGCCAGGACATTCGCGACATGGAGTTCTCGAGCGAGTTCGATCTGGCGGTGAACCTCTTCAGCTCGATCGGCTACTTCTCCGAGGACGAGGACCGCCTCGTGCTCGACCGCTTCTGGCGCGCGCTCAAGCCCGGCGGCGCCTTCGTCGTCGACACCCGCAACCGCGACCAGTGCGTGCGGTCCCTGCCGCCCGAAGAGCGGATGCGGCGCGGCAGCGCGACGATCCGCGTCGAGAACGAGTTCGATCCGACGACCAGCCGCTGGCGCGCCCGGTGGTGGCGGCTCAAGCGCGCGTCGGCGAAGTCGACGGAGGGCCCTCCGGAATTGATCGGCGAGAGCGAGATCCGGCTCTACTCGGCGCACGAGCTGCTCCACATGCTGCGGCCGGAGCGCTGGCGCAAGGTCGAGCTCTTCGGCGGTCTCGACGGCACCCCCTTCTCGCTCGATACCCACCGGCTCGTCGTCGTGGCCTGGAAGTAGTAGAATCCAGCACTCGCGCATCCCACAACTTCCTGAAGTGAAGTAAGGAGATTCGCTCGATGGCCACTGAGCGTCCCCTCGTCGTGCTCGCCGGCCCCATTCACCCCGACGGCAAGGCGCTGCTCGACAAAGAAGCGCGGGTCGTCGTGTGCGAGGACGAGACCGAGGCCGGGCTGGTCAAGGCGGCCACCGATGCGCAGGGAATCCTGTTCCGTATCCGGCCGCGGTGCACGGAGAGCCTGATGGCCGCGTGCCGCTCGCTCAAGGTGGTCGGCCGGCACGGCGTCGGGCTCGACACGGTAGACATCCCGGCCGCCACGAAGCTCGGCGTCGCGGTCGTGCACGCGCCCGGCTCCAACTCGCAGGCCGTCGCCGAGCACGCGCTGATGCTGATGCTCACCTGCGTCAAGCGCACGTTCGCGGTCGACAAGGCGACCCGCGCGGGCGACTGGGGCACCGGGCGCGCGGGCAACACCGAGCTCGGTGGAAAGATCCTCGGCATCGTCGGCGTCGGTAACGTCGGCCGCCGTGTCGCGAAGTTCGCGGGCGCGCTCGGGATGCGCGTGCTCGGCCACGACAAGTACGTCGCCGACGACGAGCTCCGCCGGCGGGGCGCCGAGCCGGTGGCGAGCCTCGAAGCGCTGCTGCCGCAGGTCGACGTGCTCACGTGCCATACGCCGCTCACCCCCGAGACGCGGCACATGATCAACGAGAAGACCATCGGCCTCATGAAGCCGGGCGCGATCTACATCAATACGTCGCGCGGCCCGGTCCAGGACGAGCGCGCGCTCTTCGAGGCGCTCACGCGCGGCAAGCTCGGCGCCGCCGGGCTCGACGTCTGGGAAGACGAGCCCACGTCGGCGGACAATCCGATCCTGAATCTTCAGAACGTCGTGTGCTCCTCGCACGTCGCCGGAGTCACGCGCGAGGCCACCCGCCAGGCGGCCATGCAGGTCTCGGGCGAGATGCTGCGCGTCTTGCGCGGCGAGCGGCCCGACGTGCTCGTCAATCCAGAGGTGTGGGCGCGCCTCGGCCAACGGTAACGCGCTCCGGTCCCGCCGCCCGATCGAGAGGCCGGCCGCGTCCGACCCGCAGGAACGCCATCGGCCCAAACAGAGGTAGAATCCCCCTATGCCGATCGACGCGCGTCACCCGCGGGAAATCCGGCAGGACATCCGGCGCGGCAAGCTGACGGGAATCACCGCGGGCCTCGGCCAGAACTTCGTCCAGGCCAACCTGGCAGTGCTCCCGAAGGAGCAGGCGTACGACTTCCTGTTGTTCTGCCAGCGCAATCCGCGACCGTGCCCGCTGATCGAGGTGACCGACGTCGGCTCGCCCGAGCCGGTGGGCGTGGCGCCCGGGGCGGATCTCCGGACCGACATCCCACGCTACCGGATCTATAAGGACGGTGTCCTCGCCGACGAGGTGACCGACGCGACACCGTACTGGCGCGACGACCTGGTGGCGTTCCTGCTGGGGTGCTCGTTCACCTTCGAGTGGGCGCTGCTCGAGGCCGGCATCAAGCTCTGGCACGTCGACCACGGCAAGAACGTCGCGATGTGGAAGACGTCGACGCAATGCCGGCCCGCGGGAGTCTTCCACGGGCCGATGGTCGTGTCGATGCGGCCGATCCCGGCGTCGCAGCTCGCGAAGGCGGTGACGGCGAGCGCCCGGTTTCCCGGCGCCCACGGCGCGCCGGTACACGTCGGCGATCCCGCCGCCATTGGCATCGCGGACATCGCGCGCCCCGACTGGGGCGACGCGCAGCCGTTCGCGCGCGGCGACGTGCCGGTGTTCTGGGCGTGCGGTGTCACGCCTCAGGCCGTCGCGCTCGCGTCGCGACCGCCGTTCATGATCACGCACAGCCCGGGGCACATGTTCATCACCGACGTTCCGAACTCCGCGCTGGCGGCGATCTAGCGCGTTGCGGTTTCTGCCGGCGGGCGATCTCGCGGTTTGCGTCGAGCTCGGCGAGGCGATCAGCGTCGAGGTCAACACGCGAGTCCGTGCGCTCGAGTTCTTGATCCAGCAGAAGGGACTGACCGGCGTCGTCGAGACGGTGCCGGCCTACTCCTCGCTCCTCGTGTACTACGATCCGCGCGCGGTCGGCTACGAGCCGCTGTGCGCGGCGATCGCCGAGCTGGTCCCGCAGGCGACCACCGCGGTGCTGCCGCCGCCTCGCACGGTCGAGCTGCCCTGCTGCTACGACGATCCCGAGCTCGGCTTCGACCTCGCCGCCGCCGCCAAGCGCCTCGACCTCTCGCCGGACGATCTGGTGCAGCTCCACGCCGGCGCCGAGTATCTCGTGTACTTCATCGGCTTCACGCCCGGCCTTCCGTACATGACCGGGATGCCCGCGCGCATCAACATCCCGAGGCTCGACACACCGCGCACGAAGACCCCACCGGGCAGCGTGGGTATCGGCGGCATCCAGTGCTGCGTCTACTCGGTCGAAAGCCCGGGCGGCTTCTGGATTCTCGGGCGCACGCCGGTGCCCCTCTACGATCCGAGCGCGGCCGAGCCCACGCTCTTGCGCCCCGGTGACCGCGTCCGTTTTCGCCGGATCGATCGCGCCGAGTTCGGCGCGATCGGCGCCGCGGTCGCCGCGCGGACCTACCGAGCGGTGATCTCGTGATCAAGATCCTCGACGCGGGTCCGCAGACGACCGTTCAGGACCTCGGCCGCACCGGGCAGATGCGCTATGGCATTCCGCCGTCGGGTCCCGTCGATCGCTTCGCGTTCGTGCTGGCCAACCGGCTCGCCGGCAATCCCGACACCGCGGCCGCGCTCGAGTGCACCTTGATCGGTCCGCGGTTCGAGGTCACCGCCGCCGGCGCGATCGCGGTCACCGGCGCCGACATGCCGGTGAGCGTGAACGGCCAGGCCACGGCCGTATGGATGACGATCGCGGTGAAGTCGGGTGACGTCGTCAAGCTCGGCCCGGCACGCACCGGTGTAAGGTCGTATATCGGCTTTGCCGGAGGGCTCGATGTCCCGCTCGTGCTGGGATCGCGATCGACGTATCTGCGCGGCCGTGTGGGCGGGTTGCAGGGTCGCGCGCTCAGGAAGGATGACACGCTCGGCACTCTGGCGTCCGGCCCGGTCGCGCGACGTCGCGTCGTGAAGCAGGCGATCCCGGACTATACGGGCGAGCCGACCGTGCGCGCGATCCTGGGGCCACAGGCTGACCGTTTCACCGCCGGCGGCATCCAGGCGCTCTTCGACGGTCGCTACGAGGTGCTGCCGCAGTCCGATCGGATGGGGTCACGCTTGCGCGGGCCGCGGATCGAGCACGCGCGCGGTCACGACATCGTCTCCGACGGGATCGCGCTCGGGTCGATCCAGGTACCCGGCGACGGACAACCGATCGTGCTGCTGGTCGACCGGCAATCCACGGGTGGCTATACGAAGATGGCCACGATCTGTTCTAGTGACATCTGGCGCGTCGGCCAGGCGAGACCGGGTCAGTCGCTCCGCTTCCAGCAAATCGGCGTGGAAGAGGCGCACCGGCTGCTTGATCGCATGAGCATCGACAAAGAGCTGAACGAGTACGCCGCGAAATCCGGCCGCTCGCGCGTCCTGCACGAGGAAGCGCTCGCGGTCATGCCCGGCGGCAACAGCCGCACGACGACCTTCTTCGATCCGTATCCGTTCGCGATCCAGCGGGGCCAGGGCGCCCACCTCTGGGACGCCGACGGCATCGATCGCCTGGATTTCAACGGCAACTACACGAGCTTGATCCTCGGGCACGCGCCACCGGACGTCGTGAAGGCCGTGCAGCAGGCCGTCGAGCTCGGCCTGTCGTTTCCGGGACCGACCGAGCACGAGGTGCGGCTGGCCGAGCTCCTGACCCGCCGCGTGCCCTCCGTCCAGGCGATCCGCTTCACCAACTCGGGAACCGAGGCCACGATGAATGCGGTGCGCCTCGCGCGGGCCTTCACCGGGCGGGCGAAGATCGCGAAGTTCGAGGGCGCCTACCACGGCACGCACGACTGGGTGATGGTGAGCGTCAGGGTCGCGTGGTCGGCGGGAATTCCGCCGGCCGTCCTGAAGCACGTCGTGGTGCTCCCGTGGAACGACGCGGAGGGCTGCGCCGAGATCCTCGAGGCGGAGGCGGGGCAGCTGGCCTGTCTGATCGTGGATCCGATGATGTGCAACGCCGGCCTGGTCCCGCCGGCCGACGGGTTCCTGGCGCGGCTGCGTGAGATCACCGAGCGGCACGGCATCGTACTCATCTTCGACGAGGTCATCTCGTTCCGGACCGCGTGGGGCGGCGCGCAAGAGCGCTTCGGCATCCGGCCGGACCTCACGACGTTCGGCAAGATCATCGGCGGCGGGTTGCCGGTGGGCGCCTTCGGCGGGCGGCGCGACATCATGGACTTTTACGACCCGCGCAAGGGCGGCGCGCGCATCAGCCACGGCGGTACCTTCAACGCGAATCCCGTGACAATGGCCGCCGGCCTCGCGACCATGAACGCGCTCACGCCCGACGCCTACGTGCGCCTCGACGCGCTCGGCGAGCGCCTCCGCGGCGGCGTCGCGCGCCTGCTCGCGGCGACGCGGCGGCGCGGCCAGGTGACCGGGGTCGGATCGCTGTTCTGGTTACACTGGACGTCGGAGGCGCTGACCGATTATCGTTCTGCGCGGCCCAAGGACGGGGAGACGGCGGTGCGCGTGTTCCTCGGGCTCCTGAACGAGGGCATCCTGTTGACCCAGCGAGGACTCGGCGCGTGCTCCCTCCCGATGACCGACGAGGACGTGGATCGCTTCATCAACGCGCTCGCGCGCGTGCTCGCGCGAGGATAAGGAGCCGACGATGGCCAACAAGTTCATCGATCTCGGCGCGGACGAGGAGATCATGCCGTACCTCACCTCGGCCAACGTCGCCTGCGGCTTCCACGCCGGTGATCCGCACGTGATGCGCAAGACTGTCGCGCTGGCGCTGCGCCACGGCGTCGCGATCGGCTCGCACCCGTCGCTGCCGGACCTGATGGGTTTCGGGCGGCGCGTGATGGACGTCTCGCCGCAAGAGCTGAAGGACTACCTCTGCTATCAGACCGGTGCGCTCCGCGAGTTCGTTCGCGCCTCGGGCGGAGAGCTGCAGCACACCAAGCCGCACGGCATCCTCTATTCCATGATCGAGAAGGACGAGGCGCTGGCCACCGCGGTGGCCGAGTCGGCCCGCGAATCGGGCAAGGACTTGATCCTCATGGCGCTCGGCTCCGGGAAGTACGACCGCACCGCCCGCAAGATGGGCGTGCGGGTGGCGTCGGAGGGCTTCGCCGACCGCGCGTACAACGTCGATCTCACGCTCGTGTCGCGCAAGCTGCCCAACTCGCTCATCACCGATCCCGAGCGCGCCGCCGCTCAGGCCGTGAAGATGGCGATGGAAAGCAAGGTGCGCACGATCGACGGCGTCGAGATCGACATCTCGGTCCAGACCATCTGCTGCCATGGCGACACGCCCGGAGCGCAGAAGATCGTCCGCGCCGTCCGCGAGGCGCTCGATCGGGCCGGCTGTCAGGTCAAGCCGCTCCGCGACTTCTTGCCGAAAGCGTGAGGCGGCGGCCGGCCTCGTGACCACAGCGCTCAAGCGCACGCCGCTCTATCACGAGCACGTCGCGGCGGGTGCGCGGATGGTGCCGTTCGGCGGGTGGGAGATGCCCGTGCAGTACACCGGCATCATCGAGGAGCACCGCGCGACCCGCGGCGCCGTCGGGCTCTTCGACGTGAGCCACATGGGCGAGTTCGAGGTGGAGGGCCCCGGTGCCCTCGCCGCGCTCCAGCACCTGACCACCAACGACGTGGCGGCCCTCGCGGTCGGGCAGATCCAGTATTCGGTCCTCTGCTACCCGAACGGCACGATCGTCGACGACCTCACGGTCTATCGCATGGGCGATGAGCGCTACATGCTCACCGTCAACGCGGGGAACATCGACAAGGACTGGGCGCATGTGACGAAGTCGACTGCGCACGTCAAGGACGCGCAGTGGCGCAACTCGTCCGAGGGCACGGGGCTCATCGCGGTGCAGGGACCCAAGGCCGAGGCGCTCGTCGGCCGTCTCGCCGACCGCGACGTGACGGCCATCGGCTATTACCGCTTTGTGCGCGGCACGGTCGGCGAGGTGCCGGCGTTGATCTCGCGGACGGGCTACACGGGCGAGGACGGCTTCGAGCTCTACGCGCCGGCCGACGGGACGGTGCAGCTCTGGAAGGCGCTTCTGGGCGCGGGCCGTTCGGACGGCGCCACCCCGGTCGGGCTCGGCGCCCGCGACACCCTGCGGCTCGAGATGAAGTACGCGCTCTACGGCAACGACATCGACGACACCACCAACGCGCTCGAGGCGGGACTCGGCTGGGTCGTCAAGCCCGCGAAGGGCGAGTTCATCGGCAGGGAAGCGCTCGAGAAGGTCCGCGCCGAGGGCCTGCGGCGCCGTCTGGTCGGCATCGAGATGGTCGACAAGGCCGTCGCGCGTCATGGCTACCCGATCAAGAAAGACGGCCGCGCGGTCGGGATCGTCACCTCCGGCTCCTACGGCCCCTCGGTCGACAAGTACATCGCAATCGCCTATGTCGAGACCGCGCTCGCCGCCGTCGGCACCACGCTCGATGTCGAGATTCGCGGCCAGGACAAGGCGGCGCAGATCGTGCGCACACCGTTCCACGCGTCCAAGGTGAAGAAGCCCGGTTGAGGGGCCGACGCGGCAAGGGGAGATGATGGCCAACGTACCCAAGGACCTCAAGTACACGCGCGAGCACGAGTGGGCCAAGCAGGAAGGGGACCGCGTGCGCGTGGGCATCACCGCCTACGCGCAGGAGCAGCTCGGCGACGTGGTCTTCGTCGAGCTCCCGAAAGTCGGCGCCAGGGTGACGGCGACCAAGAACTTCGGCGTCGTCGAGTCGGTGAAGGCGGTGTCCGACCTCTTTGCGCCGATCTCGGGCGAGGTCGCCGAGGTCAATGGAGAGCTCGGACAGAAGCCCGAGATCGTCAACCAGGATCCCTACGGCAAGGGCTGGATGCTGGTCGTCAAGCCCTCCAGCAAGGGCGAATGGGATCAGCTCCTGACCGCACAGCAGTACGAAGAGCTCATCGCGCAGGGAGGCCATTGATGCCCTCGCGCTACATCGCCAACACGCCCGACGAGCAGAAGGAGATGCTCGGCGTGATCGGCGCGGGCTCGCTCGAGGACCTGCTGGTCAAGATTCCGCCCAAGGCCCGGCTGGCGCGGCCGCTCAGCCTCACCCCAGCCCTGGCCGAGACGGACCTGATCCGGCACATGACGGCGCTGGCGGGCCGAAACGCGAACGCGGAGTCACACGTATCGTTCCTTGGCGCGGGCTCGTACGACCACTACATCCCGAGCCCGATCAACCACATGGTCCTTCGCGGCGAGTTCTTGACGGCGTACACGCCCTACCAGCCCGAGGCGAGCCAGGGCACGCTCCGAACGATCTACGAGTACCAGACGATGATCGCCGAGCTGACGGGCATGGACGTCGCCAACGCGTCGATCTACGACGGCGCCTCTCGCGCGCCGTGCACCCGCTCTACAAGCGCGTCACCGCGACCTATTGCGAGGGGCCGGGCGTGCGGCTTCGCGACGTGCCGGCCCCCGACGGCGTCACGGACCTCGCCGCCGCGCGGCAGCTCGTCAACGCGAAGACGGCGGCGCTGGTCGTGCAGACGCCGAACTTCTACGGGTGCCTCGAGGACGTCGCCGCGGCCGCCGAGGTCGCGCACGCGGCCGGTGCCCTTCTGGTGGTGGTCGCCGACCCGGTGAACCTCGGCGTGCTCGAGGGGCCCGGCAAGCTCGGCGCCGACATCGTCGTGGGCGAGGGCCAGGGGCTCGGCGTGCCGGTGGGCTTCGGTGGCCCGAACCTCGGCGTCTTCGCCGCCAAGAATGAGCTCGTGCGCCGCATGCCCGGACGCCTGGTCGGCGCCACGGTCGATCGCGACGGCAAGCGCGGATTCGTGCTGACCTTGCAGACCCGCGAGCAGCACATCCGCCGGGCGAAGGCGACGTCCAACATCTGCACCAACGTCGCGCTCTGCGCCCTCATGGCGACCATCTATCTCGCGATGGTCGGGCGGAGAGGGCTCGTCAAGGTCGGCGAGCTCTCGACGGCCAAGGCCCACTACGCAGCCGAGCGCCTGGCGAAGGTGCCGGGAGTCTCGCTCCGCTTCGCGGCGCCGTTCTTCAAGGAGTTCGCCTTAAAGCTGCCCAAGGCCCCCGATCGCCTGATTCCGCGGCTGGCCAAGCAGGGGTTCCTCGCGGGCGTTCCGCTCAAGACCTTCGACCGCGCCCTGGCCGACTGCCTGCTGGTGGCGGTGACCGAGAAGCGGACGAAGGCCGAGATCGACGCCTTCGCGGCGGCGCTCGAGAAGGCGGTGGCGTGATGGCCGACGCCTACGACAAGCTGATCTTCGAGCTCTCCTCGCCCGGCCGGGTCGCCTGGTCCTTACCGGAGGCCGACGTGCCCGAGGCCGACGCGCGCAAGATCCTGCCGGCCAAGCATCTCCGGCGCGCCGCGCCGGATCTGCCGGAGGTCTCCGAGTTCGACGTGGTCCGCCACTACTCACGCCTGTCACGGTTGAACTACGGGGTGGACACGCACTTCTATCCGCTCGGCTCGTGCACGATGAAGTACAACCCGAAGCTCAACGAGGACATGGCGCGGCTGGCCGGCTTCGCCAAGGTGCATCCGTTGTCGCCCGAAGCCTCGGCGCAGGGCGCGCTCCAGCTCATGCACGAGCTGGCGCGGGACCTCGCCGAGATCGCGGGGATGGACGCCGTCTCGCTCCAGCCCGCGGCCGGCGCCCAGGGCGAGCTGGCCGGAGTCCTCATGATCCGCGCATATCATCAGTCGCGGAACGAGAAGCGGACGAAGGTGCTCGTGCCCGACTCGGCGCACGGGACCAACCCCGCGTCGACGGCGATCGCCGGCTACGAGGTCGTCGAGGTGAATCGCGCGCACGCTCGACACCGACGTCGCCGCGTTCATGATCACCGTGCCGAACACGCTCGGCATGTTCGAGCCGCGCATCGTCGAGATCACCGAGCTCTGCCACGCCAAGGGCGTGCAGGTCTACATGGACGGCGCCAACCTGAACGCGATTCTCGGTATCACGCGTCCGGGCGATCTCGGTTTCGACGTGTGCCACTTCAACCTGCACAAGACCTTCACGACGCCGCACGGCGGCGGCGGCCCCGGCGCGGGTCCGGTCGGCGTCAAGGCGCACCTCGAGCCGTTCCTGCCGGTGCCCATCGTCACGAAGGACGGTGACGAGTACGCGCTCGACTGGAAGCGGCCGCGGTCGATCGGCAAGCTGCAGGCCTTCTGGGGCAACTTCGGGATGCTCGTGCGCGCCTACACCTACATCCGCACGATGGGGCCCGACGGGCTCCGATCGGTCTCCGACAACGCGATCCTGAACGCGAACTACATCATGAAGCGGCTCGAGCAGAGCTACGACATCGCGGTGCCCGGGCCCTGCATGCACGAGTGCGTCCTGTCCGCTCGTCGTCAAAAGAAACTGGGCGTTACGGCAACCGATATTGCCAAGCGCCTCCTCGATCTCGGCTTCTACGCGCCGTCGACCTACTTTCCGCTGATCGTCGAGGAAGCGCTGATGATCGAGCCCACCGAGACCGAAGCGAAGGAGACGCTCGACGCGTTCTGCGACGCGATGATCCAGATCGCGCGCGAGGCCGAGACGAGCCCCGCGGTGATTCACGACGCGCCGGTGACCACGCCGGTGCGCCGCCTCGATCAGACGAAGGCCGCGCGCGAGCCGAATCTGCGCTGGAAGCCTCGCGCCTAGCTCGCCGCCGGTACGGCTTGCTGCCTTCTAGGGCGGCGGCTATAGTGCCCGCGATGACCGGACCGACTCGCCCGTCGCGAGACCCGGGCCGTCGCCGGTCGAAATCTACCGAGTCGCGTCCCGGGAGGTGCGCCATGCGCAGACGGGTGCTGCTGCTCTCCTTCGTTCTGTTGCTCGTGGCTCCCATCAGCGCGCGCGCGCTCCCGCCAGGGAGTCCCGAGGAAGTCGGCCTGTCCAAGGAGCGACTGGCGCGAATCGGACAGGTGCTGAAGGGTCAGATCGAGATGCGCAGCTTTCCGGGCGCCGTCGCGCTTGTCGCGCGGAAGGGGCGCGTCGCGTACTTCGAAGCCGTCGGGCAGCTCGACCCGAAGACCGGCTCGCCGATGTCGAAGGACGCGATCTTCCGGCTCTACTCGATGACGAAGCCATTCACGTCGGTGGCCGCGATGATCCTCGTCGAGGAGGGGCGACTGCGCCTGACCGATCCGGTCGGCACGTACCTGCCGAAGCTCCTGAAGCTGGACGTGGCGCAGCAGGGCACGGACTCGAGCGGAAAGGCCACCTACACGGTCGTCCCGTCCGAGCGTCCGGTGACGGTCTACGATCTCATGCGCCACACCTCGGGGCTGGTCTATGCGGGATCCACGCGCAACGAATACGTGAAGGATCTGTACGCGAAGGAGAACGTCGGGTGGTCCGGCGTCACCCCGGCCGAGCAGCTCGAGGCGCTCGCCAAGGTTCCCCTGGCTCGTCAGCCCGGGACGATGTGGGAGTATGGCCTTTCCACCGACGTTGTCGGACGCGTTGTCGAGTCGGTCTCGGGCATGCCGCTCGGCCGCTTTCTCGACGAGCGCCTCTTTCGCCCGCTCGGGATGAAGGATACGACGTTCCTCGTGCCGCCCGAGAAGGTCAAGCGCCTGGCCCAGCCCCTCGCCGTCGACCGCGCGACGGGTAAGCCGATCACCCTGCACGACGTCACGGTCGCGCCGAAGAACGACGCGGGCGGCGCCGGCGCCGCGGGGACCGCGATGGACTATGCGCGCTTCCTGCAGATGCTGGCGAACGGCGGCTATCTGGACAGTAAGTGGATCCTCGCGGGGACGACCGTCCGTCTGATGACCGCGGATCACCTCGGCGACATCAAGCCCGGGCTGCTCGCGCCGGGCTACGGCTTCGGTCTGGGCTTCGCGATCCGCCGCGCGGACGGTCTCAGCGGCGTTGCCGGCTCTGCCGGCGAATACAACTGGGGCGGAGCGGGCGGCACGATGTTCTGGGTGGATCCGAGAGAGCAGCTGGTGGCCGTCCTGATGACCCAGGCGCAGCCCGGACCCTGGCAGCGTGAGTTTCGCGAGCTGTTCCGTCAGCTCGTCTACCAGGCCATCGTCGACTGACCGCCGCGCTCGAGAGCGCCGCGCGTCCATCACGGTCCCGTGCGATGCTATGGCCGTGACGGACACCTGGCGCTTGCTCGTGACCGAGCCCACCGATGGCGCCGCGAACATGGCGATCGACGAAGCGGTGTGGCTCGGGCGGCGCGCGGGCTCCTCGCCGCCGACCCTGCGGTTCTTCGCGTGGGAGCCACCCGCCATCTCGCTCGGCTACGGCCAGCCGCTCGATCGCCACGTCGGCCTCGCCGCGTGCCACCGCTTGGGAGTCGGCATCGTCCGGCGGCTCACCGGCGGGAGCGCCATCTACCACGACGGTCCTGAGCGCGAGCTGACGTACAGCGTCGTCGCGGCCGCCGAGGATATCGGCGGGGGCGCGCGCGATCTGCTGCACAGCTATCAGTGGATCGGCCGTGCGCTGGCCACCGGGCTCCGAGCGCTCGGCGCCCCGGTCGAGATGGTCGGCGCCGCCCGCGGCGACGAGCCGACCCCCGCGTTTTGCTTCGCGCGCACGGGAAGCTGCGAGATCGAGCTTCACGGGCGCAAGCTCGTCGGCAGCGCGCAGCGGCGGTACGGCCAAACCTTTCTCCAGCACGGATCGATCCTGCTCGGCGTCGATGCGGCTCGCCTGGCCGCGGTTTTCCCGACGACGGCCGATCCGCTCGCCACCTTGACGACGCTCGAGGCGGCGCTCGGTCATCGACCCAAATTCGACGACGTGGCCGCCGCGCTCGCGGCGGCGTTCGAGCGTGAGCACGGCATCGACCTGCGGCCCGACGGGCTCGACGCGCAGGAGACCGCGACGGTCGAGCGCCTCGTACGCGACAAGTACGCCACCCACGCCTGGCTGACGGGTCCGGCGTGAGCCGCGAGTATCCGGACTATCCGCGGGTCGGCGTCGGCGCCGTCATCCTCCATGAGGACAAGGTGCTGCTCGTGCGGCGCGGCAAGGCGCCGTCGTTCGGCAAGTGGAGCCTGCCCGGCGGTCTGGTCGAGCTCGGCGAGTCGACCAAGGAGGCCATCGAGCGCGAGATCCGCGAGGAGTGCGGGATCAAGATCCGCGTCGTCGACGTGGCCGGGGTCATCGACCGCGTCGTGAAGGATGACGCGGGTCGCGTCCGCTATCATTACGTGCTGGTCGATTACCTGGCGTATCCCGATTCGCTGGACGTCGAGGCGGGCGACGATGCCGCCGAGGCGCAATGGTTCGAGATCGGCCGCCTGGCCGAGCTCGATACCACCCAGGGCCTCCTGGACATGATCCGGCGAGCCGAGACGCTGAGAGGAGGAACGCGCGGGTGAAAGTCGACATCGTCACCAAGCGACTCGAAGAGGTCCCGGCCGACGCGCTCGTGGTCGGTCTCCACGTCGGTGAAACGAAGCTGCCCGAGCGTCTGGCGCGCCTCGATCGCGCGGCGCAGGGGCAGCTCAAGCGGGTGCTCGACGCCGAGAAGTTCTCGGGGAAAGCCGGCCAGGTGACGCACGCACACGCCGACGGACGGCGCATCGTCGTCGCCGGGCTCGGCCTGCGGACCGAGGCGAGCTCCGAGGTTCTGCGGCGGGCGGCGGCGGCGGCGGTGCGCCGGGCCCGCGATCTCGGCGCGCGCACGGTGGCCGCCGAAGTGCTCGGCGATCGGCTCACGGCGCGCCAGCGCGCGCAGGCCGTCGTGGAGGGCGCGATTCTCGGCACCTATCACTTCGACCGCTACAAGCGCGAGAAAGCCGAGAGGATCGTCAGCGAGCTTCGCCTCGTCGAGCCCGACGCGCGCCGCGCGCGCGAGGCCAAGGACGGCATGCGGCGAGGGGAGAGCTTCGCGCTGGCCACGGCGCTCGCGCGCGACCTGATCAACGCGCCCGCCAACGATCTGCACCCGACCGATCTCGCGCGCGCCGCCACCGAGCTTGGAAAAGAGTCGCGCATCGACGTCAAGGTGTTCGACCGGGCCGAGTGCCAGAAGATGGGGATGGGCGCGTTTCTCGGCGTGGCCGCCGGGAGCGAGCAGCCGCCGAAGTTCATTCATCTGACCTACAGCCCGTCCGGGCGGCCCGCCGCGGGGCGCAGGCGCAAGAAGATCGTGCTCATCGGCAAGGGCATCACATTCGACTCCGGCGGGCTCGACCTCAAGCCCCCCGACGGCATGTTGCGCATGAAGTACGACATGGCCGGCGCCGCGGCCGTGCTCGGCATCATGCACGCGCTGCCCGCGCTCAAGCCGACCGCCGAGGTCCACGGACTCATCGCGGCGACCGAGAACATGCCGTCCGGCTCGGCCATTCGGCCGGGCGATGTGCTCAGGGCCATGAACGGAACCACGATCGAGATCGGCAACACCGACGCCGAGGGGCGCCTGACCCTGGCCGACGGGCTCTGCTACGCGAACACGAACATCCAGGCCGACGAGATCATCGACATGGCGACTTTGACCGGCGCCTGCGTCATCGCGCTCGGTCAGCTCTGCTCGGGGCTCATGGCGAACAACCAGCCGCTGGCGAATCGCCTCATGAAGGCGGCCGAAGCGGCCGGCGAGCGGCTCTGGCAGCTGCCGCTGATCGACGAGTATCGCGACAATCTCAAGAGCGAGGTGGCCGACCTCAACAACGTCGGCCCGCGCGGCGGCGGCGCCATCACGGCCGGGCTCTTCCTCAAGGAGTTCGCGGGCAAGACGCCGTGGGCGCACCTGGACATCGCGGGGCCGGCCTTCACCGAGAAGGACCTGCCGCTGGCGCCGAAGGGCGCGACCGGATTCGCGGTGCGTACGATCCTCACGTACCTGAGCGACTGAGTCGTGGCGGGCGCGGTCGATCTGCATTCGCATACGACCGCGTCCGACGGCACCCTGGCGCCGCGCGAGCTGGTACGGCTGGCCGCGCGCCACGGGGTCCGGGTCCTCGCCGTGACCGATCACGACTCCACCGGCGGCGTCCGGGAGGCCATGGACGAGGCGCGCAGCCTGCCGCCCCTCGAGATCGTCCCCGGCCTCGAGATCAATTGCGACGTGCCCGGCGCCGAGATCCACGTGCTCGGCTACTGCGTCGACTGGGAAGCGCCGTGGTTCCAAGAATTTCTCGCCGCGCAGCGGGAGGAGCGACGACAGCGGGTCTACCGGATCGCGGCGCGGCTCGGCGAGCTCGGCATGCCGATCGAGCCCGACGCGGTCTTCGCCCTCGTGAAGGAAGGCTCGGCCGGCCGTCCGCACGTGGCGCAGGCGATGGTCGACCGCGGCTACGTGAAGTCGATCCGCGAGGCGTTCGATCGCTACCTCTCGCTGAACGGCCCCGCGAATGTGCCGCGCAAGCGGTTCACACCCGTCGAAGCCGTCCGCATCATCCGCCGCGCGCGCGGCGCGCCGGTGCTCGCTCACCCCGGGCTGGCGAATCGCGACGAGCTGATTCCCGAGCTGGTCGACGCCGGGCTCCTCGGGATCGAGGCGTTCTATCCGGAGCACTCGTCCGGGCAGATCTCGATGTATCGCGAGATGTGCTCGCGGCTCGGCCTGGTCGCCACGGGAGGCTCCGACTTTCACGGCCCGCGCGTCGGCGGTGTCCGGCATCCGGGCGTCCAGCCGGTTCCGGACGACGCCTGGCAGGAATTGCGGCGCTGCCTCGCGCGGCTGGCCGAGGATGCGCCGAGCCCGCCCCCGGCGCCCCCCGCGCCGAGCCCGTCGCGATGACCACGATCCAGGCGCAGATCTTCGGCTTCACGGATTGCCAGGACACGCGCAAGGCGCAGCGCTTCTTCAAGGAGCGCGGCGTCACCGTCCACTTCGTCGATCTGAAGGAGCGCCCGGCGGCGCGCGGCGAGCTCCGACGGTTCGCCGAGAAATTCGGCGCCACGGCGCTGATCGATCGCGAGGGCGCGCGCTACAAAGCGCTCGGCCTGCGCGTGGCCCTCGACGCGCCCGAGCGCCTGCTCGAGCGCGCGTTGACCGAGCCGCGCCTGCTGCGGACTCCGCTCGTGCGGTGCGCAGGGCGCGTGGCGATCGGTCACGCGCCAGACGTGTGGCAGGAGTGGCTGGAGACCGCGAAGCAGGGAGGGGGCAAGCCCGCATGACTCCGCGTCCGTTCACGATCAAGGTCGCCGACGAGGTGCTGGCCGATCTCCGCGCTCGGCTCGCGCGCGTGCGCTGGCCCGACGAGGCTCCGGACGCCGCGTGGCGCTACGGCACGAGCGTCGCGTACATGCAGGAGCTGGTCGAGTACTGGCGCACGCGCTACGACTGGCGCGCGCACGAGTCGCGGCTGAACACCCTGCGGCAGTTCACGGTCGAGCTCGACGGGATCGACCTCCACTTCATCCACGAGCCCGGCGTGGGGCCCGCGCCGATGCCGCTCCTGCTCTCGCACGGGTGGCCCGGATCGATCGTGGAGTTCGAGCGGATCTTGCCGATGCTGACCGATCCCGCGCGCTTCGGCGGCGATCCGGCGGACGCGTTCACCGTCGTCGCGCCGTCGCTGCCGGGTTACGGATTCTCCTTCCGCGCGAATCAGCCGCGCTTCGGCGTCGAGGAGATCGCCGAGACGTTCGCGCGTCTCATGACCGACGTCCTCGGCTACCGCCGCTTCGCCGCTCAGGGCGGCGACTGGGGCGCCTTCATCACGTCAAGGCTCGGTCTGCAATACCCCGAGCGCCTGGCGGGTATCCACCTGAACTTGCTCGCGGTACGCCGCGACCCGGCGCTGCCCGACACGCCGACCGCGGAGGAGCGCGCGTACATCAAGCAGCTCCAGACCTGGCAGCGAGAGGAAACGGGCTATCAGTGGATCCAGGGCACGCGGCCCCAGACCTTGGCCTTCGGTCTGAGCGACTCACCGGTCGGGCTGGCGGCGTGGATCGTCGAGAAGTTCCGGACGTGGAGCGACTGCGGCGGCGACGTCGAGCGCAGCTTCTCGAAGGACACCTTGCTCACCAACGTGACGGTCTACTGGGTCACCGGGGCCATCAACTCGTCGTTCTGGCCGTACTATGCGCGCTTCCACCGTCCGTGGCCGCTGCCGGACGGCAAGCGCATCACGGTGCCCACGGCGTACGCCGCGTTTCCGCGCGAGATCCTGCTGCCGCCGCGCGCGTGGGCCGAGCGCGCCTACAACATCCAGCGCTGGACCACGATGCCGGCCGGCGGCCACTTCGCCGCCCTCGAACAGCCCGAGGCTCTGGCCGCCGACATTCGCGCCTTCTTCCGCCCGCTCCGCTGAGCGATTGTCCGGAAGCTGAGCCAGGCCGGCGAGGCCCTGGCCCGCTTCCCGCTCGACTCGCCCCGATCTAGCCGATGATTCGACGAGCCTTGGCGGGGTTCGAGACCGTGATGATCACCGTCGCGCCGCCGCGCCCAGCGGTGGTCGCATAGGCCGACTTGATGTTCACGCCGCCGCGCGCGAGCTTGTCGGCGACACGCGCGAGCGCCCCGGGCTTGTTGCTGACCCGCTTGGCGAACGCGACTTCTTCGGTGAAGCGCACGCGCGCCTTCCGCAGCGCACGCTTGGCGAGGGTGGGCTTGTTGACGACCATGCGAATCTTGCCCCGCCCCGCGGCCTCGGCCGCCGAGAGCGAGAGAATGTTGACCCGCGCGTCGGCCAGCGCGCGGCCGATTCCCGCGAGAACGCCTCTCTTTGACGGGAGCGACAGGACGAGCTGACTAGTCTTGGGCATCGTGCGTCTCCTTGGTCTTCTTCAGTGAGCTGCACGCCTCAGCGCGTGTAGGCGGGAAACACGCGCCGCACGCACTCCGGATCGTTCATTCCGAGCATCCCGCTGACGAGGCGGCGCGCGGCGCCGCGCACGACCACGAACGTGATGCGCGCCGTGGCGACGATCTGGTCGCCGGCACGCGCGACGATCTCCGTGTCCTGGTAGCGCGCGTCATCGTTGCGGGGACGCACCGCGGCCCGGGCGCCGGTCACCGTGACGAGCGCCTCGTAGGGGGCAGGATGATGGAGCGCCACCCGGAGCTCCGTCGTCATCCCCGATTCGCCGGTGGCCAGCGCGCCGAGCCAGAACGCGGCTTCGTCGAGCAGGGTGGTCAGCGCGGCGGGCGCCAGCGAGCCATCGGCCCTCCGAAACGGCGCGCGCGGCTGCCACGTCGCGCGCACCGTGTCGGCATCGAACGCCAGCCGGGCGCGAAGCCCGAGCTCGTTGTCGGTCCCGCACGCAAAGCACGCCCGCGAGATCGGCAGCGGGTGACCGGCCCCGTTCCCGTCCGGTCGGAGCGCACCGTGTTCGGCCGGCGAGCCCAGGAGCGCGACGCGGCCGTCGACGAGCACGCCGCCGGCCTGATCGGACAGCACGAATGTCTCGGCCGAGCCTTCGCGGGCTCGCCGAAGGGTCAGCGGCAGGCCGAGGGGGACGCGGCGGCGATAGATCCCGGAGACCTCGCGCGGCGCGGTGGCGCCCGCGAGCGAGTCGAACACCGCCAGCACCGAGCCGCCGTGCGCGGTCTCCGGGAGACCCTGCAGGGCGGGATCGAGCGTCAGGATCAGATCGGGGCCGCTGACCTCCAGAGCGTGACGTAGGGTGGCATCGATGGTGATCATGCGATAATTTTCGAGTGTCGCCGCCCATTTTAGCCGACAAGGCTTTCGTCCGGGCGACGATCACCAACTTTTTCTTCTTCTTCAGCCTCAATTGCTTCATTCTCCTGCCGCTCTACATCGAGGGCATCGGCGGGAGCGAAGTCGAGATCGGGCTCGTGATGGGTGTCTACAACGCGATCGGCATCCTGTGTCAGCCCCTGGTGGGCCCGATGGTCGATGCGTTCGGACGGCGGCGGTTCATGATGACCGGGGCGGCCCTGGTGATCTCGGCGGCGCTCCTGGCCACGACGACGCCGTCGATTCCGCTCCTGGCGGTCGTGCGCGCCCTGCAGGGCATCGGCTTCTCCGCCTTCTTCGTGGCGAACTATTCGTACGTGCTCGACCTGACGCCGCCCTCGCGTCGCGGCTGGGCGCTCGGGATCTACGGGGTCGCGGGGCTCGTGGCGACCGCCATCGCGCCGCTCGTCGGCGAGGCGGTGGTCCGCCGGATGGGCTTTCGCCCGCTTTTCATCCTGGCCACCGCGATGGCGATCGTCGCGGCCGGCTACGTCTGGAGTCTGCCCCGCGGGCGGCCGGGCACGCCGCTGCCGGTGGAGGGCTCGTTGTGGCAGCGCGGCGGGCTCGACGAGCTCCGTCATCGCCACATGGTCGTGACACTCTTCTTCGGCCTCGGCGCCGGCACGATCTTCGTCTTCGTGCCCACCTTTGCCGATAGCCTCGGGATCGAGACCTTGGCCCTCTTCTACACGGCGTTCGCCGTGGCCGCGATCGGCGTGCGCGTCTTCGGCGGGCGTCTCATCGACACCCATGGACGGCGCGCGGTGATCGTGCCGTCGATGTTCGTGCAGACCGGCGCGACCGCGCTGCTGGCGGTGCTCGGCTTCGTGGTCACCCGCACGAGCCTCACGCCGGTCGTCCCCGTGCTCGTCGTGATCGGGCTGATGTCGGGCAGCGCGCACGGTCTGCTCTATCCGGGGCTGGCCGCGATGGTGACCGATCATGCGCCGGAGACGCGGCGCGGGGTCATCGTCGCCATGTTCAGCGCCGTGTTCCTGGTCGGGCAGACGGCGGGCTCGTTCGCGTTCGGCTACGTCACGCACGCGCTCGGCTACCGCTTCATGTGGATGATGCTCGCGTCGTTCTTGCTCATCGGCGCCGCGCTCAGCATGCGGCTGGTCGAGCGTCGCGTCACCTGACCGCCGGCGCTATACTGACTCCACCGTTTCGGGGACAGGAGCCGGCATGAAGACCAAGGTCCGGATCGGCGTGATCATCCTGTTGATCTTCGCGGTGCTCGGCGTGCCCGAGCGTGCGTACGTGGCTCCTGATCGGCCGGACGTCGCGCCGCCGAAGCCGACCGGCGCGCAAGAGGTCGAGGTCGTCGCGGTGATGGTCGATCAAACCACGCAGCAGCCGACCGTCATGCTCCAGGGCAAGCGCGACAAGCGTTCCGTCGCCCTCGCGATCGGGCTGGCCGAGGCGACCGGAATCGCCGTGCCCCTGCAGGGCGTCACGCCGCCGCGGCCGCTCACCCACGACCTCTTCCTGACATTGTTCGGCCGGCTCAAGGTGTCGCTCACGCGCGTCGTCATCACCGACCTGCGCGACGACATCTTCTACGCCATCATCTACCTCAACGCGGGCGGCCCCGAATTCCAGCTCGACGCGCGCCCGTCGGACGCGATCGCGCTGGCGATCCGCGCGAAGGTGCCGGTGCTGGTCGAGGAGCGCGTCTTCGAGAAGGCCGGCAACACCGCGCCGCCGCGCCGCCCGTCGATCTGAGGCCATGGCCGAGTCCGAGCGAAACGAGAAGGAGTGGGCGCTCCAGCGGCGACTCGAGGACGTCTTCGTCAAGCTGGGGGAGAAGTACGGCGACCTGACCGGCCGCGTCGAGACGAAGATCAAGCCGACGGTCACCTTCGACGACGTCGGCGGGCTCCGGCCGGCGAAGACCATCCTCAAAGGATTCGCGCTCGCGCTCAGCGCGCCCGATCTCTACCGGCAGTGGGGCATCGAGCCGCCGAAGGGGCTGCTCCTCTACGGACCGCCGGGCACCGGGAAATCGAAGCTCGCGCAGGCGCTCGCCACGACGTCGGGCGCGATCTTCTATCACCTGAAGCTCATGAACCTCACCTCGAAGTTCGCCGCCAACACCGGCGATCTGCTGCAAGAGATCTTGAAGGTCGCGATGGCCGAGGGACCCGCGGTGCTGTTCCTCGACGAGGCCGAGGCCGCTGTGCGAGAAGCTGGACGCGATGAGCACGGCCGAGCGAATCCTGGTCGTCGCGTCCACCACGCACACCGATGCGCTCGATCCCGCGCTGGTCGCGCCGGGACGCCTCGACCATCTCATCGAGATCCCGCTGCCCGATCCGGCGGCCCAGCGCGAAATCCTGGAGCTGATCCGTCTCCGCACGGAGAAGACCGCGGGGCGTCCGCTCTTCGAGAAGATCGACTACGACAAGATCCTGCCGGTCATGGGGGGCATGAGCGGCGCCGACCTTTCGGTGATCGTCCGGCGCGCCCTCGAGGTGAAGGTGCGCGCGGCGGCCGAGCAACCGGACGCGCCGCCGGTCTCGACCGACGACCTGCTGGACGCGATCGACGGCTACAAGGGCGTGCGGGGGGTCGTGGAGAAGATTCGCTACGGTCAGTATCTGTGATCGCGTCGACCAAGATCCGCGTCCGCTACAAGGACACGGACTGTATGAAGGTCGTCTACTATGGCAACTACCTCACGTACTTCGAGGTCGGCCGGGTCGAGTTCCTCCGCCAGCAAGGGCTCGCGATGTCCCACGTGGATCGGCAGATCCATCTGCCGGTGGTCGAGGCCCTGGTCCGCTATCGCAAGCCGGCGCGGCTCGACGATCTGCTGGAGGTGCGCTGCTGGGTGAGCGAGCGGCGGCGGGCGAGCTTTCGCTTCGCCTACGAGATCCGCAACGAAGAAGGCGAGCCGGTCGCCACTGGATCCACGCTGCATGCCTGCCTGGATCCGGCGACCAGCGAGATGGTCGCCGTGCCGGCCTGGCTCCTGGAGCGGATGCCGCTCGTCGATCAGTCGAAGTAAGCGGCCTACCGTTGTATACTCCGTAACCGGCCTCGATGATCGAAGTCGATCACCTAACCAAGAGCTACGGCCCCGTCGCCGCGATCCGCGACGTGTCGTTCACTGTCTCCCCGGGCCAGATCGTTGGCTTCCTCGGACCCAACGGGGCTGGCAAGTCGACGACGATGCGGATCCTTGCCTGTTTCATGCCGGCCTCGAGCGGCGCCGCGAAGGTCGCGGGCTACGACGTCTTCGCCCAGTCGATGGAGGTCCGGCGCCGGATCGGCTACCTGCCCGAGAACGTGCCGCTCTACACCGACATGCGCGTGGCGGCGTACCTCGACTTCGTCGCCGAGGTGAAGGGGATCGGGCGGTCGGAGCGACGGCGGCGGGTCGCCGACGTCATGGACCGCTGCATGGTAGCCGAAATGCAGAATCGTCTGATCGGCAAGCTGTCCAAGGGCTATCGCCAGAGGGTGGGGCTCGCCCAGGCGATCGTCAGCGATCCCGACGTGCTCATCCTGGATGAGCCGACGATCGGGCTCGACCCGAAGCAGATCACGGAGATCCGCTCCCTCATCAAGTCGCTCGCCGGTCAGCACACGGTGATCCTGTCGACGCACATCCTGCCGGAAGTCTCGATGGTCTGCGACGCGGTGATCATCATCAACAAGGGGGCGATCGTCGCCCAGGGCCCCATCGACACGCTGGTCGAGCAGTTCTTTCCGACCTCGCGGCTCGAGGTCGAGATCGTCGGCCCGTCGGCGGTGGTCCGCGAGCGGATCCGCGCCATCCCGGGTGTCCTGTCGGTCGAAGACCAGCCGCCTGCGAACGGCGTCGGCCGGTACACGGTCGAGGCGGCCCGCGATCGTGATGTGCGGGCCGAGATCTTCCGGCTGGCCGCGCAGCAGCGGTGGGATCTGCTCGAGCTCAAGCGCGTGGGCCTGACGCTCGAGGAGGTCTTCATCCGGGTCGTCGCCGGCGAGGAATCCGCCGGGGATTCCGGCGAGAGCTCCGTGGAGGAACCGGCGCCGTGAAGATCTGGGCGATCTTCAAGAAGGAGATGCGCCTCTACTTCACCTCGCCGGTGGCGTGGGTCGTGTTCACGATCTCCCTCCTGATCGCGGGATACTTCTTCTACTCGATCTTCGCGTTCTTCACGTTGGCCTCGATGCAGTCGGCGATGAACCCGCAGATGGGCCGCGACCTGAACGTGACCGACAGCGTCATGCGGCCGCTGTTCTCGAACATCAGCGTGATCCTGCTCCTGCTCATGCCGCTGGTGACGATGCGGCTCTTCGCCGAGGAGCGGCGCGCCGGCACCATCGAGCTGCTGCTCACGTACCCGGTGCGCGACGGGGCCGTGCTGGCCGGAAAATACCTCGCGGCGTTCGGCCTCTACGCGATCATGATCGGGCTCACCCTGCTCTATCCGGGCATCGTGGTGTACTTCGCGCGGCTCGAGTGGGGGCCGATTCTCACGGGGTACCTCGGGCTCCTTCTGATGGGGGCGACGTTCATCGCCGTCGGCGTCTTCGCCTCGTCCTTGACCGAGAATCAGATCGTGGCGGCGATCACCACCTTCGGAGCGCTCCTCATCTTCTGGATCCTCGGCTGGAGCGCGGACTACGCCGGCGGGACGGCCGGCAAGGTGCTG
>WNFK01216824.1_pt1 | contig 27656 bp, 31 predicted proteins | sample 5400281 | NCBI WGS metagenome assembly WNFK01 (sample SAMN13153350, study PRJNA577476) | soil metagenome | isolation source: 20 cm soil on Douglas fir-dominated hillslope | place: USA:California | collected 2013-09-17
TAGCTAGAATGCGGGGTTGCTCGGACTTGCCGGCCGCGAGCCTTGGCTTTCGGCTATTATAGGCCCCGCTCGGCCGGCCGAGGCGCGAGCGATCGTGGAGAACTGGAGGACCATCGCATGTCTCGCTCGCTCGTCGTGCTGGCCGCCGCGGCTGTGATGACCACCGTGACGCCGGGTCCACTCCTCGCCCAGGAGGCCGGGCACATTAAGGTGGCGCGCGGCGTGGTGCAGGTCGAGCGCGCGGGGCAGAAGACACCGGCCGCGGTCGGCGCGGTCGTGCAGGCGGGCGACGTGGTGAGCACCGGGGCAGACGGCTCGGTCGGCATCACCTTTCTCGACAACAGCCTGCTCTCCGCCGGGCCCAACAGCGTGCTGGCGATCGACCGGTTCGCATTCGACTCGACCACGCACCAGGGGAGCTTCGAGAGCTCGCTCCGCAAGGGCACTCTCGCGGTCGTCTCGGGCAAGCTCGCCAAGCAATCGCCGGAGGCGATGAAGGTGAAGACCCCCGCCGCGGTGCTGGGTGTGCGCGGCACCGAGTTCCTCGTCCGGACCGGCGACCCGAAGGACTGACGCGCCCGCCTGCGATGCGTCGCCTCGCGGGGCTCGCGGCCCTCGCGCTCCTCCTCCTGGTCGGCTGCGCCAAGCCCGCGCGCAACGATCTCTACGTTCTGATGCCCGGGGCGGACGGCAAGACCGGCGCGCTCACCGTGGAGAGCGGCGGCAAGCAGGCGGTGCTCGACCAGCCCTATGCGGCGGCGCGGGTGAAGGAGTCCGGGCAGGTGGAGCCGGGGACAGTGACCGAGCAGGAGGCGCGTCAGGCCTTCGGCGCGGCGTTGGCCGCGCAGCCCGGCCGTCCAGCCTCCTTCATCCTCTATTTCCTCGAGAATCGCGACGAGCTCACGCCGGATTCCAAGCAGACGCTGGGGAGCGCGCTCGACGAGATCGCGCGGCGCCCGGCCCCGGAGATCGTGGTCATCGGCCACACCGACCGGGTGGGGCCCGTACCCTACAACGACACGCTGTCGCTCCGGCGCGCGGAGCGGGTGCGCGACGAGCTGGTGAAGGTCGGCATCGCGGCCGATCGCATTCGCGTCGAGGGGCGTGGGGAGCGGGAGCCGCTGGTGCCCACGCCTGACGAGGTCGCGGAGCCGCGGAATCGACGGGTGGAGATCAGCGTTCGGTAGGGCGCGGGCTATCCGGAACCACCCCGTAACCACCCCTCACCCTGCCCTCTCCCCTGAGGGGAGAGGGTTGGGGCCGGTGAAGCGGAGGATGAGGACGGCCATGTCGTCCGAGGGCTCCGCGTCGCCGGTGAAGGCGGCCACGTCGCGCCGGATGGCCTCGCCGACGTCGGCGGCGGTCGCGGCCGCGCCCAGGCCGCCCAGCAGCGCTTCGAGTCGCGGCCGCCCGTAGAGCTCGCCGTCCGCGCGGGCCGCCTCGGAGATCCCGTCGGTGATCAGGCACAGCGTGTCGCCCGGCGCGAGCTGGCACGCTCCCGCCGTGTAGTCGAAGCCGTCGACGGCGCAGAGCGGCGGGCCCCCGCCCTCCGTGAGCCGCGAGAGGGAGCGGCCCGCGCGCGGAAGCAGGAACGGCGGCTCGTGGCCGGCGCTGCAGTACTCGAGCGCCCCGGTGCGCGCGTCCAGGATGCCGGCCAGCACCGTGACGAACAGCCCCTCCGCGTTGTCGCGCGAGATCTCCGCGTCGGCTTCGCGCATCATGACCGCCACCTGGCCGTGGCGCCGCAGGGCCGTGCTCTTGTAGAGCGCCTTGCTGATCGCCATGAACAGGCTGCCGGGCAGGCCCTTGCCGGAGACGTCGCCGATCATGAAGAAGAGATGGTCTGCGTCCAGGAAGAAGAAGTCGTAGAGATCGCCGCCCACCTCTCGCGCCGGATCGAGACGCGCATAGAGGTCGAAGCGGCGCTCGCCCGGGAAGACGACCGACGGCCGCGGCAGCGTGCCCATCTGGATGCGGCGCGCCGCCTCGAGCTCGCCCGCGAGCCGGGCCGCCGCCTCCCGCTGCTGCTCCACCTGCCGGCGCAGGGCGCGGCGTCGGGCCTCGGTCTCGGTGAGGGTCACCGCCAGCATCACGGTGTACAGCACCGCCAGGCCCAGCGCGGGCGTCGCGCCGTCGACCAGCAGCCCGCGGGTGCGATAGAACGCGAAGCCGAGGGCGAGGGCCACCACGATCAGGCCCAGCAGCAGGGCCGCCGACACCCGCGGCCGCAACCGGGGCACCGCGACGACGAGGAGGAGACCGGCCGCGCCCAGGACCAGCAGCTCGAGCACGCGCGCGAGCGGCGGGCGGGAGAGCAGCGCGCCCTCCAGAATGCCCTCGAGGAGCTGCGCATGGACCTCGATGCCGGGCATGCGATCGGCCACCGGCGTGGTCTGGTAGTCGGAGAGGCCGAACGCGGTGGCCCCGATCAGCACCAGCCGGTCTCGCAGCTGCTCGGGCGCGACGCGGCCGGCGAGCACGTCCGCCGCGGAGAGGAAGCGGCGCGGGTCGGGCCGCCCGTAGTGCAGCCACACGCGGCCGTCGCGCTCGGTCGGGATGAACAGGTCGCCGATTCCCACCGCTTCGATGCCGCCGCGCCCCGTCTTCGTCGAGAGGGCGGGCTCGGCCAGCGCCACGCGAAGCATCTCGAGCGCGAGGCCCGGCACGAGCGTGCCGCCTACGGAGGCGAGCAGAGGCATGCGCCGCAGCACGCCGCGCTCCGGGTCCACGCTGGTCAGCCCGCGCCCCGCGGCCGCCGCGTCGATCTCCGCGATGCTGTAGATACCGGCGACGAAGTGGCGCACGAAGGGCGCCGGATCGGCGCCGAACGCCCGCAGCGGGGGCGGACCGACCCCGCGCGGGGTCGCGGAGTCCGCGGACTCGACCCCGGCCAGGCCCACGACCACCCGCCGGCCGCGGAGCGCCTCGGCCAGCACCGCGTCGTTGCTCGGCATGGCGGCGAGCTTCTGCGCCACCGCGGGGTCCAATCCTTCGAGCAGGCCTGCGATCTTTTGGGGAGATAGCCGGTCCGGCTCGGGCATCAGGATGTCCATCCCGATGGCGGCCGGGTGCGCCTCGCTGACCCGTACCACGAGACGGGCCAACCAGCTGCGCGGCCACGGCCACTGGCCGTACCGCCGCAGGCTCTCCTCGTCGATGGCGACGATGGCGACGGGGGCCGTGTGCGGCACCCGGGGCGCGAGGGTCTGATAGGCGTCGAACGCGGCGAGCCGCAGGAGCCGAAGCCCCGGCATCTCGGGAACGAGGACCGCGACCACCAGCAGGAGCAGCAGGAGGACGCCGAGCGGCCGGCCCTGACCGCCGAGGAGCGTACGCGCCCAGCGCCGCTCGGCCCAGTGCGTCTCGCCCGCGGGCCGAAGGGCCGGGCCCCCCGGGGTGCCGGTCAGCTCCCGCCCCTCACAGGGTGATCTCCAGCCCGTCGTAGGCGGCGTGGATCTCCACCCGGTGGTCGCCGCGGGTGATCTCCTCCAGCCGGCGCGTCTCGGCCAGGAGAGCCGCGATGCGCTCGTCGTCGAAGATCGGCTCGTGATGGTAGAGGCACAGGCGCCTCGCCCGGGCGAGCTGGCACATCTCCACGCCCACCACGTTGCTCGAGTGCCCCCAGTCCTCCTTGACCGAGATGGCGTCGGCGAGCGAGTACTGCGCGTCGAAGATCACGAGGTCCGCCTCCCTGAAGAACTCCACGAAGGCCTCCACCTCCTTCGGATCGTCCTGCTTGTGCTCGGAGTCGGTGGAGTACACGACCACCTTGCCGGCCCGCTCGATCCGGTAGCCGTAGGAGTCTCCGCCGTGGTGCTGCCGCTTGGCCCGGACGCGCAGGCCCGCGATGTCGTAGTCGCGCTCGGGCTCGAGCCGGATGAACTCGATCCGGGCATCCATCCGGGAGAAATCGACCGGGAAGGACGGCGGGGCATTCTGTCGCCGGAAGGCCTCCTCGATCCCGTCGTGGCAGCCGTAGATGCGCACGTGGTTGCCGGGCAGGTAAGCGGGCATGAAGAACGGGAACCCCATGATGTGATCCCAGTGCAGGTGCGACATCAAGACGTGGAACCGGTGGCCGTTCGGTCCCCCGGTGGCCAGCACGTTGTTGCCGAGCACCCGGGCGCCGCTGCCCAGGTCGCACAGCACGTAGTCCGGGCCGCCGGTCTCGATCTGCACGCAGGAGGAGTTACCCCCGAAGGTGTGCGAGACCGAGAACGCCAGCTCCTCCTCGACGAAGGCGCGCGCCTTCCCCGGAGTGTCGAGCCCGCGGCCCGCCGCGGCCACCAGCGCGGTCACCAGCTTGCGCTTCACCTCCGCGGAGGTCATGGCCACCGGGATCGAGCCGCGCGTGCCCCAGAAGCGGACGAGCATGCCGCGCGGCTCAGGCGGCCCCGAAGGCGGCGAGCGCCTCCGCGGAGAGCGCGGCGAGCGTCTCGTGCAGCGTGGGGAACACCTGGAGGACCAGGTCGAAGCGGCTGATCGCGAAGATCTCGCGCACCACCGGCTGGAGCCCGCACACCGCGAGCGTGCAGCCCTGCGCCTTCGACTGCTTGGAGGCGAGCATGAGCACGCGCAGGCCCACGCTGCTGATGTACTCCACCCCGGTCATATCGATCACCACGCGGTCCCGGCCCGCCGCGCACGTGTCCAGGTGGGGGGCGAGCGCGGCCTTGAACTGCTCCGCGGTCGCATGGTCGATGCGCCCCTCCGGAAAGAGGACGACGGTATCGGCGAAGCGCCTCGAGGCCAGCTCCATGTCCATGATTCGGGGGGCGATTCTATCACCATGGACACTTGTGGCACACTGGGACCTCGTGCCTGAACCCGCGACCGTGGAACAGTCCGACCTCCTGAAGCAGCTCCGCATCGACCGCGGCCCCGCTCGTGTGCCGCGCCGGCGCGGCCGTCTGCTCGCGATCCTGGCCCTCCTCGTCCTGGTGGCCGGGGTCGGGCTCTGGCTCGGCTGGGCCCGTTTGCGTCCGCCGGTAGTGCAGACCACGGTGGCGCGCGCCGCCGCGCCCGGGGGGGCGGCCGGCTCGGTGCTGGACGCGAGCGGTTACGTCACCGCCCGCCTCCAGGCCACCGTCTCGGCCAAGATCACCGGCAAGGTCACCGAGGTGCTGATCGAGGAGGGTATGCGGGTGCGCGAGGGCGCGGTCCTGGCGCGCCTCGACGACACCGAGGCCCGCGCCGGGCTCGGCCTGGCGCGGGCCCAGCTCGTGGCCGCGCGCTCGCAGCTCGCCGAGGTACGCGCCCAACTCGAGCAGGCCGAGCGCGACTACGTCCGCCAGCAGGGGCTCTACGACCGGCAGCTGGTGAGCCCGCAGAGCCTGGACGCCGCGCTCGCCCAGCGGGACATGCTGCGGGCCCGGCTCGCCAACGTCCAGGAGCAGATCAAGGTCGCGCAGGAGTCGCTGGCGGTCGCGCAGGTGCAGCTCGACAACACCGTCATCCGCGCTCCGTTCAGCGGGGTGGTGATCGCCAAGTCCGCGCAGCCGGGCGAGATGATCTCCCCGATCTCGGCGGGCGGGGGCTTCACCCGCACCGGCATCGGGACCATCGTGGACATGGACTCGCTCGAGATCCAGGTGGACGTCAACGAGTCCTACATCAACCGCGTGACCCCCGGGCAGCCGGTGGAAGCCACGCTGAACGCCTATCCCGACTGGAAGATCCCCGGCGAGGTGATCGCGATCATCCCGACCGCGGACCGGAGCAAGGCCACCGTCAAGGTGCGGATCGCGATCAAGACGCGCGATGCGCGGATCGTGCCCGACATGGGCGTGCGGGTGGGCTTCCTCGAGTCCAACTCCGCGGGCGCGGCGCCGGCCCCCACCGTCGCGGGGGTGCTGGTGCCGGCCGAGGCGGTGCGCCCCGACGGCAACGACTCGATCGTGTTCGTGGTGGGCGACGACAAGAAGGTGCAGCGCCGCGGGGTGACCCTGGGCCCCGACCTGGCCGGGCAGCGCCGCGTGGTGAGCGGCCTGCGCGAGGGCGAGCGCGTCGTGCTCGCGCCGCCGCCCGGGCTCGCGGACGGCCAGGCGGTGCGGCTCGGCGAGAAGTGAGGGCGCGCGCGTGACCGTCCTCGTCCAGATCCGCGGGGTGACCAAGGTCTACCAGCGCGGGCGCGAGCGGGTCGAGGTGCTGCACGGCATCGACCTCGACATCCCGAGCGGCGACTTCGTGGCCCTGATGGGACCGTCCGGATCCGGCAAGACCACGCTGCTCAACCTGATCGGCGGGCTCGACACGCCCACCGGCGGGAGCATCGTGGTGCAGGACCGGCGCATCGACCAGCTCTCGGGCGGGGAGCTGGCGGCCTGGCGCGCGGCCCACGTGGGCTTCGTCTTCCAGTTCTACAACCTCCTGCCCGCGCTCTCCGCGCAGCGCAACGTGGAGCTGCCGCTGCTGCTGACCGACCTGCCCGCGGCGGAGCGTAGGCGGCGCGCGCGGATCGCGCTCACCCTGGTCGGCCTCGAGGACCGGGCGCGCCACCGGCCCCGCGAGCTCTCGGGCGGGCAGGAGCAGCGCGTGGCCATCGCGCGGGCCATCGTCTCCGACCCCACCCTGCTGGTCTGCGACGAGCCCACCGGCGATCTCGATCGCGCCACCGCGGACGAGGTGCTGCGGCTGCTCCAGATGCTCAATCGCGAGCACGGCAAGACGGTGGTGATGGTCACCCACGATCCGAAGGCGGCCGAGTACGCGCGCCGGCGCGTACACCTCGACAAGGGGGTCATGACCGGGGAGCCGGTGGCGTCGTGAGATACCTCCCCCTGCTCTGGGCCGGCCTCTTCCGCAAGAAGACGCGCACCATCCTGACCCTGCTCTCCATCGTGGTGGCCTTCGCGCTCTTCGGCCTGCTCCAGGCGGTGGAGGTGGCCTTCGAGTCGGGCGCGGACGCCGCCGACGCCAAGCGCCTGCTGACCACCGCGCGCTACTCGATCATCGAGCCGCTGCCGATGGCCTACCACCGCCGCATCGAGCAGGTGCCGGGCGTGGTGGGCGTGGCCTACGCGGACTGGTTCGGGGCCAAGTACCAGAACGAGTCCAACGCCTTCCCGGTGTTCGCGGTGGACCCGACGCGCTACCTCGACATGTACCCCGAGTTCACCATCGCGCGCGAGCAGCGGGACGCTTTCGCCAAGACGCGCACCGGGGCCGTGGTGGGCAAGCGCCTGGCCGATCGGTTCGGGTGGCACGTGGGTCAGAAGCTGCCGATCAGCTCCGAGATCCACCCCAAGACGGACGGCAGCCTGAACTGGGAGTTCGACCTGGTGGGCATCATCGACGCCGACGACCCCGCGGTGCGCGGCAACACCGACATGGTGCTGATCAACGTGGCCTACTTCGACGAGGCGCGCCAGAACGGGAAGGGCAAGACCGGCTGGTACATCGTGCGCATCGCGGACTCGACCCAGGCCCGCTCCATCTCGAGCTCGATCGACACGCTCTTCATGAACTCGCCCGACGAGACCAAGACCCAGCCCGAGAAGGAGTTCGCGATCGGCTTCGCCAAGCAGATCGGCGACATCGGCGCCCTCGTGACCCGCATCCTGATCGCGGTGTTCTTCACCATCCTGATCCTGACCGGCAACACCATGGCCCAGTCGATCCGCGAGCGCATCCCGGAGCTGGCGATTCTGAAAACGCTCGGCTTCTCGGACGGCAAGGTCACCGCGCTCGTCCTGGCGGAGGCGATCCTGTTGCTGATCCTGGGCGGCTCGCTCGGCATGGGCGCGGCGGTCGCGGCCATGCCCGCGCTCAACGGCTCCACCGGTGGCCGCTTTCCCCCGCTCTTCGTCGGTCCCGAGACCTGGCTCCTCGCCGCCGCCATCGCCGCCGTCGTCGCCCTCATCATCGGCCTCCCGCCCGCCCTGCGCGCGAACCGGCTCAAGATCGTCGACGCCCTATCCGGGCACTAGAATCCATGCGCACCCTCAAGCAGATTCTCGCCATCACCCTGATGAACCTGCGTAACCTCCCGCAGCGGGTCGGCACCTCGCTGGTGGTCGTGGTGGGCATCGCGGGCGTGGTGGGCGTGCTGGTCTCGGTGCTCGCCATGTCGGAGGGCTTCCGCCACACCCTGGCCAGCACCGGGCGGGGCGACCGCGTCATCCTGCTGCGCGCCGGCTCGGACGCGGAGCTGTCGAGCGGGGTCGACCGCGACCAGGCCACGCTCCTGGCCGCCCTGCCCGGCGTCGCCCGCGACGCGGCCGGTCGGCCGCAGGCCTCGGCCGAGCTGGTGGTCATGGTGGATCTGCCCCGTAAGGGCGAGAGGAACCCCAACAACGTGCCGTTCCGCGGGGTCCAGCGCGCCGCGTTCACGATCCGCGACGAGGCGCGCCTGCTCGAGGGCCGGCGCTTCGAGCCGGGCGTCCGCGAGGTGATGGTCGGGCGGAAGGCGGCCGGCCAGTTCGCGGGCCTCGCGGTCGGCTCGCGCATCGCCTTCCGCGACAGCGACTGGACGGTGGTGGGCATCTTCGAGAGCGGGGGCGACGTCCACGAGTCCGAGATCTGGGCCGACGCGGAGGTGGCGATGTCGGCGTTCCGCCGCAGCGGCTACCAATCGGTGACCGCGCGCCTCGCCGACGGCACCGACCAGGGCCTGGCTGCGTTCCGGGATACCGTCGCCCGCGACCCGCGCTTCTCGATCAACGTGCTCCGCGAGCCGGAGTACTACGCCAAGCAGGCGGGCGTGCTATCCAATCTCATCAACGTGCTCGGCTACACGGTGGCCTCGTTCATGGCGGTGGGCGCGACGTTCGGGGCGCTCAACTGCATGTACTCCGCGATCGCGAGCCGTCAGGTCGAGATCGCGACCCTGCGCGCCATCGGCTTCGGCGGCACGCCGGTGGTGGTCTCGGTGGTGATCGAGGCGCTCCTGCTCGCGCTGCTGGGCGGCGCGGTCGGCGGCGCGCTGTCCTACGTCTACTGCGACGGGGCGTCGCTCTCCACGCTCAACTTCAGCACCTTCTCCCAGGTGGGGTTCGACTTCCGGGTCACGCCGGGCCTGCTCCTCCGCGGCCTCGTCTGGGCGCTCGTGATCGGGGCCGCCGGCGGCCTGCCACCCGCGGTGCGCTCGGCCCGCATCCCGGTCACCGAGGCGCTGCGCACGCTCTAGTCACGCCGCGGGCCCGGCGCGGCGTCGTCAAGGAGTGCGGCCGCCCCGGCCGCCTGCTCCGCGAATTCGCGCCTTGACGGGGTCCGGAACGAGGTCGCAGAATTAGGGTTGACAACCCTTAACGGTTAGGGTTACCTAACGACGCCCTGCTAGCCAGCTCCCGGTTCCTCGACCTACGCGAGCCAGCCCGGCCATCTGATCCTTGGGAGGCGTGGCAGTGGGTCGCAATCGGTCGTTCCGGAGACATTTCGCGCGGGCCAGACGTCGCGGGCACGCGCTCCACCGCATGGTCGGGTCCACCATGGGGATGAGCCTCGCGCTCGTCGCCCCGAACGCGTGGGCCCAGACGCCCCAACCGTCCGCCGAGCCGAAGGAAGGCAAGGACGACGTCGCCCTGCCCGGCGTCGACGTCCGCAGCCAGCGCAACCAGTTCAAGATCGAGGAGCCGAGCCTCTACAAGCTTCCCGACCCGATCAAGGACACGCCGCAGTCCATCACCGTCATCCCGGAGCAGGTGCTCGACGAGCGCGCGATGTTCACCCTGCGCGACGCGCTGCGCACGGTGCCCGGCATCAGCCTGGCCGCGGGCGAGGCGGGCGGGCGCCAGGGCGACAACCTCACCCTTCGCGGCTTCCCGGCCGGCAACGACATCTACATCGACGGGGTGCGCGACCTGGGCCAGTACTCTCGCGACACCTTCAACCTCGAGTCGGTCGAGGTGCTCAAGGGCCCCTCGTCGGTCCTCTTCGGCCGCGGCTCCACCGGCGGCATCATCAACCAGGTCAGCAAGACGCCGAAGCTCGCCCCGTTCTACGAGATCAGCGGCACCGTCGGCAGCGGGCCGCAGGGGCGGGCCACTCTCGACTTCAACCAGCCCTTCGGCGACGCGGCCGCGCTGCGCCTGAACCTGATGGGCTTCAAGGGCGACACCCCGGGGCGCGACCTGGTCACGAGCGAGCGCTGGGGCGTGGCGCCATCGTTCGGCATCGGGCTCCTACGGCCTGCCCTATCTCCGCGGCGGCCCGGCCAAGGTCAACACCGAGAACTTCTACGGATTCCCCAAGCGGGACTACGAGCACGACGACGTCCACATCGGGACGATCCGGCTCGAGCACGACTTCAACGAGAACATCCGCTTCCGCAGCACCCTGCGGTTCGCCCTGGTCGACCGCGGCTCACTCGCCTCCATCCCGGCCATCGTCGGAGCGCCCGGGCCCAGCGACCCGCTCTCCACCATCCAGGTCTCCCGCACAGGCATCCAGCGGTCGCAGGTGGACACGAGCGTGCTGAACACCACCGAGGTGGTCGCGAAGTTCGACACGTGGCGGTTCAAGCACACCCTGGTCGCCGGCTTCGACGCGTCCCGCGAGAACTCGGACGTCAGGCGCTACACGTTCACCGGGGTGGCCAACACCGAGCTGGTCAACCCGAACCCGGACGCGAGCCTCGCCGCGATGGGGCGGGTGAAGAACTTCGACGGCTCCTCGGGCGCCACCTCGGTCGGCGTCTACGCGGTGGACGAGATGGCCATCACCGAGCAGTGGAAGATCATGGGCGGCCTCCGCTACGATCTGTTCGACGCCCAGTTCCGCAACATGTTCCTGGGCCAGAAGCTCTCCCGTACCGACGAGGCCCTGAGCCCGCGCGCCGCCCTCGTGTTCCTGCCCACCAAGACCCAGACCTACTACTTCTCCTACGGCACCTCGTTCAACCCGTCCGCCGAGGCGCTCGTGCTCGCGCTGAACAATGCGGGCACCGAGCCCGAGAAGAACGAGACGTTCGAGCTGGGCGCAAAGTGGGACCTGCTCGACGGGGCGCTCGGCATCCGCACCGCCTTCTTCCGGACCTACAAGAACAACGCGCGCACCACGGATCCGGTGCTGGGCGTCCAGGTGACCGAAGGCAAGCAGCGGGTGCAGGGCGCCGAGCTCGAGGTGGTGGGACGGGTGTTGCCCGGTTGGAACGTCTGGCTGAGCTACGCCTATCTCGACTCCCGGGTTCTCGACTCGCTGGACATTCAGACCGGGGTCCCGGTGCAGGGCAAGCGTCTCGCCAACGTGCCGGAGCACTCGGCGAGCCTGTGGACCACCTACGACATCACCCCGCAGTGGCAGGTGGGCGGCGGCGCGGTCTTCGTGGACAAGCGCTACGCCAACACCGACAACCTCAACGTGGTGCCGTCGTACGTCCGCGGCGACCTGACCGCGGCGTACCGCCCGATCAAGCCGCTCGAGCTGCGCTTCAACGTGATCAACGTCTCCGACGAGCGGTACTTCGACGCCATCCACCCGAGCCACGTGATCCCGGGCAGCGCCCGCACGTTCCTGCTCACGGGCACCTGGAGGTTCTAGACTGCCCGATGCTCCTGCACATTCCCAAGGTCTTGACCGACAGCCAAGTCGGGCACTGCCGGGCCCTCCTGGAGGAGGCCAAGTGGGTGGATGGTCGCGAGACCTCCGGCCACCTGGCCGCCCGGGTCAAGCACAACCGGCAGGTGGACGAGGGAACCCCCGAGGCGCGCGAGATGGGCAACATCATCGTCACCGCGCTCGAGCGCACGCCGCTGTTCATGGCCGCCGCGCTGCCGTTGCGGGTGTTCCCGCCGCTCTTCAACCGCTACGCGCCCGGCATGGCCTTCGGGGCGCACGTCGACAATGCCATCCGCGAGCTGACGAGCTCGCCCCAGCGGGTCCGCACCGATCTGTCGGCCACGCTGTTCCTGAGCCGGCCCGACGAATACGACGGCGGCGAGCTGGTGGTGGACGACACGTACGGCGCGCACGCGGTCAAGCTGTCCGCCGGCGACATCATCCTCTACCCGGCGTCGAGCCTGCACCGGGTCAACCCGGTCACGCGGGGCGTGCGCCTGGCGTCGATCTTCTGGGTGCAGAGCATGGTGGGCGACGACGCCGAGCGCTCGCTGCTGTTCGATCTCGACATGGCGATCAGCCAGGTCACCGAGACGTCGCCCGACAGCCCCGCAGTGGTCGCGCTCACCGGCTGCTACCACAACCTGCTGCGGCGCTGGTCCCAGGTCTGACGAGACACCCGTGATACGAGAAAGCGCGCTGCTCAGCTGGCCGCTCTGGACCTCGGTCGGCATTCACGTGGTCGGCCTCGCGACGGCGGGCTCGGTGGTGGCGCTCGCGCGCCACGAGGTGGAGCGCGTGCTGGTCCCGGTCGAGATCGTCCGGGTGGAGCCGCCCCCACCCGCGCCGCCCGAGAAGCCCAGGATGCCGCGGCAGATCACGCAGCCGAGCCGGGTCGTGCGCTCCACGCCCACTCCGCAGACCCTCATGCAGGACCCGACCCCACGCACCGAGCGCCCGCCCGATCCGGCCGCCGCCTTGCCCGAGCGACGCTACATGGCCTCGGCCGAGGTGCCCGGCCCCGCGCTGCCGATCCCGGGCCCGGCCGGGGACGGCGGCCTCTTGCTCCCCTCGGCCGAGATCCCGGGCGCGCCGAGCGGTAGGTCGAGCATGGGCACCGACGTGGCCCGCGGGGGCGGCGAGGGCGTGACGTCGTTCGCGCGTCCGCTGGGCGGCTATCAGACCACTCCCCACTACCCGGAGGCCGCGCGACGCGAAGGCGTCGAGGGCACGGTCACCCTCCGGTTCGAGGTGCTCGCCAGCGGCAAGGTCGGCACCGTGCAGGTGCAGCGCTCCGCGGGGCGCCCGGACATGGACCGCGCCGCCGTCGAGGCGATCAAGACCTGGCTCTTCGAGTCCGCCCGTCGAGGAAAGGAGGCAGTCGCCGTATGGGTCACCCTACCGGTACGCTTCGAGCTGAACGCCCGCTGAGCCGCACCCGATCCCCGCGCTTCCCGGGTGGCCACCACTGGACCGCGGTGGGCCTGGCCTTCTGCGCCATCGCCACCGTGGGCACCGCGTCCGCCCAGGGCATCTGGGACGACCCGGCCTTCTCCCTCTATCGCCAGGCCGCCGAGGCCATGGACAAGAAGGACTACGCCCGGGCGAGCGAGCTGAGCGGGCAGGCCATCGCCCAGCAGCCGACGCACGTGCTCGCCCATTACCTCCGCGGCCAGGCCGCGATGTACCAGTCGCGCTGGGACGACGCGGCCGCCGCCTTCGGTAAGGTGGTGGAGCTCTACCCCGGCTCCTTCGCGGGGCACCGCGACTTGGGCTCCGCCTATGAGCAGCTCAACCGCGTCGACGACGCGGCCCGCGAGTACGAGGCGGCCATCGCACTGCGCGACCAGGACGACCTGCGCGTGCGCCTGGCGTTCATGCTGATCACGGCCAACCAGCAGCCCCGCGCCCTGCCCCATCTGCAGACGCTGGCCGACCGCGACTCCAAGGCTCCCGAGGTGTGGAGCGCCCTCGCCCGCGAGGCCTACGAGAAGAGCGATCTGCCGGCGGCCGAGAAGAGCTTCACCCGCGCGGCCGCCCTGCGTGACGACGGACGGACGTGGTTCAACCTGGGCGTGGTGCGCACGCGCCTGAACGACCTGCCCGGCGCGCTTCAGGCCTTCGAGAAGGCGGCCCAGCACAGCGAGACACGGGAGCCGGCCCAGAAGGAAGTGGCCAAGGTGCGCGAGGCCATGAAGCAGCCGACCGCCGGGACCGCGCCCGATCGTGCGATGCCGGGCAGCACGCCCGGCCAGCCGGTACCGACTCGCCGCTACTAGGGTCGCGGTGTCCATCCGTCCCGTCGTCTTCTGGCCGCACCTGCTGGTGGGCGTGACCACCGGGACGGTGATCGCCTTCATGTCGGTGACCGGCGTGCTGCTGGCCTTCGAGCCGCAGATCACCGAGTGGCTCGAGCGCGACCGCCGGATCGTCGTGCCGCCGCCCGGGGCCTCCCGCTTGCCGGTGGAGACACTGGTGGCCCGTGCCCGGGAGGCACGGCCAGACGTGCGCCCCTCCATCGTCACGCTCCGTTCGGACCCGACGGCCGCCCTGGTCGTGAGCTTCGGCCGCGACGGCGGCGCGCTCTTCGTCGATCCCTACCGCGGCACCGTGCTGGGCGGCTTCTCCCGGGTGCACGACCTGCTCCACGAGGTGGTCGAGTGGCACCGGTGGCTCGGCTCACGCGAGATCGGGCGGCCGATCACCGGCGCCGCCAACCTGGGCTTCCTGGGACTGGTCTCGCTCGGCGTCTTCCTCTGGTGGCCCCGGTGCTGGACGAGCGCGGCGCTCCGGCGGGTCACCCGCTTCGATGCGAGCCTGCGCGGCCGGGCGCGCGACTTCAACTGGCACAACGTGATCGGCATCTGGTGCGCGCCGGTGCTCCTCGTGGTGACCCTGACCGGCCTCGTCATGTCCTACCAGTGGGCGAACGATCTGCTCTACCGGGTGACCTTCTCCGAGCCGCCCCCGCCCGCACCGGGAGCCGAGCGCCCCACGCTGCCGGCCGGACGCGCCCGAGGCGCGGAGGGCCGCATGCGCGAGGAGCGATCGCCCCGCCCGGTCGAGGGGCGCGCACTCGCGGACCCCGACGCGCTCTGGGCGCGAGCCGAGCGCCAGGTGCCCGGCTGGGTGCTGATCAGCGTGCGCGTTCCGACGCGGCCCGACGGCGCCCCCACCTTCGTCATCCAGGAACCGACCGGGTGGCATCCGACGCCTCGCTCGCAGCTCACCCTCGACCCGGTCACGGCCGAGGTCGTGCGCTGGGAGCCGTTCGCCGGCCAGAGCCTCGGGCGACGACTACGGAGCTGGGTGCGACCGCTTCACACCGGCGAGGCTGGCGGGCCCGCGGGCCAGGCGATCGCGCTGGTGGCCTCGGGCGGCGGCGCGGTTCTCGTCTGGACCGGCCTCGCCCTCGCCCGGCGGCGGTTCCGCGGCTGGCGCCGTCGGATGAGCGCCGCGGGAGCCCTCTCCGTTTCCCCGCAGCCTCGCCGAGAAGTGTCAGCAGACTGACACTGGTCGCCACCCTGAGGGGGGTCTGATGGGTCTACTCTCCTTTTTATTAAAGTAGTTATACGCTAGATCCACTGGCAATTGGCTTGCACACTGCTCGCCCTGGCCTGGGCACGTCCGGACCCATCAAGAGGAGGCTTTCATGGGCGTCACTGTCGCAAGCAGGCTCGAGCGGCTCGTTCGCTTCGTCCCCGGAGTGGCCGGTTACCAGGATCGGGAGCACTCCCGGGCCACGGACAAGCAGGTGCGGATGCGGCTCGTCCAGGAGATCCGCCGGCTGATCCAGGGCCTGGATGACGACAAGGAACGCCTCGCGCGATCGGCCGATCTCTCCACCCTGCCCCGTCTCGATGGGCTCGCCGCGGGTACACCGGGCTCTTCGATCTCCACCACGTGGACGAGGAGACGCTCGATCAGCTCTACGCCTTCGACCTGGGACTCTTCGATGCGCTGAGCGTGGTCCGCGCCAAGGCCGAGGCGGTCCGGGCCGCGCGCGCCGACGCGGCCGCGCTCGACACCGCGATCGAGCACATGACCGAGGCCCTCGACGACTTCGGGCAGCTCTGGGACAAGCGGCAGCGCATCGTGGAAGCGGACTGAAGGAGGAGACGCCATGGCCCCCATCATGATGGAAGTCATCGAGTGGTTTGATCAGACCGGCACCGGGATCGTCCAGCGCTATCCCGAGGGCGGCTCGGGTGACATCAAGATGGGGGCGCAGCTCGTGGTGCGCGAGAACCAGGCCGCGGTGTTCTTCCGCGACGGCCAGGGGCTCGACGTCTTCGGGCCGGGCCGCCATACCCTCTCCACCCAGAACTTGCCGATCCTGACCCGGCTGCTCTCGCTGCCGTGGGGCTTCACGAGCCCCTTCCGGGCCGAGGTGTACTTCGTCAACCTGAAGGTCTTCACCAACATGCGGTGGGGCACGCGCGATCCGGTGGCCTTCAAGGACACCCAGCTCGGTCTCATCCGCCTGCGCGCCTTCGGCAACTTCACGATGCGCGTCACCCAGCCGCTTCTCTTCGTCAACAGCCTGGTGGGTACCCAGGGCTCCTACACCACCGACCAGATCGAGGAGTACCTGCGCGACGTCATCGTCGCGCGCCTCAACGACTTCCTGGGTGAGAAGGTGCAGAGCCTGATCGACCTGCCCCCGCACTACGACGAGATGGCGGTCGCGCTGAAGACCCGACTCGTGGACGAGTTTCGGAAGTACGGCGCCGAGCTGGTCGACTTCTACATCAACCGCATCACGCCGCCCGAGGAAGTGGAGCGGATGATCGACGAGCGCTCCGGCATGGGCGCGGTCGGCGACCTGGATCGCTTCCTCAAGTTCAAGGCGGCCAAGGCCATGGGCGACGCCGCGCAGGGCGGCGGCGGTGGAGTCGGCAACGGCGCGGCCGCCGGCGTGGGGGTGGGAGTCGGGGCCGGGCTTGGCATGATGATGCCGGGCGTGCTCGCCAAGAGCCTGGGCGCCGAGCCTGCCGCCGCGCCCGCAAGGGCGGTCATCACCTGCCCGGGTTGCCAGTCGGCGGTGGCCTCCGACAGCCACTTCTGCCCGCGCTGCGGCCGCCAGCTGGCCGCGACCGCGCGGTGCTCGCGCTGCCAGTCCGAGCTGCCGGGCGGCGCCCGCTTCTGCGCGTCGTGCGGTCAGGCCGTCCCCGGTAGCTGACGCCGGGCCGGCTGGCAATGAGCCAGCTCGTCGTCTCGACGGAGTGCCCCACCTGCAGTGGCCCCCTCGACTTCTCCGAGGGGTCCAACGCGATCCGCTGCCCGAGCTGCGGCTCTCACCTCCTGGTCACCGGACGCAAGCAGGTGCTGAGCTACTGGGTGAAGCCCCGTGTCCGGGCCGAGGTGGCGGGCGCCGCCGCCCGCACCGGGCGGCTCGAGGCGCGCGTCGCGCGCACCCAGCTCTTCTTCGTGCCCTTCTACCGGCTGACCGGCCACGACTTCCAGTGGCAGGACGTCCCGCCCAGGCCCGAGCCGGAGAACGGCGCATTCCCCACGATGGTCGTCGGGGGCAGCGACCGCACGGTCGATCGGGCCGAGCTCGAGATCCCGATCGGCTCCGTGCTCGGCTGGGGAGCCGACCTGCTGCTCGGCCGGCACGCCGGGGACGTGGTGCGCGACCTGCTGGGCGCTCCGTCGAAGCCCGACCGCTCGCCCGAGGCCGCGATCCTCATGGCGCCCGCGCGCCCGCTCATCACCGCGAGCGGCGAGGCGACCGTGCAGTTCCTGGATCGCTACGTGGAGAAGAGCTTCCCGGCCGCCGACCTGCCGGGCCTCGGGATCTACTCGCTCGGCATCCGCACCCAGGCGCTGCACGTCGCGCTCTTCCAGCGTGAGGCGCTGGCCGCCCTCGGCACCGTCGTCCCGGTGCAGGTGGATCTGGCCGCCGCCATGGCGCAGGGCCTCTCGGCCAGCGGCTTCGAGCACGTGGTCTACCGCCAGGTCCTCGGACGCATCCTCTCGGTGATCTACTTCCCGCTCTGGGTCGTCGAGCTGACGCAGGGGTCGGAGCGGTGGCTCACCGTGGTCGACGCGGTAGCCGAGAGCGTGGTGCAGCCCCGCGCGCCGCTCGCCCTCTACGACGTCCTCGCGCGCGCCGCCACCGAGGAGTCACGCACGGTCGGCCTGCGGCCTCTCGTGTGCCCCAACTGCGGCGGTGATCTCCCGGTCGAGCCCGACGACGTCATCTTCTTCTGCATTACGTGCAGCCGGGCCTGGCAGATCCACGGCACGGATCTGACCGAGACCCCGCACGAGATCGCCCAGGTCACCTCGAAATCCCCGCCCGCCGGCCGGCCGGCCGATCCCGTCTACCTGCCATTCTGGCGGCTCGAATCCGGCTCCCCGAGCGCGGGCGGACCCGCGTGGGTGCCCGCGTTTCGCTACCGGCGGCTCAAGGCCCTTCAAGACCTGGCCGCACGCTTCACGGCAAAGCCGCCCGCGTACGAGCCGTGGACGGGCGAGCGCCCCACCGTGCACGGCTGCTTCTACGACGTCGAGGACGCGGTGCTGCTGGCCCGCTTCACGGCGGCGGGCCGGCGCCGCACTCCGGACGCGGTGAGAGCCGCGGCCAAGGACGAGCCCACGTTCCAGGGCGCGCGGCTCGCCTGGATTCCATTCCGCCGCGAGGGCCAGTCCCTGCTGGATCCCTTCGCCGGCCTCGCGCTCCAGGGAGGCTTGCTTGGCTAAGGTCATCGCGATGGTCACTGCCCCGGTTCCCCGCGTCCTCCGTCCCACGTCCGTGGCGCACGGCATCCTGCTGCTCCTGCTGGCGGCCGCGCTCGGTCTGGTCGGCTTTCACGCCGCCCGGTTCGCGCGCTCCTGCATGAGCCTCGACGGGGCGCGGGCCGCCATCGAGACCCACATCAAGGGCAAGCACGTGCGGCGGATGGCCCGGGTGCTGAAGGCGACCGACCGCGAGGTCCTGGCCTCGCGGACCGACGTGCACGTCACCGCGCTCACCTGCGGACCGAGCGTGCTCGGAGGCATGACCTGCCGGGCGCGCTACGTGGTGAACGGGCAGAGCGTGGGGCTCGATGCGACCGACCACTACTTCCGGATCGGCTTCTCGCTGCTGGCCGGCTGGCAGGTGACGAGCGTGGTGGAGACGTCGGGGCTGCGCTACTCGCTCGCGCCCGGTCGGTGCTCGCTGACCACCGACGGACGGTAGCGGTGCGGGTCGTGGGCCGGCCGGCTGAGCCGGTGGCCGCGCCCCTCGTTCCGGCCGGGCATCCGCGCCCCCGGCTTCCGCTCCGGCTCCACGCGCGCGTGGCCCGAGCCCTGGCGGGCGCCCTGATGTGATCCAAGAATCGGAAAGATCTCCCGCACGAGCCCCTCGTACTCCTCCACCGTCCGGCGGAAGATGTCGAGGCCCGATACCTGGTGCAGGTCGAGCGTGACCGGCATCGTCCCCGCCTGCAGCGCGGAGACCTGGATCGCCTGGAAGCAGGAGCGGCCGCCCTCGGGCCGATCGGTCACGAGAATCTCGTACAGCTCCGGCCACTGCTGGGCCACCTCCGCCGAGCGCGAGGGCGAGTCGCGGCACAGGTAATCCGCCAGGTCCGCGCGGTACTTCACCTCGATGGCGACCAGGCGGTAGGAGTGATGGCCGAGGCTCGGCGCGTCGAGGGTCCGCCACACCACGAAGTCCGGCATGAACTCGGTGCGGCCACTCCGCACGAGCGCCGGCATCTGCGTCTCGCGGCCGACCCGGGCCACCGTGTACCTCGCCCGCTTGAAGACCGCCTCGACCAGCGCCTCGGCCATGCGCCCCTTCAGCAGGCTGATCGGATCGATGGTCATGCTGGGGTCATCGCTGGGCGTCGGAGATCTTGATGGACAGCGCGCGGAGCCGCTCGAGTGTCTCCGGGCGGAGCATGGCCGCGAAGCCGGCCGGGTCGGACTTGGCCCGATCGAGCGCCTCGCTCATGGCCCGGGGGTCGCCGTTGGCGTTCCGGGTCAGGTCGGCGAACACCTCCGCCGCAAGCCCGTAGACCTCCTGGACCAGAGCGGAGGAGCCCGCCATCCCCTGCACCTGGCGGTCAATCTCGGCCGCGCTCGGGTCGCTGGCGATGATCCGGCCCCGCGCGGCCGGGTCGGCCAGCATGCGGAGCGTGGTCGCCAGGGCATCGGCGGAGGCGGGGTCGAGGGCCTGCGAGTGCGTCGGCGTGGCGGAGCAGATCAGGAGGAGGAGCGCGGCGAGCACGGCGGTGGCGAGTCGGCTGATCATGGCGTCCAGGATCAGCAAGAGTCGGACCAGCCAGGCCGCTTGAAATCCACCGTAAATCCGCACCGTCGCCGGGGGTCGCCGGCGGTCGGCTGACACGCGGTGTCAGACCATTGGCCCTCGGCGGTCACCGCTTGACCGGCCGCGCCGGGCGGAGAATAATCGCCGCGCGACGCGACCCCCCTCACCCTCACCCGACAGAGGAGATTCCGATGGCCACGAGCGCTCACCGTGAAGAGATCTGGGTGCCGGGCATGCCCGAGCCGATCAGCCACTTCGTCCACGTGGTCCGGGCCGGCCGGCTCGTGTTCGTGTCCGGCTGCGTGGCCAGCGACGACCACGGGCAGACGGTGGGCGGCAGCGACATCGTGGCCCAGACCCGGCAGGTGCACGAGAACATCAAGCGCTGCCTGGCCGCGGCGGGGGCGACCTTCGCCGACGTCTGCAAGGTGACGGTGTACCTCAAGAACGTGGGCGACCGGGAAAAGGTCAACTCGGTGCGGAAGGAGTACTTCGGGGCGAGCCGCCCGGCCAGCACCCTCATCGAGATCTCCCAGTTCGTGAGGCCGGACCTGCTGATCGAGGTCGAGGCGGTGGCGGTGCTCCCCGAACGGAGCGCGGCGAAGCCCGGCCGGCGGAAGCCCGCGCGGCGTGCCGCGCCCCGGAAGCGCCGGCGGCGCTGAGCCGAGGGAGCGGGCCGGAGCGTCGGTACGCACGCCTCAGCCCGAGCCGGCGCGGGCCTGCTCGCGCAGGGCGCGCTTGACGATCTTGCCCGAGCCGGTCTTGGGCAGGGCGGGCACGAAGCGCACCGAGCGCGGCGCCTTGTAGACCGCCATCTCGGCGTGGCACCACTCGACCAGCTCGCGCTCGGTCGCCGTCGCGCCGGTCCGCCGCACCACGAAGGCCAGCACGTCCTCGCCGCGGTAGGGATCGGGCACGCCCACCACCCCGACCTCGGCCACCGCGGGGTGGCGGTACATGATGGCCTCCACCTCCGCCGGGAAGACGCTGTAGCCGGAGGCCTTGATCAGGTCCTTCTTGCGCTCCTCGATCGTGAAGTAGCCCTCCTCGTCCACCCGGCCGATGTCGCCGGTCCGGAGCCAGCCGTCCGGGATCGCCTCCGTGGTCGCTTCCGGTCGACCCCAGTAGCCCTTGGTGACCATCGGTCCGCGAACCGCGATCTCGCCCGACTCGCCCGGCGCCACCTCGGTCACGCCGTCCTCGAGGCTCACGATGCGCACCCCCGTGTATGGCAGCGGCACCCCGACGGTCCCGTAGCGCGGACGGTGGGGCGGGTTGGAATGGGTGGGCGCGGTGGTCTCGGTGAGCCCGTAGCCTTCCACCAGGGGATGGCCGGTGGTCGCTTCCCATCGCCGCGCGATCTCCGCGGGCACCGGCGCGCCGCCCGAGGTGCACAGGCGGAGCGAGGTGAGGTCGTAGCTCGGCGTCGCCTCGTGATTGAGGATGGCCACGTTGATCGTCGCGATGAGGGTGGTGACCGTGCACCGGTAGCGCTGGATGGCGCGCAGCGCGGTCTCCACGTCGAAGCGATGGAGAGCCACCAGGGTCGCCCCGGTGTAGGCCATCAGGTTGAGCTGCACCTCCATGCCGGTGATGTGGAACCACGGCACGACGCCCAGGAGCACGTCGGCCGCCCCGATACCGAAGAAGGCGCGGATCAGCTCGCAGTTGGCGGTGACGTTGCCGTGGGTCAGCTCCGCCCCCTTGGGCGCGCCGGTGGTGCCGGACGTGTACTGGATCAGCGCGGTGTCGTGACGCGCCCGCGGCTCGAGCGCGCGGAGGGTGGCGGCGCTCCCGACGGTGGCCCGGAAGTCCTCCCAACCGCGCGGCCGCCGGGGCGCGTCCTCGAGCAGCGACGGCGGCAGGGGCAGGGTGGGCTCCTCCGGCAGGTAGTCGCGGTAGGAGACGAGCACCGCCGTGTCGAGGGCGGTCCGGTCGCGCACGCCCTCCACGACCTCGCGGCCCGCGTCGGCCGCCACGACTACGCGGGCGCCCGAATCCTCCAGCTCGTGCCCCAGCTCGTGGGCCTTGTGCATCGGATTGAGCGCGACGGTGATGGCTCCCACCTTGAGCGCGCCGAAGTGGGCCATGGCGAACTGGGGGCAGTTCTCGAGGTAGAGCGCCACCCGGTCGCCCGGCCCGACGCCGCGGCCGCGGAGCCAGGCCGCGAACCGGTCGCTCGCCTCGTCCAGCTCGGCGAACGAGATCTCCCGCCCGTAGAAGACCAGCGCCGTCTTGCGCGGAAGGCGCGCGGCGGTGGCCTTGAGCCGCGCGGGCAGCGAGTCGTCGGGAAGCCGGATGCGCGCCTCGTCGACACCGGGGGGCCAGTGCGCCTGCCAGATCCGATCCACGGGCCGGATACTAACACCGCGCCGACACCTGCCCGCGTTGACACTCCATGAATCGGCGCGTAGCATCCTGGCCCACGATGACGCGCCGGGGCCTCGTCTTCCTGCTCCTCTTGCCCGCGGCCTCGCCACTCCCCGCCCACGCGCAGGAGGCGGAGCGCCTCGAGCCAGTGGTGGTGACCGCGACCCGCGCCGAGCAACCGATCGGCGAGGCGCCGGCCAGCGTGACCGTGCTCTCCCGCGAGGACATCCGCCAGGGGGCGGGACAGAGCCTCGACGACCTTCTGCGCCAGGTGCCGGGCTTCAGCCTCTTCCGCCGCTCCTCCAGCCTCGTCTCCCACCCGACCACACAGGGTGTGTCGCTACGCGGCATCGGGCCCAGCGGGGCGAGTCGCGCCCTCGTCCTCCTCGACGGGGTGCCGGTCAACGACCCGTTCGGCGGCTGGGTGTACTGGGACCGGATCCCGCTCCAGAGCGTGGAGCAGGTGGAGGTCGTGCGGGGCGGCGGCGCGAGCCTCTGGGGCAACTACGCCCTCAGCGGGGTGATCAACATCATCACCCGACGGCCCACCGAGCGCGCCGCCTACTTCGAGGGGAGCTACGGCACCAACGACACCCACAACGTGGACCTGCTCCTGACCGACGCCCTCGGGCCCTTCCGCCTGAGCCTCGAGGGCAGCCACTTCGCCACCGACGGCTACCCGGTGGTGAGCTCCGCGCGCCGCGGGACCATCGACGTGGACGCGGGCTCGGCGCACACCACCTTCAACGGGCGCGTCGAGCTGCAGGCCTCGCCCGATCTCTCGGTGTTCGTGCGCGGCAACTACTACGAGGAGAGCCGCGACAACGGGACCCGGCTGCAGTTCAACAACACCGACGCGGGCTCGTTCGCGACGGGCGCGCGGGCGAGGACCGGCGACGGCAGCGAGTGGACCGGCACCGTGTTCACCGACTTCCAGAGCTTCCACAGCACCTTCTCGACCCAGGCCGCCGACCGCAACTCGGAGACCCTCGCCCTCGACCAGCGGGTGCCCACGACGGCGGTGGGCGCCGCGCTCACCTGGAGTCACGTCTTCGGGGCCCACCGCGTCCTGGCCGGCACCGACTTCCGCTGGATCGAGGGAGAGACCGACGAGCGGGTCTACGTCGCGGGAGCCTTCTCGCGCACGCGGGTGGCCGGCGGCCAGCAGCAGCTCTACGGCCTCTTTCTCCAGGACGTCTACACCCCGATTCCGCAGCTCGAGATCGTGGGCGGCATCCGCGGCGACTACTGGCGCGCCTACGATGCGTTCCGGCGCGATACCCCGCCGCCCGCGGGCGTTCCCGCGCGTCAGACCTTCTCCGACATCGACCGCATGGGCGCGAGCCCACGACTGGCGCTGCTCTACCACGCCACGCCCTCCACCGACCTGCGCGCGTCCGTCTACCAGGGCTTCCGGGTCCCGACCATCAACGAGCTGTACCGGGTCTTCCGCGTGCGCAACGACGTCACCGTCGCCAACGAGCATCTCCGCCCCGAGCGGCTCACCGGCGGCGAGCTCGGGGTGGCGCAGCGGGTCGGCCCGTTCGAGGCGCGGGCCACCGCGTTCTGGAACGACGTGCGAGACCTGGTCATCAACGTGACCCAGGTCAACCCGCTGCCCGACTGCCCGGTCGGCACCATCTGCCGTCAGCGGCAGAACGTGGACCTGGCCCGCATTCGCGGCATCGAGACCGAGCTCGAGCTGCGACCGGCGCGCGACTGGCGGATCATCGGCAGCTACACCTACACCGACACCGAGGTCATCGACTCCCCGCAGCAGCGCAGCCTCGAGGGTAAGCGCCTGGCCCAGGTGGCGCGACACGGCGCCGCGCTCACGGTGCGCTACGACAACCCAGCGCTGTTCACCGCCGCGGTCACCGCGCGCTACGTGGGGAAGCAGTTCGAGGACGACCTCAACACCCTGCTGCTCGGCAGCTATGTCCTGGTCGACCTCTTCGTTTCGCGCCGGGTGACCAAGTGGGCCGAGGTCTTCTTCGCGGTCCAGAACCTGCTCGACACCACCTACACCACCGGACGCACCAGCGACGGCGTCGTCTCCATCGGGGCCCCGTTCCTGGCCCACGGCGGCGTGCGCCTGCAGTTCTGATGGGCGCGGTCGGGATCCGGGTGGGGCCGCTCGCCTTCGCGGCGCGCTGGGAGGAGACGAACGCGCCCCGCACCTGCGCCGCGTTCCGGCGGCTCCTGCCTTATCGCCAGCGCATCATCCAGGCGCGCTGGAGCGGCGAGGCGGGTTGGATCCCGCTCGGCGACCTCGACCTGGGAGTGGGACCCGAGAACGCCACGAGCGAGCCGGCCCCGGGCGCGCTGCTCTTCTACCCGGGCGGGACCAGCGAGACCGAGATCCTCTTCCCCTACGGGACCGCGCGCTTCGCCAGCGTGAAGGGGCCGCTGGCCGGCAACCACTTCCTCACGATCGTGGAGGGGCGCGAGCGGCTCGGCGAGGTGGGTCGGCTGCTCTGCTGGGAGGGCGCGCAGGACATCAGCTTCGAGGCGTAGCCACCGCCGCGCCCGGACGCTCCGGCTTGGCGCGCCACGCCTTCACCATCGCGTCGCCCTGCGCCACCTGCTCCGGGCTCATCTGGCCGCGGATCGATTCCCGGGCCTGGCGGGCGGTGTCGGCCTCCCGGCCGAGCAGGCCCTGGGCCGCGAGCGAGAACCACTGATACGCCTTCACCGGGTCGCGCTCGACGCCCTGACCGTTGGCGTATCGCACGCCGAGGTTGAACTGGGCGAAGGCCACCCCCTGGGCGGCGGCGCGCTGGTACCACTTCACCGCCTCCTCGAAGTCCCGCGTCACTCCGTCCCCGTTCGCGTAGCGGAGACCCAGCTGGTACTGCGCGGGGGCCAGGCCCTGCTGCGCGGCCTCATGATACCAGCGCACCGCCTCGGCGGGATCCCGGGGCACGCCCTCGCCGGCGGCGTAGCGGAGGGCGAGCTGATACTGGGCGGCGGCGGCGCCCCGCTCGGCGGCCGCGCGCAGGACCAGGACCTCGCGCGAGCCGGCCGGCCCGGCCAGCCGGCCCTCGGACCGGAGCTGCTCCAGCGCGGCGCGGGCCGCCTGGTTGCCCTGCTCGGCGGCGCGGCTGTACCACACCGCGGCTTCCACGTCGTCGCGGTCGACCCCGCGCCCGTACGCGTAGAGGAATCCCAGGCGGAACTGGGCCTGGACGTCGCCCCGCTGAGCCGCGCGGCGATACCACGTCACCGCGGCCGCGGGATCGGCGGGCACGCTCTGCCCGCGCTCGTGCATGAAGCCCACCATGAACTGCGCGGAGGGGTCACCGCCCTCGGCGAGCGGGAGCCACTCGCGGTAGGCGGCGGGATAGTCGGCCCGGTCGTACGCGCGCCGCCCGTCCTCGAAGCCGGCCCACGCGGGGCCGGCGGCCAGCAGGATCCCGAGCGCGACGCGCGCCAGGGGCGACGCGAAGCGGGCGATCAGGCTATCGCCGGCTGATCTGCACCTTGATCTTTGGATACTCCGGCTCCCGACCTTCCACGTCCACGATGCGGAGGAGCCCGTCGCTGCTCTCGAGCAGGAGGTTGTTGTTGGAGAAGCCGACGAGCTTGCCCCACGCCTTCGGCACCCCAATCTCGTACTTGGCCGGCGTCTCGGCCACCGCGGCCGGCGGACGCAGCTCGGTGAGCCAGAGGTTGCCCGCGATGGCCACGAGGGCCAGCGCGATGACGGTGAGCGCACCTTTCACGTAGCGGTCCGAGGGCATGCGCAACCTCCTTGAGCTTGGGCTTGAGCTTGAGCTCGGGCTTGGGCCGGGTTAGAGCAGGCCGGGCACGAAGGCGTCGCGTCCGCGCACGTACGTCGCCTGGCGCTGGGCCGCATTCCGGTTCACCAGCGGACGCATGTACATCGGATGCGTCGCGCAGCGCACCTCGTGCTCCAGCTCGGACCGCTGCTGACCGCCGTCCGGGTCGACGATCACCTGGAAGCGATACTGGTACGGGTTGCTCTCCTCGGTGACGAGGCTCCGCTGCACCAGCCAGTCGTGAGGGCCGGAGAAGTCGGCGATGTAGATCGCGATGTGGTGGCCGTCGAAGGGCGCGAATTTCGCGTCGGTCTCGCGGAACACCAGCTCCTGGTGGTAGCCGACGGACACCCGCGCCGCCGCGCCCTGGTCGTCCTGGGTCACGCTCGCGGTCGCGCGCAGCGCCTGCTGGTAGAAGCGGGCGATGCCGGCGGCGGCGCCGCGCGCCACCGGGACCTCGACGCGCCCGATGCCGAGCGTGATGTCGGCCCATTCGGGGCCGGGTCCCACACAGCGGAACTGGTTCCCCCACGGGCACGTCACCGCCACGTGCTTGTCCCGCACCTCGTAGGCGAACTGGGTACCCGCGAGGGCCTGGCGCACCGAGGCGAGCCGCCGCGTGAGCGCGTCCAGGTCCGGGACGATCAGCTCCACGTGTCCCTGCACCACGTTGGGCTTGCCGGTGGGCAGGTGGAACTGGGTCTGCCCCGCATTGGCCCACATGTTCTCCACGCTCACCATCAGGTACGGGTCGCGCGTCAGCCCGAGCCCCGCGATGTAGAAGAGCGTGGCCGCCTGCTGGTCCGGCACGCGCACGTTCACGTGCTCCAGCAGAAGGATGTTACCGAGGTCTTGCTCCCGCCGATCGTAGGTCATCGCCGCCATGGCCCGGGCCCCTCCTCTGGCCTGCGGCAAGCATACTACCTCACCCGGGCGGCGCGCACCCGCCCATTCCCGACCGGGTCCCCGCCGCGGGCGAGCCAGCGGCCGAGTCGGATCAGGCCGATTCCGAGGCGCGGGATCAGGCCCCGCCGACCCCGCCGGGCCTGATCGAGAAGGGTCAGGCGGGCACACTGCTCCCGGAGCTCGCCGAGGCGAGCCGCCGCCACCTTCTCCGTGACGTAGTCGCCGAAGTCCATGATCATTCTCCTTTCACTAGGCGGCGCGGCTGAGGCGGCCGGCGGACCGGGGCGAATCGGTCGCCAGGATCCGCCCGGCCGGCCGGAGCTCCTGCGGGATCAGCACCACGCGCAGGCGGGGCGGATCCTGCCGATCGAGCCGCCGGAAGAGGTCGTTGGTGATCCGGGTAATGGTGCCCACGGTGCCCTCGCGGGCGAGCGCGAACCGCATCGAGACCACCCACTCCCCGGACCAGGTCCGTCGCACGTTCGGCGCCGCGACGGCGCCGAGCTCGCGATGGATCGCGTCGGTCAGCGCGATCTGCCGGGCCACGCGAGCGTCTCGACGCCGCTCGACGGCGCGCGCGAATCTGAGCAGGCCCCAGATCGCCAAGAAGGGAATCAGCGCGATCATGATCGTCGTCTCCGTTTCGAGGCTCATCTGTCGTCCTCCTCTAACCCGTCGTTCCTTCACCGGTTGAGACACCGGGACGGGCGCGGCGTGAAACGACGGAGAGGAAGCGTGGAGCTAGGCGGGGAGCGGATGCAGATCGGGCCGGCAGCTCGAGCAGGGGCCGAAGCCGGCGGCCTCGGCGCGCTCGCGCGTGCCGAACAGCGTGAGAT
>WNFK01194923.1_pt3 | contig 27620 bp, 25 predicted proteins | sample 5400281 | NCBI WGS metagenome assembly WNFK01 (sample SAMN13153350, study PRJNA577476) | soil metagenome | isolation source: 20 cm soil on Douglas fir-dominated hillslope | place: USA:California | collected 2013-09-17
GGCGTCGACGCCACCGACCAGCACGGTGAAGGCCACCAGGAACCCGAGCATCGGGGCCTGCTTGACCATTCGCTCAGGCGAAGGGATCGTCTCCCGGATCTTCGCGCCAGACGTATTCCATGAACCGGGCGGACTGGCGGGCCATGTCCGTCCCCAGGAGGCGCGCCACCACCGACAGCGCCATGTCGATGCCCGCGGAGACGCCCGAGGAGGTAACGAGATCGCCGTCGTCCACCCAGCGCGCCCGGCGCTGCCACTTCACGCGCGGGCCCTGCTGCACCACCCAGTCCCACGCGACCTTGTTGGAGGTCGCGGGCCGGCCGTCCATGAGGCCGGTGCGCGCGAGCAGGGCCGAGCCGGTGCACACGGTGGTGGTGACGGCGGCACGGCGGCTGGCCGCGGTGAGGGCCTCGAGCAGCGGGGCGTTGCTCACCGCCTGGCGCGTGCCGAAGCCGCCGGGGACCAGCAGCACGTCGTAGGCGGGCGCGTCCGCGAAGGCGTGGTCGGCGCGCGTGGTCGGCCCCTCGCCGCTCTTGACCGGGCCGGCCTTCTCGGCCACCGTCACGATCTCGAAGAGGCGCTGGACCGAGCCGTCGGGACGGGCGAGGCGGGCGGAGGCGAAGGCCTGCACCGGGCCGTAGACGTCCAGCACCGTGAAGCCCTCGAAGAGGGCCACCGCGACCCGGCGGACCGCAGGGGTGTCGGCCATCGTGAGCGGGACTATACCACCCGGGAACGTTGACAAGGTGGCGGGGGCGCGACACCATGGGCGCCATGCGCGTGGTGGACCTGAGCTTCCCGATCGGCCCGCACTTTCGCTGGACCGCGACGAGCGAGCGGCGCTCGACGCACGAGGCGGGGGCGAACTTCCAGTCCACCATCATGACCGTCAGCTGTCACGCCTACACCCACGTGGATGCGCCGGTGCACTTCCTGCCGGGCGACCGCGACATCGCCTCGATGCCGGTGGACCAGTGGATGGGCCCCGCCGCGGTGGTGGACCTCACCCACCTGGGCGAGAACGCGGAGGTGACCGGCCCCGATCTCGAGCGGCGCGCCGACCACGTGCAGCGCGGCGACATCGTGCTGCTGCGCACCGACTGGCCGCTCAAGTGCCCGGTGGAGAGCGAGCGCTTCTGGAAGGACGCGCCCTATACCGGGCGCAGCGCCTGCGAGTGGCTGGTGGCGCGCGGGGCAAAGGCGGTGGGCTACGACTACCCGCCCGACTACTGCATCCGGACCTCGATCTTCTCGCCGGCCACGAAGATCGCGCGCGAGGAGTGCACGACGCACCACATCTTCTTCCCCAAGGGCATCACGGTGATCGAGTACCTGACCAACCTCGATCGGATCGGCGCGGCGCGCTGCCGGTTCATCGCGCTGCCGCTCCGGGTGACGGGCGCCGACGGCTCGCCGGTGCGCGCGATCGCCCTGGTGGACTGAAAGGCTCTCTCCATGGACGTGAAGAAGGCGATGGTCAAGCGGGTCGCGGTGTGGACGGTGCTCGGGATCGTGGGCGGCGGGGTCGCCGCCGACACCCTCTGGCGTCAGAAGGGCGCCCAGGAGCAGGCCAATCTCCGCGGGCAGCAGACCGAGGAGCTGCAGCGCCTGGAGGCGCAGCTCAAGACGCTGACCGACCAGCTCGCCGCGGAGCGGCTCCGCCGGGAAGCCCTGGAGCGCTCGCTGAGCGAAGGCCGCAAGTAGTGCCGCGATCGGTCCGGCGGCTCCTTTTCTCCGGAGCGCTCCTGGTCCTCCTGGTCGCGCCCACCTGGAGCCAGGAGCCGGCGCGGCCGCGCAGCCTGCCCGCCGCCGTCGTGAAGATCGTGAGCGGCGACACCATCCACGTCTTCGTCAACGGCGACGTGGAGCGCGTCCGCTACATCGGGGTGGCCGCGCCGGATCCGGGCGACGGGGGGTCCGACTCCGGCGCGCCGCAGGGACGCGAGGCGCTCCAGTTCAATCGCGGCCTGACCAACGCCAAGAACGTACGGCTCGAGCTGGACGTCCAGGAGCGGGACCCCGAGGGGCGGCTGCTAGCCTACGTGTGGCTCGGTGACGTGATGGTCAACGCGGAGATGATCGGGCACGGATTCGGCCAGGTGGTCTCCGGCGGCCCCAACGTTCGGCACCAGGAGACGCTGCTGCGCCGGCAGGAGCAGGCGCGGGCCGCGAAGGTCGGCATCTGGAAGACCGCGGCCCCCGCGCCGCCCCCGGCCAAGGGCGCGGCCGGGCCCAAGGCGGCGGCCCCGAAGGCGGCGCCGAGCGTCGCGCAGGCCCGCCCCGGCGTCGCGCCCACGACCGGCTGGAGCTGTCCGCTGAGCCATCCCATCAAGGCCGACTTCGCCACCTACTCCTCGGAGCGCTGCATCTACTACGTGCCGGGCGGCGGCGCCTACGCGGAGAGCCGCACCGAGCGCTGCTACGCCACCGAGGACGAGGCCCGGCAGGACGGCTGCCGGCGCTCTCGACGCTAGGAGCACCCCCGAATCTTGCCCCCGCGCGGCCGACCCGGTATCGTGCTCTGGTGGACGCGCGCCTGATCCTGGTCGTGGACGAAGAAGCCGCCACGCGGCAATCCCTCATCGACGTGCTGAGCCTGGACGGGCACGAGGTGGACGGGGCCGGTGACGCGGACTCCGCGCTGCTCCTCCTCGACCAGCGCCGCTACGACCTCGTGCTCTCGGACATCCGCATGCTGAAGCTCGACGGCCCCGCGCTGCTGGACGCGCTGACCGAGCGCTTCGGCGACACCCTGCCCCAGGTCGTGTTCCTGACGAGCATGGCCTTCGATCCCCACTATGGGAGCTTCCTGGCCAACCTGCGCGTGCCCGTGCTCATCAAGCCGCTCAAGCCTGGGCGCGTGCTCGAGCTGGCGAGCCGGCTGCTCGAATCCTGATGCGCCCCCGGCTCATCCTGGTGGTGGAGGACGAGAGCAGCCTCCGCGAGCTGATCGCCAATATCCTGCTGCTCGACCAGCACGAGGTGGACACCGTCCGCGACGGGGCCGAGGCCCTCTACCGCATCGAGCAGCGGGCCTACGACCTGATCATCAGCGACCTGCAGATGCCGAACCTCGACGGCCCCGGGCTCTACACCGCCCTGCGCAAGCGCTTCGGCGAGGCCCTGCCGCGCGTGATCTTCGTCACCGGCCACGCGGAGGCCGACAAGTTCGTGCCCTTCCTGGCCGAGACCGGCGATCCGGTCCTGACCAAGCCCTTCTCGGTGGAGGACCTCCGCACCCTGGTGCAGTGGGTGCTCGAGACGTGATCGGACGCTGACCCCGATCAGAACCCGGTGACGCCGGGGCGGCCGCCCGGGCCCGGCGCGCTGCTCGAGTCGAGGTGCAGGCGCTCGAGCCAGAACGTCATCGCCATCTCCTCGAAGAGCGCGCGCGCCTCCCCCAGGTGCTTGTCCGCGCCCGCCGCGTCGCCCGCGCGCCGCGCGAGGCGGCCGAGCCCCAGGTGGCAGCGCGCGGCCAGCGGCCGCATCCCGAGCTCGCCGGCGAGCGCGAGCGCTTCCGCGTGGTGGCCGCGGGCGCGCTCGAGGTCGGGCGGCCGCTTCTCGGCGGCGGCCAGACCCAGCAGCCGGAGCGCGTAGACCATGTTGCCGCGCTCCTTGTGGGCCTCGGCCAGCGCGAGCGCGCGGCGCCCATCCGCTTCCGCTCCCGCCGGGTTCCCGGTGAGCAGGCGCACCTCGCCCAGGTGCGTGGCGATCAGCGAGAGCCGGCCCAGGCGCTGCATGCGCTGAGCCTGGCGCACCGCCCGCTCGGCGAGGTCGAGCGCCTCGGCACCCCGGCCGGTGAGCGCGTGAACGAGCGCGAGGTCGCCCGCGAAGGGCGGGAAGAACGCGGGCATCTCGACGCTGAGTCCGATGCCGCGCTCGAGAACGCCCTTGGCCTCCCACATCTGGCCGCGCCGCACCAGGGTGCCGCCCAGGCCGAGCAGCGCGTAGGTCAGGCTGTAGGGCTCGCGGCGCGCCTCCGCGAGCTGCAGCCCTTCCTGCGCGGCGTCCATCGCCTCCTCGAACCGGCCCAGCTCGGCGAGGGTCCAGGCCAGGTGCGCGCGCGTCAGCACCGCCGCGATGCCGGGCAGGCCGAACGTCTCGCCGGTCGAGGCGGGCGGCAGGAGATCCAGGTTCCGTCGCAGGACGTCGAGGGCCTGGCGGTAGTCGCCGATGGCCCGCCGGCCCGCGCCCACGTTGAACGTGCCGACGACCTTGAGGCCCAGGTCCCGGGTCTCCTCGGCGATGGCGAGCGCCCGCTCGCCCGCGCGCGTCGCCTCGTCGGCCTCGCCGAGCTCCCAGTGCACGTTGCTCTCGAAGGAGAGCGCGCGGGCCAGCCGGGGCCGGTCGTCCAGGGTCTCCGCGACCGCCGCGGCTTCGCGCAGCACCTCCACGCTGCGCGCGTGCTGGCCCAGGGGGACGAGCGCGTTGTGCAGGTCGCAGCGGAGGTCCACCCCGGTGGCGCGCGCGACCGCGTCCGCGGGCCGATGCGCGAGCGCGGCGAGGGCCCGTTCGAAGAACGACACGCTCTCCCAGCTCGCCATGCGGGCCAGGGTGCGGCCGCCCGCCTGACGGCAGTAGCCCACCGCGCGGTCCCACACCTCGCCGAGGAAGGCGTGGTGGGCGAGCCGCTCGCTCTGCTCGGCCAGCCGGCCGTCCGGGTAGGCGCGCTCGATCGCCTCCAGGATGCGCGCGTGCAGGGTCCGCCGCCGCTCGTGCACCAGGCTCTCGTAGGCCACGTCGTGCACGAGCGCGTGACGGAAGCCGTACTCGAGATCGGGGAAGAGCGCGCGCTGGTCGAGCAGGCCCGCGACATGGAGCTGGTCGAGCCCGCGGCGCACCTCGTCGGCGGGCACGTCGGCGACCGTCTCGAGCAGGCGCACCGGCACCGCGTCGCCGATGACCGAGGCGGCCTGGAGCAGCCGCTTGTCCTCGTAGGGCAGCCGGTCGATGCGCGAGGCGATGGTCGCCCGCACGGTGGCCGGGACCTCGAGCGAGAGGACGGGGCGCGTGACGCGGTAGCTCCCGCGCTCGCCCACGAGCGCGCCGGTCTCCGCGAGGGTCGTCACGCACTCCTCGAGGAAGAGTGGGTTGCCGTTGGCCCGCTCCGCGACCAGCCGCTTGAGGGGCAGCAGCCCCGAGTCGTCGCCCAGCAGCGCGTCCAGCATGTCGCCGGTGGCCGGCGGCTCGAGCGCGTCCACGCGCACCTGGGTGTACCCCGGGTGGCGGGTCCACCGGTCCACGTACTCGGGCCGGTAGGTCGCGGCCACGAGGGCGTAGGGGGGCAGCGCCTCCACCAGCGCGTCCATCGCGACGTGGGTCTCGGTGTCCACCCACTGCATGTCCTCGAGGATCATCACGAAGGGCTGCTGCCGGCCCTGGCGCGTGACGAGCCGGTGGACCGTGCGCATCACCTGGCGGCGCCGGCGTTCGGGATCCATGTCGGCGGCCGCGCCATCCTGGGCGACCCCCAGCACCCAGAGGATGGCGGACACGCCCTCCTCGAGCTCCGGATCGAGCGCGCGCAGGCGCGCGGCGACCTTGTCGCGGATCGTCGCCGCGTCGTCGCCGGCCTCGACCTGGAAGTACCGGCGGTGTAGCTCCACGCCGGGCCGGTAGCCGGCGGCGCGGCCGTAGGAGACGGCGGGCGCCTCGATGACCAGGCAGCCGCGCGCCCGGCAGCGCCGGGCGAACTCGAGGCAGAGCCGCGACTTGCCCACCCCCACGTCGCCCACCATCGCCACGACCTGGCCGGTGCCCCCCAGCATCGCGTCGATCGCCTCGTCGAGCCGCGCCAGCTCCATCTCGCGCCCCACGAGCGGCGAGCGCGCGCGGGGCGACGCCGCGTCCAGGCGCGAGCGGATCGGCACCGCCCCGCTGATCTCGTGCACGTCGACCGGCGCCTGCAGGCCGCGCACCGGCACCGGCCCGAGGGCTCGCGCGGCCACGCGGCCGCGCACCAGCGCGAGGGTATGCTCGGTGGCCAGGATCGAGGCGGGCTTGGCCATCTGCTCCATGCGCGCGGCGAGGTGCACGGTCTGGCCCACCGCGGTGTAGGTGAACGAGAGATCGCTGCCGATGGAGCGTGCCACCACCTCTCCCGAGTTGAGGCCGACCCGGATCTGCAGCGGCAGGCCGAGCGAGCGCTGCAGCTCGTCGCCGAGCGCGAGCATCTGCGCCTGCATGCGCAGGGCCGCGTAGCAGGCGCGCACCGCGTGGTCCTCGTGGGCGAGCGGGGCGCCGAAGAGCGCCATGATGCCCTCCCCCACCACCTGGTTGACGGTGCCTTCGTAGCGATGCACCGCCTCCATCATCAGCTCGCGCACCTGGTCGATGATCGGGCCGATCTCCTCGGGATCGCGGTCGCCGACCGCCTCGATCATCCCGTGGATGCCCGCGAAGAGCACCGTGACCTGCTTGCGCTCGCCCTCGAGCGCCTCGCGCGAGTCGAGGATGCGCTGGGCCAGGTGCGGCGGGGTGTAGACGCCGGGCGAGGCGAAGCGGGCGGGTCCCGCCGAGTCGAGCCGGCTCCCGCACGCGGGACAGAATCGCGCGCCGTCGGGGGCGGCGTTCGCGCAGCGGGGGCACGGCTGGCTCATCGCGGTGCCGCCCAGTCTACCATCGCGCTGGGCGACGGCTTGACAGTCCGGCGCCCACGCGCCTAGAGTGCGCGCCATGTCGCGACGGATGCTCGCGATCCTGGCTCTCCTGCTCGTGTCCGCCGGCTGCGCCGGGCGTGACTTCACCCGTCCCCCGCTCGAGAGCATCGCGGTCGGGCAGACGGAAGCGGAGGTCCGCCAGCGGTTCGGCACGCCCTTCCGCGAGGGCACCGTCCTCAAGAACAACGAGACGATGAAGGTCCTGAGCTACGCCTACGCCACCTCGGCCTCGTCGGCGCCGGGCGGCGTGGTCCCGGCCCGCGCCCAGGAGTTCTACATCTGGCGGGACGCCCTCGTCGGCTACCACTTCACGAGCTCCTTCCCGAACGACAAGACCGACTTCGACGGCACGAAGGCGCCACAGATCAGGAAGGGCGAAACTACCGAGTCGGGGGTGGTGAGCCTGCTCGGACCGCCCCACGGCGTCTACCGCTATCCGCTCATCGCCGACAAGGACGCGCGCGCGAGCGTCTACCTGTTCGAGCAGGCCAAGGGCAGCTCGTTCAACCCGAAGGTCTACCGCCAGATCCTGGTCGTCCAGTACGGCGGCGCCGGGGTGGTGAAGGACGTCGAGTACAGCGCGGCCGGCGAGCGCTGACCCGGCCTAGGGAGCCGGGGAGCGGATGTGCTCGGGGCGGACGCCGACCCCGACCAGCCGGGCGGGCAGGCGCTGCAGGAAGGGGTACCGCGCCAGCAGCCTGATCGCGAGCGGCGGGGTGAGCCGGGTCTGGCCACCCCCGAGCGCCCGCGTGATGACGCGCCGCTGGACCAGCACCTGCAGCCGCTGGGTGACGCGGGTCGGCCACCGCCGGCGCGCCTGCACGCGGCGGAGCTGCGCGATGGTCGGCGGGCCCGCGCGGAGCGGCTTCCAGAGCAAGTTGGCGGCGGCCACCGCGTCCTGGATGGCCAGGTTGATGCCGACACCGCCGACCGGCGACATCGCGTGCGCGGCGTCGCCGATGCAGAGCAGGCCCGGTCGTGACCACTCGCGCAGGCGGTCCACCTTGACGGTGAGGAGCTTGGCGTCCTCCCAGTCGCGGATCTCCCCCACCCGATCGACGGCCCACGGCGCGAGCTTGGCCACCTCGGCGCGGAACGCGTCGAGGCCGCGCCGCCGCACGTCTTCCGCGGAGCCCTTGGGGATCACGTAGCCGCACTGCCAGTGCTCCCCGCGGTTGATCAGGACGAAGATCCGGCCGATGTCGAAGCGCCCCATGGTGGTCTCCGGGTCCTGCGGCCGGCGCGAGAGCCGGAACCAGAACACGTCCATGGGCGCGCCCAGGTCCTCCACCGCGAGCCCGGCCCGTTCCCGGAGCACGGAGGAGCGCCCATCCGCGGCGACCACCAGGTCGGCCCGCACCTCGAGCGGTCCCGCCGGCGTGACCGCGCGCACCCCGACGACCCGGCCCGCGTCCTCGATCAGGTCCACGGCCTCGGCGCGCATCTCGAGCTGAAAGGTCGGAAAAGTTTTCGCGCGGCGGACCAGGAAGTCGAGAAAGTCCCACTGGGGCATCAGCGCGATGAACTTGCAGCGGGTCGGCAGGTGCGAGAAGTCGGCGATCGTGAGCGGAAAGTCCCCGAACTGGGCGGCCAGCCGGGCCACCTCTTGATGCGGCAGCCGCAGGAACTCGTCCAGGATCCCGAGCTCGCGCATCAGCTCGAGGGTGGAGGGATGGATGGTATCGCCGCGGAAGTCCCGCAGGAAGTCCGCGTGCTTCTCCAGCACCACCACGGACACCCCGGCCCGGGCCAGGAGCAGGCCCAGCATCATCCCGGCGGGCCCGCCGCCCGCGATGCAGCAGCGGACCATCCTCGACGAGGTGGCCATCGGCGCCCGGATGCTAGAATGCCGGGGTCCGGGAGGCGGGAACCCGGAGCGAACGGCGACGATTTAGGTTAGGATCACGCAATGACCAATCCGAACGCATCGCAGGTCAGAGTATATCGCGCGGCCGACGCGCCGCCCGGCGCACTCGCGGGCGAGTCGGTCGCGGTGCTGGGCTACGGGCACCTGGGCCGCACCGCCGCCCTCAACCTGCGCGACTCCGGCGCGAAGGTCCGCATCGGCAATCGCGAGGACGAGTACGCCGAGCAGGCGCGCGCGGAGGGCTTCGAGGTGGTGCCGATCACCACCGCGGCCGTCGACGACGTGGTGTACGTGCTGCTGCCGGACGAGGTCATCCCCTCCCTGTTCGATTCGGAGATCGCGCCGGTGCTGCGACCGGGCAGCGCGATCGCGTTCGGGTCGGGCTACAGCCTGGCCTTCGGCCTCATCCACCCGCCCGAGACGATCGACGTGCTGCTGGTGGCCCCGCGCATGGCGGGCAGCACCGCGCGGAACCGCTACCTCGCGGGCCACGGCTTCTGGGCCTGCGTGGGGGTGGAGGCCAACCGCAGCGGGCGGGCCGAGCAGCGCATGCTCGGGCTCGCCGACGGCATGGGCGTGCTCCGCGCGGGCGCGGTCCAGATGTCGGCCAAGGTCGAGGGCACCCTCGATCTCTTCATCGAGCAGACGGTGGGCTCGGTGCTCGGCATGGCGATCATGATGGCCTTCGAGGTCGCGCGCGACGCGGGAATTCCTGCCGAGGCGCTGGTGCTCGAGATGTACATGTCGGGCGAGATGGAAGCGGTCTTCCAGTCCTTCCGCGAGACCGGCTTCTTCCGCGCCTCCGAGGATCACGGACCCACCGCGGTGTTCGGCGGCATCACCCGCTCGCTCGAGATGGACCGCGAGGCCATGGCCGAGAGCTTCCGCAAGACCCTCGAGGACATCAAGAGCGGCGGGTTCGCCCAGCGCTTCCAGGAAGAAGCCCGGAACGGCTACCCGATGCTGGAGTTCGCGCGGGCCATGATGCACGGCGGCTCGCCGATCACCGAGGCGGAGGACCGCATCCGGCGCCTGACGTCCCCCGACTCGGCCGGCGCCGGCCCAGGAGGATCAGCATGAGCTTCGTCCTGCGTGTCCTCGCGGTGATCGCGTTCGTGGTGGCCGCGCTCGGCGTGGCCAGCCCGGTCCTGCTGACGCCCCTCGGCCTCGCCCTCTGGTGCGCCTCCACCCTGCCTCTCGGGGGCGGCCGCTGGATCTGAGGGCGTCCGCCGCGCCCCCGGCCCGGCCGCGTCAGGGCTGCAGTCGTGTCCCACGCCACGCGCCGCCGGTGAACCCGGCGCCGGTGGCGTGGAGGGCCCGCGTCCACACCGCGCGATCGTGCGCGCGCCCCGGCTGCCCGGCCCACAGCTCCACCCGCTCCGCCCACACCCGGTAGCCGCCCCAGCGCTTGGGGCGCGGCACCTCCGCGCCGTGCGTCTGCTTCGTGGCCTCGATCTTCTCGAGGAATGCCCGGCGCGAGGCGATCGGCCGGCTCTGATCGCTCGCCGCCGCGGCCACCCGCGCGTCGAGGGGCCGCGTGTTCCAGTAGCGGTCCGAGTCGGCGTCGGGCGCGTGCGTGACCGGCCCTTCCACCCGGACCTGCCGCTCGAACACGTCCCAGTGGAAGACGAGCGCCGCGCGAGGATTCGCGGCCAGGGCCAGGCCCTTGGTGCTCTCGCGATCCGAGTAGAAGACGAGCCAGCCCAGGCCCACGTCGAAGCCCCGGCAGATCACCATCCGGACGGTCGGACGGCCGTCGGCGTCGACGGTGGCCAGGGCCATCGCGGTCGGCGCCTTCATCACGGGCCTCGCCTCCTCGAGCCATTGCGCGAGGAGCGGGAGCGGATCGACGGGCAGGACCTCGGGGAGGGGCTCGCTCATGTCGCGTAGCCTATCACCTCACCTCGCGCGCTCCGTCCGACGCGTGCGGCGTCGCCTGACGCGCTCCCGGTGAAGCGTCCGCGCGCGGGCCAGCAGGCTCACCGCCAGCCAGAGCGCGATCACGGCCAGGGGCGCCGCGATCACCCACGGCCAGATCAACGCGAGGAGGCCCAGCACGAGGAGCACGAGCCCTGCCACGCCCATGATCCGGGCCTCGGCCGGCCCGAGCGCGCGGCGCCCCGTCATGGCCGCGCCCACCGCGCTCCCGATGCTGACCGCGCCCGCGGCGGCCCGGCCGGCGCTGCCCCGCTGCCGCGCCGGGCGGCGCGGGGTCGCCGCGCTCTTCACGACGCGCGCCCGGTCGGTCAAGGTGATCTCGGTGGCCCGCCCGAGGTCGTCGAGGTACATCTCCTCCATGCGGGCCGCGAACCGCTCGTCCTCCACCGCGACGTCCAGCTCCCAGTTGCCGATCCAGGACTGGAGATTCAGGTTGGTGGACCCGACCCGGGCCCAGCGCCCGTCCGCCACCGCGGTCTTCGCGTGGAGCATCGTGCCGTTCCACTCGTAGACCCGCACGCCTGCCTCGAGCAGCGGCCGGTACCCCGCGCGCGACAGCCCGCGCAGGATCCAGATGTCGGTCGCCCCCGGCACGAGGAGCCGCACGTCCACGCCGTCTCGCGCCGCGGCCCGGAGCGACTGCACGTAGGCGGTCGTCCCCACGAAGTAGGCGTCGGTGAGCCAGAGCGTCCGCCGCGCCGCCGCCGCGATGAACTGGTCGAGACGATAGAGCTCCGCGGTGCCCGGCACGCTCGCGATGACCCGCACCGACACGTCGCCCGCCGCGGCCATCGATTCCCGCGCCGGCATCTCCGCGGCGGGCATCGCATGGCCGGTGAGCGCCCACATCCGGGCGAATGCCCGCTCCAGGTCCGCCACCGCGGGGCCCCGGACGCCGATCCCGGTATCGCGCCAGGGCTCGATGCCGCGCGCGGGATCGCCGACCCAGTGGCGTCCGACGCAGAGACCCGTGACGAAGGCGATCTGCCCGTCCACCGCGAGCATCTTGCGATGGTCGCGCGAGAGCCAGGTCACCGGGCTTGGCAGGCTCGGCGGATTGAAGCAGCGGACCTCCACCCCGGCCGCCCGCAGCTGCCGCCAGAACCGGCGCGAGGTCTTGCCGACCGCGCCCAGCCAGTCGTAGATGAGCCGCACCCGCACCCCGGCGCGGGCCCGGGCCATGAGCGCCTGCGCGAACCGCTCCCCCGTCTCGTCATCGTGGATGATGTAGCTCTCGAAGTGGATCGTGCGCCGGGCGGCCTCGATCGCCGCGAGCCAGGCCGGATAGTTCTGGGCCGCATCCTTGAGCAGGGTCACGCCGTTGCCGGGAACGAGCGGCGCCCCGGACGCGCGCGCGAAGGCGTGCTCGATCAGGGCGAACGCGGACTGCGACTCCTCGCGGGCGGACGGCTCCATGAGCGTCTCCTGGCCCGCCAGCTTAGCAGGCGGGGCGGAGCCGTTCGATCAGGGCCTGCGCTGCGGACGGCCTTCCAGTCGCGGAACACGTCGATGTCGAATCCGTCCGGGTGGTTCAGGTATCCGGGAGCGTGGCCCTTCTGGTCGGTGACTCCGTACTGCCACACGATGTCCTTGGTCTTGCGGTCGATCACCACGATCCGGTCTCGCAAGCTGTCCGCCAGCTCACCGCGAGCAGCCGCCCGTCGGGCGAGAAGTTCACGTCCTCGTTGCCGCGGTAGAATCCGAGGCTGGGCGAGGGAAATTCCCACACGATGCGCTTGTCGGGCCGCTCGAGACCATCCGGCTCCGAGCATCTCCTTCGTCACGACCACCGCCCACCCGGCCGGACCGGGCGCGGCCGGCCGGGCTGCCACCTGGGGCGCGAGCCCCGCGGCGGTGACCCAGTCGACCGCCGCGAGCAGCGCGTCCCGTCGCTTCGTACGCTCCTATCCGAGGGAGTCGGCCGCGAACGCGCGGACCCATCGGGCCATGTCCGCCACCTCGTCCCGCTGGATTGCCTCGGCCCTGCCCTGGTCCGCGTGGGCGCGGACGACGGCCATGGCGGCGATGCGCTCCTGCACGCGCGTGCTGTAGGCTCCCACCTTGGCCAGATCGGCATTGAGGCTGGCGATCGCGGCCTTCGGCGGCTGCACGATCCCGTGCACCTCGCACAGCTTCGTCAGCGCCCGCTCGAGCACCGCGCCGGTCAGCGATGCCGCGGCGACGTGGTGACCCGCCGCGAGCAGGGCCTCCGCCTGGTCGATGATGCTGCCGAGCACGGTGGCCTCGATGACGTGACGGAACTCGAAGAGACGGCTCTCCCGAAAGTCATCCGCGGCGGCCAGGAGCACCCCCTGAAGGCGCGGCACGTACGCGGCGGGCTGGTCGATCCTCGCGAGCTCCAGCACCGCCCGGTAGTGCTCGGAGCCTTCGCCGCAGACGCGCCGGATGAGGTTTCTCGCCCGCAGCATCGCCTCCGCCGACCGGATCCGATTGGGGAACTTCTGCTTCGCGTCGGACAGGAGTGCATCGCAGAACGCGATGAGCCCCTCGAAATCCCGGAGGACAACCTCGCGGATGGGCAACGAATCGCTCATTCCGGCCCCATTTTATTTCCGTGGGGCCGGATGACCAGCGGCATTTCGGGGGCGCTCCCGCCGGGGCCGGCCCTGTTACGAAACTACGCGAGAAATCACGGAAACCAGGGTCCGCCTCACTCGCATCTCACGGTGTGCTTACTGTGCATCCACCGCCTTCTCGCGTCGGAACCTGGAAGGGCCTCACTGTCTGCGGCTGCTGGCGGATGGCTCAGTGCGTTTGGGTGCCGACGCGAAACAGTTGTCGCAGCGCCGAAGCCAGCCTAAGGGGGCGGCTTCTAGAGAGCGGCTCGGCGATGGCCGGGTGTGTCGGCTGGCACCCGGTAGCCCGAGCGTGACCACAGGCTAGAAGCTGCATAGGCAGCAACCCTGCCCGCAGCCACGCTCAGGCCGTCGAACTGTTACTTAAGGCGCGGTGTGCCCAGGAGTCGTCGGGACAGTTCCGACCTTCCCGAACCCCGGAGTCACCCCGCTGCTGGGATGAGCGTTCCCTGGTGTCGGAGCCGAGAGCCGTCCGGTTGCGGTGCCAGAGCGATGCTGGCTTCCCGGCGCAGTGATCGCAGTTCCGCGCCCAGCTCCGACCGTGGCGCCCGGCCCACCATCGCTATGGCCAGCGGCGACACCATTTCCGCCATCGTTACCATTCCCATTCCCATTCCCGTTACCGTTACCATTCCCGGCTCCAGCACCGCCACCTCCTCCGCCACCACCTCCGCCTCCGCCGCCTTTGGCCAGCGCAGGGCCTGCCGCCAGAGCAGTGACCGCGAGAACGAGCACGAGCAGTCGGAAGCCTGTCATGTCGCACCGCCTCCTTGAGATGATCGGTGAGCATCGGTCATGCCAGCACTGGTAGGCCCGCTAAGCGCGCATCACACCTGCTGTCCACACACTTTGGGTGATCTTCCCTGGTGTGTAAGAATTCCCTGGCTCGGTAGACCTTGCGAATCGGTCTACTCAATCACCTGATCCGCCCGCTGCAGGAGCGACGGCGGGATCGTCAGGCCGAGGGCCTTGGCGGTCTTGAGGTTGATCACCAGCTCGAACTTGGTGGGTTGCTCAATGGGCAGATCCCCGGGCTTGGTGCCTCTGAGAATCTTGTCACGTAAGCTGCGCAGTGACGCTGAAGATCCGGAACATTCACGCCGTAGGAGATCAGTCCTCCCGCTTCAACTCGCGGTACTCGTGGATCGCGGGGATGCGACGCATGGCTCCCAGGTCAGCGAGCTGCTTCCGATGCGAGAACATGAAAGGCGATGCCGCCACCGATAGCCCGTTGTCGCGCCATTCGTTGTCATGCTGCGAAACGCGGCAGGGAAATCTTCAGGCCGGGGCAGGCGTGGTACCGCGTATTCTCCTCGGCCCAAGGCAAGTCGCTACGCAACAACTTCGACAAGAGATATTGGCGGCCCGCGCTCGTGGAGGCCAAGATCCCTGACTTCCGGTTCCACGACCTCCGCCATACCTTCGCTTCCCGGCTCGTAGTGGCAGGAGTTCACTCGCTCATCGTGCAAAAAGCCGGAGGCTGGAGCGACGAGCGGATGCTGCAACGCTACGTCCACCACGATCCCGGGAGCGAGCGACAGGCTACGGGCGCCTAGGCGAGTCCCCTGCTGAATCCCTGACCAAACCCCCGACCAGCACGTGAAGGGTCAATCGGCCCTGCGCGGTAAGGATGTGATTTGAAGTGGTAGGCGGGGGGAGGATCGAACTCCCGACCCCGGCCTTGTAAGGGCCGTGCTCTCCCAGCTGAGCTACCCGCCTATCGTTGGAATATCCGAGGCTTGCACGGAGGATTCTATCGTCTCCGAATAGATCGTGCCCGGAATTGTGGCCGGGCCGCGCCTACGGGAGACGACGCTCCGCCCTCACGGGCTCTCGGCCTGGCGGCGGTTGTTTCCGCCCTTCAAGAGCCAGTCGATCGCCGCGGCCGGGTCCGCGGTCTCCGCGCTCTGCGGGGCGTCCGTGGACGGCGGGGGCGCGGAAGCCGTGGCCTGCCGTCGCACCGGCGCGGGGATCTCGGCCGGCCTCTGGGACCCGGTCACGGGAGGAGTCTCGCGGCGCGCGGCCGCGACGGGAGGCGGCGGAGCGCCAGCCCGGGCCCTGGGCGGCGAGGTCACGGCCAGCGGGACCGGAGCGGCCGGCCCGACCGGCGTCCGCGCGACGGGCACGGAGATCTCCCGTGAGGTCCGCTCGCGTCCCGAGAACCGGGACCCAAGATCGTCCAGCCCCTGGCGTGGCCACAGGAACAGGAGCGACGGGACGAGGACCGCGAGCCCCGCGATCACGCCATAGGCCCGCGGACGAGCGCCGATCGCCCGGGCCGCGGAGCGCGTCAGGATCGACGCCACCGCGCCGAGCCGGTCCAGCACGCCGAGAATACGCGCCACGCCGGCGCCGGCCGCCTGGCCGACGGCTCGTGCGGGCCCCCGCAGCGCGACGATCATCGACGAGCACAGCCGGATCACCGCGCGGGGAACGCGCCTGATCACGAGCCGCGCGCGGCCGACCACGTGACCGGCGGCTCGAAACGAGGGCGTGATGAGCGAGGGCATGCGCCGCCCCACCTGGGCGACCGCGGCCCCGGTGGTCTCGGTCAGCGTCATCCCCGCCCGCGTGGACGCGGTCAGCGAGGTCGACGCGAGCACGCCGAGCCGGCTCACCAGGCCGAGGGCCCGCGTCGCGCCGGCGGCGACCGCCTCACGCACGCCTCGCGCGGTCCCCTGGGCGGCGATCGCCAGCGGCGAGCGAAGCCCCGTCAGCAGAACCGGTACGCGCGCGATCACGAGGCGGGTGCGCTCGATCGAGATCGCGACGGGTCGAGCCGAAGGTGCCACGAGCATCGGCACCTGCCGGGCCGTCGAGATGACCAGCGCCCGCGAGCGCTCGATCAGCTTCGCCCCGGGCCGGTGGGACGGTTCGACCCGCTGGGAGCTGATCGCCAGCTCGAGAGACTCCCGTTGCTTCTGGCAGGCCGGGCAGCCGGCTACATGAGCGTGCACGAGGGCCCACTCGGTCAAGCTGACCCCGCGCGGAGGGCCTGCGAGCGCCTCCTGGACTTCGTAGCAATCGATGCTCGGTGCCTGATCGAGATCAGGCGGCGAGCTGGTCGGCCCTGTCATCTGGGCTTCCCTCCCCCCTGCTTCGCCGCTCAGCCCTCTTCGTCAGTCGGCGTAGGGCCTGTACCTTATCACTCCTGGCCCGTGTCTGCTCGGGCAAGACATTCAGGGTGGAAGGTTTTACCGGGCATGGTCTTCACCGCCCGGCCGGGTTGAGAGGGCCAATCCTGCGCGTTCCGCGGCGGTGACGCGCCCCGGGAGGCGGGCACACGCTTTGCTCTTGACCGCGGCCATGAGCGCCGCGGACACCGACGACTACGCGGGCGATCAGCCGCAGGGGCCCGGGCCGGACGACGAGCAGCGGATCAAGCGTCCGACGCGCCGGCGCCCTCGGCAGCCCGCGCGCCAGTAGCAGGTCGTCCGGTTACTTCCGCTGCTGGTTGCTGGACAGCGCGGCCGCCACGCCGAGGCCGATGTAGAGGCTTCCCGAGATCCAGCGCTCGCCGGCCAGGAAGCGCGGGCTGCCGCGGAGCCACGAGGCGGCGGAGCCGGCCCCGATCGCGTAGAGCGAGTCGGTGATCGCGCCCAGCAGCACGAACACCACGCCCAGTGCCACGATCTGCTCGCCCACGTGCCCGCGCGAGATCGTCACGAACTGGGGCAGGAAGGCCAGGAAGAAGAGCCCGGTCTTCGGGTTGAGCACGTTGACGATCACGCCGTCGAGGAAGGTGCGGCGCAGGCGCGCGGGCTCGCCCGGCGCAGCCGCGACCAGCGGGGTGCGATCGAGCAGCCGCCGCACGCCGATGAAGATGAGGTAGGCCGCGCCCAGGTACTTCACCACGCTGAACGCGGTGGCGGAGGCGGCGAGCACCGCGGAGATGCCGGCAGCGGCCGCGAAGATGTGGGCCAACGTGCCCACGTGCACGCCCGCCACCGAGACCAGGCCCGCGCGCCGGCCCTGATCAATGCTCCGCGTGACGATGTAGAGCACCGCGGGGCCGGGAGTCAACAGTAGCGCCAACGCCGCGATCATGAAGAGGCCGAGGCTCGACCACTCCGGCACGACCAGCATCAGCAGCACCCTCCCCGGATCGGGCCGCCCGCGGGCAACGCGCGGTCCGGCTCCCAGCCCCAGGCGCGCGGACCCCAGTCGGGGGTGAACACGCGCCCCTTCTTGACGGTCACGAACGGAACCACCGCGCGGTCCACCCGGAGGCCGGCGCCGAGGACATCGTAGACCATCCAGTCGCCCGGCCGGATGTCGAGCACCGAGATATCGGCCTGCCGGCCCACCGCGAGGCTGCCCAGGCGGTCGTCCACGCCGGCCGCCTTCGCGGGATTGGCGGTGCACATCGTGACCACCTGCGGCAGCGTGAAGCCCAGGCCCAGGAAGCGCGTCATCATCTCGGTCATGCTGTGCACGGTCATGACACGGCCGGGCACGGTGAGATCGGTGCTGATGCAGTGCGGGAGCACCCCCTGCTCGATCACCCGCTTGCCCACGTCGAAGCTGAAGTTCATGCGCCCATGGGCGGTGTCGAACCACACCCCGCGGTCGGCCGCCTCTCGCACCTCGGGCACCAGCTTGCCGTTGGCGTCGAGCACGCCGCCCGGGTTGGCGGTGAAGTAGTGCGTGAGGATGTCGCCCTTCTCGAGGATCGGCAGCAGCGACCGGATCACCGTCGGGTCGTAGCGCTTCTCGGTGTCGCCGATGTGGACCATCAGCTTGACCCCGCTCTCCTTCGCGGCCCGCTTGGCCAGCTTCGGCATCTCCATGCCCATGATCTCGAGCGCGGGCGAGACCATGCGCGCCTTGATCCCGCGGATGAGGTGCCGGTGCTGATCCACGACCTTCAGGGTGTCGTCGAGGTTGATACTGCTCTCCGCGATGATGTCGGGCATCGTGGCGAGACCGGTCTGGCAGATGTGGAGGAACGGGATCACCTCGGTGTGGCAGTGGGGCAGGATGTGGCGCGGGAACCCCGCGAAGGTGGCGGCCCCCGCGCTGCCCGCGTCCACGATCGTGGTGACGCCCGCGTACACGCCGCCCAGATCCGGGTTCACCCCGCTGCGGCTGATGCCCTCGAAGACGTGGGCGTGCAGGTCGATCAGCCCGGGCACCACCGTCCGCCCGCGCACGTCGATGGTGCGCGCGGCCTCGGTCTCCGCGATGTCCGACGCGATGCGGGCGATGGCGCCCCCCTGCACCGCCACGTCCCGCGTGCCGTCGAGCTTCGAGGAAGGATCGAGCACGGTGCCGCCCTTGAGCAGAAGGTCGTACATGGGGTCTCCGGTCGGTTCAGCGGGTGAAGTGATCCCAGAAGCGCGCGCCCGCGGCCACCGAGAGCGCCACGTCGTCCGCGAGCAGGTAGCCCTCGCGGGCCAGCCCCTCCGCGGCCTGCCGCACGCGGTCGAGATACTCGGCACGCGATGCGTAACGCTCCGCGACGGACAAGCGAGGATCGCCCGTTGCCTCACGCTCGGCACGATTCCGCGCCATAGGAACAGTCGCGCCCGCAAAGACCAGCAGCTGCTCGGCGCCGCCGATGTCGGGATGCCGCAGGTTCCAGCCGGTGTGAGCGGCCAGCGGCACCGCGATCTCGGGCAGGACGATGCCCCCGATCTCGTTGCCATCGCCGTCGACCGCGGAGACGAGGGAGCCGAACGGCTTGCCCGGCGTGGGCGGGAGCGCGCTCCAGTCGAGGCGGCGCGGCCGCGGGTTGTGCCGCGGGTAGCGGGCGGCCGGGATCCGCGCGAAGGCGGAGGCGAGGCGATCGGGCGGTACCGCGGTGCCGTCGGCCAGCCGCGGGTGGCGGCTCGGTGGCGGCTCGATCCCGTCCACCACCCAGCGGTCCAGGCTCGCCAGGCAGGCGCGCAGCAGCACCGAGTAGTCGGCCACCCCGCGCAGGTGCTGCGAGCGCTCGACCGGCGCGGTGGGATCGGCGGGCGCGAGCTGCGAGTCGGTGGGCGGCCAGATGCCGAGACCGTGCTCCGTCCCCGCGAAGTGGTACACGCGCGTGTAGGGCCCGGGCGCCACGTCGCGCGTGCCGTCGGGATCGGTGTGGATCAGCGAGGCGTCGCCCCGGTGGTACTCGGCCGACGTGTTCGTATAGTACACGCGCAGGCGGCTGCCGCGGGCGTCGAGTCGTGCGTGCAGCGCGTCCTTGGCCCCGGTCTCGGGGTCCGCGGTCGGCTGATCGGTGAACGGGAAGAGATGCGACATCATGTTGTTGCGGTCCTTGGAGTGCTGGCCGAACCGCTGGTTGAACTCGCCGCGCATGCCGCCCGGCACGTTGGCGATGACGCCGTCGAGCGCCTCGCGGCCCTGCTCGTCGAGGTTGAGATCCTCGTAGATCAGCGTGCGCAGGAGCCGCCCGGTCTGCGAGCGCCCGTAGCCGTAGGCCCAGCGGAGCCGGCCCGGCGCGGGATTGCCCGCCTCCGCGCCCCCGTGCTTCAGCCAGGCGACGCTGTCCCGCAGCGCGACCATGGCGAGGCCCTGCACCGGCGCGCCCTCCGCGGTGTAGGTGATCTGGTACAGCCGCCCCTTCTCGAAGCCGCCGTCGAGATGGATGTGGCCGGGGTCGGGCACCGCGCGGCCGCCCTCCACCCGGGCGAAGCGCCAGCGCGCGCGCGGGATCGTGGTGACGGGCCCGTCCGGCTGATCGCGCACGGTGAGGAGCGCGCCCGGCTCCTCGACGTCCGCGGCCGGGTACGGCACGTGGCCGCGGTCGGAGAGCAGGAAGTCGGCCACCGGACCCGTGGACTGCACCTGCGTGTAGACCTGCCCGCGCAGTGGCCGGCCCTGCGCGTCGCGCGCCTCGGGCGTGCGCATGCCGATGAGCCCGGGCACCCGCGGCAGGTCGCCCTGCCAGCCGCAGGAGATCACCACCCAGCCGCGCGTCATGAGGAAGCCGTCGCCGGTGTCCACCGGCGGGTTGGGATCCGACCCGGGGCCGAAGGCGGGCCGCGTGGCCCGGTTGAAGTTCGGCACCGCCACCGTGTTGCCGCGGTTGACCACGTCGAGGAGGACGCGCCCGCTGCACCGCGCGCGGTCCACCGGCAGCAGGATGGAGACGTCCGCGTCCCACGTGACGCGCCCCTGGGCGTCGCGGGGGGCCAGCTCCACGTCGGTGACGCGGCGATTGGCCGCGTGGAGCGGGTCGATCGCGAAGTGGAGCCGCCCCTTCAGCTCTTCATAGCCGGGGAAGGTGGCGACCGGGCGGCGCAGCGTGATCTCGAATCGCGTGACCGGCATGGGGTGACCTCGCGGGGACGGGCTAGAGGCCGAGCGCGCCGAGCCGCTCCGGCGTCGGCACCCCGTCGCCGTCCCAGCCGCGCAGGGCATAGTAGCGATCGAGCATGAGGCCCAGCTCCTCGGGCGGGCAGTACGCGCCCGCGGAGGGGCCCTCGGGAATGGGCTCGTGCATCACGCGCCAGGGCAGCGCGTCGTCCTTCCGGCGCACGCCCTCGCGCACGTTGAAGAGCCGCTCCAGGTTGATGACGCGCTCCCCCACCCGCTCGAGCTCCTCGACGGTGACGTCAAAGCCGGTGACCGCGCTGACCATCCGCGCGTAGGGCTCCTCGATGTAGACCCCGAAGCCGCGCTCGGAGGTGAAACGGCAGAGCACGAGCGAGTCGTCGAGCGCGGTGAAGTGCTGGCTGCGCACCGCGAACTCCGGCTTCCCCTCGGGACTCCGGCGATCGTAGTTCTGGGCGTACTGGGGCGTGGGGCGCGTGTCGTGGTGGCTGCCCCCGCGGGTGGCGGTCGCATAGCCGATCGACATGCCCTTGAGTGCGCGCGCCGAGTGGGCGGGCAGCTCGAGCCGCTTGACCGCGTAGACCAGGCGCCCTCGCGGGCCGCGGTCATCTCGATCAGGCGCAGCATGCCGCGCCAGTCACCCCAGCCGAAGGGCAGCCCGATCTCCGCCTCGCTGAGCCAGCCGCGCTCGATCGCCTCGCACACGAAGGCCAGGGTGACGCCCATGCTGATGGTGTCGAGCCCGAGCAGATCGCAGAGATCGTTGGCCCGCGCGAGCGAGGCCGCGTGCCCGTTGCCGAGCATGGAGCCGAACGCGAAGATCGTCTCGTACTCCGGCATCTTCGCCTTGAGGCCGGCGAGCTCCCCCTCGCGGATCGCGTACTGCTTGCCGCACGCCACCGGGCACTTGAGGCACGTCGTGTCCTTGTCGTGGAAGTGCGCGTGCATCTCCTCGCCGGAGATCGCCATCGCGTCCGCGAAGACTTCCTGGCGCAGGTTGTAGGAGCCGAGCGCGCCCAGGGTGTTGATCGGCTTCACCAGGAACGACGTCCCGTAGGTGGCGAGCGCCTTGGTGCCGGTCTTGAGCGGCTCGCGCTGCTGCTCGAGGAGGGCCTTGAGCGCGCCCGCGTCGGCCACCTCGGTCTTGCGCGTGCCCGCGACCACCACCGCCTTGACCCGCTTGCTCCCCAGCACCGCGGCGAGGCCGCCGCGGCCCGCGAAGGCCTCGCGGTTCTTCCAGTAGGTGCCCATCGCCGCGAAGCGCACGAGGTTCTCGCCGCCGGGCCCGATGGCCATCGCGTCCACGGCCCGCGCGCCGCCTTGAGCTCGACGCCCGCCTCGGTGACCTTGACGTAGACCGGCTCGGCCGCACGCCCGGTGATCACGATGGCGTCGAAGCCGGTGCGCTTCAGGGTGGCGGGCCAGCGGCCGCCGAAGGTCGAATCGAAGAAGAGGCCGGTGAGCGGCGACTTGCCCGCGACGCAGGCGCGACTGTTGCCGGGCACCGTGGTGTCGGTGACCGGGCCCACCGCGAAGATCACCGCGTTGGCGGGATCGTAGGCGTCCACCCCCGCCGGCACGTGATCCAGCAGGAGCCGAGCCGCGAACCCGTTACCGCCCAGCAGGCTTCGCGCCAGCTCCGGGGAGACCGATTCCACACGGCTGCGGCCGTCGGTGACGTCCACGAACAGGATCCGGCCGCCGTAGCCCCGCATGGGCGCCCATTTTAGAGAGATTGAGGCCCGGTTACAATGAGGGGTGTGGACGATCTGCTCGCGGCCGCCCTCCGCCAGATGACCGTGCTCGACGAGACCGGCACCGGGGTGTCGCTGGGCGGCTTCTGGGTCAAGCGTCCCGTCGTGCTGGCCTTCGTCCGTCACCTGGGCTGCATCTTCTGCCGCCAGCAGGTCGCGAGACTATCGAAGCGGCTGCCCGAGATCGAGCGGCGCGGCGGCACGCTCGTGGTGGTGGGGCCCGCGAAGCCGGAGCACATCAAGGGCTTCCGCGAGAGCACGGGTTACCAGGGCGCGCTCTTCGTGGACCCGGCGCTGCGGGCGTTCCGGACCGCCGGCCTCGTGCACGGGTGGGCCAGCACCTATCACCCGCTCTCGGTGCTGAAGGGCATCGGGGCGTTGGCGCGGGGCTTCCGCCAGGTGGGCCGGCACGGCGACGTGATGCAGCAGGGCGGCACCTTCGTGCTGGGGCCGGGAGACCGCGTGCGCTACGAGTGGCGCGATCGCTACGCGGGGGACCACGCGGACCTGGACGACGTGGTGGAGGCGCTCCCCCCAGGATGAGGGAGTTCTAGCTGGCGCCGAGGGCGCGGAGGCCGCGGCGGGCCGCCTCGGCCAGGTCGGGCTCCACGCCGCTCATCGCGAGCAGCTTGCGGTACACGATCACCGCCGCGTCGTTCTGCTTGAGCGCGGCGAAGGCCTGGCCAGCCCCGACCAGCGCGCGGCGCGCCCACGGCGAATCGGCGGTGAGGTAGGCCGCGGTCATGTACATGTCCGCGGCTTCCTGCGCCTTACCGGTCGCGCGGTATCCCTCGCCGAGCCGGTAGGCGGCCTCGGAGGCCACCGCGCCGTCGCCCGCGTCGAGGGCCTGCTCGAACCGCCCGCGCGCCTCGTCCCACTTGCCGTCGGCCACCAGCAGGCGCCCCTGGCCCAGCAGGCCGAAGGCCTTCTCCTTCGGGCTGCCCGCCGCGGCGGCCGCGCGCGCGTAGGTGTCGAGCGCCGCGGTGCGATCGCCGGTGGCCTCCTGCGCCTCCGCCATCAGCATGGTCGCGCGCGGCGACGCGGGCGGCGTGGCCGCGCCCCCCGGGGCGGGCTCGAGCGCGCGACGCGCCTCCGCGGCGGCGCCAGTGCGCAGCAGGGCCTCCGCGTAGTCGAGCCGGCTGGCGCCGGTGGTGGCGCTGCCCGGGAACCGCTCGCCGAGCTTGGCGTACACTTCGCGCGAGAGCGCCCACTGCTCGCCCTGGCCCGCCGCCGACGCGAGCCCGGTCAGCGCGGCCTGGGTGCCCTCGTAGCGCGGGAACTGGTCGGCAAGCCGCAGCGTGAGCGCCTTGGCCTCCGGCCAGCGCTTCTCCTCCGCGGCCACCGCGGCCAGGCCGTGCAGCAGGCGTGGCGTGATGATCGGATCCACCGCGCCCGCGACGAGCGGGGTGGCGGCCTGCTTGAACTCGTCGAGCCGGCGCTGGTTGAAGAGCACCGCGGCGAGACCGTAGCTCGCGGCGGCCGAGACCGGCCCGGCGCCCGCGTCGCGCGCGGCCACGAAGTCGCGGACCGCCGCGTCCCACTGCTGGCGCGCGAAGTCCGCGGTCCCCATCCCGAGTTGCGCCACGCCGGTCTCGCCCAGGCCCAGCGCGGCCTGGAAGTCGCGCTCGGCGTCGGCGGGCTTGCCGGTGGCCAGGAGCGCGGCGCCGCGGGTGACGCGCGCGCGCGCCACGTAGGGCGAGACCGCGCCGCGCTGCACCAGGCGGCCCAGCTCGGGCAGCGCGTCGGCGGCGCGACCACCGCGCACCGCGAGGATGGCGCGATTCAGCACCGCCACCTCCGCGTAGGGACTGTTCGGATAGCGGTCCACCACCTGGTCCAGCAGGCTCTGCGCGCCCGCGAAGTCGCCCGCGCGGCCGGCCAGCTCCCCCGCGAGCACGAGCGCCTCGGGCGCGCGCGGGTCGCTCTGCGCCTGCTGGGCGTAGCGCGTCCAGCGCTGGCGCGCCGCCTCGGGCTTGCCGCCCTGGAGCTCGGCCCAGCCCATCGCGAAGCTCGCCATCGGCGCTTGCGGGTAGCTCGGGTACGCCGACAGGAACCCGCCGTACGAGGCGGCCGCCTGCCCGTAGTCTCGCGCCCAGTAGGCGGCCTCGCCGGCCAGCACGAGCGCGGCCGCGCGCATCTCGGCGGGCGCCGCGGTGTCGGCCTGGAGCTTGCGCGCGCCGTCGCGCGCCTTGGCGAACTCGCGCGTATCGAAATCGATCTGGGCCAGGCGCAGCGCCGCGTAGGCGGCCAGCGCGGGTGAGCCGGGGGTCGACCGGACGAGCTCGAAGCGGTCCCGCGCCTCGCCGACCTGGCCGCCCGCGCGGCTCGCCTCCGCGCTCAGCGCGAGGACGTACGAGCGCGTGGCCGGATCGAGGGTCCGCGCGAGCAGCTCGTCGTTGATCTCGCGCGCCTCGTCGAAGCGGCCCTTCTCGGTGGCCCAGCGGCTGATCAGCAGCCGCACCGGCACCACCAGGGGGCCGGTCCGGTCCGTCGCTTCGAGCTTCTTGGCCTCCTCGCGCGCGGCGGGATAGTCGTCGAGGTCGAGCAGCGCCTGCACGAGCCCGGCGCGGGCCCACGCGGCCTCCTTCGATTGCGGGTAGGCCGAGAGCAGCCCGCGATAGGCCTTCGCCGCCTCGAGCGGCTGGCCGGCGGCCCGGTTCCACCATCCCAGGCGCAGGAGCCCGCTGTCGATCAGCACCTGCGGCCCGCCGGAGACGAAGGTCTGCAGGCGCTGGACCGCGCCCGCGGGCTCGCCCAGCCGGCCGAGCGTGTCGCCGAGCCAGAAGGTACCTTCCCACGCGACCGCCCGGGGCGCGCTCTGGTTGAGGAGGCCGACCCACGTGTCGCGCGCCTCCGGGTAGCGCTTGAGCCCGTAGAGCGCGAGGCCGCGACCGTGGCGCGCGTAGGAGATGATGGCGGGCGGCGCGCCCACCTTCAGCAGGGTGTCGAAGTAGGTGAGCGCGCGGTCCGGCTTGTTGAGATCGAGGGACACCCAGCCGAGCTGGTGCGCGGCGTAGAGGCCGAGCTCACCGCGCGGATCGTCCTGCTGCACCTGCAGCATCAGGCGCTCCACCTCGGCCGGCTTGTTGAGCCGCAGCATCGTCTCGCCGAGCCAGTAGCGCGCCTCACGGATCTGCGTGCGCTCGGTGGCGAACTGCGCGGCCTTCTCGAGCACCGCGCGGGCTTCCTCGAGCTCGTTGCGCTGGTAGCGGGCGCGCCCGCACTCGATCAGCTCGGAGGCCACGCCGAGGAGGTTGCCCACCGGGTTGCAGGCCAGGAAGCGCGGCGGGGGCAGCGGAGCCACCGGACGCTCGCCCAGGTGGCCCACCATCGGAGCCGGCGGCAGCTCGGGCATCCCCTGCGGCGCGGGCGGCAGTGGCACCGCGGGCAACGGCACCGGCGGCTTGTCGAGCGCGGGGACCGCGAGGGGAACCAGCGCGCCCACGTCGGGCGCGGGCAGCATCAGGCTGATCTCGGCGCGCGCGGTGGCGCCACCCAGCAGGGCGAGCAGCGCGGCCACCAGGACGGCGCGCGGTCTGATCACTTCGTGCCTCCCGGCGGCGCCTTCTTGGGGGCGGTCTTCTCGGGCGCCGCCTTCTTGGGCGCGGCCTTGTCGGCCGGCGGCGCCTCGGACCGGGCCGCCGCGTTCACCGCGGCGAGCCGCTCCTTCGCCCAGGAGGCGAGGGTCTTGTCCGGGCTCTTGGTCGCGACCTCCTCGTAGAACTTCGCGGCGGGCCCGTACTGCCGCTGCTCCTCGTGGGCCAGGCCGGTGCCGGCCAGCGCGCGGAACCGCATGGCGGGCTCGAGGGCCGGCGCTTCCGCGGCGGACTTGAAAGCGGTGATGGCGGTGGCGTGGCGGCGCTGCTTGAGCTCGCTCTCGCCCAGCAGCACGAAGGCCTCGCCGCGCACCGCGTCCTCCGGGCTGCGGGAAGCCGCGCGGGCCAGCGTGGACGCGTCCTTGTAGCTGTTCTTGGCGAACGCGGCCTGGGCCATCTCGAGCGAGACGCGGCCGCTCAGCGGGTGATCCGGGAAGTCCTTGCGCAGGCGCGCCCACGCGGTGTCGGCGTCGCGCGGATGCCCGAGCTTGCCGGCCACGAGGCCCGCGTCGTAGAGGCCCTCGGCGGTCGCGGGCGATTGCGACACGAGCACCTTGTACTCCTCGGCGAGCTCGTTCTTCTTCCCCTGGCGCACGAGCGTGTCCACGATGTTGCGCCGCGCCGCCGGGGCGAGCTCGTGATTGGGATAGGCCTTGGCGAAGGCGCGCAGCTCGGCCACGCCCTCGTCGCCCTGGCCGCCCGCGATCAGCGCCTGCCCGAGCGTGTAGCGCGCCTCGGGCAGCAGCCGGTGGTCGGTGTACCGGGCCACGAAGCCGCGCAGGAGCCCCACCGCCTCATCGGCCCGCTTGAGTTCGAGCAGGGTGCGGGCCAGGTAGAAGGTGGCGGACGAGGCGTTGGCGTGCTCGGGATAGTTCGAGAGAATGCGCCGGAATTCGGTGACCGCCTGGTCGCGCCGCTTGAGCTCCAGGTTCACCCAGGCCAGCCCGTAGACCGCGTCGGGAGCGCTGGGCGAGTTCGGGCTCTCCGCGAGGATCCGGTCGTAGATGGCGCGCGCCTCCGGAAAGCGCTTCATGCGGAAGAGCGTCTCGCCCTCCCAGAAGCGGGCCTCCTCGGGCCGGCCGGGCGGGGGCGAGAAGGTCTGGGCCTGCCGGAACGCCTGCAGCGCGGCCTCGTGCTGTCCCTGGGCGAGCCGCACCTTGCCGAGCAGCAAAGTCGCGTCGGGGATGCGCCCGTCGGTCGGGTACCGGTCGACCAGGCGCTCGAGCATGCGGCGCGAGACCCCGTAGAGGCCGTCCTGGAAGGCCCGGTCGCCGACGGTCCACAGCCGCTCCGGCTCTCCGACCGCGAGCGCGAGCGACGGCCAGGCCACCAGCACGCCGAGCGCCGATACAAAGACGCGTAGCGACGTAGGCTTCATGGCAATAAAGCCACGCTACCACGAAACCCAAGCCCTTACCGCATCCCGAGACCGAGGATCGACGCGGCGATCGCGAGCGTCCGGCTCTCGTCCTGACCGAACCCCTCGCCGTTACCCTCCCACAGGTCGAGCGAGACGGGCCCGCGCGCGGTCTGGATCGTCAGCCGGCCGCCGCCTTCGGGCAGGCGCAACCCCTTGACCCCGATCCGGGGGCTGGAGTCGTCGACGGCGAAGAGCGTGCCGGAGTTGAGCGCCAGGCGCGGCACCGGACGGGATCCGGCTCCGGCGGGCGCCGCCGCTAGAACGCGCCCGGACGCCTCCCGGAGGACGAGCCCACCGAGGTCGAACTCGGTCTTGACGTCTTGAAGCAGGTCCGCGAGGGAGCGCCCACTCCGGGCGCGCGCCACCAGCCGGGTCAGGATGGCGAGCTCCCGGTCGGCGCGCCCCACCGCCTCCGAGAGTCGCTCCCGGCGCTGACCGAACGCAGCCGCGATGAACCCGCAGGCCGCCAGGGCGAAAAAGGCGATGACGTCGTCCGTCTTGCTGATCGCCAGCGTCA
>WNFK01091050.1_pt1 | contig 27611 bp, 28 predicted proteins | sample 5400281 | NCBI WGS metagenome assembly WNFK01 (sample SAMN13153350, study PRJNA577476) | soil metagenome | isolation source: 20 cm soil on Douglas fir-dominated hillslope | place: USA:California | collected 2013-09-17
GCCCGCCTGCGTGATCGCGGGCGGCGAGACGACCGTGACCGTGCGGGGCAAGGGAGCCGGCGGGCGGTGCCAGGAGTTCGGCCTGGCTGCCGCCCTCGCATTCGAAGGTCAGGCTGGCGTGGTGGCCCTGGCCGCGGGTACCGACGGCACCGACGGGCCGACCGACGCGGCGGGGGCGGTGGTGGACGGCGACAGCGCCCGGCGGGCTCGCGAGCGGGGCCTCGATCCGCGAGCGAGCCTCGACGCCAACGACTCGAACCCGGTGCTGGCGGTCACCGGCGACCTGGTCGTCACCGGCCCCACCAACACGAACCTCCTCGACCTCTACCTGCTCCTGATCGACCCGCGCTAAGGGACGCGATATTCCTGGATCACGTCCAGGATGCGCCGGCGAGTCTCCTGCCGGATCGCCTGATCCGACAGATCGCGGCCGAGCACCGAGTCCTCGAGCTCGAACATCTTGACGAACCGGGGCGGCTGCCCGGCGGGAGCGCGCTCCACGAAGGGCTTGGAGCCGTCCAGGACCCCGTCCCACGTCTCGCGCAGCAGGGTCCAGATCGAGCGGTGCGCCTCGGCAAAGGCCTGCCCGCCCGCGCACTCGGCGTCCGGCAGCCGCACGTACCAATTCTTGCCGAGCTCGCGCACCAGCGGGACCCGGCCGCCGTCGCCGTGGATGGTCTTGACGTTGTCCTGGCGCTCGAGCCAGCTGCCGCCCTGCGAGGCCCCCCCGCCCTGCGAGGCTCCGTAGACCACGATGCGGGTCGATCGCTCGAGGGCCTGGTAGTCCGAGCGGCCCATGTCGCGGGTCTCGCGCCCCGGGATCGGCGCGTAGTTGTTCCCGCACGCCCACTCGGGGTACGCGGTGTCCTCGGTCCAGCGGGCCGCGCACTGGTAGCGGAGCCCGTCGTCGAGGTTGGTCACGCGGCGGGTCCACAGCCCGGGCGTGGCGCGCAGGTCACGCGGCTGCCAGTGGAGCGGCGATACGAAGTCGTAGAGGAACGGGGCGTCGTACTCCCAGTCCTCCGACTGGTGCCGCACCTCGGTGCCGGGCCGGAGCGCGCCGGCCAGGTCGGTCAGGAAGAGGACACGCTGCAGCCGGATCCGGCGCGGCGAGATCATCTCGGCGACGATCCACTCCTTCGCCGACTTGTCGCGGTTGACGTCGTAGACGCGCGGGTCGCGCACGTAGCCCGGCTTCAGCGCCTGCACCTCGACGTAGCTGTAGTCGACCAGGAAGCAGCCCGCCATGCGCCGCACCGCCTGGATGCCGCGGGCGAGCTGGGCGTCGTCGGCCCCGGCGGCAGGCAGGGCGCCGGCGAGCAGGAGCAGCGCGACGAGGAGCGGGCGGACGCGCATCGAGAGGCCTCGCGCCCTAGGGTCGCCCGGGGTGCCCAGCCTGTCAACTGCGCGGCCGCCCGTGATGCTAGAAGCGCACGCGGACCCGGTAGGCGAGGGTGGCCGCGCCCTCCTTGGGCACCCCGACCGCGAAGCGGGCGGTGGAGGCCTGGATCTTGTCGTGCGCGTGGGTGGACCGCAGCATCTCCCAGTCGCCCGGCATGGGCTCGATCACCTCGACGGTCACCGCTTCCTTCTTGTGGTTGCGGAGGGTGATCTCCCACTCGACCTCGTAGAGGTTCGTGCCGATCCGCTTCCAGTCCTTCTGCACCCGATCGCCCACCACGTCGAAGGCCTCGCCCATCTTGATCCGCACCTGCTCGTCCTTGGGGGTGTGCTCGATCCAGTCCTCGCCGATGAGCTGCTGGCTGCCCGACGCGTCAGCCTTGTACACCCGGATCTTGCCCTTGGGCAGCGGGACCCCGAGCCGGTTCTCCTTGCTGTTGCGCAGATCCAGGTAGACGCCGACCTTCTGGTTGGAGAACGGCACGCCGTACTGGCTGCGGTAGTAGTTCGCCGCCCCGTAGTAGATGTACCGTTTCTCCACCGGCACGTCGGTGGCGGAGAGCAGCGTGAGCTGCTTGGTCTGGTTGTCCTTGATGGTGGTGCGCCCGTCGAGAGTGTAGAGGTGGTACTCGAAGAAACCCTCCGACTTGAAGTCGCGGTCGGCCATGGCCGGCGAGGCCGCCTTCACCGACATCTCGAGCGCCCGGCGCGCCTCGTCGCGGCTCACCGCGCGGTTGATGTCGCCCGCGACCAGCTTGAGGGCGGCATCGCGATAGGTTCCGCCGCTCTGGTTGGTGATGGTCACCCACGAGGTGAGATCCGTGCGGGTGTCGCTCGCGTTGATCAGCATCACGTAGTCCGACTTCCAGCTGATGCCCCCGGTCAGGTAGGAGGCCTCCACCCGCTGCGGGGCCGGCCGCGTGTTGCGCAGCAGCCACGCCAGCGTGGGCTTGGAGACGAGGTTCTCGGGCAGCGCGGGGAGCACCACCTGGCCCGCGTGGCCCATGTGGATCTGGCCGTTGATGTCGTAGACCGGCCCCCGCGTCGAGAGCAGGACCGCCTCCTGGTAGGAGCCGCTGCCCTGGTAGAGCCGCACGGTGCGGCCGATGTACTTCTCCATCAGCTTCTCGCTCGACAGCAGGTCGTACTCGTAGTTCTGCTCGAGGATGCGGAGCGCGGTGGGCTCGGTGAGCGAGCGCAGGTGCACCGACGTGGGGTCGATCTGGGCGGCCACGTCGGCGTAGCGGGCCTCCACGAGCCCCGAGTCGAGACGCACCTCGCGCGTCTCCTTCACGAGGCCCAGGTTGCCGTTGTAGACCGTGATCATGACGTCGCGCTGGTCGGCCGCGGTGATAGTGACAGGGGCGGCGGCCGCCGCGTGGGGAAGGCCGAGCGCGCAGGCCAGCGCCAGGGCGATTGATCGGGTGCGAAGAGTGGTCATCGGTGTCCTCCGGGTTCCGGATTCGGTGTGGCTATCCGGTTAGACCGGGGACCCAGGAGAAAGTTCCGGCTACTGCAGGCGCAGGATCACGTGCACCTGGGCGGGCAGATCGGGTCGCTCGGCCTCGACCCGCCAGGCGCCGATGCGAGCCAGGCTCTGCGTGAACTCGGCGTAGCGCGGCTGCGGCACGACCGCCTCGACGATGGTCGCCTCCTCCTCGCGCCGGCGGCCAGTCTCACGGCCGCCCACGCGGGCGATCAGCTCGGCGAGATCTCGCTCGGCCGCGTCGCGGTCGCGCACCGCGACGCCGGTCACCGCGTCGGCGGAGGGAGCCGCCCGCTTGGCCGCCAGGCGAGGGGCCGCCGGCGCCCCACGCGAGCTCTCGGCGCTCGGCGGAGCCGGCGCCTGCCGATTCTCGGCCTGGCTCCTCTGAAGCGCACCCTCGACCTTGCCGGCGGGCGGCGCCGCGCCGGGTGCGGGGGCCGCCGGCGCCGCGGGGGCGGTCGCGGCGGGCGGCGCGGCCACGGGCGGGGCCGCGTCGAGCCGCGGGGCAGACGGCGCGGGGGCGGCCTCCTGCTTCGGAGTCTCCGCGTCGGACGCGATCCTCTCGCGCGCGGCCGGCGCCTCGCGGCGGTCCTGCTCCTTCTCGAGCGGACGCGCCTTGCTCTCCGGGGAGCGCTCTCCGGAGGACGAGTCGCGGGCGAAGCGGTCGGTCAGCACCGTCGGCGGCGCGGGCCGTGCGGTCTTCTCGCGGGAATCCTCGCGGACTTCGGGCTGGGTCCGGGCCGACTCCTGGAGCGCGGGCGTGCGCTCGAACACGTACACCGCGAGCAGCGCCACCATCACCACCGCGGTGGCCTCGGCGGGCAGCTTCACCGAGAAGGGGAGGAAGACGGCGGCGGCCACGCGCCGGTACCACGGCCGGGGCCGGGCCGCGGCGGTGACCGCGTCCACGAAGCCGACCGGCGCGCGCACGGGCTCCACGCGGTGGAGGAGGGCCACCGTCTGCTCGAGCCGCGCCAGCTCGCGCCGGCACTCCGGGCAGCCCTCGAGGTGCTGGGCGACGCGCTGCCGCTCGTCCGGGGCGAGGGCCTCGTCCAGGAAGGCGGAGAGCGATTCGCGCGCGTCGTGGCAGCTCATGGCAGAAAGCGCTCCAGCTTGTCCTTCAGATCCGCGCGGGCCCGGTGCAGGCGCGAGCGGACCGTTCCCAGCTCGAGGTCGAGCACCTCCGCGATCTCCTCGTACGAGAGGCCCTCGAGGTCGCGCAGCACCACCACGATGCGGCGGTCCTCGGGCAGCTCCGCGATCGCGCGGTGGAGCGCCGCCTCGACCTCGCCCCGCTCGACCGCGGCATCCGGCCACTCGCCGCCGGCGAGCCGCAGCAGCGTCTCCTCGCCCTGTCGGTGGAGCCGTCGCTCGGCGGTCGCGAGGCGGTTCAGGCAGAGCCGCGAGGTGATGGCGTAGAGCCAGGTCGAGAGCTTGGCGTCCCCGCGGAACTCGGCCAGGCCACGATGGGCCCGGAGGAAGGCCTCCTGGGCCACTTCCTGGGCCTCGGCGGCGTTGCCCAGCATCCGCACCGCCACCCCGAACACCCGATGCTGGTACGTGATCACCAGCTCCTCGAAGGCGGTGGTCTCGCCGGCGCGCAGCCGGTCAAGGAAGCGCGGCGCGTCGCCTGCCTCCACCTCTCGCACGGTAAGACCATACCCCGGGCGGGAAGTTCCCGCGTAGAAATGCCGACGGTGGCCCCGCGGGAAGGGCCCCGAATCGGCGTGGTAGACTCCGCGCCATCATGACCAAGCGCGAGCGTGTCCTGTCGGCGGCCCGTCGAGGGCCGGTGGATCGTCCTCCCGTACTTCGTCAAGGTGATGTCGAGCGGCGTGTACTGCGTGGAGGACTGGGGCTGCCGGGTCGCGTACCAGGGCTCGCCCAACGGGGCCAAGCAGTGCACCGAGCACGCGGTGCGGAGCCGGGCCGACTGGGCCCGGATCTCGCCCCTCGACGAGGGGGCCGGCGCGCTCGGCCGCGAGCTCGAGGCGGTGCGGTTGATCGCGCGGGGGCGCGCCGACGACGCGCCGATCCTGCACACGCTCTTCTCCCCGCTCACGGTGGCCCGCAAGCTCGCGGGGGACCGGCTGGTCGAAGACCTCCGCGCCGAGCCGGCCGCGGTCGAGCCGGCCCTCGACGCGATCACCGACACGATGGCCCGCCACGCGCGCGCCGCCCTCGAAGCGGGCGCCGACGGCTTCTTCTTCGCCACCCAGACCGCCGCGCCCGACGTCGTCACCGTCGAGGAGGCCGCGCGGTTCGAGCTGCCGCGCATGCGACGCATCCTGGACGCGATCGCCGGACGCTCCGCCCTGACGCTCCTGCACGTGCACGGGCGCGACGTCTACTTCGATCAGGCGGCGGCCCTGCCGGTCCACGCGATGAACTGGCACGACCGGCTGGCCACGCCGACGCTCGGAGACGGCCACCGACGCTTCGCGGGCGCGGTGGTGGGCGGGCTCAGCGAGCACCGGACGCTCCAGGCCGGTCCGCCCGACGCGGTGGCCGCCGAAGTGCGCGACGCGATCGCGCAGACCGGGGGGCGCGGGGTGATCATCGGGCCCGGCTGCGTGCTGCCGCTCGCCACGCCCGACGCGCACCTGGCCGCGGTGGTGGCGGCGGTGAAGGCGGCAGCATGAGCCGCCGGCGCGCGCCCGGCATGACGAGCCTCATGGCGCTCGCCGTCCTCGCGGCCGCCGTGATCTGGACCGCGCCCGCTCCGGCCGGGGCCCAGGCCGCGGGCGAGATCCGGGTGGCCCTGCCGTGGACGCCCGAGAACCTCGATCCGACCATGAACCTCTCGTCCATCCGCGCCAAGGTGGGCGTGAGCCTCTTCGACTCGCTGGTGGGCCGCGACGCCGACAACAAGATCGTTCCCCAGCTCGCGGAGTCCTGGAAGGCGCTCGACGACGTGACGTGGCAGTTCAAGCTCCGCCACGGCGTCGTGTTCCACAACGGCGAGCCCTTCAACGCCGACGCGGTGCGGTTCACCTTCGAGCGCGTCCTCGAGCCGAACCAGAAGTCGCCCAACCGGGCGAACGTGGGCGAGGTGGCGCGGGTCGAGGTGGTGGACGACCACACGGTCAATCTGGTGCTGCGCCAGCCCTACGCGCCGCTCCTGAACCGGCTCATCGACTTCCCGATCGTCCCGCCGAAGTACACCGCCGAGAAGGGCAACCAGGGCCTGGCGCTGCGCCCGGTCGGGACCGGCCCGTTCCGCTTCGTCGAGCTGGTGAAGGACGACCACCTGATCGTGGAGGCCTTCGACCGGCACTGGCGGGGCGCTCCGAAGGTCCATCGCATCGTCTACAAGGCGATCCCGGAGCCCTTCACCCGCGCAGCCGCCCTGCGCAACAACGAGGTCGACCTGATCGACACGGTGCCGCCCAACCTGGCGCCCGAGCTCGAGCGGGCGGGCGGCATCCGGGTCCAGCGCGTGCCCAGCACGTGGATCATCTATCTGGGGCTCAACGCGCTTAGGAAGCCGCTCTCCGACGTGCGGGTGCGCCAGGCCCTCAACTACGCGACCGACGCGGACGCTCTCGTCAAGAGCGTGCTCGACGGCAACGCCCGGCGGATTGACGGCCCGTTCACCCCGCACATGTTCGGCTTCGATCCGTCGGTGAAGGGCTATGCCCCGGATCCGGCCCGGGCCCGCCGCCTGCTGGCCGAGGCCGGGTATCCGGACGGCCTCGAGATCACGCTCGAGGCGCCAGCGGGGCGGTATCAGGGCGACAAGGAGATCGCGGAGGCGCTCGGCGGCCAGTGGCAGAAGGCCGGCTTCAAGCCGCGCGTGCAGGTGGCCGAGTGGGGCGCCTACTTCAAGCGCTATCTCGGCAAGCAGTTCCAGGACGCCTACCTCCTCGGCCTGGGCGGCCCTCTACTACAAGAACGAGAAGGTGGACGCGCTCTTCGACGCGGGCCGCACCACCATGGATCCCGCGAAGCGGAGGAAGATCTACGCGGACCTGGCCCGGGCCATGGTCGAGGACGCCACGTGGGTGTTCCTGATGCAGCAGGTCGACATCTACGCGAGCCGCGAGCGAGTGACGTGGACTCCGCGCGGCGACCAGTGGATGCCGCTGCACGAGGCGATCGTCAAGTAGCCGGCCCCGCGAATCGGCGAATCGCGGTTCAGCGAGGATTGCACAGAAACAAGGCGACTTGCTCTTAGTGCGCGAAATCCCGAGCCGGAGCGGCGCGAGCCCACCGACTTATCCACGGGCCGCCCACGGATTTTGTGTCTTGGTGTAACGCTCCTATCTTGCCCTTGGTGGTCGGCAGATAGCCAATGAGCGCGCTCAAGAAGGCTTCTCGCCGATAGGTCCAGCCGAGAACCACGATGGGGAAAGGGAAGAGAGAGGAGAGGATTTGGCGGGTGCTTTGCTTGTCTTGCAACACTTCGGCCAGCCCCCGCGTGGACTATAGACACCCCAATCTCGCTTACCCGCGTCTGGTCTGCATCGCCCCGAGTAGGGCAGGGAGTTGACCGCCAGCCTCACCGCCTCCGCTAGCCGCGCCAGCTCGCGCGTCAGTTGCTCGCGTTCCTCAATACCGGGTACTTTATGCGCGCGGCTGGGAGACGAAACCCTATTTGGCCCACGTGGGACTGTTCGGATACGATAGCGCCCGCCATGCTCTCCCGCGCCCAGGAGGCCAGGGTCCGAGAGATCCTCGGGGAGGGTCCGCCGGGGACCCTTCCGGTGTACTGCCTGGAGCATCTCGCGAGCACCGCACAGATCCCACCCGCACATCTCGCGGACCTCGCGGCCTTCGTCCGGAACCTCCGAGCATATGGGGCCTGCCTGACCCAGTTCGGCGGCACCTGTAGCTCGGGCGGGCACGCGACGGCGCGGCTGCTGGTCTCGGGTCGGTCGAGTCAGGAAGCCCGCCGTGTTTCCTGATTGCCATGCCGGATGAGACGGTTGCTCCGCTGGCTTCGGCGCTGGTTCGCGCGAGGCGGGCGAGAAGTGGCCGGAGGATTGCCCTCCCAAACCGAGCCGCATCAGGGTCCGTGACCCCGTTCATGGACCGACGTGCGTTCATTGCAGCGGTTGGAGGCGGTCTCCTCGCCGCGCCGCTCGCGGCCGGGGCGCAACCGGCCGGAGATCTCCCCCCGCATTGGCCATCTTGCCATTGCCGGCACGACGAGCTCGCCACAGCCGCCCAGCGCCAACTGGGATGCGTTTCTGGCCGGCCTGCGGGATGGCGGCTACGTCGAAGGCCAGAACTTTGCCTTTGAGCATCGAGACGCGCACAACCGGCCCGAGCTCTTCCCGGCGGCGGCCGCGGAGCTGGTGCGGGCCGGCGTCCGCGTGATCTTCGCTCGAGGAGGCCAGGCGGTTCGCGCCGCGAAACAAGCCACGAGTGCGATTCCCATCGTGGCGATCGACCTGGAGACCGATCCGATCGCCGCCCACTTCGTGACGAGCCTGAGGCGGCCGGGCGGCAACGTGACCGGCATGTTCCTCGATCTGGCCGATCTCAGCGGCAAGCACGTCGAGCTCCTGAAGGAGATGGTGCCAACCCTCACGCGGCTCGCGGTGATCGGAGATCCGGACGTCAACCGCTCCCAGTTCCAGGCCACCCAACAGGCCGGTCGCATCCTCGCGGTAGCGGTTGATCCGATTGAGATCCGGCGTGCAAGCGACATTCAGGGCGTCTTCCGCATCACCACCGAAAAACATGATCGTGCGCTCATCGTAGGCTCCTCGCCGCTCGTCCTTGCCTATCGGGCGGAGATCGCCGATCTTGCCACCCGTCATCACCTGCCGACGATGTTCGTGTATCGCTTCCATGTCGATGCGGGCGGGCTGCTCTCGTATGGACCGGATCTCCCGGAGATGTTCCATCACTGCGGCCAGTACGTCGCCCGGGTATTGGCCGGGGCGAAGCCGGCCGAGATGCCAGTGGAACGCCCGACGAAGTTCGAGCTGGTCATCAATCTCAAGACCGCCAAGGCCCTTGGCCTGACGATCCCCCAGTCGCTCCTGCAGCGGGCGGACCAGGTCATCGAGTAGCCCGGAGGCCCTCGCATGCCTCGAGCGCCGGTCCGGACCGCCGTGGGCAAGCGGGTCTTCCTGCGGAAGCCGGCCGGCCGTGATCGGGCCGAGTATCTCGCGCTCCGCCGAGACAGCGCCCGGTTCCTCAGGCGGTGGGAGCCGCGGCCGACTCCCAGGCGCACCGCGGCCCGGCAGTTCGCGGACTGGGTGGCATCGGCGCGGGGCGGCCGACACGAGAAGCTCCTGATCTGTCGCCTCGAGGACCGGACCATCCTCGGCGCCATCAACCTGAACGAGATCGTTCGCGGTCCCGCCCAGAGCGCCTACCTGGGCTACTGGATCGGGGCCGCTCACGCGAGGCAAGGCTACATGACGGAAGCCCTACAGCTCGCGCTCCGTCACGCCTTCCGGACCCTGCGCCTGCATCGGGTCGAGGCGAACATCTTGCCGGGAAATCGAGCGTCGCTCACCCTGGTCCGGCACGCCGGGTTCCGGCGGGAAGGGTACTCGCCGCGGTATCTCGAGATCGCGGGGCGCTGGGCCGACCACGAGCGATGGGCGCTCCTCGCCGAGGACTGGCGACCGCGATGAAGCCGAAGGCGAGCCCGGCCGACGCGCTACGCGCGGTGCCGCCCCGCGACTTCGTCGGCGCTCGGAATGCGCTCGCCGCGCAGCTCGCGAAGGGCGGGAAGGCCGCCGAGGCGCGGCAGGTCGCGCGGCTCCGACGCCCGAGCCCGGTCGCCTGGGCGCTCAACCGCGCCGCGGCCGCGCGGCCGCGGGAGCTCGGCGCGCTCGTCGACGCGGTCGACCGGCTCCGTCGCGCCCAGCTCGGCGGGGGCGACCTCCGCGCGGCCGCGGAGCGGTATCGGAGCGCGTTCGAGCCGCTCGTGCGCGGCGCGGGTCAGGCGCTGCGGGAGGCCGGCGCGGCGGTGTCGGCCGCGCGCGACCGGCGAATCCGGAGCACGCTCCTGGCCGCGGTCACCGATCGAGGTCTGCGCGCCGATCTCGAGGCCGCTCGCCTGGCTGACGAGCACGCCGACCCGGGATTCGCGGTCCTCTCGGGAGGTCCGGTCCCGGCCGGGTTCCTCCTCGACCGGCCGCGGAAGAAGCACTCCGCCGATCCGGCCAAGCCCGCTCCCGCGGGCGAGGCGGGAGAGACTCGCCGCCTCGCCCGCGAGCAGGCGCGCGCCGCCCAGCTGGCCGCACGCGAGGAGCAGCGGGCGACACGCGTGGCGCGGTCTCTCGCGCGACAGGCCGATCGGGCGGAGCGGGCGGCTCAGGCGGCGGAGCGACGCGTGGCCGCCATGCGTCGGGCGCTCGCGGCCCTCGAGCGACGGAGCGGGAAGCTGAGGGCCGCGGCCGAGGAGGCGCGGAAGGCTCCGATCACTCCTCGGGCGGCGTCATCGGCTCGTGGGATTCCGACCCGGGCCGATCGTCGCTAGGTCGGATACAGTCGGGGCACTCGAGATACGTGCGCACCCGGTCGCCCTCGCGTCGCAGCCGGGTCGCGAGGGCACGGCCGCACTTCTCGCAGCGTGGGAACTCCTCGGGGGCCGGCATCGTGGTCTCGCGATACGCATGGACCATGCCCGCCTCGTTTCCCGCCCTCGAGCGTTCGAATCGGCCCGGATCGCCCGGACGGCCACCCGCGGCGGGCAGGGACTACCGCGTCGATTCTGGCCGGTCGCCGCGACGGGACTCCTCCCGCCAGATCTTGTAACAATCCTCGTGAGCGAGCCCCGGGACGGCGCCGGGCCCTTCCACCTCCCGCTCCACGGTGTCCCTCGTGATCGCCTTGCCGCAGACGAGGCACGCGCGTCCCGTGCCCCGACGCGCGACCGACATGCTGCCGGCGGGGAACAGCCGGCCATCCGCTAGCCGCTCCCGGATCTCCCGTCGCGCCGTCTCGGTCGGAAGATCACTGCCCCCGGCGATGTGGCGCAGGGACCGCCCGCGCAGCGGCGAGCGATGCGGTCGCGCGCGAGAATGCTGATGACGCGTCGCGCGCAGCACGAAGAGCAGCCATCCGATGTTGCACTGTGCGTTCACGAATCGTTAGGAGGCAAGCACTGTGCCGATCCGAGAAGGACCCTCGCGGCGACACTTACGTGGACGAGGAAAGACTTCGCTCCTGGAGTCGGAAGGAATGTCCGACCCGGGACGGTCGGGTCTTCCGTGCCGGTGGCCGCTTTCGCGGCACCCCACCACTACGGGTGGGGCCGAGGGGGCCGGAGTTTTTTTGTGCCGGCGCGGGACGCGAATCACCGGAGAATACTCCGCGTCGGAGGACCGTGACCCATGCGCTTCGTGTGGACGTACCTGGTGGTGGTCGTGGTATTCGCGTTCGGATTTCTCTGCGCCTCCGCCTTCACCCTGGGCGACGACTAGCCCGCCTCGCGCCTCTCTCACGGGCGGCGGCGCGCGCCCGGTGAGCCCTCCATCCCTGTGCTACTATCCGACGCGTATGTCTTCGACGAACCTGCTGGATTGCTCGCCCGCCGAGCTGGAAGCGCTGGCCGAGTCGCTGGGAGCCCCCCGGTACCGCGGGCGACAGCTGGCGCGGTGGATCTTCGCCCGGGGGGTCGTGGATCTCGAGGCGATGACCGATCTGCCGCGCGACTTCCGTGCCGCGCTGGCGGCCCGCGCGACGGTGGACGTGCCGGAGGTCGAGCGCCGGACCCCGTCGCAGGACGGTAGCCACAAGCTCGTGCTCCGTTACGGCGACGGCGCGCGCGTCCAGGCGGTGCTGATGCCGGACGGCGACCGGCTCACCCTCTGCGTCTCCACCCAGGTGGGCTGCGGCTTCGCGTGCGCGTTCTGCTTCACCGGCACCATGGGGCTCGAGCGCAACCTGAGCGCGGGCGAGATCCTGGCCCAGGTGCTGGTCGCCCGCCAGGGTCTCGGCCCGGGCGAGCGGATCACCCACATCGTGTACATGGGGATGGGTGAGCCGCTCGCCAACTACTCGGCCACCGTGAAGTCGCTCCGCCTGCTCACCGACCCGCAGGCTTTCGCCTTCTCGCCCCGGCGCATCACGGTGTCGACGGTGGGGCTCGTGAGCGGTATCGAGCGGTTGGCCAAGGAGACCCTCAAGGTCAACCTGGCCATCTCGCTGCACGCCACCAGCAACGAGATCCGCGATCGGATCATGCCGGTCAATCGCGGCTTCGCCATCGAGGAGCTGCTCGAGGCCTGCCGGCGCTTTCCGCTGCCGTTTCGCCAGCGCATGACCTTCGAGTACGTGCTGCTCGACGGGATCAACGACTCGGTCGAGGACGCGCGCCGGCTCGTGAAGCTGCTGAAGGGGATCCGGGGCAAGATCAACCTGATCCCGTTCAACGACTGGGAAGGGTCGAGCTTCGCGCGGCCCCCGCTGCCCCGAATCCTCGCGTTCCAGGCGGTGCTGCTCGAGCACGGGATCACCGCGACCATCCGCTGGAGCAAGGGGGAGGACATCGGGGCAGCCTGCGGCCAGCTTCGCGAGGTGGTGCCGGCGTGAGCGCGCCGGTGACGGTGGCCCTCACCACGCTCGGCTGCCGGCTCAACCAGGTCGAGTCGCAGGAGATGGGCGCGCTCCTCGAGGGCCGCGGCTTCCGGGTCGTGCCCGCGGGCAGCCCCGCGCAGGTCCACGTGGTGAACACGTGCACGGTGACCGGGCGAGCCGACTTCTCCGACCGCCAGGCCATCCGGCGCATCACCCGTGACGAGCCGGGCGCCTTCCTGGTCGTGACCGGCTGCTACGCCCAGACCGATCCGGACACGGTGGCCGCGTTGCCCGGCGTGGACCTGGTGGTGGGCAATCAAGAGAAGTACCGGCTGCCCGATCTGCTCGACTCGCTGGTCAAGCGCGCGCGGCCCGCGATGGCGGTGGCCGACATCCGCGAGGCCCGCTCCGTCCCGGTCGCACCGGTCACGCGGATGACCGGCCGGTCGCGCCCCTTCGTGAAGATCCAGGACGGCTGCCAGCACCGCTGCGCCTTCTGCATCGTGCCCGCCGCGCGCGGGGGGAGCCGGAGCCAGGAGCCGAAGGTCGTGCTCGACCAGGTGCGCGCTCTCGCAGAGGCCGGGTATCCGGACGTCACGCTGACCGGCGTCGACATCGGCCACTACGGCTGGGATCTCTACCCGCGGACGTCGCTCGCGGCGCTCGTGCGGAGCCTCGCCGGCGTCCCCCGCCTGCGCTGGCTGCGCCTCTCCTCGGTGCTACCGTCCTACTTCACCGCTGATCTCGTCGACGCGGTCGGCACGCTGCCGGTGGTGGCGCCGCACCTGCATCTGCCGCTCCAGAGCGGGAGCGACCGGGTGCTGCGCCTCATGCGGCGGCCATACCACACCGGGATGTACCGCGGGCTGGTGGATCGGCTGGCCGCCGCCATCCCCGGGCTCGGGCTCGGCGCCGACATCATCGTCGGGCACCCGGGCGAGACCGACGAGGACTTCGAGGCGACGCTCGCGCTCGTCGGCTCGTTGCCGTTCTCGTACCTGCACGTCTTCACCTACTCGGACCGCAAGGGCACCGAGGCGGCCCGGCGCCCGGGCCACGTGCCGGCCACGGTCATCCGCGAGCGCAGCCAGCGGCTGCGGCGCCTCGGCCGGGAGAAGAGCCACGCCTTCCGGAGCGCGCTCGTCGGCTCGGCGCGCGAGGTCCTGGTGCTGGAGGCGCGGGACCACCAGACCGGCCTGCTGTCCGGCCTCACGTCCAACTACGTGGAGGTGCTGTTCCCGGGACCCGACGGCCTCGGGCGACGCATGGCGACGGTGGAGATCGCGGAGGTCGGCGGCGAGCGGACGCACGGCCGCCTCGTCGAGGTGCGCGCGTGAGCGCCCGGCGCGCGGCGGCTCCGCCCGAGCCCGCGCTGGGCATCATCGGCGGCAGCGGGCTCTACGAGATGGAGGGCATCGAGGACCTCCGCTGGGTCCGGGTGCGCACGCCCTTCGGAGAGGCGTCCGATCAATTCGGCACCGGGCGGCTCGGGGACCGACGCGTCATCTTCCTGCCCCGGCACGGCCGCGGCCACCGGCTGAGCCCCACCGAGATCAACTACCGGGCGAACATCTGGGGGCTCAAGTTCCTCGGCGCGCGCTGGGTCGTCTCGGTGAGCGCGGTCGGCAGCATGAAGGAGGACATCCACCCGCTCGATCTCGTCATCCCGGACCAGTTCTACGACCACACCCGCCGGCGCGTCTCGAGCTTCTTCGGAGGCGGCATCGTGGGGCACGTGGGAATGGCCGACCCGGTGTGCGCGGGCCTCGGCGACCTGCTGGAGAGCGCCGGGCGCGAGGCGGGGGCGCGCGTCCACCGCGGCGGGACCTACATCTGCATCGAGGGCCCGCAGTTCTCCACCAAGGGGGAGTCGCAGATCTACCGCCGCTGGGGCGTCTCGGTCATCGGCATGACCAACATGCCCGAGGCCAAGCTCGCCCGCGAGGCCGAGCTCTGCTACGCGACGCTGGCCCTGGCCACCGACTACGACGTCTGGCACGAGAGCCACGCCGCGGTGACGGTGGAGGCGGTGGTGGCCAACCTGCTGAAGAACGTGGAGACCGCCAAGGTGGTCCTGCGCCGGATGATCCCGCGGGTGGGGAAGCCCTGCGCGGCCGGCTGCGGCGATGCGCTCGCGAGCGCGGTCATCACCGACCCCAAGCGCTTCCCGCCGCGCACGCGCAAGAGCCTGGCCCTGCTCCTCGATCGCTATTTCGGGGCTGCGCCGCGGCCGGCGGCGCCCCGGCCGGCCGCGTCCCGGAGCCGCCGCGGTGGCTGACGGCGCGCTCGACGTGGTCGGCATCGGCAACGCCATGGTCGACGTGCTGAGCCACGCCGACGAGGCCCTGGTGGCGCGGCAGGGTCTCGTCAAAGGCACCATGCAGCTGGTGGACGAGGTGCGGGCCCGCGCGCTCTACGACGCGATGGGCCCCGGAGTGGAGATGTCGGGCGGCTCGGCGGCCAACACCGTGGTGGGCGTCGCCTCCTTCGGGGGACGGGCGCACTACGTGGGCAAGGTGCGCGACGACCAGCTCGGCGACGTGTTCGGTCACGACCTGCGCGCGACCGGCGTCGGCTACGACACCCCGCGGGCGACCAGCGGCCCGCCCACCGGGCGGTGCCTCATCCTGGTGACCCCGGACGCGCAGCGCACCATGAGCACGTTCCTCGGCGCCTCGGTGCGGCTCGGCCCCGCCGACGTCGACCGTCGCCTCATCGAGCGGGGGAAGATCCTCTACCTGGAGGGCTATCTCTTCGACCCGCCGGACGCGCAGGAGGCGTTCCGGGCCGCGGCCGCCATCGCGCACGCGGCCGGACGCAAGGTCGCGCTCACCCTCTCCGACCCGTTCTGCGTGGAGCGCCACCGCGCCGCCTTCCTCGATCTGGTCCAGCACCACGTCGACATCCTGTTCGCGAACGAGGCCGAGATCTGCGCGCTCTACCAGGTGCGCGATTTCGACGCGGCGGTCTCGCACGTGCGCGGGCACTGCGAGCTGGCCGCGCTGACCCGGAGCGCCAAGGGCTCGGTCCTGGTGCAGGGGAACCGGCTGCACGTGGTCCAGGCGCATCCGGTCGACGCGGTGGTGGACACCACCGGGGCGGGAGATCTCTACGCCTCCGGCGTGCTCTACGGGCTCGCCCAGGGGCTCGATCTGCCGACGTGCGGGCGGCTCGGCTCCCTCGCCGCCGCCGAGGTCATCGCCCACGTGGGCGCGCGACCGGTGGTGCCGCTGACCGAGCTGGCCGCGGCGGTGCTGGGATGACCGGCATGCCCGACGTCGGCGCCCTCGCGCCCAAGTACGACCGGCTCCTCGAGGTGCTCCGGGGGATGACCCGCGTGATCGTGGCCTTCTCCGGTGGCGTGGACTCGACCTTCCTGGCCCGCGCCGCCAAGGACGCGCTCGCCGACCACGCGCTGCTGGTCACCGCCGACTCGGAGACCTATCCGACCGCCGAGCTCGAGGAGACTCGCCGGCTCGCCGGCCTGCTCGGAATGCGCCACGAGGTGATCCAGACGCGTGAGCTGGACCGGCCGGAGTACGCGCGCAACGGGCCCGATCGGTGCTTCCACTGCAAGGAGGAGCTGTTCACCCGGCTCGAGCCCATCGCCCGGCGCGCGGGGGACGCCCAGATGGTCTACGGCGCCAACATGGACGACCTCGGCGACCACCGGCCCGGCATGAAGGCGGCCGAGGCGCGCGGCGTGCGCGCGCCCCTGATCGAGGCCGCCCTGTGGAAGGAGGAGATTCGCGCGCTCTCCCGCGAGCTGGGGCTCCCCACCTGGGACAAGCCGTCGTTCGCGTGCCTCTCCTCGCGCTTCCAGTACGGCGACGCGATCACCGCCGCGAAGCTGCGCCAGATCGACGAGGCGGAGGCCTTCGTGCGGAGCCTGGGCTTCCGCCAGTTCCGGGTGCGCCACCACGACCGGCTCGCCCGCATCGAGCTGCCCGCGGAGGAGATGCCGCGGCTCTGGCAGGAGGACCGGCACGGCGCGATCGTCCGCCGCTTCCGCGAGCTGGGCTACCTATACGTGACGCTCGACCTGCAGGGCTTCCGCAGCGGCAGCGCCAACGAGGCCCTCCGATGGATCGGGAAAAAGTAAGGGCCCTGCTGGAGGAGGTCGCGGCCGGCGCGCTCGCCCCCGAGCAGGCGCTCGCCCGGCTGCGCACGCTGCCGTACGAGGACCTCCGCTTCGCCCGTGTCGACCTGCATCGCTCGCTGCGCCACGGCGTGCCCGAGGCCGTCTACTGCGCGGGCAAGACCCCGGAGCAGGTGGTGGCCATCGTGGAGCGCCTGGCCCAGCACCACGACAACGTGCTGGCCACCCGCGCGGAGCCCGCGGTGGCGGCGGCGCTGGTCGCGAGCGGGCTGCCGTGCCGCGTGCACGAGGCCGCGCGCCTGGTCGTGGTGAAGCCCACCGCACGCGACGGGTTGGGGCTCATCATGGTGGTGAGCGCGGGCACCTCGGACCTCCCGGTGGCCGAGGAGGCGGCGGTGACCGCGGAGGTGATGGGCAACGTCGTTGAACGGTTATTCGATTGCGGAGTGGCCGGGCTGCATCGTCTCGTCCCGCACCTCGACCGGCTCAACGAGGCCAACGCGATCATCGCGGTCGCCGGCATGGACGGCGCCCTTCCGAGCGTGCTGGGCGGCCTCGTGGACCGGCCGGTCATCGCGGTGCCCACCAGCGTGGGCTACGGCGCCTCCTTCGGCGGCGTGGCCGCGCTGCTCGCCATGCTGAATTCCTGCGCTCCCGGCGTGTCGGTCGTCAACATCGACAACGGCTACGGCGCCGCGGCCCAGGCCAACCAGATCAACAAGCTCGCCACCAAGCTCCGCTAACCTTGCTCAAGCTCGCGTACTTCGACTGCCCGAGCGGGGCCTCGGGCGACATGATCCTGGGCGCGCTGGTCGACGCGGGCGTCCCCTTCGAGACCCTCGAGCGCGAGCTGGCCGGGCTCGGCGTCGACGGCTACCGGCTCGAGCGCTCGGAGGTGATGAAGGCGGGCTTCCGCGCCACGAAGATCGACGTGCACCTGGCCGGCTCCGATCGCGATCCGGCCTACATGAGACGCGTGCCGGACCCGGGCGCGGATCGGCCGCACCATCCGGCGGGACACCGGGGGCTCGGCGAGATCCTGGCCATCCTCGACCGGAGCCACCTGGCGCCCAAGGTCCGGGACATGGCCTCCCGGGTCTTCCGCCGGCTCGCCGACGCCGAGGCCCGGGTGCACGGCACCACGCCCGAGCGGGTGCAGTTCCACGACGTGGGCGCGATCGACGCGATCGTGGACGTGACCGGCTCGTGCATCGGCCTCCACCTGCTCGGCATCGACGCGGTCCACTTCGGCGCGCTCCCGGTGGGGGGCGGGTTCGTCGACGGCCCGCACGGGCGCATCCCGGTCCCGGGCCCGGCCACCGCGGAGCTGCTGAAGGGCTTCCCGACCCTCGACACCGGCATCCGCCGGGAGCTGGTGACCCCGACCGGGGCCGCTATCCTCACCACCCTGGCCACCGGCGCGGGCGCGATGCCGGCGATGCGGGTGACCGCGGTGGGCTACGGGGCGGGGACCATGGACCTCGAGACCCCGAACGTGCTCCGGGTCTTCGTCGGGGAGGCGGCGGTGACCGCGCCCACCGGGACCCCGACCGAGACCATCATCCAGGTCGAGACCACGGTGGACGACATGTCGCCCCAGCTCTACGAGCCGCTGCTCGAGCGCCTGCTCGAGAGCGGCGCCCTGGACGCCTGGCTCACCCCGGTCATCATGAAGCGCAGCCGCCCCGGGGTGGTCCTGACCGCCCTCTGCGAGCCGGGCCGGGTCGCCGACCTCTCCCGGCTGCTCTTCGAGGAGTCTCCGACCATCGGCGTGCGGTGGACCGCCTACCAGCGCGCCCGCCTCGAGCGCGAGATGGTCCGGCTCGACACCGCGCACGGCCCGGTGACCTTCAAGGTGTCCCGGCTCGACGGGCGGGCCATCACGGTGACCCCCGAGTTCGAGGAGATCCGCCGCATCGCGCGCGACCGGGGCCTCGCGGTGCGCGAGGTCCTCGAGCAGGCGCGCACCGAGGGCCGCCGGCTCCTCTCGTCCCCTTGACAGAACCCCCGGCCGGGACTACGGTTGGGGGCGCTTTCCCGGCCTCGGACCCTTCACTCAGGAGGTAGCGCGGTGAAAAAGACCGTGTCGATGACGATCAACGGTGCCCCCCAATCCCATGAGGTGGAGCCGCGGCTGCTGCTCGTGCACTACATCCGGGAGCTGGCCGGCCTCACCGGCACTCACGTGGGATGCGACACGAGCCAGTGCGGAGCCTGCACGGTGCACGTCAACGGCGTGGCGGTGAAGTCGTGCACGCTGCTGTCGGTGCAGTGCGACGGCGCGCAGGTGCTGACCATCGAGGGCCTGGCCAAGGACGGCAAGCTCCATCCGATCCAGGAGGGGTTCTGGGAGAAGCACGGGCTGCAGTGCGGCTTCTGTACACCGGGCATGATCATGTCCGTCCACCAGATGCTCCAGCGCAACCCGCGGCCCACCGAGGCCCAGATCCGCCACGATCTCGAAGGCAACCTGTGCCGCTGCACCGGCTACCACAACATCGTCAAGGCCATCCAGTACGCCGCCGAGAAGATGGCGGGGAAGTAGGAGGCGACCATGGCCACCGCCCGTGTGCTCGGCGCGAGCATCAAGCGGCGTGAAGACCCCCGGTTCATCACCGGCAAGGGCAACTACACCGACGACCTGAAGCTCGCCGGCATGACCCACGCGGTCTTCGTGCGCAGCCCGCACGCGAACGCGAAGATCCGCAAGATCGACACCAGCAAGGCGTCGAAGGCCCCGGGGGTGGTCGCGATCTTCACCGGCAAGGACATGGCCGGCGTGAACTCGCTGCCGTGCGGCTGGCTGCTGCCCGAGCTGAAGGTCCCGCCGCACATGCCGCTCGCCTCCGACGCCGCCCACTACGTGGGCGACCCGGTGGCCATCGTCATCGCGGAGACCCAGTCGGCCGCGAGCGACGCGGCGGAGCTGGTGGTGGTCGACTGGGACGTCCAGCCCTCGGTGACCAACACCGAAAAGGCGGCCGCCAAGGGCTCGGTCCAGATCCACGAGGTGGCGCCGGAGAACGTGGCCTTCAAGTGGCAGATCGGCGACGCGGCCGCGATCGACGCCGCGTTCAAGGCGGCCCCGGTCGTAGTGAAGAAGCGCATCATCAACCAGCGGCTGGTGGCCAACGCGATGGAGCCGCGGGCGTGCGTGGCGCGCTACGACGATTCCACCGGGGACTGGACCCTCTGGGTGACCTCGCAGAATCCCCACGTGCACCGGCTCCTCATGACCGCGTTCGTGCTCGGCATCCCGGAGCACAAGGTACGAGTCATCGCGCCCGACGTGGGCGGCGGGTTCGGCTCCAAGATCTTCCTCTACAACGAGGAGACGGTCTGCACCTGGGCCACCAAGCAGATCAAGCGGCCGATCCGCTGGACGTCGTCGCGCCGCGAGGCCTTCCAGACCGACGCCCACGGGCGCGATCACGTGACCGACGCCGAGGTGGCGGTGTCCAGGGACGGCAAGTTCCTGGGCCTGCGGGTGAAGACCACCGCGAACCTGGGTGCCTATCTCTCGACGTTCGCGCCCGCGGTGCCGACCTATCTGTACGCGACGCTGCTCAACGGGGTGTACGAGTGGCCCGCCATCCACGCGGAGGTCACCGGTGTCTTCACCAACACCACGCCGGTGGACGCCTACCGCGGAGCGGGCCGGCCCGAGGCTTGCTACCTGCTCGAGCGCATGGTGGACGCCGCCGCGGCCGCGCTGAAGATGGACCCGGTGGAGATCCGGAAGAAGAACTTCATCCCGAAGTTCTCCGACGGGTACCAGACCAAGGTCGCGCTGTCCTATGACAGCGGGAACTATCTGGGTGCCTTCGACAAGCTGCTGGGCATGCTCGACTACAAGAAGTTCCGGGCCGATCAGGCCGCGGCGCGGGCCCAGGGCCGGCTGATGGGCATCGGCTTCTCGACCTACATCGAGGCCTGCAGCATCGCGCCGTCCAAGGTCGTCGGCTCGCTCGGGGCCCAGGCCGGGCTCTGGGAGTCCGGCAAGGTCCAGGTGCATCCCACCGGCAAGGTCAGCGTCTTCACCGGCTCGCACTCGCACGGGCAGGGGCACGAGACGACGATGGCCCAGATCGTGGCCGACTCGCTCGGCATCCCGATGGACGACATCGAGATCGTCCACGGCGACACCGGCCGGGTGCCATTCGGCATGGGCACCTACGGCAGCCGCTCGGCCTCGGTGGGCGGCACCGCCATCGTGATGTCGCTCGACAAGATCAAGGAGAAGGGCAAGAAGATCGCGGCCCACCTGCTCGAGGCGAACCCGAAGGACATGGAGTACGTCGGCGGCAGCTTCGTGGTCAAGGGGTCGCCCCAGAAGGCGATCCCGTTCGGCCAGGTCGCGCTGACCGCGTACGTGCCGCACAACTACCCGGAGGGCGTGGAGCCCGGTCTCGAGGAGACGAGCTTCTACGATCCGTCCAACTTCTGCTTCCCGTTCGGGGCCCACGCCTGCGTGGTGGAGGTGGATCCGGACACCGGCCACGTGAAGATCCTCCGGTACCTCGCGGTGGACGACGTCGGCAACGTCATCAATCCGATGATCGTGGACGGCATGGTGCACGGCGGGATCACCCAGGGCGTCGCGCAGGCGCTCTGGGAAGAGGCGGTCTACGACGGAGACTCCGGCCAGCTCGTCAGCGGCAGCATGATGGACTACACGCTGCCCAAGGCCGACATGCTGCCCTTCTACGAGACCGATCGCACCGAGACGCCCACGCTGGTCAATCCGCTGGGCGTGAAGGGCGCGGGAGAGACCGGCACCATCGCCTCGACGCCGGCGGTGGTCAACGCGGTGGTGGACGCCCTGTCCGGGCTCGGCGTGGATCACATCGACGCCATGCCGATGACGCCGGAGCGGGTCTGGAAGACCGCCCAGGCCGCCAAATCGAAGAAGTAAGGGAGACGCCGACAATGTACCCAGCCCAGTTCGAGTACCACACGCCGGGGACGATGAAGGAGGCGCTGGACCTGCTCGGGCGCCACAAGGACGACGCCAAGCTGCTGGCGGGCGGGCACAGCCTGCTGCCCGCCATGAAGCTGCGCCTCGCTCAGCCCAAGCACCTCGTGGACCTCCGGAAGGTCTCCGGGCTCTCCGGCATCAAGGAAGAGGGCGGCACCCTGGTCATCGGGGCGATGACGACGCACTACCAGGTCGAGTCCTCGGCGGTGGTCAAGTCGAAGTGCCCGGTCCTGGCCGCGGTGGCGGCCCAGATCGGCGACCCGATGGTGCGCAACATGGGCACGATCGGCGGCAGCCTCGCCCACGCCGACCCGGCGGCCGACTACCCGGCCGCGATCATCGCGCTCGGCGCCGAGATGGTCGCCGAGGGGCCCAAGGGCAAGCGCACGATCAAGGCCGACGACTTCTTCAAGGGCCTGCTCACCACCGCGCTCGCGGAGGACGAGATCCTGACCGAGGTGCGCGTGCCCGCGCTCGCGGCCAAGACCGGCGCCGCGTACATGAAGTTCCCGCACCCGGCCTCGCGCTTCGCGGTGGTGGGAGTGGCGGCGGTGCTGAGCGTCGACGGCGGCAAGGTGGGCAAGGCCAGCGTGGGCATCACCGGCGCCGGCACCAAGGCGGTGCGCGCCAAGGGCGTCGAGGCCGCGATCACCGGCAAGGGGACCGACGCCGCGTCCATCCAGGCGGCGGCCGAGAAGGCGGCCGAGGGCGTGGACGTGCAGGCCGACCTGCAGGGATCGGTGGAGTACAAGAGCCACCTGCTGCGCGTGTTCGCCAAGCGCGCGATGGAGGCGGCCGCCGCGGCCGTGAAGTAAGCCTCCTGTTGAGCCGACCGATCGACCCCGAGCCCCGCGGGAAGCGTCCCGCGGGGTTCTTCTTTGGGGATCGGCTCTGATCGCGGCGCTGGTGCTGGCCGCGGGCCTCGCGCGCCGGATGGGGCAGGCCAAGCTGCTGCTCCCGGTGGGCGGGCACCCGATCGTGCGCCACGCGGTCGAGGGCGTCCGGGCCGCGGGGCTCGACCCGGTGCTGGTCGTCACCGGGCCTGCGCCCGCCCCGATCGAGGCAGCGCTGGCCGGCCTCGACGTGCAGATCGTGGTGAATCCGACCCCCGAGGCCGGGCAGGCCGGCTCGGTGCGCGCCGGCGTCGCCGCGCTGCCCGACGCGGTGGACACCGTGCTGGTCGCGCTGGGTGACCAGCCCGCCCTGGCCCCGACGATCATCCCGGCGCTGCTGGCGGCCCACCGCGCGAGCGGCCGGCCGATCGTCGCGCCCCGCTACCAGGACGGGCCCGGCAACCCGGTGCTCTTCGACCGCGTCGTCTTCGCCGAGCTCCTCGCGCTGCAGGGCGACCAGGGCGCGCGCCCGGTCATCGCCCGGGAGCCCGCCCGCGTGGAATGGGTGGTCCTCGACCTGCCCATGCCCCAGGACGTCGATACCCCCGCCGACTATGAGAAGATCCGGAGCGCACTCGACCTGCCGACCCGTCCCAACCACGCGGTGTAGACTGAGAGGGCCATGAGAGCCGAGATCGAGAAGATCCAGCAGATGATGGAGAGCGCCGACTACGTGACGGATCCCGCCATCGCCACGTCGGTCCACCTGGCGATGATCCTCAAGAAGCCCCTCCTGATCGAGGGGCACGCGGGCGTGGGCAAGACCGAGATCGCCAAGGTGATGTCGCGGATGCTTCACGCCAACCTGATCCGGCTGCAGTGCTACGAGGGGCTCGACGCGGCCCAGGCCCTCTACGAGTGGAACTACCCCAAGCAGCTGCTGCACATCAAGCTCGAGGAGTCCACCACCCACAGCCTGCGGGAGAAGGAGGCCACGATCTTCTCCGAGCCCTTCCTGATCCGGCGGCCGCTGCTGCAGGCGATCAGCCAGGACGGCAAGCCGCCGGTGCTGCTGATCGACGAGGTCGACCGGGCCGACGAGGAATTCGAAGCGTTCTTGCTGGAAGTCCTCTCGGAGTTCCAGGTGACGATCCCCGAGATCGGGACCCTCAAGGCGACGCACCCGCCGTACGTGATCCTGACGTCGAACCGGGTGCGCGAGCTGTCCGACGCGCTCCGGCGCCGCTGCCTCTACCTCTGGGTGGACTTCCCCGGCTTCGAGAAGGAGGTCCGGATCGTGATGCGCAAGGTGCCGGGCGTCAACGAGGCCTTGGCCCGGCAGATCTCGCGCTTCATGGAGGGCCTGCGCGGCATCCGGCTCGCCAAGGTGCCGGGGGTGGCCGAGACCCTGGACTGGGCCCAGGCGCTCGCCTCGCTCCACGCCGACCACATCGACGAGGAGCTGGTCCTCGAGACCCTCGGCTGCGTGCTCAAGGACGCCGACGACGTCAAGCGGTTCAAGCGGGAGCTGACCTCGAGCGGGCTCAAGCGCTTCGTGGCCGCCGAGGGGTAGCGGTGGCCGGCTCTCGCGACCTCACCACCTCGGTGCTGCGCTTCGGCCACATGCTGCGCGCGTCGGGGATGCCGCTGACCATCGGCGAGATGATGGACGCGGTGCGGGCCCTCGAGGCGGTGGATCTGCTCGACCGCCAGGACGTGTACCTGGCCCTCCGCACCACGCTGGTGGCCCGGTACGAGGAGTTCCCGATCTTCGACCGCTGCTTCGAGACCTTCTGGCGGTTCCAGGCCGGGGAGGGCCAGGAGCTCGAAGGGCTCACCGGACCCGCCACGCCCGCCATCCCGGAGGAGCACGCGGGGGACAGCGGGGCGGAGGCGGCCCAGAAGAAGGTCTCGGTCGCCCTGGAGGGCTGGGAGGAGCAGGGGGACGACGACGGAGAGCCGCTCGAGGTCCCCGGCGTCAGCGACAAGGAAATCCTCGTGGATCAGGACTTTTCGTCCTTCCCGGTTGAGGATCTGGACGAGGTGGCCCGGCTCACCATCCTGATCGCCAAGCGGCTCGCGCGGCGGATCAGCCGCCGCAAGCGGCCGACCCGGCGCGGCGGCGTCATCGACATGCGCCGCAGCATCCGGGCCAACCTGATGAAGGGCGAGATCATCGAGCTGCGGAGACGTGAGCGCCGGAGGCGCAAGGTCCGGCTGGTCCTGCTCTGCGACGTATCGGGCTCCATGGATCTCTACAGCCGCTTCCTCCTCCAGTTCCTCTACGCGCTCCAGAACGTCTTCGGCCGGGTGGAGACCTTCACGTTCTCCACGCGACTGACGCGGGTCACCGAGCATCTCAAGGGTGCCTCTTACCGCACGGCCCTGGCCCGCCTGACCGAGGTCCGGGACTTCTCCGGCGGCACGCGCATCGGCGAGTCGCTGCAGGAGTTCAACGCGCGGTGGGGGAACCTGGTGAATCGGCACACGATCGTGCTCTTGCTGTCGGACGGGTGGGACACCGGCGAGCCGGACCTCCTGGCCAACGAGATGCTCACCATCAAGCGCAAGGCGGGCCGGCTCATCTGGCTCAATCCGCTGCTCGGCAACCCGTCCTACGAGCCGCTGACCCGCGGCATGGCCGCGGCGCTCCCGCTCGTGGACCACTTCGCGGCGGCGCACAATCTGGCGAGCCTGCGGGACCTCGCCGGGCATCTCAACCTGAGGTAAGCGAGACCATGGGCGACGAGCTCTTCGATCAGCTGAACCAGCTCAAGCAGAACGAGTCCCGCGTGGCGGTGGCCACGCTCGTCAACACCCGCGGCACCACGCCCCGGAAGGAAGGGGCCAAGATGCTAGTGGGTGAGGGGGGCCGCGTTCTCGGCTCGGTGACCATCGGCGGGTGCGTGGACGCCCAGGTGATCGAGGAGTCCGCCGACGTGATGGACAAGAACGCGCCGCGCCTGCTCGAGCTGAACCTGGGCGACGAGGAGGCGTGGGAGATCGGGCTCACCTGCGGAGGGACCATCGAGGTCTTCGTGGAGCCGGTGACGCTCGGCCGGACCGACGACGCGACGCTGGCCTTCTACGAGAAGGCGCGCGCCCACGCCGAGACCGGGGGCCGCGCCGCGATCGTCACCCGGCTCGACCCGCCCCACAACGGGGCCAAGCTCCTGATCCTCGACCGCGGCGACCGCGAGGGCAGCCTCGGCGATCAATTCCTCGACGAGCGCTTCGCGTCGGAGGCCCGGCAGGCGCTGGAGGCGGGGAAGTCGCGCACGCTCTTCCTCGAGAACGTGCGGGGCGAGCCACGTGGCGATGCCGCTCACCGCCATGGCCAAGGAGCTGGGCTTCCGCACCATCGTGGTGGACGGGCGGCCCCGCTTCGCGACCCCGGAGCGCTTCCCGCACGTCGACGCCCTGCGGATCGGAGTGCCCTCGGAGCTGGTGCAGCAGGTGCCGCTGATCCCGACCACCGCGCTGGTGCTGGTGGCCCACGACTACAAGTACGATCTGCCGGTGCTGCGGCACGCCCTCAGCACGCCGGTCGGCTACATCGGGCTCCTCGGCAGCACCCGGCGCGGAGCCGCCATCCTGAACCTGCTGCGGGAGGACGGGGTGAGCGAGGACGCGCTCGCGCGCGTGCGGGTACCGATCGGGCTCGACCTGGGCGCCCAGTCCGCGCCCGAGATCGCGCTCAGTATCCTGGCCGAAGCCCTGGCGGCCCAGCGCAACGCCACCGGCATGCCGATCTCCGAGAAGGTCCGCCGAGGCCTCAAGTAGGGCGCGCGCCATGAGAGCCATCGCGATCCGGAAGGAGGCCGCGCCCGCCGCCTCCGCGCTCGAAGGGCGCATCGCCTGCCACGACGTGCGGGACGAGGCCGGACGGATCGCGATCTCCAAGGGACAGACGCTCGACGCGGCCGCGGCGGCCCGGCTGCTCGCGCTCCCGTGGCGGGACCCGGAGGTGCACCTGCTCGAGCTGGATCCCGGCGACGTGCACGAGGAGCCGGCCGGGTCGCGGCTGGCCGCGGCGGCGTGCGGTGAGCAGGTCGAGGTGAAGGGCTACTCCGGCGGGCAGTGGACGCTCGCGGGCCAGCGTCGGGGCCTCGTGCGGGTCAACGTGGACCCGCTCGCGGCGGTGAACGCGCTCGAGGGCATGTCGGTGTTCACCCTCTACGACCTCCAGCCGGTGGAGGCGGGCGAGGTGGTCGCGCGGGCCAAGATCACCCCGCTCGCGATCCCCGAGCGGCTCGTGAAGGACGCCGAGTCGCGGGCGTGGAGCGCGGGCGGCCTGGTGGCGGTGAAGACGTTCCGCCCGCACGTCCTGGGCGCGCTGAGCCGCGAGACCCTGGCCCCGCCCCAGCGCCAGCGCTTCGAGTCCTCGCTGACCGAGAAGGTGGACTGGTTCGGCTCGCGCCTCCTGCCGGTACGCTATACGCCGGGCGACGCGGGGGCGCTCGCGGCCGAGATGGAGAGCCTGCTCGCCGCGGGTGCTCAGATCCTGATCGCGGCGGGCGCCGGATCGCTCGATCCGCTCGATCCGGTCTTCGCCGGCCTCGAGCGGCTCGGTGGGCGGATGATCCGCCACGGGGCGCCCGCCCATCCGGGCAGCCTGCTCTGGATCGCGGACCTGCGCGGCCATCCGGTGCTGGGCATGCCGGCCTGCGGGATGTTCTCGCAGGCGACCACCTTCGACCTCGTCCTGCCCCGCATCCTGGCCGGTGAGCCGGCCGGGCCGACCGAGCTGGCCGCGCTCGGCCACGGGGGCCTCCTGTCGCGCGACAGCGCCTACCGCTTCCCGCCCTACCGCAAGAACGGCGCGCGCGGGGAGCTGTCGGAGTGACATGGCGCTCTACAGCAACGTCATCCGCGACCGGTTCCGCCGGCCGCGGTACCGCGGCACCCTGGAGCGCCCGGACGTCTCGGGAGAGGACGTGAACCCGCTCTGCGGAGACCGCGTGCGCATCCAGGCGAACCTCGCCGACGGGCGGCTCGTCGAGGGGCGGTGGACCGGCGATTGCTGCGCCATCTCGGCCGCGTCCGCGGACGTGCTGCTGGAGATGGCCGCGGGCCAGCCCGCGTCGACGGTCCGCGAATTGACGATCGAGAGCATCCTCGAGCGGCTCGACTCCGACATCCGCCCGTCCCGGATGAAGTGCGTGGCCCTGCCGCTCACGGTGCTGCAGGGCGCGCTCACCAACGAGGTGACCCCATGAACCTGGGCGAGCGCTGCCGGCGCGACTTCCCCATCCTCTCGCGGATCGTCAACGGGCACCCGCTCGTCTACCTGGACTCGGCCGCGTCGAGCCAGAAACCGGCCGC
>WNFK01219377.1_pt1 | contig 27595 bp, 28 predicted proteins | sample 5400281 | NCBI WGS metagenome assembly WNFK01 (sample SAMN13153350, study PRJNA577476) | soil metagenome | isolation source: 20 cm soil on Douglas fir-dominated hillslope | place: USA:California | collected 2013-09-17
CCGAGCTTGGAGGCCTGCACGGCGGCACGCTGGCCGGCCGGGCCGCTCCCGATGCAGATCAGATCGAAGTCGTAGGCCGGGCTCACTCGACCCTCGTCGGGGTGACGCGCCAGATCTCGTCGGCATACTGCCGGATCGTGCGGTCGCTCGAGAACTTGGCCATGTTGGCCACGTTCAGGATGGATTTCGCCGTCCAGGCGGCTTCGTCGCGGTAGGTACGCGCGACCCGCTCCTGGCAGGCCACGTAGGACGCGTAGTCCGCCAGCAGGAGGTAGTGGTCGCCCCCGGACAGCAGCGAGTCGACGATCGGGTGGAAGAGGTCCGGCTCGCCCGGGCTGAACGCACCCGCGCGGATCATGTCCACCGCCATGGCGAGCTCGGGATCCCCGCGGTAGATCGCCCAGGGGTCGTGGTGCGGCCGCCGCGCCGCGACCTCGGCCGCGGTGAGGCCGAAGATGAAGATGTTGTCGTCGCCCACCTCCTGCCGCATCTCGACGTTGGCGCCGTCCAGGGTGCCGATGGTCAGCGCGCCGTTCAGGCCGAACTTCATGTTGCCGGTCCCGGAGGCCTCGGTGCCCGCCGTCGAGATCTGCTCCGACAGGTCCGCGCCCGGGACGATCTGCTCGGCCAGGGAGACCCGGTAGTCGGCCAGGAACGCCACCGCGAGACGGCCGCGGACCGCCGCGTCGGCGTTCACGGTGTCGGCCACCGCGTTGATGAGCCGGATGACGAGCTTGGCCATCGTGTAGCTGGGCGCGGCCTTGCCACCGAAGATGACGGTGCGCGGGACGAGGGGGGCGTCGTGCCCGAGCCGGATGCGGTTATACAGCGTGATCACGTGGAGGACGTTCAGGAGCTGGCGCTTGTACTCGTGGATCCGCTTGACCTGGACGTCGAAGAGCGAGTCGGGATCGACGGTGAGCGCCTGACCGCGCCGCTGGTACTGCTGCCCGATGGTCTGGGCCAGCCGGACCTTGTTTTCGCGCTTGGCCTTCCGCCAGGCAACGCCCAGGCCCGCGTCGGTCGCATGGGGCGCGAGCCCGCGGAGCTCCTCGAGGTCGGTCACCCACCCGGCCCCGATGGTCTCGGCGATCAGCCCCGCCAGCGGGGGGTTGCTCTTGAGGAGCCAGCGCCGCGGGGTGATGCCGTTGGTCTTGTTGTTGAAGCGCTCCGGCCACAGCTCGTGGAAGTCGCGAAAGACCTCGCGCTCGAGGATCTCGGTATGCAGCGCGGCCACCCCGTTCACGCTGTGGCTGCCCACGATGGCGAGCGAGGCCATGCGCACGCGCCGCCCGCCGTCCTCGTCGATGAGCGACATGCGGCGGGCGCGGGCGTCGTCGCGCCCGAAGCGCCGCCCGACCTCGTCAAGCAGGCGCCGGTTGATCTCGTAGATGATCTCGAGATGTCGGGGCAGCATGGCGCCGATCAGGACCACCGGCCATCGCTCGAGCGCCTCCGGGAGCACGGTGTGGTTCGTGTAGCCGAAGGTTGCCCGGGTGATCTCCCACGCCTCGTCCCAGCCGAGGTGCTCGAGATCGACGAGCACCCGCATCAGCTCCGGCACCGCGAGGGCGGGGTGGGTGTCGTTGAGCTGGATGGCGACCTTGTCCGCGAAGCGGCCGAGGCCGTCGACCCCGCCCGGCTCGGCCAGGAGGCCGTCGCGCTTCTTGTAGCGCCGGAGGATGTCCTGGAGCGTGGCCGACACGAAGAAGTACTCCTGGGCGAGCCGGAGCTCCTGACCCGCGACCACGTTGTCGCTCGGGTACAGCACCCGGCAGATGTTCTCCGAGCGGGCGCGCGACTCGATGGCCCCGATGTAGTCGCCCGCGTTGAACTCGTGGAGATCGAACTCCTCGACGGCCCGCGCGGCCCAGAGCCGGAGCGTATTGACGGTCTGCGTGCCATAGCCGGGCACCGGCGTATCGTAGGGCGTCGCGAGCACGTCGCGGGTGTCCACCCACTCCTTGACGAGACGGCCCTGGGCGTCGACCGAGGACCGGACCCGGCCGAAGAACTGGACCCGGAACCGGTCACTCGGACGCGGGATCTCCCACGGGTTGCCGTAGCGCAGCCAGCCATCGGGCACCTCGACCTGCGCCCCGTTGACGATGCGCTGATGGAAGATGCCGTAGTCGTAGCGGAGGCCGTACCCGTAAGACGCGTAGCCGAGCGTGGCCAGCGAGTCGAGAAAGCACGCGGCCAGCCGGCCGAGCCCGCCGTTGCCGAGGCCGGCGTCCCACTCGGCCTCGCGCACGTCCTCGAGCCGATAGCCCAGCTCGTGCAGGGCGGTGGCGCACTCGTCCAGGAGGCCCATGTTGATGAGGCTGTTCCCGAGCGTGCGTCCCATCAGGTACTCGAGCGAGAGGTAGTACACCCGCTTCGCGTCACGGCGATAGTAGGTGTCCTGCGTGCGGACCCAGCGCTCGACCATCCGATCGCGCACGGCCAGCGCGAGCGCGACGTACGGCTCCCACGCGGTGTCCACGTGCTGCGGCAGCTCCGCGAGCGTGTACTCCAGATGCGTGAGGATGCCCCGCTTGAGGGATTCCGCGTCCATGCCGAGGCTGCCGTACGGCAGGCGCTGGAGTGGCGCCGCGGGGGCTGTCCGGGGGGGGCGATCGTTCCTGAGCGTCATGTATGCGCTGACGATCCCTCGTCGCCGCCCCGCGAAAAGACGACAAGGCAGGCGGCCCGTGGTGGACCGACTGCCCCGTGTCTGTGGATCTCGGAGATTTTGGTGGAGCTGAGGGGGCTCGAACCCCTGACCCCAAGACTGCCAGCCTTGTGCTCTCCCAACTGAGCTACAGCCCCACCGCGTCGACCAGCTTACTGAGCGAGCGTTCTTTTGTCAAGATTGGCGAATACTTGCGACTGCTTCAGCCGCCGGCGGCCTGGCGTGCAGCATTCAGGGCCTCGTCGTAGTTCGGCTCCGTCGTGATCTCCTTCACGTATTCCGCGTGCTTGACCTTGCCGTCCTTGCCTACCACGAAGACCGCCCGCGCGGTGAGGCCGGCGAGCGGACCTTCCTTCACGAGGACGCCGTAGTTCTGCGCGAACGACCGCTCGCGGAAGTCGGACAGGGTCTTCACCGCGGTGACCCCGGCCGCGCCACACCAGCGCTTCTGGGCGAAGGGCAGGTCCATGCTCACCGTCCACACTTCCACGTTGGCGCCGAGCTTGCCTGCCTCCACGTTGAACCGGCGCGTCTCGGTGTCGCAGACCGGCGTATCGAGCGAGGGCACCGCGCTGAGCACGATCACCTTGCCCTTGGCCTGGCTCAGCTTGACCGGCTGCAGCCCGTTGTCCACCGCGGTGAAGTCGGGGGCGTCGCCGCCCGCCTTGATCTCAGGACCGCCCAGCGTGATCGGATTGCCCTTGAACATCACGGCGCCTGCTCTATCGGCCATTGGGGCCTCCATTGAATGGGGATGCGGTTCACCACGGATTCCGGCAGCGCCCCACAGTATACAAGGGAGGGTTGTCGTATCATAGGCGCGCGCCGAAGTGGCGGAACTGGCAGACGCGCACGACTCAAAATCGTGTACCCGTAAGGGTGTGTGGGTTCAACTCCCACCTTCGGCACCAACCCCGTTCCTCGAGGTGAGCGGCCATGACCACCGCGACGCGCAGCGCGCTGCACACCCCGCTCTGCGATCTGCTCGGCATCCGCTACCCGATCTGCCAGGCCGGCATGGCCTTCGTGGCCCGCGCGCAGCTCGCGGCCTCGGTCTCCGCGGCGGGCGGGCTCGGAGTCATCGCGGCCGCGCACGGCACTCCGGCCGATCTGCGGGAGGAGATCCACCGCGTCCGCGAGCTCACCGACAAGCCCTTCGGGGTGGACATCCTCTTCGCGAGCGTGCGCACCGGCGGGGAGGAGACCGAGCGCTTCACCGACGCGGTGAAGGGGTGGATCGACGTGACGCTGGAGGAGCGTGTGCCGGTGCTGGTCGCGGGCCTGGGCAACCCGGGGCCGGTGACCGCGGAGGCGCATCGGCTGGGCATCACCGTGATGGCCCTCTGCGGCAACGTGAAGCAGGCGCGCGATCACGCGGCCAACGAGGTGGACGTGATCATCGCGCAGGGCCACGAGGGCGGTGGCCACACCGGACGGGTGGGCGGCGTGGTGCTCACGCCCGCGGTGGTGGACGCGGTGGCGCCGCGCCTGGTGGTCGGGGCGGGCGGCCTCGCCGACGGGCGCGGGCTGGTGGCCGCGCTGGCGCTGGGCGCGGCGGGAGTCTGGATGGGCACGCGCTTCATCGCCACGCGGGAGGCGTTCGGGCACGACAACTACAAGCGCAAGATCGCGGCCATCGACGAGGAAGGGACCGTCGTCACTCGCGCGGTGTCGGGCAAGCCCAACCGCCAGATCCGGAACGCCTTCACCCGCGAATGGGAGAGTCGCCAGGCCGAGATCCAGCCCTTCCCGGTGCAGTACGAGCGGGTCGGCAAGCCGGCGGCGATCCGCGCGCGCGAGGAGGGCGATGTCGAGAACGGCAGCGCGGCGGCCGGCCAGTCGGCCGGGCTCGTCCACGACGTGCGCCCGGTGGCCGACGTGATCGCGGCGATCGTGGACGAGGCGGAGGCGATCCTGCATCGGCTCGGCGCCCGCGCGTGATCCGACCGCTCGAGGGGCGGGTGGCCGTCGTCACCGGCGGCTCGCGCGGGATCGGTCGGGGCATCGCGCTCCGGCTCGCGCGCGACGGCGCTCACTGCGCCATAACCTACCGTAGGGACGCCCCCTCCGCGGTTCGCGTGGTCGCGGAGCTCGAGGCGCATGGGGTGCGCGCGGTCGCGGAGCAGCTCGAGCTGGCGGAGCCGGAGCAGGTCGCGCCGGTCTTCGAGCGGATCGGGGCCGCGCTCGGCCGCGTGGACGTGCTGGTGGCGAACGCGGCGGCCACCGCGTTCCGCCCGGTGCTGGAGCAGAAGGCGCACAATGTCCGGCGCACCTTCGCGGTCTCGGTCGACGCCTTCGTGGCGATGACCCAGGCCGCGGTGCCGCTCATGAAGGGACGGCCCGGCCGGATCGTGCTGATCTCGGGGATCGACAGCTTCCAGGCCATGGCCGGCCACAGCGTGCTGGGCGCGGCCAAGGCAGCCGCGGAGAGTCTTGTGCGCGGGCTCGCGCTCGAGCTCGGTCCTCTCGGCGTCACCGTGAACGCGGTGACGCCCGGCTTCGTCAGGACCGACTCGTCCACCTACTACGTCACCGAAGGCCTCGGCCTCGACTACGAGCGGGCGACCGCGCGCCTCCTCGCGGCCACGCCGGTGCGCCGGCACGGAACGCCCGAGGACGTGGCGGGCCTCGTCGCCTACCTGGTGTCGGACGCCGCGTCGTTCCTCACCGGCCAGTGCATCGTGATCGACGGCGGGCTGACCATCACCTCGCCGCTCAGTCGCATGGAGGACGGGGCCTGATCGTGTAGACTGGCTGCCATGCCCTCGTCATGGTTCGAGCCGCTCCCGGCCCGGGCGACGTATCAGGCGGAGGCGCACGCGGAGAGCCGCGCCGCCCTCGCGGAGGCCGCCGCGGCCGCCTGCGCGCGCACCGCGCCCACCCTGCTGGCGATGCAGAAGCCCGAGGGCTACTGGGTGGGCGATCTGCTCGCCGACTCCACGCTGGAGTCCGACTACGTGCTGCTGCAGCTCTGGCTGCACCCGCCGCGCGACGGCGAGTGGAAGCCGCCCTCCCGGGACCGCATCCAGCGGGCGCGCAAGGCCATCCTGGCCCGGCAGAAGTCGGACGGTGGCTTCAACATCTATCCGGACGGCCCCGCCGACGTCAACGCCACCATCAAGGGCTACATCGCGCTGAAGCTCGCGGGGCAGAGCGTGCACAGCGAGCCGCTGCAGCGGGCGCGCGAGGCGATCCTCAATCTGGGCGGGATCCAGGAGGCGAACAGTTACGTCCGGATCAACCTGAGCCTCTTCGGGCTCTACCCGAAGCGCCACGTCCCCACGATCCCGGTGGAGCTGGCCCTCGTCCCGGGCGGGCTCATCTACGAGATGTCGTCGTGGACGCGCGCGATCGTGATGCCGCTGACCATCATCCAGGCGAAGACGGACACGCGCCCGGTGCCCGCGGGCTTCACCCTGGACGAGCTGATCGTGCCGGGGAAGAGCTTCAAGCTGCCCAAGCGCGACCGGCTCTCCGCGCTGTTCCGGCAGCTCGACATCGCGCTCAAGATGTGGGCGACGCGTGGGCCGGAGATGATCCGGCGGCCCGCGATCCGCGAGGCGGAGAAGTGGATCCTCGACCGCACGCGCCACAGCGACGGCCTCGGCGCCATCTACCCGTCGATGATGTACCTGATCATGGCGCTCGACGCCCTCGGCTACCCGCGTGACCATCCCGACCTCATCGAGGCCATCCGCCAGTACGAGGGCCTGCTGACCGAGACGCCGGAGGCGTTCTACTTCCAGCCCTGTGTCTCGCCGGTGTGGGACACCGCGATCGCCATGTTCGCGCTCGGGGAGATGGGCGCGGTGGCGACCGCCGCGATGCGGCGGGGTGCCGACTGGTTCATCGCCAAGGAGATCCGGCGGCGCGGCGACTGGTCGGTGAAGCGGCCCGATCTCGAGCCGTCGGGCTGGGCCTTCGAGTTCGCCAACGAGCACTATCCCGACATCGACGACACCGCGATGGTGCTGCTCGCGATGCAGCACGCCCAGGCGTCCGACGCGGCCGCGCAGGAGCGGTGCGAGCGGCGGGCGGTGGCCTGGCTCGTGGGCATGCAGTCGGGTGACGGGGGCTGGGCCGCCTTCGACGCGGACAACAACTGGGCCTTCCTCAATCGCGTGCCCTTCGCGGATCACAACGCGATGCTCGACCCGTCGTGTCCGGACATCACCGGCCGCGTGCTCGAGGCGCTGTGCCGCCGCGGCTTCAAGCTGTCGGATCCCGCGATCGAGAAGGGCGTGGGCTTCCTGCTCGAAACGCAGGAGCGCGACGGGAGCTGGTACGGACGCTGGGGCGTGAACTATCTCTACGGGACGTTCCTCGCCCTCCGCGGTCTCCGGGCCGCCCAGGATCCCGGGGCCTCGAAGGCGGTGTGGAAGGCCGGGAAGTGGATCGCCTCCGTGCAGAACGAGGACGGGGGCTGGGGCGAGAGCTGCGCGAGCTACAACGAGGGCCGCTTCGTGCCCGCGCCGAGCACTCCGTCGCAGACCGCGTGGGCGCTGCTCGGCCTGATCGCGGCCGGCCAGGGTGACACCGAGGCGCTCGCCCGCGGCGTCCGGCATCTGGTGGACACCCAGAAGCCCGATGGGACCTGGGACGAGCACCTCGCCACCGGCACCGGCTTCCCCAACGTGTTTTACCTGCGCTACACGCTGTACCGGAACTACTTCCCGCTGCTCGGGCTCACCCAGGCCCGCCGCGCGATCGATGAAGCGGAGCGCGCCCTGCGTCTCGTGCAGGACGCGACTCCCTCCCACCCCCTGCGCTGAGCGGTCTGGAGTAGACGCTCGGCGTCGCGACCTCCAGCGCCGGGGCTTCCGCGCCCGCCTCCAGCGCCACCGCCGCCGCGTAGATCGTCGCGGCGATCCGCACCGCGTCGTTGACGTGATCCGCGCCCCAGCGCTGCGCCTCGGTGAGCGCGCCCCCGCGCAGCACCGCCTGCAGGTTCAGGCGGATGTCCTTCGCCGCGTCGGGAATCGTTCCGCGAAGCTGCTCGAGCGCGTCCACGCCACCTGCAGGGTGGCGTCGCCCATTCGCCAGTTGCACGGGCAGAGCTCGCCGGTCTGCAGCGCGTCGAGCACGCGCACCACCTCGTCGACGTTGCGGCCCACCGAGAGGTCGTCGGCCAGCATCGGGAAGGGCAGGTCCTTCAGATCCGCGTGATCGCGCCGCCACGCGAGGTGGACGAAGTGGGTGTCGGTGCTCATCCCGAGCACCTGCGCGTCGCGCTCGCGAAAATCCTCGGTCCGCTTGCCGACCTCGGCGATCTCGGTGGGACACACGAAGGTGAAGTCCATGGGCCAGGAAAACAGCACCAGCCACCGGCCGGGATAGCTCTGGTTGCCGATGCGGGTGAATTCCTTACCCCGGTCGAGGCTGACGGCGGCCTGGAGGTCGAACTCGGGCAGACGGTCTCCGACGGTCAACATGGGATGGCTCCTTTTCGTTGTCGGGCCCCGGGGGCGCGTATGGATTCGGGTTCCCTACTTCAGGGGCCCTAAAGGATGCAGCCGGTCGAGCGATCGGAAGCGGGGCGGGCGGGGCTAGAGGGCTGCGAACGCGGCCCGGGCCAGGCCGGGCAGCTCCGGATCCCGGGCGCCCATGATCAGCACGGTATCGCCAGGCCTGACCTCCGCCCGGACCCAGTCGATGACCGCCCAGTGGCTCGGGGCGTACCCGCAGCCGAGAGCGGCCGGCAGGTCGTCGGCGAGCATGCGGCTCGAGATGTCCCTGGCCACGGTGCCGCCCGCGTAGAAGATCTCCGCGTAGCAGAGACGGTCCGCGGGCCGCAGCAGCCGTGGCATCAGCTCGCGCAGCTCGGGCCGCAGGAAGCGGGCGGGTCCGAAGCCGTGCGGCTGGAAGACGGCCAGGACGCGCGCCGCCCCGGCCTGCGCCGCGGTGATCGCGGCCCGCAGCTTCTCCCCGTTGTGCGCGTAGTCGTCCACGACCCGGACGCCCCCGGCGGTCACGCCGATCACCTCGAAGCGGCGCGCCACCCCGGGGAAGCGGGCGAGGAGGGCCACCACCGTCGCCGGGGCGATGCCCAGGTCGAGCGCGATCAGGGCGGCGGCGGCCGCGTTCTCCAGGTTGTGGAGGCCGGGCTGGGGCACGTCGAGGGTGAGTGGGCCCGTCGGCCGGTGCAGGACGCCGCGGGCGCGGTGAGGACCGGTGCTCGTGACCTCGAGGGGCGTATTGGAGTGTGGGCCCGTGCCGTAGCTGTGGGCGCCCACCGCGCGGCCGAGCTCCATGGCCTCCGGCGAGGCGCTATTGACCAGCAGCCGGGCGGAGCGCTTGGCGAAGGCCTCGAACTGGGGCAGGAGCGCGTCCACCTCGCCGTGATCGCGGCTGATGTTGTGGATGAGTCCGAGCGCGGCGTGGTACCCGGTCAAGGTGCCGTCTGACTCGCAGGCTTCCGCAGCCACCGGCCCGTCCACCGGGCCCGGGAGGAAACAGCCGCTCGTGCCGTCACCCGCGAGGGCGGCGCCGCCCAGCACGGTGGCGGCCACCCCCGACTCGCGGGTGAGCCAGCCGACCATGCCGGTGATCGTGCTCTTGCCGCTGGTGCCCGCGATGGCGACGCCCGGCCGTCCCGCGTCCACGATCTCGGCGAGCAAGGCCGGGCGCGGCACCCGCTCGAGGCCGAGCGCGCGCGCGGCCCGCGCCTCCGGCGTCTCCGCTTCCACCGCGGTGGAGTAGATGAAGCGGTCGAGGTCCGCGGTCACCGCGGAGCCGTCCTGGGGTCGGACGACGATGCCGAGCGCGGCCAGGCCCGCGGCCACCTCCGCGTTCTTGCCCTGGTCGAAGGAGCGGTCGGAGCCCTGCACGACGTGGCCGCGGGCCCGCATGAGCCGGGCCAGCGGGTTCATCCCGACGCCCGCGATGCCCGAGAAGTGGTAGCGCACACTTCATCCTGCCACGAATCGCCGATCGAATAATCCGGTGGATTTTCGCCCACCCTGCCAGGGCGAAGCGCCCGATGCCACCGTCTAACTCATTGATATGGCGTTCCGTTGTCCTGGCATCGCGCTTGCGAAGGGTCGTCGCCCGAGGGAGGACGCCATGAACATCGCCGAAGCGGAGGCCGTCGTCGTGAAGGGTCGTTTCCGCGGCTCCCCCAAGACCGCGAGCGGCGGGTACATCGCCGGCCTGCTCGGGCAGCACCTGGATGGGCCGGCGCGCGTGAGCCTCGACGCCTCGATCCCGGTGGATCACGCCTTCGGCGTCGAGCGGCTCGCGGATGGCCGCGTGGTGCTCTCCGACGGGGCCGCGGTGCTGGCCCACGCGGAGCCGGCGGTGCTCCAGCTCGAGCCGCCCACGCCCCCGTCGTTCGCGGAGGCGCAGTGGGCCTCCGAGCGGTACCTCGGATTCACCGAGCACGCCGCCCCCGAGTGCTTCGTCTGCGGGCCGGCGCGCGAGTGGGGGGACGGGCTCGCGATCTTCCCGGGCCCGCTCCCGGGCCGGCACCTGGTGGCGGCGCCGTGGGCGCCCGATCCCACGCTCTTCGACAGGCGCGGCACGGTGCGTCCCGAGTTCGTGTGGGCCGCGCTCGATTGCCCGAGCAGCTTCGCGCTGCTCGAAGCCTTCGGACGCCGCAAGGCGGCGCTGAGCCAGCTCACCGTCCACCTGATCCGCCCGCTCCAGGTCGGCGCGCGGTGGATCGTGATGGGCTGGCCCTTCGCGGCGGATGGACGCAACCTGCTCGGCGCGTCCGCGATCGTCTCGGAGACGGGCGAGCTGCACGCGCTCGCCTCCGCGGTGCTGGTCTGCGCGGACTGACTCGGGCCTAGGCGGCCGGGCGGCGGCGGACGAGCTGCAGGCTCGTCATGGTGAGCACCGGCTCGCCGCGGTGGTTGATCGTGGTCCAGTGCAGCCGCACGATGCCGCGGTCCGGCTTCGTCGCCGACGGCCGCTGATCCAGCACCTGCACCGTCGCGCGCAGGGTATCCCCGGGACGGACCGGTCTCAGCCAGCGCACCTCGTCCACTCCCGGCGATCCGAGACTGCATGTGGCCAGCGCGCGGGTCTGGGCGAAGAGCCGGAACGTGAGCGCCATCGTGTGGAAGCCGCTCGCGATCAGGCCTTCGTAGATCGACGTCTTGGCGGCCTCGACGTTGACATGGAACGGCTGCGGGTCGAAGGACATCGCGAAGTCGATGATCTGGGCCTCGGTGACCGTGATGCCCTCGGTGCGGAACTCCCGTCCCGGTGTGAAGTCCTCGAAGTAGATGTCGGCCGCGATCATCGGCGCTCCTCCGGTGGCTCGGCCCCCACGCGGTCGACGATCAGCCGGTAGTGCTCCGGCCGCCGGTGGCGGGCGAAATTGAAGATCGTGTCCTTGTAGGGGCGCGTGAGGTCGAGATCGCAGCGCGCGCTGATGAGCTCGTCGCCGAGGGTCGCAGCCTGGGCCACGATCTCCCCGGACGGGGCGATGATCGCGCTCTGGCCGATGAGGTCGCAGCCTTCTTCCCGCCCGCACTTGGCTACCCCGACCACCCAGGTGGCGTTCTGGTAGGCCCCGGCCTGCATCACCAGGTGATTGTGGAAGGGGCCGAGCGCGTCCTGCTCCGGCGCGGGCGGATTGTGGGCCGGTGTGTTGTAGCCGAGGAGGATCATCTCGACGCCCTGCAAGCCCATCACCCGATAGGTCTCCGGCCAGCGGCGGTCGTTGCAGATGCACATGCCGAGCACGCCGCCCAGCGCGCGCCAGACCGGGAAGCCGAGATCGCCCACGTCGAAGTAGCGCTTCTCCAGGTGCTGGAACGGGCGCCACGGCTCGTGCTCGGCGTGGCCGGGCAGATGGACCTTGCGGTACTTGCCCACGATATGCCCGGCGCGGTCCACCAGGATCGAGGTGTTGTAGCGCCGGAGGGCGCCCGCCTCCCGGATCAGCTCGGCGTAGCCCAGGCAGAACGCCATCCCGAGCCGCGCCGCCTCGTCGAAGAGCGGGCGCGTCTCGGGACCGGGCATCTCTCGCTCGAAGAAGGCGTCGATCTCGGCCCGATCCTCCATCCACCAGCGTGGGAAGAAGGTGGTCAGCGCGAGCTCGGGAAAGACCACCAGGTCGCAGCCGCGCCCCTGGGCCTGCCCGAGCAGATCCAGGAGGCGCTTGACGACCAGGCCGCGGCTCTCGCTCCGCGCGATGGGCCCGAGCTGAGCGGCCCCGACCGTGATGACGCGGGCCATCCCGCCGCGATCAGGCGAGACTGGCGAGCTTGGCCTGGATCTGCGTCTTCGGCACTGCCCCCACCACCTGGTCGCGGACCTTGCCGTCCTTCACGAACAGGATGGTCGGAATCGACCGGATGCCGTAGCGGGCCGCGAGGCCCGGGTTCTCGTCAACGTTCACCTTCGCCAGGGACACCGTGCCGCCAGAGTTCTTGGCCAGATCTTCCAGGACCGGTCCGATCGCCCGGCAGGGGCCGCACCATTCCGCCCAGAAATCCACCATCATCACGCCGTCAGCGGCCACCAGCGCCTCGTCGTAGTTGCGCTCGTCGAGGTGTTGGAGCCATTCCTTTTCGTTGGTCATCGCTCTGTCCTCCCGCCGTTTAGATGGTCCGACCAGGTCCGGCGATGCTCGGGGCCGGACCGGCTCCCAGAGTAAGATGGGAGGGCTGCCGATGCCCCCGATCCGGCTCGATCATATCGCGATTGCCTTGCCGCGCATCGCCGATGCTCCCTCCGTCCTGGTGGCGGTGCTGGGCGGGGTGCCGGAACGGATGCGGCCCGCCGGCGCCTTCCGGTGGGCGAGCTGGACCTTCGCGGGTGGGGGGCGGATCGAGATCCTGGAGCCCACGGGCGCGGACGGCTTTCTCCACCGGTTCCTCGCCGCCCATGGCCCCGGCGTCCATCACGTCACGTTCAAGGTGCCGGACCTGGATGCGATCTGCCGGAGGGCCGAGCGACACGGCTACGGCATCGTCGGCCGTGAGGAGTCCGACCCCACGTGGAGGGAAGCCTTCCTTCACCCGAAGCAGGCGCTCGGCATCGTCGTGCAGCTCACCGAGGCGGAGGCGGCGCCCCCCGATGATCCGGGCGACCTCCCACCGGGGCTGCCCGGCGCCCCACCGCCGGTGCGGATCCTGGGCCTGCGCATGCGCGCGCACTCCCGCGAGCGCGCGCTCACGCAGTGGCGCGACATTCTCCGGGCCGAGGTGGACGAGGGGGACGTGCTCACCTTCCGCTGGCCCGACTCACCGATGCGAATTCTCGTGGAGGTCGATCCCACCGCCGCGGAGGGTCCGCTCGCCATCGAGCTCGTGAGCGAGCGTGGCCTCGGGGGCCTGGACGCGGCGAGCACCCGACTGGGCATCCGGCTCGCGCACCGGTCTGGCATCTAAGGAGGAACGCCGATGGACGTCGTCACGACCGATCTCTGGACCCTGCTGATCGGCCTGGCCGGATCCACCGCCCAGACCGCCGGCCGTGTGGCCCTCGTGCTGGTCGCCGGGTACTTCGGCGCCCGCGTCCTGCGTACGCTGCTCGGCCAGCTCGAGCGCTTCCTCGTCACGGCGGGCGAGCGGACCGGCGCGCTCCCCGGCGTGACCCGCTCACGCGTGGCCACGCTCACGAGCGTGCTGCGCACCCTGGCCCTGGTCACGCTCTGGTCGTTGGTCGTGGTCATCTGCCTGTCGCAGCTCGGCTTCGACGTGCGACCCATCCTGGCCGGGGCGGGCATCGTCGGCCTGGCGGTGGGCTTCGGCGCGCAGAACCTGGTGCGCGACGTCATCGCCGGGTTCTTTCTCGTGCTCGAGGACCAGGTCCGGGTGGGCGACGTGGCGGTGGTCAACGGCACCGGCGGCCTCGTCGAAACCGTGACCTTTCGCACCATCGTGCTGCGCGACCTCGCGGGCACCGTGCACATCTTCCCCAACGGCAGCGTGACCACGCTCGCCAACATGACCAAGGACTGGTCGGGCTACGTGGTGGACGTGGAGGTGGGCTACCGTGAGGATCCCGACCGGATCGTCGCCTTGATGCGGCGGGTCGCCGAGGAGCTGCGACAGGACCCCGCCCACGGCCCGTCGATCATCGAGCCCATCGAGATCTTCGGGGTGGACGCCTTCAAGGAATCGAGTGTGGTGATCAAGGCCCGCCTCAAGACGCGGCCCATCCAGCAGTGGACGGTGGGACGCGAGTACCGGCGGCGCCTCCTCCTGGCTTTCGCGGCCGAGAACATCGACGTGCCGGCCACCCGGGTCGTCCAGGTCGGCGACGCCGGCAAGCCCTTCTCGGTCGCCCTGATGCAGGGCGCGGCCCCACTGCCGCGCTGAGGCGCAACGCGATGACAGTGACCGTCACCAGGACGTTCGGACCTACTCGCAACGTACTGATTTAGCAGGCGTCGATCGTGGTCCAGTTTTTGAACTCCTGGAGGGTCCTGGCGGGAGGGCCACGATCGAATGAACCTTGGCGGGCTGGAACGGGTGTTCTCGAGCGATCTGGCGGTTGACCTGGGCACGTCCAACACCCGGCTCTACGTCCGGGGCCAGGGCGTGGTCCTCGACGAGCCGTCGGTGGTGGCGGTGGACATGAACGGCGCCGTGCAGGCCGTGGGGAACGACGCCAAGGCCATGCTCGGGCGGGCCCCGGGGTCGGTGCAGGTCGTCCGGCCCCTCCGGCACGGTGTGATCGCCGACTTCGATCGCACCCCGAAGATGTTCCGCTACTTCATCAACAAGACCCGCCGCCGCTGGAGCTTCGTGCAGCCACGTCTCGTGATCATCACCCCGGCGGGCATCACCCAGGTCGAGCGGCGAGCGGTGCGCGACGCGGCCCAGCAGGCCGGGGCGCGCGAGGTCTATCTCGTGCAGGCGTCCATGGCGGCGGCCCTCGGCGCGGGCCTGCCGGTGGAGCAGCCCGGCGCGAGCATGATCGTGGACGTGGGCGGTGGCACCACCGAGGTCGCGGTGATGTCGCTGTGCGGGATCGTGTACTCGGAGTCCTTGCGCGTCGCGGGCGACGAGATGAACCAGGCGATCATCCACTACCTTCGCCGCGCCTACGATCTCCTCGTCGGGGAGCGCCGCGCCGAGGCGGCCAAGATCCGCCTGGGCTCCGCCTATCCCAAGGGCGACGACCAGGAGCCGATGGAAGTGCAGGGCCGCGACCTGCTCGACGGCTTGCCGAAGACGGTCGTGGTGACCGCTCTGGAGGTCCGCGAGGCCCTGCGCGAGCCGGTCGCCGACATCATCACCGCGGTGCGCGCCTGCCTCGAGCACACCCCGCCCGAGCTGGCCGCCGACATCAGCGACAACGGCATCGTGCTCACGGGCGGCGGCGCGCTCCTGCGCGGACTGGACGCGCTCCTGCACCACGAGACCGGACTCAGCATCCGCGTGACCGAGGATCCACTCACCTGCGTCGCGCGCGGCGCCGGCACCATCCTGGATCAGCTCGGCATCTTGAAGCGCGTCGCGATTCCCGCCTAGCTCCCGCCGGTTGCCGCCGGCCTCGGCCGGAGATACGCTCGGGGCGATGTCCACGCCCCGAGAAGCCGGCCGATGATCCAGGACCGCTACGGGCTCTCGCTCTCGACGTCGTCCGCCGCCGCGGGCCGGGCCTATGTGGAGGGGGTGGACGGGCTCCTCGCGGCCCGCGCGGCTCCCGAGGCGTGCTTCGACCGCGCGATCGCCGCGGATCCGGACTTCGCCCTGGCCCACATCGGCCAGGCCCGGGCCCTCCAGCTCCTCGGTCGCGGCGCCCTCGCCCAGGCGGCCGCGGCGCGGGCGCGCGCGCTCGGCGCGGCCCTCGACCGGCGGGAGCGGCAGCACGTCGAGGCCCTCGCGCTCGCGGTCGGCGGGCAGGGGGCGCGCGGGCTCACCCTCATCCGCGCGCACCTCGGCGAGTTCCCGCGCGACGTGATGGCGCTCGCCGCGGCCAACGGCATCTACGGGCTCATCGGCTTCAGTGGGAGCCAGGAGCGCAACGAGGAGATGCTGGCGCTGCTGGATTCGGTCGCGCCCGCGTACGGTGACGACTGGTGGTTCCTCGGCGCGCACGGCTTCGCGCGGACGGAGGCGCTCGGCTGGAAGGCCGGCGCGCCGCTCATCGAGCGGTCGCTCACGCTCGCGCCCCGCAACGCCCACGCCGCGCACGCCTGGGCCCACGTGTGCTACGAGAGGGGCGACGATCGGGACGGGGCGCGCTTCGTCGCGGGCTGGCTGCCCGAGTATCCGAAGACGGGGTCGCTTCACTGCCACCTCTCGTGGCACCGGGCCATGTTCGAGCTGGGGCTCGGCCGCCCCGAGGCCGCGCTCGCCCTCTTCGAGGCCGACATCCGGCCCGGCGCGTCCCAGTGCGCGCCCTTCTCGACCCTGGTGGATTCCGCCTCGCTGCTGTGGCGCCGCGAGCTCGCGGGCGCGCCGCCGGGTCCGGAGGCATGGAGCGCGGTGGCGCAGCACGCCCGCGGGTCGTTCCCCGCGATCGGGATCTCCTTCGCCGACGTGCACTGCGCGGTGGCGCTGGCCGCCGCGGGCGATCGCGAGGGGCTGGCGCGCTGGGTGGCGCTGCTCCGCGAGGGGCTCGCGCAGGGCCGGGTCCCCGCCGGCGAGGTCGTGCCCACCGTGGCCGAGGCGATGCACGCGTTCGCGGAGGGCCGGTACGAGGACGCGATCCGCGCCCTCGCGCCGGTCGTCGACCAGCTCGTGCGCGTCGGCGGGAGCTGGGCGCAGCGCGATCTCTTCGAGCACACCCTGCTCGCCGCGTATCTGCGCGCCGGGCGCGCCGACGAGGCCCGGGCGCTGCTCGCCCGTCGCGTCGATCGCCAGCCGTCGGTTCCGGTGGCGGGGGCGTGATGGCGGACGCCATTCGCGAGTACCGCTACGAGGTGGATCGCGACGGCCGGATCTTCCACGACGGCACCGAGATCATCGACCCGGCGGTGCTCCGCTTCTTCCTGCGGGCGATGGCCCGGACCGACGAGGGACGCTATCTCGTGCTCTGCCAGGGGGAGCGGAACTGGTTCGAGGCGCCGGACACCCCGTTCGTGATCCAGCGGCTGCGCCTGAACATCGAGGGCGGGCTCCTCCAGGCGGTCGAGCTGTGCTTTCCCGGTGACTATCGCGAGCCGCTCGATCCGAGCACGCTCGAGGCCGAGCGCGACCTGCTCTTCTGCCGCGTACGCGGCGGCGCCTTCCGGGCGCGCTTCGGCCGGGTGGCGGTGCAGCAGCTCGCCCCGTTCCTCGCCGACGCGGGGGAGGGCTCGGTCCTGGTCCTGGGCGGTGCTCGTCATCCGGTGCGAAGCGGCGTCTCTCCCTCGAATCGCTCGTCTCCTTGACATCGTCGAGGTGCTCTGCTCCGCTGTGCGGGCGGACGATCTCCTGGGCGATGCTCGTGTTCGTCGCGGTCGCTTTCGGCGGGGCCGCTTGCGGAAGAAACGTGGCCATCCGCGACGAGACCACCGGAGGACGGCGGGCCGCCGTCTCGGGGGACGCGGCGTCACGGCCCGATGAGTCGGTGGCCGAGCCCGCGACCTTCCATTCGCTCGGTGTGCGCTGGGCGGTGCGTGGGGACGCCAACTCCGACGCGGTCATCGAGGTGCGCTATCGGCGGTCCGCCGAGACCGCCTGGCGGGAAGGACTGCCTCTCGTCCGGACCGATCCGGGATCCGTCTCCGACGAGAATCGGGTGTCGGGCGGATGGCTCTTCGCGGGAAGCATCGTGGATCTCGCTCCGGACACCGAGTACGAGGTGTTGCTCACGCTGACCGATCCGGACGGGGGCAGCACCCAGCGAACGCTCCGCATGAAGACCGGCGCCGAGCCCCGGGAGCCGGCCGGGATGCGTGTGCGCCACGTGGTGCCGGCGAGCGCCACGGACCGCGCATCCGGCACGGGCACGGAGAGCGATCCCTTCCGCGGTCTCCGGAGCGCGCAGGCCGCGGCACAGCCGGGCGACCTGTTCCTCGTACACGCGGGTGTTTATCGCGAGGGCACATGGACGATCGACCATCACGGCACGCCCGCGCGGCCGATCATCTACCGGGGGGCCGGGGACGGGGAGACGATCCTCGACGGAAATGAGGGCGAGCGCCTCGTGAGCGCCACTGGCATCCGGCACGTATGGCTGGAGCGCCTCACCCTGCGGCGCGCCCGATACCTCTTCGTCGGACACTCGGGCTCCCACTTCGTCATCCGCCGATGCCGACTCGAGGTGGTGTTGACCGGTATCACCGCGATCAACGGAGGCTACACGGAATCGCGCGGGTTCGTCATCACCGACAACGTGATCGAAGGGCCCACCCGGTGGCCTCGCAGCCGGGGCATCGAGGACGTCAACGGCGTGACCATCACCGGCGCGGGGCACGTGGTGGCCTACAACCGAATGAGCGGTCTCGCGGACGGGATCCACGGAAGCAGCCACGGCCGCCTGTCGGCCAGCGACATCTACAACAACGACATCGAAGCCTCCACCGACGACGGGATCGAGGGCGACGAGGCCGACACCAACGTTCGGATCTTCCGGAATCGCATCACCAACGCATTCTCCGGCATCAGCGCTCAGCCCGCCAACGGGGGGCCCCTCTATGTGTTCCGCAATGCGATCTACAACGTGCTCTACTCTCCCTTCAAGCTCCACAACGACACCTCCGGGGTGGTGATCTTCCACAACACGTCGGTCGCGGATGGTATCCCCTGGCACATCGAGCCGGGCGGCGAAACCGTGAACGACGTGACGACGCGCAACAATCTCTTCATCGGGAGCAGCGGCCCGGCGCTCCGGTCGACCGGGGAGATGATTCGCTGCGATTTCGACCGCGACGGTTACGGGGTGCCGGGCGGGACGGGTCCTCTGGCCGGGATCTTCAACGTCTTCGCGGAATGGAACGGTCGGACGTATTCGACGCCCGATGCCGCGCAGCGCTCGGGCGCGCTCTACCGGCGACACGGCGCCGTCCTCGTCAACGCCCGCGGCAACTTCGCCAGCGGAGTCGGGATCCCCGGCAATCGCAGCACCCGCTTCCCCGGGGACAAGATCGACCTCCGTCTCGACCCGGCTTCCCGGGCGGTGGACGCCGGGATCGTGTTACCCAACTTCAGCGATGGGTTCTCCGGCAAGGCGCCCGATCTCGGCTGTTGCGAGCTCGGACAGCCGCTGCCCCACTACGGTCCACGGCCCTGACGGGAGCCGGGGAGCGAAACCTTCGAGGAGCGATCATGGCTGACCGAGTCGGATTCATCGGGCTGGGCACGATGGGCATGCCGATGGCGACCAACCTGGCCAAGGGGGGTGTGCCACTGGTGCTGCACGATGCGAGCCCGGCCGCCCTCGCCGCCGCCGCGAAGCTCCCGGGAGCCCTCGCGGCCGCCTCGGTCGCCGAGGTGGCGGCCCAGGCCGCGGTGCTCTTCACCTGTCTGCCCAACGACGCGATCGTGCGCGAGGTCTACCTCGGACCGGGGGGCATCGGCGCGGCCGCGCGCGCGGGGTTGATCACGTGCGACTGCTCCACGGTGAGCCCCGAGGTGACGGTCGCGGTGCACGCCGGGCTCAAGGGTCGCGGCGTCGATCACATGGACACGCCCATGCTCGGCTCGCAGCCGCAGGCGGTGGAGGGGCAGATCTTCTTCATCGTGGGCGGCGAGAAGGCGCGGCTGTCGACCATCGCGCCCTATCTCGAGATCATGGGCAAGATGCACATGTACGTGGGCGGTCCGAGCATGGCCAATCGCGTGAAGCTGATCCACAACGGGCTCGCCGCGGTCACCTCGGTGGCGGTGGCGGAAGCGCTCGCGGTCTGCGTGCAGGCCGGGGTCGATCCGAACACCTTCTACGACGTGGTGCGCAACGGCGGAGGCATGGCCTACGGCACCTACTTCGACCGGCGCGCCAAGCGCATCTTCGAGGGCGAGTTCTCGCCGACCTTCATGCTCGAGCTGATGCGGAAGGACGCGATGCTCGCGCTGGCCCTGGCCAAGTCCGTGCAGGTGCCCGCGCCGATGCTGGAGGAGACCAAGCGCACCTACGACGAGGCGGTGGACAGCGGCTGGGGCCGCGAGGACTTCTCGGCGGTCACCCACGTCGTGGAGAAGCGGATCGGGCGCCGGCTGTCGGGACGGTAGCGCGGCCGCCCGCCGGGTAGTAGGATGAGCGCCCGGTCCCGCGTTCGGGCGCCGGATCCACTCACCGCCGGCGACCAGGAGGTCTCCGATGCCGCTCGTCGAGCCGGGACGCAAGGCACCCGCGTTCTCGCTGCCGGACCAGGAAGGCCGGACGCATTCGCTGAAGGACTACGCGGGCCGTCCGGTGATCGTGTACTTCTACCCGAAGGACGATACCCCGGGCTGCACCAAGGAGGCCTGCGCCTTCCGCGACGCCCTGCCCGGGTTCAAGAAGGGCAAGGCGGCCGTCCTCGGGGTGAGCGTGCTGGACACCGCGAGCAAGGCCAAGTTCGCCCGCAAGCACAAGCTCACCTTTCCGCTGCTGGCCGATCCGGAGCACGAGACGGCCGACCGCTTCGGGGCGTGGCAGAGGAAGAGCCTCTACGGGCGCACCTACATGGGAGTGGCCCGGATGACCTACCTCATCGGGCCCGACGGCAAGGTGGTCCGCCGATGGGACAACGTGAAGGTGGACGGTCACGCCGCCGACGTGCTCCGCGCGGTCGACGAGCTCTGAGCGGACGGTGACCGCCGTCATCGTCGGAGCCTACGCGGACGCGGCGACCGCGATCGCCGCGCTCGCGACCGCGGGCGGCAAGCGCTCCGCCGCGGTCCTGCCCCGGGCCGCGGTGGACGACGAGGCGCGCGTGCGGCTTCGCCAGGCGCAGGTCGAATGTCTCAGCACCCTCGACGGCGGTGATCTGACCGCGGCCCGCGGGCTGGCCACCGCGCTCGCGGAGGCCGAAGGCTGGGAGCGGGCCGATGGCGCGTCGTCGCCGGCGGGGCCGAGCGAGCCGGGCGACGTGATCGGGTGGTACGAGGTACGCATCGGCAGCGGGGCCCTCACCACCGACCGGCCGATCACCCGGCTGCACGGCTCGCGGCGCTACATCGCCTCGTTCAACTTGCTGGGGCAGGCGCGGCTCAACCAGGCGTGCGGTGACCTGCTCTACCGCGGGCTCACGGACGCGGGCGTGGCGCTCGGTGAGGTCTTCGACGTGGTGGTCTGCTCGGAGTCCAAGGCGGTCGGCATGGCCCAGGTGGTGGTGGAGTGCTTCGGCCAGGACCGCTACGTCGTGCTGAGAAAGGGTGTCAAGAACTACATGCCGCGCCATCCGCGCGAGCCGCTGGTGGAGGAAGCCAGCAGCATCACCACCGCGGGCGCGCAGGCGCTGGTGCTGGATCCGCTGGACCGCCCGCTGCTCGAGGGGCGCCGAGTGTTGCTGGTGGATGACGTGGTCGCCACCGGCGGCACCGCCCGCGCGGCCTGCCGGCTGCTGGAGCGCGCCGGTGCCCGCGTCACCGCCGCCGCGACGGTGCTGCTGAAAGGCCCCGAGCCCGACCTGCCGCGCCTGCTCGTCCTGGCGCGGCCGCTGCTGTGATCGCCGTTCAACCCCGACAAGGAGCGTGACGATGGGCACCATGACGACTCTCACCGCAGAAGACGGACACCGGCTGTCGGCTTACCGCGCGGCCCCGGGCGGCACGCCCATGGGCGGTCTCGTGGTCGTGCAGGAGATCTTCGGGGTCAACCATCACATCCAGAGCATCTGCGACCGCTTCGCGGCCGACGGCTACCTGGCCCTGGCCCCCGCCATCTTCGATCGCGTGGAGCCCGGCATCAGCCTCGGCTACACCGCCGACGACATCGAGCAGGGCCGCTCCATCCGCGGCAAGGTGGACATCGCCGACATGGTTCGCGACGTGAGGGCTGCGGTGGAAGCGCTCAAGGCCGAAGGCCAGAGCGTGGGCGTGGTGGGTTACTGCCTGGGCGGCACCCTCGCGTGGCTGGCGTGCACGCGCATCGACGGCGTCAAGGCGGCGGTGGGCTACTACGGTGGCGGCATCGCGGAGACCGCGAGCGAGACGCCGCGCTGCCCGGTGCTGCTGCACTTCGGCGAGACCGACCAGGGGATTCCGCCCGAGCACTGGGCCCGCATCCGGGCCGCGCATCCCGAGGTGCCCCTGCACACGTACCCGGCGGGCCACGGGTTCAGCTGCGACGAGCGGGGAAGCTTCCACGAGCCCAGCGCCAAGCTTGCTCGTCAGCGCACGCTGGGGTTCTTCCAGGCGCTGCTCTAGACGGGGCGGTCGGGGCGGGGGTGGCCCGCGCCGCCCCCGCCCGACCGTCTAGGCGCCGGGTCCGATCGAGCGGAGGGCGCTGCTGAAGGCTACCTCCACCTGCTCGCGCATCCAGGACCATTCCCAGAGCACGTCGCCCTTGCAGACCGCGCAGTACGACGGCTCCTCCGGACGAACCGTCGACAGCAGCGGCAGCCCGCAGGCCGGGCAGCGCTCCCCGGGGAAGCCCACGGCGGCTTGCCGGGCCTTCGGCAGAAGGGTGGCCAGCCGGGCGCGCCTCTCCACCGCGGTCGTCTCACCGCGCTCCGTGTAGAGCCAGTCCGGCACCTTGAGCTCGGACGGATCCCAGAGGACGGCGCCGTCCTCGCCGCTCAGGGGCTCCGCGGTGCGCGGGTCGAGGTAGTCCTGGAGGCGCAGGGTGATGTACTGCAGCAGCGGCTTGCCGCTGTAGACCAGCTGGGCGTCCCGATCGTTGTGGCCCTGGATCGCCCGATCCAGGCGCTGGGCGAACTGCTCGATGAACGTGAACCGCGCCTTTTCCTTCTTTTCCTGGATGGCCGCAGACACCGAGCGGACCCCGTCGCGCACGGACCGAATCAGCTCGACGTCGCCGGACCTCAACAGATGTTTGGCATCCTTCACGAGGTCCTCGCCGACGCTCATGAGGGTGGACGCCTGGGCCGCGGTCAAATAGGGGGACGTCCCCGTATTTCCTCGGGGCCTCAGCTTGCACATCTCGGCCGCGACGAGGGCCCGCTGGGAGGTCGTGAGATGCCGCCGGTGGAAGTTCCGGCCCAGGACCATCTGGGCGGCCGCCCGTGGATTGCCCTCGAACCGGACCACCCGCGGGTCGCGGCCCAGCTCCAGGCAGGCACGGTAGCGGTGCAGCCCGTCGAGGATCTTGCCCTCGTACAGGATGATCGCCTCTTGTTGGCCCTGCTCGCGAATGTCCTCCTTGAAGGCCGCGAACTCGGGCTCGCTCATGGGCGGGAATACCAGGGCAAGCTCGTGGGCATCGTAGCTGGTCATGGCGGCGTGTCCTCCAGGCCTCCAGCATAGAAGCCCGGAATTTATCGGGAAATCCCCCCAGGAGGGGCGGGTGCCCGGCTTGACCGCGCCCCGGATCCGGCTATCCTGCGACGGCAGGGCCGCCTGATTCCAGCTTCGTACCCGGGAGGGAGCCATCGACGAGGCAGTCGACATCATCGTGTCGAAGTACACGTGCGCCGTCCGCCCCGAGTGGATCGACAACAACGGGCACATGAACATGGGTTATTACGTCGTCGTCTTCGACCTGGCCACCGACGAGTGGATGCGAGTCATCGGTCTCGACGCCGCGCATCGCCAAGCGCGCGAGGTGACCACGTTCTGCCTCGAGGCCCACGTGACCTACCATCGCGAGGTGCGGGAAGGCGACCCCTTGCGATTCACCACGCGGCTCCTGGCCCACGACGCCAAGCGCGTGCACTACATCCACGAGATGTTTCACGGCGAGGCCGGCTATCTCGCCGCCACCAACGAGCTGATGTCGCTGCACGTGAGCCAGGCGACGCGACGGGGTGCCCCCATGGAGCCGGAGATCCTCGAGCGCCTCGACCGGATCCAGCGCGCGCACGACCGGCTTCCGCGGCCGCCGCAGGTGGGTCGCGTGATGGGCCTGGACGCGCGCCCGACGACGCGGTAGCTCGCCATCTCGCGATCTTCCCGATCCATGGGCGCGCGCTGGTCGCAAGGGATCGCGTTCTCGGCGGATAGCTGGACGATCCTGGTCCAGAACATGGGCGACGCGAACATTCAGGAGTGCTGCGGTGGGACGGGTCGACCCTGCACGATACCGGGCAGCGCATCAGGACCGCCGGCGGGGCCGCCGGCATCCGCACCGCTCCGCGCCCGGAGAGTCCGGACTGACTAGTGGCCGTTGGAGGAGGGGCTACCGTTCATCAGCAGGGAGGTCGGCGGGTGCTGCCCGCCCCACGGCGCGGTGGCCACCAGCAGGGCGGGCACTCGGTCGCTCGGCATCGGCTTCGCGAAATAGTAGCCCTGGCCGTGGTCGCACCCGAGCGAGCGGAGGTGCTCGAGCTGGTCCGCGCTCTCGATCCCCTCGGCGGTCACCGAGAGGCCGAGGCTCTTGGCCACCGTGATGACCGCGCGCACGATCGCGCTGTCCTCCATGTTCTGGCCGATGCCCTTCACGAATGACCGGTCGACCTTGAGAGTGTCCACCGGGAAGCGCTTGAGGTAGCCGAGTGACGAGTAGCCGGTTCCGAAGTCGTCGATGGCGAGCTGCACGCCGAGCGCCTTCAGCGCCTCCAGCTTGGCCAGGGTGGTCGGCGCGTCGTGCATGACCACCGTCTCGGTGATCTCGAGCCGCAGCGCGCCCGGCTCGAGACGCGTCTCCCGCAAGACCGCCGCGATCTCCTCCACGAGGCCGGGCTGCTGGAGCTGCCGCGCGGAGAGGTTCACGCTGATCGCCAAGGTCGATCCCGGCGTGGCGAGCTGCCACTGGCGCGTCTGGCGGCAGGCCTCGTGGAGCACCCAGCGCCCGAGGGGCACGATGAGCCCGGTCTCCTCGGAGAGGCCCACGAAGTCGCCGGGGAAGAGCAGGCCCCGCTGCGGATGCTTCCAGCGGACCAGCGCCTCCATCTCCACGATGCGCCCGGTCGGGAGCTCGAGGATCGGCTGGTAGTGCAGGATGAACTCGCCGCGCGCGACCGCGTTGCGCAGGTCGAGCTCGAGGTCCATACGCTCCTGCGCGGGCGCGTTCATGCTCTTGTCGAAGATCTCGTAGCGCGCCTTGCCCTTGCCCTTGGCGTGGTACATGGCGAGGTCGGCGTCGCGCAGGATGTCCTCGGGGGTCATCCGCTTGGCCGTGCTCATCGCGATCCCGATGCTCACCGTGATGACGACCTCGCGGCCCTCGACGGTGAACGCCTGCTGCAGCTCGCCGGTGAGCCGGTCCGCGACCGACGCGGGGGCCTTGTCGTCCTTGACGTCCTCGATCAGGATCGCGAACTCGTCGCCGCCCAGCCGGGCGATCGTGTCCTCGGGCCGCAGGCAGGCGGCCAGGCGCTGGCTGACCCCGATGAGGAGCTGATCGCCTACGCCGTGCCCGAGGCTGTCGTTGACCACCTTGAACCGGTCGAGATCCAGGAAGAGCACCGCGAGCTGCTCGCCGCGCCGCTCGGTGCGGGTCAAGGCGTGCGCGAGGCGGTCCATGAACAGCGAGCGATTGGGCAGGCTGGTGAGCGAGTCGCGGAAGGCCTGGCGGGCGAGCTGGTCGAGGCGGCGCGGGAACTGGTTGATCTCATCCGTCTGCTGCTCGATGGTGGACAGCATCTTGGCGAACGAGCTCATGAGCGTGCCGATCTCGTCCCGCCGTGTCGGCACCGACGGCAGGTCCGAGACCTTGGTGGTGGTGGCCAGGTGCGCCGCCCGCGAGATGGCGGAGGCCACGTCCCAGACCACGAAGCCGCCGCCCGCCATGAGCAGGCCGGTGAAGACGAGCAGCGCGGGCATCGTGAAGGCTTCGGTGTACTGGCTGATCGGCCCGAGCATGATCCGGACGGGGGCCTGGAAGGCATAGGTCAGGATCAGAAGGGGGATGACCGACGCGAGGGTGAGGGCGAAGATGACCTTCTGCTTGACCCGCTGGCCCGCGAAGGCAATTTCTCGGTTCAGATCGTCGCCGCTCACTTGTCTCCGATCGTGTGAAGAGGGTTCAGGTAGCGCGTTAAGGCGAAGCAACCGAAGTGCCAGAGTTGCGCGCCCGGAAGACTTGTCGAATCACACGCTTCCGCTCCGGTGGGCGGGTCCGCCTCGGGCTCAAGTGTCAATTTTGCGTAAGCGGGCTGACGGATTGAAGACAGGCGAACAGATCGGGGCCCGGAAGCCAAACACATGACGAGATGTTATGGGGCCCGCGGCTCGCCGGGCGATCGGGCAGCATGTGTTATACTCCGCGGGGTTCGAAGTCAATCAGGAGGCACGTGTGGCCGGGTATCTCCCCGTCGTCATGTTTCTGGGCCTGATCGTGGCGTTCGCGGTGGTCTCCCTCGGGATGGCCGCGGTGCTCCGGCCGGCCCGGCCCTACTGGAGCAAGCTCGAGAACTATGAGTGCGGTGCCGAACCCATCGGGGAGGCGTGGGTCCAGTTCCCGGTAGCGTTCTACCTCGTGGCGCTCATCTTCATCGTATTCGATGCGCTCGCGGTGTTCCTCTTCCCCTGGGCCCTCGTGCTCCGCGGGTTCGGGCTCTGGGCGGTGGGGACGATGGGGCTCTTCATCGGTATCCTCTCGCTCGGCTGGGTGTATGCGTATAGGGAGGGGATACTCGAATGGAAATAAAGGCGCCGACCCCGCAGATCCCGCCGCCCGGCTGGACCGAGTTCAAGGACCTCCAGGAGATGGAGAAGTACCGCCAGGAGCGGCCGGAGGGCGACAAGCACTCCGACCTCTTCGAGTCGGTCACCGAGGGAATCCAGCACTTCCCGGGCGGCTTCGTCGTCACCACCGTCGCCGACGCCTTCCTCAACTGGGCGCGCAAGTCCTCGGTGTGGCCGGTGACCTTCGGCCTGGCCTGCTGCGCGATCGAGATGATGGCCACCTTCGCCTCGCGCTTCGACGTGGAGCGGCTCGGGATGGTGCCGTGGGCGTCCCCGCGGCACTCGGATCTCATGATCGTGTCCGGCACCGTGACCATCAAGATGGCCCCGATGCTCAAGCGCATCTACGATCAGATGCCCGATCCGAAGTGGGCGGTCTCGATGGGCTCGTGCGCCAATTCGGGCGGTCCCTTCCGGCACGGCTACCACGTGGTCAAGGGGGTGGACCGGGTGATCCCGGTGGACGTCTACGTCCCGGGCTGCCCGCCCCCGCCGGAGTCGCTGCTGAACGGGCTGCTCCTGCTGCAGGACCAGATCGCGCACTTCCACAAGACGGGCCGGCGCGCCGCGCCCACCGCCAAGATCGACTGATCGCGTGATCCACGACCAGGCACGAGCGAGGATACAGGAGCGCTTCGGGGTCGCCGCCGAGGGAGACGGGCCCCTCCTCACGGTGTCGATCCCGCCCGATCGCTGGGGGGAGCTGGCGCGCTTCGCCAAGGAAACGCTGGGCTGTCTCTACTTCAACTTCCTGAGCGCGGTGGACTGGAAAGAGCAGGGCCTCGAGGTGGTCACGCGCGTCGAGAACCTCGACGTGGGGCTGGCCCTCATGATGAAGACGCGGCTCGGAGCGGGCCAGTCGGCCTGCGCATCCCTCGTGCCGCTGTACCGCGGCGCGGAGTGGATGGAGCGCGAGTGCTACGACATGTTCGGCGTCCGCTTCGAGGGGCACCCGGACCTGCGGCGCATCCTGCTCCCGCAGGACTGGGAGGGACACCCGCTGCTGAAGTCGTACGCCGTGGATACGCCGTACCCACCCTATCGCTGATCGGAGCCCGATCATGATCTACGAGCTGCGCACCTATACGCTGATGCCGGGCAAGCAGGGCGAGTACCTGAAGCTGAACGGGGAGATCGGCCGAAAGATCCGCGGGGACAAGTACGGCAAGCTCGAAGGCTACTGGTCCACCGAGTTCGGCATGCTCAACCAGCTCGTTCACCTCTGGAGCTACGCCGACCTCGGCGAGCGCGAGCGGCTGCGGGCCGGGCTCGCGAAGGACGAGGCGTGGACCAAGGAGTACATCCCGAAGATCCGGCCGATGATGCTGGCCCAGGAGAACAAGATCCTCTCCGCGGT
>WNFK01164189.1_pt2 | contig 27499 bp, 26 predicted proteins | sample 5400281 | NCBI WGS metagenome assembly WNFK01 (sample SAMN13153350, study PRJNA577476) | soil metagenome | isolation source: 20 cm soil on Douglas fir-dominated hillslope | place: USA:California | collected 2013-09-17
ATCGCCCCGCGCGGCGAGGCGCCGAGCGAAACCAGCGGCGTGCCGCGCGTCGCCGCCACGATCGCCAGCACGTAGTCGGCGATCTCCGGGGCGACGGCGACCGCCGGCACCGCCGATCGCAGCCGGCGCACCTCCTGCGCGGTGGCGACCGGGTGGAGATGCGCGAGCTCGCCCTGCGTGCCGCCGCCGAGCAGCAGCTCCCGCTCGACCTGCGCCGACGGGTAGCCGAGCGAGACCCGGAGCAGGAACCGATCGAGCTGCGACTCCGGCAAGGGATACGTGCCGGCGTGCTCGTGCGGATTCTGCGTCGCCAGCACCATGAACGGCTCCGGCAGCGGGCGCGGAGCGCCGTCCACCGAGACCTGGCCCTCGGCCATCGCTTCCAGCAGGCAGCTCTGCGTGCGCGGCGTGGTGCGGTTGATCTCGTCCGCCAGGACCAGGTTGGCGAACAGCGGCCCCGGCTTGAACACGAAGTTGTTCCGCGCCTGGTCGTAGATGGAGACGCCGGTGATGTCGCCCGGCAACAGATCGCTGGTGAACTGGACGCGCGCGAAGGAGAGATCGAGCGAGCGCGCCAGCGCATGCGCGAGCGTGGTCTTGCCCACCCCGGGGACGTCCTCGAGCAAGAGGTGGCCGCCCGCCGCCAGCGCGGCCAGGGCCAGCTCGACGATCTCCTGCTTTCCCTTGAGCGCCCGGGCGATGTTCGCCTCCAGCGCGGAGGCCACGCGGCGCGCTTCCTGCGGAGTGAGCGGCGCGCCGATCTGCGCGATCCGGGCGGGAGCGCCGATCTCGGGCGTCATCCCGCTCAGACTAACCCATGCGTCAAGGGCGCGCCCGTGCCAGACTGCGCACCCTTCCATGCAGGCTCCCACAGCGATCGTGACGCAGAAGGGGGCGGCGCGCGCGCGCGCCGGCCATCCCTGGATCTTCCGCGCCGACGTGGCCCAGGCGCCGGAGGGCCTCTTCTCGGGCGCGGAGGTGCGCATCGCGGATGCCCGGAAGAACTTCATCGGCCGCGGCTTCTGGGCGGTGAAGAGCCCGATCGCGCTGCGGGTGCTCTCCCGCCAGGACCTGCCGCTCGACGAGGAGTTGCTCGCCACCCGCTTGCGCCGCGCCCACGAGCGGAGGAAGGCGATGTTCCCGGGCGCCGACGCCTTCCGCCTGGCGCACGGGGAGGCGGATCTCCTCCCAGGCTACTTCGTGGACCTCTACGGGGAAGTGGCGGCGGTGCAGCACCTGGCGGAGTGGGCCGAGGCCCGGCGCGAGCAGTTGGCGGGCCTTTTGCTGGAGCTGACCGGCGCCAGGGCCGTGGTCGCCCGCGACGACGGCTCCGCGCGCGAGTTCGAGAAGCTGCCTCGCCGCGCGGAGGCCCTGGTCGGCAGCGACTTCCGCGCGCTCTATCACGAGGGCGAGGTCGCGCTCGAAGTCGATCTGCTGGCGGACCACAAGACTGGCGGGTACCTCGACCAGGCCGAGAACCACCTCCGCGCCGGCGAGCTCGCGCGCGGCGAGGCGCTGGACGCGTTCTGCTACCACGGCGGCTTCTCGCTGCAGCTCGCCCGCCGCGCCGAGCACGTGATCGCCATCGACCAGGACTCCGCCGCCGTCCAGCGTACGCGCGACAACGCCGCGCGGAACGGCCTGCGCAACCTGGAGGTCCGGGCCCAGAACGCCGTCGAGGCGCTGCGTGGCTTCGACAAGGAAGGGCGCAAGTTCGACACGGTCGTGTTGGATCCGCCGGCTTTCGCGAAGCGGAAGGACGGCCTGGAGGGCGCCCTGCGCGCCTATCGCGAGATCAACTACCGCGCGGTGCGCCTGCTGAAGCCGGGGGGATTGCTCGTCACCTGCTCCTGCTCGGGGCGCGTGACCCCGGAGATCTTCGGCGAGGTGGTGGCCTGGGCGGCGCAGGAGGCGAAGCGGCCGCTGCAGATCCTGGAGCGGCGGGGAGCGGCGCGCGATCATCCGCCGCTCCTGGGGGTCCCGGAGACGGAGTATCTGAAGGCGTGGTTCTTGATCGCGCCGTAGCCGCGAATGCCGATCCTCACCGCGTGCTGGTGCCCGTCCTCGTTTCGGTGGCCGGGACTCGAGCTCGCGCAGGTGCTGGGGGCCGCGGCTACCCGACCTTGACGCCGGGGGGCTGCGAGATCGGCTGCTTCTGTTTGTTGGCGGCCTCGCGGATCTGCTCGAACACGCGCTTCGGCGGGGTCCACCCCCACTCCTGCTCCAGGAGCGAGATCTTCTCCACCTCGCTGCGGATCCGCAGCCACTCCTCTTCCGCGATCGCGCAGGGTCAGCGCCGCCTCGTGCGACTGCGCCCTCCGGTAGGGGCGATCGTTGGTGATCGCGTCGTAGGTGTCCGCCACCGCGAACAGCCGCGCGCCGAGCACGATCTGCTCGCCCTGCAAGCCCAGCGGGTACCCGCGGCCGTCGTAACGCTCCTGGTGCTGCAGCACGATCACGCTGGCGTCGCGGAGGAACTCGATGCGCTGGAGCAGCGCCCATCCCAGCCGCGGGTGCTCGCGCATCTCGTGCCACTCGTCCTGGTCGAGGGGGCCGGGCTTGAGCAGCACGGCGTCGCGCACGCCGATCTTGCCGATGTCGTGCAGGAGCGAACCCATCTCGATGGTGCGCAGCTCGTTGGCGTCGCGGATGCCGAGCTGCTCGGCCACCCGGCGGGTGAAGCGGGAGACGCGCCGCGAGTGCCACTGCGTCTCGGTGTCGCGGTAGTCGAGCACCGCCACCATCCCGTCGAGCAGGTTGGTGGTGCGCTCGTCCACCAGCTGCTCGAGGCCCTTGTTCAGGCCGGCGAGCTCCGCGTTCTGCGACTGCACGATGGCGGTCAGCTGGCGGTTCTTCTCCCGCAGCGCGTAGGTGTCGAACGCCTGCCGGACGGTGCCGAGCAGCTCGACGCGGTTCCAGGGCTTGGCGAGGATGCGGAAGATCTCGCCGTTGTTCACGGCGTCGACCGCGGCGCTGAAGTCGTGCGCTGCGGTGAGCAGGATGCGGATGGTCTCCGGCTGGAGCGTCTTGGCCTGGGCGAGGAACTCGGCGCCGGTCATGCCCGGCATCATGTAGTCGGCCGAGAGGACCTGGAACGGCTTCTCCCGCAGGCGATCGAGCGCCTCCGACGGATCGGCGCAGGCGATCACCTCGTATCCCGCAGCCTCGAAGGTGCGCTGCAGCGCATGCAGGATGGGCGCCTCGTCGTCGACGACGAGCAACCGTTCCACTTCAGGCATCTGTCTCCCGATTCGTCCCCACGCAAGCTTACCAGCAAGCGGTCACGTCACGGTGATATCGCTTGCAACCCCAGGGCGGTGCAAGATGCGCACATGTCGCACATTCCCCCCCTGGTAGATCCAGGTTGGCTGCAGTCGCACCCCGACACCCGCATCCTCGACTTGCGGTGGCAGGCCAAGGGGCCCCCTGCGCGAGACAGGTACGACGAAGGTCATGTCCCCGGCGCGGCATTCGTCGACCTCGATCGCGACTTGTCCCGGCACGGCGGGCCCGGCCGGCATCCCTTCCCCTCCGAGGAGCAGTTCGCCGCGCTGCTCTCGCGGCTCGGCATCGGTCCGGAGACGCACGTGGTGGTCTACGACGAGGGCCACTCGTCGGTCGCCGCGCGCCTCTGGTTCATGCTCCGGGCATATGGCCACGAGAAGGTCTCGGTGCTCGACGGCGGGATGCGGGCCTGGACCGAGGCGGGTTTGCCTTTGACGCGCGAGGAGCCCCGGATCGGGCCGGTCCCGCCGCGCAGGCTCTCGCTGGATCGGGCGCGCCTCGCCGGGACGGCGGAGGTGGCCGCGCGCACCTCGACGGTCCTCGATGCGCGCGCCCCGGAGCGCTACCGGGGAGAGGTGGAGCCCATCGATCGCAAGGCCGGCCACATCCCCGGTGCCCTCAACGCGCCCTGGTCGGCCAACCTCACTCCCGCGCAGAGGTTCCGCCCGCCCGCCGAGCTGCGCCGCCTCTATCAGGGGTTCGGCCCCAGCCCGATCGTGTCCTGCGGGAGCGGCGTCACCGCCTGCCACGACGCGCTGGCGATGGAGGTGGCCGGCTTGCCGGCCCCCCGCCTGTACGTCGGATCGTTCAGCGCCTGGATCGAAGATCCCGACCGTCCGGTTGCAACCGGCCCCGAGCCGGGGTAGCAGAGCGCGCCATGATCCTCTCCCTTGCCCTCCTCCTCGCGGCCACTCCGCAGGCCTCCGAGCGCGCGGCCGTGGCCCGAATCACGGCGGCCGAGATCTCCGGCCACCTCCGCTTCCTCTCCGACGACCTGCTCGAAGGCCGCAAGCCCGGCCAGCCCGGCAGCGACCTTGCCATCAAGTATCTCGCCTCCCAGCTCGAGGCGTTCGGGTTCAAGCCCGGCGGTGAGAACGGCACGTTCCTGCAACCGGTCCCGCTGATCGAGCTGCGGGCCGAAGTTCCTCGCGACGTCCATTTCAGTGCGAACGGTCAGGACGTGACGCTGCACGCGCTGGGCGGATCGGACGCCGATCTGGTGCTGGAGCCCAACGCGCACATCGATCGCGCCGCGGTGGAGGGCGCGCCGCTGGTGTTCGCCGGTTACGGCATCACCGCGCCCGAATACGGCTGGGACGACTACAAGGACGTGGACGTGCGCGGGAAGATCGTCGTGCTGATGAACTTCAACCCGCCCTTCAAGGGGCCGGGGGTGCGTCTCTGGTACGGGCGCTGGGACTACAAGTACGACAACGCCGCGCGGCACGGCGCGGCCGGCGCGCTGGTCATCCACACCACCGCGAGCGCCGGCTACCCCTGGCAGGTCCTCGCCAACCGCGCGGACGGGACCCACCAGGATCTGCCGCCCTCGGACGCCGAGCCGCGCACGATGCAGTTCCAAGGCTGGATCGCCGACCCCGCCGCGGCGAAGCTGGCGCAGGCCGCGGGGCAGGACCTCGACACGCTCCGCCGGGCGGCCGAGTCGCGCGACTTCCGCCCGCAGGCGATGAACTCCACCCTCACGCTGGAGATGGCGATCGCGCGGCGCGAGATCCGCAGCGCGAACGTGATCGGCATCTTGCCGGGCCGGCAACCCGAGCTGGCGAAGGAGGCGGTGCTCTACACCGCGCACCACGACCACCTCGGCAAGGGTCCGCCGCCTCCGGGCACGACCGACGGCATCTACAACGGAGCGCTCGACAACGCTTCCGGCTGCGCGACCGTCCTCACCATCGCGCACGCGGCCGCGGCGGCGCCGCCCAAGCGGTCCCTGATCATCGCCTTCGTCACCGCCGAGGAGCAGGGTCTGCTCGGATCGAAGTGGCTCGCGCAGCATCCCCCGATCCCGGCCAATCGCATCGCCGTGGACATCAACCTGGACAGCGTCAACAAGTGGGGCCGCACCAAGGACCTGGGCATCCTCGGCCTGGGCAAGTCCACCGCGGACGACGTCGTCCGCAAGGTCGCGGCCGAGCAGGGCCGGACCGTGCACGGCGATCCCTACCCGGACCGCGGTGCCTTCTACCGCTCGGACATGTTCCCGCTCGCCCGCGCGGGCGTACCGCCGGTGGCCGTGAAAGGCGGCCCCGACTACGAGAACCGCCCGAAAGGCTGGGGCGAGCAGCAGGCGCTGGACTACGAGCGCAAGAGCTACCACCAGCCGTCCGACGAGTACCACGGGGATTGGGATCTCTCCGGGGACGTGCAGGACGCGCAGCTGCAGCTGCTGGTGGGGCTGCGGATCGGGAATGCGCCGCAGATGCCGACCTGGACGCCGGGGGACGAGTTCGAGGGGGCGCGGAAGTCGGCGTCGCGGTAGGGGCAGGCCCGACCGGGAGCTAAGGCTCCTGCGGCGCGCTCCCCGGAACATCCGCCTCGATGAACACGCGAAGCAGGTCTTTGTCCAGCTCCCCCTTCTTCGCCTCGTCGAGCAAGATGTCGTACGCCTTCTGTTTCGGCACCGCCCGCTTGTACGGCCTGTCGCTCGCCGTCAACGCGTCGTAGATGTCGCTGATCGTCATCATCCGGGTCGGAAGCGCGATCTCCGACTCCTTCAACGACCGGGGATACCCCCTCCCCGTCAGCTTCTCGTGGTGCCCGTAGGCGATGTCCGGCACGCGCTTGAGCGTGCGCGTCCAGGGGATCTGGGTGAGGAACCGATACGTGTGCGTGACGTGCGACTCGATCTCGCGGCGCTCGTCCGCCGTCAGCGAGCCTTGCCGGATGGAGAGCTTCACCACCTCGTTGTCCGCCAGGAACGGGCGCGGCTCGCCCGAGAACGGGCCCAGGTAGGTGCCCTTCGCGATGTCGTGCAGCCGGTCGAAGGTGCCCTCCGGGAGGATGGTGGGCCGGTTGCACGAGACCACGAACTCGAACATCGAGGACAGCTCGCGCTTGCGCGAGGTGAGCCGGGCGTCGATCTCCGCGAGCATCGGCCGCGCCTCGTCGGGCGGCACGCGGAGCAGGAGCTGGACCTTCTCGCGCTCGGCGCGCAGCTCCTCCTGCACGTAGACGGTTTCGAAGCGCCCGCGCAAGCTCTCCAGCTCCAGCGGCTCGAGCTTGTTCGCCTTGACCAGCACGTTCTCGCGGACGCCGACCTTGCCGAAATCGTGCAGCATGGCCGCGTAGCGCAGCTCCTGCCGCTCTTGGGAGGTGAGCGAGGAGCCCTTCCAGCGGCCCGCGGCCGCGCCCGCGCGCGGCAGCACGTCGCCCAGGCCGACCGAGAGCCGCGCCACCCGGCCCGAGTGGCCGGCGGTGGTGGGATCCCGCGCTTCGATCGCGACCACGCTGGCGCGCACGAACCCTTCGAAGAGTTGCTCGATCTCGTGGTGCAGGAGCGCGTTGTTGACGGCCGCGGCGGCTTGTCCGCCCAGCGCCGAGAGCAGCTCCTCGTCCTCCGCGGTGAAGGCCCTGCCGTCCTGTTTGTTGAGGGCCTGGAGCACGCCCACCACCTCGCCCTCGAGGGAGCGCATGGGGACGCAGAGGATGGTCTTGGTCCGGTAGCCGGTCTGCTTGTCGACGTTCTGGTTGAAGCGCGGGTCCTTGTAGGCGTCGGGGATGTTGATCGACGAGTTGGTGGCGGCCACCGCGCCGGCGATGCCGCGGTTCATCGGGATGCGGATCTCCTTCATCCCGCCCAGGCCTTGCGCGACCTTGGTCCAGAGCTCGCCGCGCTCCCGATCGACCAGGAAGAGCGAGCAGCGATCGGCCTCCACCACGCGCGCGGCCGCGTCGACGATCAGCGTGAGCAGCCGGTCGAGATCCCGCTCGGCGACCAACGCTTTGGCGACTTCGAGAATTCCGCCGAGCTTTTCAAGGCGTTGCTGGAGCCGGCTCACGCGCGGAGCATAGCATCCACTCCGGGGTGCCCGGATATGTAAGCGCGCTCATTCCAAAGTGAGCAGCCGGCGCGCCTCGTCCCACCTCTCGGGCTCCACGTAAAGGCGCGCCAGCGTCGCCGCCTCCGCGTAGCGCTCGTAGAGCGGCGTGTACTCGCCGATCGGGACCTCGCCGCGCGGAGATCTCACCCAGAGCGTCACTTCCTTGCCATAGTGCGAGAGCACGCCGCGGCTGACCGTGACGAAGCCGTCCACGCCGGCGGCCTGGATCTCCTGCCGCATCTTCTCTAGCGCCTGCGCTCCTTCGCCCGGGGCGTTCTCCATCAGGACGCGGTAGCCCTGCCGGCGGACGATCCGGCGGGCCCAGGGATTGCGCGAGGCGCGCAGCGTTCCCAGGAGCGAGACGTCGTCATGCAGGATGTACTCCTCCGGATCCGCCGGCAGGCCGTACTCGCCGCTCTCGCACCAGCGCTGCAGCATCACCTCGTATCCCACCGAGGTCGAATGGAAGTAGACGGAGAGGAACATGTGGTAGCGCGAGAGCAGGAAGTCCTCGAACGCGAACACCGCGCGGTGCTGCAGCCCGAGATAGACGCGGTCGTCCCGCTCCACCGCGGCGAGGTTCTGCACGATCCAGTCGGCGTCGAACTTCCCGTAGTTCACGCCGGTGAAGAACGAGTCGCGCTGCAGGTAGTCCATGCGGTCGGCGTCCAGCTCGCCGGAGACCACCTGGCGCAGCACCGGAAGCAGATCGCGCCCGCCGCTGCGGTACGGGTAAGGCCCCGGCGGCGGCTTGCCACAGATCAGGCCCGCGATGTGCTCGGGCTCGATGCCGCGCGCGGAGAAGCGGCCGCGGATCTCGGCGGCCAGGGCGGAGTCCAGGACCAGCTTGAGCGTGTAGTCCTCGTGCCCGGCGCGCCCGGCGCCCGGACCGCGCGCCGCCCAGCCGGGAACGCGCAGCCCGGCGACGTCCGGCATGATCGCCTCGGTCGCGTGCGAGAGCGGCGCGTGACCCAGGTCGTGGAAGAGGACGGCGAGCCGGAGCGTCTGGCGGAAGCGCGCGCGGTCGTCCAGCTCGATCTCGAGCTGTGGAGCGAGGGCGTCGAAGACCTTGGTGGCCATGGCCATCGCGCCGAGGCCATGCGCGTAGCGCGTGTGCGTCGCCCCGGGGAAGGCCAGATCCGCGAACCCGAGCTGCTTCACGTTGCGCAGGCGCTGGTACTGCGGGCTGTCGACCAGCGCCCGCTCGTCGGCGGTCAGCTCGATGGCGCCGTGGATGGGGTCTCGGATGTGCATTTCAGAAGGGCATTCCCCAGGACACGGCCAGAGGCGAGTTCTTCGGGTCGGCGACGTACCACGCCGCCTCGACCAGGAGATCGTACCAGAAGTGGGTGGCGACCGACTTTCAGGCCCCCGCCTCGATCCGCGCTTCGTCGTCGGGGAGGCCCTGGTACCGATCGTGCGGATAGGTCCGGAACGCGAAGTCCCAGAGCGGCGTGGTGATGCCGTAGCGGCGGTCCGGCGTCTGGAAGTGATGGACCAGGTGGTATTTGCGCAGCCACTTGCCCGCGGCGCTCGTCGGAGCGGCGTGGTGCAGATAGTAGTGCGTCAGGTCGTACCAGATGTAGCCCGCGACCGTCCCCGCGAACCAGGCGTACTCGACGGTTCCCATCCAGCGGAAACCGAACCAGACCACCACCGCGATCAGGGCCGTGACGGTGGGAGGCATCACCAGCCGGTCGCGGTCCCACGGGTAGTCGTGGTGGATGCCGTGGATCAGGAACGACGCATCCCGCTGCAGCTCGGAAGCCGGATCCGGCTCGAAGTGGAAGACCCAGCGATGCAGCAGGTACTCGAGCAAGGTCCAGGAGAGGACGCCGCCGGCCCCCCACGCCAGCATGGCCGCAGGAGACATGAACGCCGAGGCGCGGTAGAGCAGGTACAGCGTGACCGGCCCCCAGATCGCGACCACGTGCCACGGCCGCACCCGCGAGAAATACTTCTCGATCCACGGGATGGTGAACATCACCGGGCTCCCGTGGCGCGGGCGGTCGAGCTTCGGGTGCGAGGCGAGATAGAACATCGGCCCCGATGTAAGGGATCATGGGGATTCATGCAAGGGAGACGAACCAGGTGACGAGCGTCAGGCCGGCCGCTTCGGTGGTGCTGGTGCGCGAGGACGGAAGCGTCCTCTGGGTGCGGCGCGGCGACCAGCTGAAGTTTGCGGGCGGCTTCTACGCGTTCCCCGGCGGAGGCGTGGACCTCCAGGATTCGGGCGTGGCCACCGAGGGAGGAGAAGCGCTCGGCGCGGCGGAGACGCCTTGCGTGGTCGCGGCGGCCCGCGAGCTGTTCGAGGAGACCGGGGTCCTGGCCGTTCCGGGCGCCCGCCAGATCCCGGGCCCGGAGCGGCGGGAGATGCGGGAAGCGCTCTTGCGCCGTCCCGGTCCCGGCGAGAAGGCGGTCTCGTTCGGCGACTTCCTCGCGCGCCGGAGCCTGCGCATCGACACGCGCTGGTTCTCTCCCGCCGGCCGCTGGGTGACGCCTCCGCAGCTGCCCATCCGCTTCGACGCGCGCTTCTACCTCGTCGATCTTCCTCCGGGCGAGGTCGCGGAGATCTGGCCCGGGGAGCTCGCCGACGGCGAATGGATCAAGCCGGCGGAAGCGCTCCGGCGGTGGGAGGCCGGATCCGCGCTGCTCCATCCTCCGGCCTGGCACACGCTCAAGGCGTTGGACTGGGCGCGCGGCCGCCCGCGCGACGCCCTGCCGCTCCTGACCGATCCGGGCAAGGCGCCTTGGAAGCTGCCGATGCGGGAGCACGTGGTGGAGCGCATCGAGTTCCAGCGGGGTCTGCTGCTCGTCCCCTTGCGCACGCCCACGCTTCCCCCGGCCACGCACACCAACTGCCTGCTGCTCGGCAATGAGGAGTTGTGGGTGGTGGACCCGGGATCCCCCTGGCCGGAGGAGCAGGCGATCCTGCGCGAGACGCTGGAGAAGCTGGCGCAGGAGGGCCGCACCGCGAAGGGCGTGCTGCTCACACACCACCATCTCGATCACACCGGAGGCGCGCAGGCGCTCGGGCTGCCGATCGCGGCGACGCGCGAGACCGCGGCCAAGGTGGACTTCAAGGTGGACCAGCTGATCGAGGACGGCGCGCGCTTGGAGGTCGGCCCGCGCGGTTGGCGGGCTCTCCACCTGCCGGGACACACGCGTGGACATCTCTGCCTGATCGAGGAAGGCAGCGGAGCGGTGGTCGCGGGCGACCTGGTCGCGGGCGTGGGGACCGTGATCATCGATCCGCCCGAGGGCGACATGAAGGCGTACCTGGCCTCGCTGGACCGGCTCCTGGGCGAGAAGCCCGGCTGCATCTATCCGGCCCACGGGCCGGTGGTGCCGGGCGGAATCGCCAAGCTCGAGCAGTACCGGGCCCATCGGCTGGAGCGCGAGCAGCGCGTGATCGGATCGCTGCGGCAAGCGCGCCAGCCCGCGACGCCCGCCGAGCTTTTGCCGGCGGCCTACCCGGACGTGAATCCGGAGATGTACCCGTACGCGGAGCGCAGCCTGCTCGCGCACCTCGACAAGCTCGTACACGAGGGTCGAGCCACCGAGCAGGGCGGCCGGTACAGCGCGGCGCCCTGAATTGGTCTAGAGCCCCGGGAGCCGGAGCTGGTGGTGCTCGCGGATCGCCAGGGCCGCGATGCCCAGCTCCCGGAGCGCGCGCGCGAGATCCTCCGCGTGCCCGTCGATGGTCAAGACGCGCTTCGCCCCGGATGCGCGCGCGTAAGCCAGAAGCTCGTCGAAGCCGGCGTGATCGGAGAGCGGAAGCGCCTCGTCGACGCCAGCGATCCCGTCCAGCGCGCGACCCGAGAGCACGCAGACCCGGTGGGCGCCCAGAGCGAACGGCACGAATCCTTTCAGCGGCACCCCCTGGGAGGCGTACACCTTGCTGGCGCGAAAGGCGGTGGCGTGCAGGCGCAGCGTGCGGCGTCCGCCGAGGAAACGCACCAGCTCCTGGGCCTCGCCGAGCGCGGCGGCGACCATCACCGGCGTCCGTCCTTCGCGCAGCGTCCGCTCGATGAATGCGCTCGCGCGCTCCATGAGCTCGTCCCGGGGCGGGAACAGGTAACGGGGATGGCCGTAGACGGCGCGGATGGCGAGCGTCTCGCAGGCGAGCGGCTCGATCGCCTCGGCGGTGAGCGAGGCGCGGCGCCCCATCCCGCCGATGTCGCCCGCGTACACCAGGTCGAGCCCGGCCGCCTCGCATCGGACCTGGGCGCTGCCCAGCACGTGGCCCGCGGGGTGGAACGTCAGGCGGAGCGAACCGAGCGCGAACGCCTGGCCGTATGCGGCCGGAAGCGCCGCGCTGCGGCGAAGCGCGCGCGGGAGCGCGGCCTCGATCAATCGGATGGTGGGGGCGGTGGCGACCATCCTCTCCGGAAGGACCGCCGAGGCGCCGCGGGCGTGGCTGAGGATCCCCAGCGGCGGGCGCCCCCGATGCTCGAGGTACAGGCCGTGACCGCGCACGCGCAGCCCGTTCGCCGCGCGCTCCACCTCCGGTGGCTGGGCCGTCGGCCTCACCCACTGCATGTAGCAGCGGATCGCGGAACCGGAAAGGCCGATTCAACCGGCCGCGCGAGCCCGGGCGCGCAGGGCGGCGCCGGCTTCGCCGACCGCGACGCCGAGGACGATCAAGGCGCCGCCCAGGAGCTCGCGCAGCGTCAGCCGCTCTCCGATCAGCAGCGCGGCCCAAAGCGCCGCGAAGACCGGCTCCAGCGCGGAGATGAGGGCGACGCGCACCGGAGGCAGGATCCGCTGCGCCCAGGTCTGGACGCCGAAGGCGAGCAGCGTGGCGAACACCGCGAGATAGAGCAACGCCAGCCAGAGCCTGGGCGCGCCGGAGAAATGCTGCGCCTCCATCAGCGGTCCGGCGAGCGCCGCCACCGCGCCGGTGGTCGCGAGCTGCAGGAGCAGGAGCGGGATCACCGGGTGCTTGGGCGCGATCCGCCCCAGCGCCACGATCTGGCCGGCGAACACGACGGCACAGCCGAGGGTGAGCGCGTCTCCCAGCGCGGTGGCCTGCGATGCCCCGGACCAGGGCGCGGAGAGGACCGTGATCCCGACGAACGCGAGCAAGACGCCGATCAGCGCCGGCCGCGCCGGGCGCTTGCGGAAGATCACGAGCTCGATCAGGGGCGTCAGCACCACCAGCGTGCCGGTGAGGAAGCCGCTCCGGGAAGCGGTGGTGCGCTGCAGACCCTCCGTCTGGAGCAGGAAGCCGAGCCCCAGAAGGCCGCCGGCGATGGCTCCGTCCCGCAGCAGATCGCCGCGCAAGCCGCGCAGCTGCGCCCGCCCGCCTTTGGTCGCGGCCATGAACCCGAGCAGCAGCGCGGACGCCATCGACATGCGCACCGCCACCAGCGCGAGCGGCGAGGCGGCCGCGTCGCCGAGCAGCGACCGGAGGATGGCGAAGCTGCTCCCCCAGATCGCCATGATCAGCGCGAGCGCGAGATCAGCCAACGAAGAAGAACCCCAGGCCCAGGACGGCGTAGACCGCCAACAAGAATGCCCCCTCCAGCCAGTTGGACTCGCCGTCCAGCGCGATCAGCGCGACCGCGATCACCGAGATCCCCAGGGCCACCACCTCGAAGCGCGTGAACGCCAGGTCCATCGGGACACCCAGCAGGATTCCGACGAACACCAGCACGGGCGCCACCAGGAGCGCGATCTGCTTGGAGGACTCCCAAGCGATCCCGAGCGCGACGTCCATGTCGCCGCGCAGCGCGAAGATCAGCGCGGTGGAGTGCTCGGCCGCGTTGCCCACGATGGCCACGATCACCACGCCGACGAACATCTCCGGCAGGCGCAAGGTGGCGACCGTGCCGTTCAGGGCGTCCACCAGGAGCTCGCTGGCGCCGGCGGTGGCCGCCGCGGCGGCCAGGAGCCGTCCCAGCTCGACCCCGATCGAGCGCCGCTGCGCCGGAGGAGGATCGGCCGCGGGCGGCTCGTCGTCGACCGCGGCCAGGTGCTCCCGGTGCGTGCGCAGCCCGAACCAGAGCGAGAGGCCGTACATGGCGATCAAGACGGCCGAGATCTCCTCGGACAAGAGGGCGGGCTCGTACCGCGGATTGCGCCCGAGCTTCAAGAGCGTGGGGACGACCATCGCGACCACGGCGAGGAACAGAGTCGAGATGCTGGAGGACGCGGCCAGGCGGTTGAAGCGCAGCTGGCTGAAGCGGATCCCGCCGGTGACGATGGCGCCGCCGCCCACCAGGAGGAGGTTGGCCAGGATGGACCCGGTGATGCTCCCCTTCACCAGCTCGATATGGCCGTGCCGGAGGGCCGCGATGCCGAGGATCAGCTCGGCCGCGTTCCCGAAGGTGGCGTTGAGCAAGCTTCCGGCGGCAGGACCGATGCGCTCTGCGAGCCCTTCGGTGGCGTCGCCCATCGTCCGCGCCAGCGGGACCAGGGAGGCGCAGGCGACGGAGAACACGACGGCGTCGGGGAAGTCGAACCGGTCCAGGAGCCACGCCGCAGGCAGGAGCAGCCAGGCCAGTCGCCAGACCCAGGGGTAGACCACCGGCGCACCTTACACGGCTTCGAAGCGGATGCGGCCTTCGCGCTCGCCGCGCCGGACCTGGCCGCGCACCTCCAGGACCTCCAGGTTGCCCATGACCTCCGAGAGCGTCAGGTAGAGCTGGTGCTCGCGCGCGTGCGGGAAGACCAGCGGGGCCAGCTCTGCGGGAGATCTCGGACCGGGCTCCAGGAGCTCGAGGATGCGCTGCTGGCGCCGGCCGTAGAAAGAGAGCAGCCGATCGATGATCCCGGCGTGCCCGGAGAACGGCTCCGCGTGTCCGGGCGCGATCAGCTCGGCGGGGAGCGCGCGCGCACGGCGCGCGGAATCGAGATAGGCGAGCAGCGCCTTGTGCGTCGGCTCGGCCTGGCCTTCGAGATCCAGGAGCGGGTTGGGAGAGACGCGCTCGAGCAGGTGGTCGTCCGAGAAGAGCACCCGGGCCTGCGCCGCCCAGAGGCACACCAGCCCCGGCGTGTGCCCCGGCAGGTGGAGCACCTCCGCGGAGAACCGCTTGAACCGCAGCATCGTGCCGCCCGCGAGCGGCTCGACCTGCTCGATCGGGCGCGCCATGCGCAGCGCGTCCTGCCAGTGGATCCTGACGTGGTCGAGCAGGTGGGACGGCGCTCCCAGGCGGACCAGGTAGTCCGAGTAGCGCGTGAGCCGCTGCTGGGTCCGGTCGCGTCCGGTGAGCTTGTCGTGGTCGCGCGCGTGCGCATACACGGGCGCGCCGGAGGCCTCCTGCGCCGCGCGGGCGTACCCGTAGTGATCGATGTGCCCGTGGCTGACGAAGATGCGCCGCACGTCGCCCAGCGAGAGACCCAGCCGATCGAAGCCCGCGTGCAGGGCGTCCCGGCCGTCCCGGGTGCCGATGCCCGCGTCGAAGAGGGCGACGCCGCCGCCCTCTTCCTCGATCACGTACCCGTTGGCGGGCCCGCCCGCCTCGGGGAAGGGAACCGGGACCGGGATCCGCTGGACGCCGAGGCGGGCGAGGGCGGCGGTCATTCCTTGAGCTTCTTCACCTCTGCCGTCAGCTCGGGCAGCACCTTGAAGAGATCACCCACCAGCCCGTAGTCGGCGACCTGGAAGATCGGCGCCTCGGGGTCCTTGTTGATCGCCACGATGGTCTTGCTGCCCTTCATGCCGGCGAGGTGCTGGATCGCTCCGGAGATGCCCGCCGCGATGTAGAGCTTGGGAGCGACGACCTTCCCGGTCTGGCCGACCTGCAGGTCATTGGGCTGCCAGCCCGCGTCGACCACCGCGCGGGAGGCGCCGACCGCAGCCCCGAGCATGTCCGCCAGCGCCTCGATCGGCTTGAAGTCTCCCTTGGTCCCGCGGCCGCCGGAGACCACCACCGAGGCCTCGGTCAGCTCCGGCCGGGTGCTCTTCACTTCGTTGAACTCGACGAACTTCGTCCTCGGCGTCGGGGCCGAGACGGCGAGCTGCTGGACGGCGCCCGGCGAGCCGCCCTTCTGGGCGGCGGCGAACTCCGTCGCCCGCACGGTGATCACCTTCACCGGCGTGGTCACCTCCACCGTCGCGACCGCGTTGCCGGCCCACATCGCGCGCTTGAACTGGTTGGCGCTGACCACGGCCAGGACGTCCGAGGCGATCCCCGCCCCGAGCTTCGCCGCGATGCGCGGACCGATGTCCTTCCCATAGGCTGTGGCGGCGATCACCACGTCGGTCGCGCCGAGCTTCTTCGCCGCTTCGGCGGCGGCCGCGGAGTGCGTCTCGGCCAGGGCCTGCTCGAGGCCCGCGCCTTCGATGGCGTGGACCACGCCGACCGAGCCGGCCAGCTCCTGCGCCGCCTGCTGCGCGCCCGCGCCGATCAGCACGCCCTGCACCTGGCCGCCGTTCTTCTGCGCCAGCTGCTGCGCGGCGGTGAGGGCCGAGAGAGTGGCCTTCTTCAGATGGCCGTGCGCCTGTTCCCCGATCACCAGAATCGTCGCCATGGTCAGACCACCTTCGCGTCTTCGTGGAGCTTCTTCACCAGAGCCGGAACGTCGGGGACCTTCACGCCGGCGGCCCGCGCCGGCGGCGACTCCACCCGGACGACCTTCACCTTGGGCACCACGTCCACCCCGAGACCCGCGGGAGCCAGCTCCTCGATGGGCTTCTTCTTCGCCTTCATGATGTTGGGGAGGCTGGCGTAGCGCGGGACGTTGAGGCGCAGGTCCACGGTCACGATGGCGGGCAGCTGGACCTCCAGGACCTCGAGACCGCCGTCGACCTCGCGCGCGACCTGCACGCTTTTCTTGTCGCCCCCGACCTTCAGCCCCGGCTTCTTCGCCTTCTCCTCCGGGGACTCGAGCGACTCCTTCTTGGAGGCGAACGTCGCCTGGCCCCAGCCGAGGTACTCGGCGAGCAGCTGCCCGGTGACGTTGTCGTCGACGTCCACGGCCTGCTTGCCCATCAGGACCAGGTCGGGCTTCTCCTTCTCGATCACCTTCTGGAGCAGGCGCGCCACCGCGTCGCTGTCGACGAAGCCGTCGTGCTTCACCAGGATTCCCCGGTCGGCTCCCATCGCCAGCGCCGAGCGGATCTCCGCCTGGGCCGCGGCGCTGCCGATGCTGACCGCCACCACCTCCGACGGAGCATTGGAGTCCCGCAGCCGGAGCGCCTCCTCGACCGCGATCTCGTCGAACGGATTGGTGCGGTAGTTCACGCCCTCGGTGACGATCCAGGAATTGTCCGGCTTCACCTTGATTTTCGACTCGTAGTCCTCGACCCGCTTCACCGTGACCAGGATCTTCAAGACGTGCCTCCCTGCGCGGGGAGAAGCCCCCGCACCAGCCATTCCGCCACTTCGCTCGCGGTCTTCTTCAAACCGGCCCGCCTGCCGCCCATGAGCCACCCCAGGGCCAGCTCGTCCAGCGCGCCAAACACCGCCCGCTTGACCGTGGCGGGCGAGATGTTTCCATCGAGCTCCCCGCCCTCCTGCCCGCCCCGGACCACCTCCGCGATCAGGTCCACGTAGGCGGCCAGCTTCTGCCGGTCCGCGGCCTTCAGGAACTGCGCGCTCTGCCGCAGCTCGACGATCAGCACCGAGGCCAGGTCCGGGTTGCGCTCCACCAGGGCGAGGTGCAGCTGGATGAAGCGGCGCAGCTTCCCGGGCGCGGTCCGCTCCTGGCCGACCGCCGCCTTCACCTCCGCCAGAAGCTCGGTCATCTTCTCGTCGAAAAGACGGAGGAGCAGATCGTCTTTCCCTTTGAAATACAGATAGATGGTACCGTCGGCCACGCCCGCGGCGCGCGCGATCTCCGCCACCGTCGCGCTGTGGAAGCCGCGCTCCGCGAAAACCCGGATCGCCGCATCGAGGATCCGGGCCCGCTTGTCGTTCGGTCGGACGTCGCGCGCCTGCACCGTGGCCGATCTCCGCTTCCGCCGGGTCCCCCGGGTGCAGGCAGGCCCCGACTGAATGAGGGCTCATTCACTTAGGGCGTCGGCTGCGCCGCGTCAAGGCCGAAGTGAAGACCGTTGGCTTGCGGATGCAGATCGGCGCGACCCGTGGTAGTGACGCGCGCGAACGATGGCGACCCGACGACGACTGAGCAGTGTCCCGAAGCCACCCCCCAAACCGGACATCATCGACTACGCGCGCGAGGTGATCCGCGCGGAGGCCGAGGCCATCGCCCAGCTGGGCGCGCGCCTCAACGGGGGCTTCGCGCGCGCCGTGGAGATGGTGCTGGCCTGCCCCGGCCGGGTGGTGGTCACCGGGATGGGCAAGCCGGGCTTCATCGCGCAGAAGATCTCCGCGACGTTCGCGTCCACCGGAACTCCGTCGCTCTACCTGCACCCGGCCGAGGCGCTGCACGGCGATCTCGGCCGCCTGGTGCCGGGCGACATGGTCCTCGCGCTCTCGAACAGCGGCGAGACCGACGAGATCCTCCGGCTCCTGCCCGCCCTCCGCCGCCTGGGGGCGCCGATCGTGGCGCTCACCTCCAGCCCGCGGAACTCGCTGGCCGACCGCGCCGACGTGGTGCTGGAGATCGGGCCCGTGCCCGAGGCCTGCCCGCTCGGGCTGGCGCCCACCGCTTCCACGGTCGCGCTGCTGGCGATCGGCGACGCCCTGGCCATGGCCGTGCAGCACCGCCGCGGCTTCTCCCCCGAGCAGTTCGCCTCTCTGCACCCGGGCGGCTGGCTCGGGCGCCAGCTCCTCCGGGTCCGCGACGTGATGCGCACGGGGAGCCGCAATCCCACGGTGCGGTCGGATGCCTCGCTGCGCGAGACGGCGGGCGTGATGACGCGCACCGAGGGCCGTCCCGGCGCCGCGAGCGTGGTGGACGCACAGGGCAAGCTGGTCGGCATCTTCACCGACGGCGACCTGCGCAGGTTGGTGCAGTCCGGCGAGGTGGACTTCGCGCGCCCGGTGTCCGCGGTGATGGGGAAGAGCCCGCGCACGGTGAGCCCCGACGACCTGGCCACCACCGCGGCGGAAATGCTGCGCAACACGCAGGTGGATCAGCTCCCGGTGGTCGACGCCGACGGCCGGCCGGTGGGCCTGCTCGACGTCCAGGATCTCCTCGCGGCCCGGCTGCTGCTGTGAACCGGGCGGCCTTCACCAGGACGCTCTTCACCAACCCGGTGGCGATCCGGGCGCTGCTCTGGAGCAAGCTTCCCCTGGCGGCCTTCGCGGGGCTGCGGGTTCTGCGGCTCGACGAGAGCGGCGCGGAGGTGACGCTGCCCGCGGGCTGGAAGACGCAGAACCCGTTCGGCTCGACCTACTTCGCGGCCCAGGCGATGGCCGCGGAGATGTCCACCGGCGCACCCGCTCTCTGGTTCATCGAGCAATGCGGCGCGCCCGTCGCGTCCCTGGTGACCGGGATCTCCGCACGGTTCACGAAGAAGGCGATCTCCAGGGCGAGCTTCGTCTTCTCCGACGGCGCGGGGATGCGCGCCGCGATCGACCGCGCGGTGAAGACGGGGGAACCCGTGGTCTTCACCGCCCGATCGATCGGAACGCAGCGCGACGGCGCGCAGATCGCGGACTTCGCCGTCGAATGGAGCTTCAAGAAGCGGAGCTAGCGAAAGGTGATGCGCAAGGTCCGCCGGGCTCACCGGAGCTTCGCGAGCTCCGCGTCGACCTGGTGCGAACGGGCGAACTCCGGATCGGCGATCTTCACCGCCGTGAAGCTCCGCACTGCGGCCGGCTTGTCGCCCTGCTCGGCGCTGAGCTTGCCCATCTCGTAGAGGGCCCGGGGATTCCGCGGATCGAGCTCCAAGGCACGGGCGAGCGTGCGCCGGGCCATCTCGGTCCGACCGAGGCCGCGCATCGCGCCGCCGAGCGCCGCCGCCGTCCGGGGATCGTTCGGGCGCATCGGCATCACCCGGACCACAGCGTCGCGCGCCTCCTGGTACCGCCCTCGGTCGAGGTCCTTCTCGCCCGCGGCAAGCAGGTCGTCCAGGCCCTTCTCCAGCTCCGGCGTCCGCGGCGTGTTCGCGGCCGCTTCCTCGACGTTCCGCGTCTGCTCGGGAGTCGGCTCCGGCTCCCCTCCACCGGGCCGCGCCTTGAACGTCTCTTCCAGCCGGGGAAGGGTCTCGCGGACGGTCGCTGCCCGCGGGGAGTCGGGCGCCACCTGCAGCAAGCGCTGCCAGTACTTCTTCCCCTCGGCGATCCGCTTCTTGTCCCCGTTCGCCTGCTCCAGGAGGATCGCCCCGACGAAGAAGAGGGACTCGGGAAAGTCCTTCGAGCGCGCGAGCACCTTCCGGTGCTCGGCCATCGCGGAGCCGGGATTTCCGATCAAGTAGAACGCGTTCCCCCGCCGCGCCGAGACGCCCAGGCCCATCTCCAGCGCGGACTCGAGGCAGCGGAGCTGGTGGGGAGGGTCGAGGCTGGCGGCGGCGGAAGCGATCGGGGCCAGCCCATACTCGGGGCCGCTCCGCCGGCACTCCGCCGGCAGATCCCCGGACGGCTTCACCCCTTTCTGGCGCAGGGCAGCCGCCTTTTCTTCCAGCGGCGCGGAGAGCTCCTCGGCCTCACGGTAGGCGTCCACCGCCTCCAGATAACGCCCGTTCTCGAAATAGAGGTCGCCGAGGGCGGCGAGCACCTCGAAGCTCTTGGGCCTGTCCTTCAGGGTGTCCTTCAGCCGATCCACCTCCGCGAGCAGGGACCTGGAATCGGACGGGGTCACGGAGCCCGCATCGGCTATCGTGGGCTGCTCCCGGGTGGATGTCCCGGAGGTGCAAGCGAGAAGGGCAAGAGCCGGAGCGAGAGATCGCAGCGCGCGGCCACGATCGGGCACCGCGGTCACTCCCGCCGCGGCGGCTCGTCTGCCCCTGGCTCCGGGAGCGGCGGTCGGATCGGGCGGTAGGGCTGCACGCCGGCGAGCTGATCGGCGGGGAGGCGTTCGCGCGCCTCCACCACGGTGAGGGTGGTCCCGGGCAGGATCAGCGCGGGAGCGATCTCGGCCAGCGGAGCGAGCGCGAACGCGCGGCCTTGCAGCAGCGGGTGCGGGATCCGCAGCCCCGTCTCCTCCACCACGCGGTCGCCGTAGAGCAGGAGGTCCAGATCGATCTCGCGCGATCCCCAGCGCTCGCGGCGGATCCGCCCCATCTGCTCCTCGATGGCCTGCAGCCGCCGGAGGGTGGCGCGCGGGGACAAGAGCGTGCCCACCTGCGCCACGGCGTTCAGGTAGCGCGGCTGGGGAGGCCCGATCGGCTCGCTCTCGTAGGCGAGGGAGATGCGGCGCAGGGCGAAACCGGGCTCGCGCGCGAGCAGGCCGACGGCGGTCGACAGGTTCAACAGCCGGTCGCCGAGATTCGAGCCGAGGCCGACGAATGCCTCGTTCATGGCACCGCCTCGCGCAGGAACCGCTCCAGCATCCGGTGGGCGCGCTCCAGGGCCGGCTCCGGACAGCTCTCGTTCTTCTGGTGCGCCTGCGCCTGCTCCCCCGGCCCGAAGTTCGCCGCGGGAATGCCCAGCTGCGCCAACTGGGCGACGTCGGTCCACGCCTGCTTGGCCTCGATCGGAGCGGCGGTCACGGCGCGGAACTCTTGCAAGAGCGGGTTGTCGAGGATGACGGGCCCGCTCGGGGCGCGATCGGTCACGGTGGCCGTGGCCCCGAACCGGCGCGCCAGCTCCCCGACCTCGCGCTCCGCGTCCAGAACGCTCCGTCCCGGCGCGAATCTGAAGTTGAGGTTCAGGTCGCAGCGGGCGGGGACCACGTTGCGCCCGGTGAACCCCTCGATGCGCGTCACCGACATGACCTCACGGTACAGCAGCTCTCCGATCCTCGCTTCGCGCGGCGCCTGCCCGGCGAGGTGCGTGAGCAGCGGGCCGGCTTTGTGGATCGCGTTCTCGCCCTGCCAGGGACGCGCGGAGTGGGCACTCCGCCCCTCGAAGGTCAAGGTGGCGTGCAGCGATCCGCAGCAGCCGAGCTGCAGCACGAGGTCGGTGGGCTCGAGGCAGAGCGCCAACGACGCCGTTTTCAAGTCAGGGCGCGCGGCCAGGATCGGCAAGAGGCCGTTTCCGGCGATGGGACCCTCCTCGCGATCGTAGAAGAGGAGGACCAGATCGAGCGGCAGCGCGCCGCGATCGAGCCGCTGCCACAGCTCGATCATCACCGCCAGCGCGCCCTTCATGTCGCTGGCGCCGCGACCGTAGACGCGGCCGTTCTCGCGGCGGGCGGGAAAGTCGCCTTCCTGCAAGGGAACGGTGTCGAGATGCCCGGCGAGCAGCACGGCGGGGCGCCCGCCGCCGACCTGCCCGCAGACGACGCCGTTGCCGATCCGCTCTCCTCCGGTCTCGCGCGCGACGTACGCGGCGATCTCCGCTTCCTGCCCCAGGGGGCTGCGGATCTCGCAGAGCCGGAGCGTGCGCTCCGCCAGATCCATCAGACCGGGACCCCGAAGTCGCGCAGCGCGGAATTGAGGGAGGTCTTGCGGTCCGTGCTCGCCGTGCGGCTGCCGATGATCAGCGCGCAGGGCGTGAGATACTCGCCGGCCGGGAACCGGCGCGGCCGCATCCCCGGGATCACCACGCTGCGGGCCGGGATGGTCCCCTTGAGCAGCCTCTCGCTCGCGCCGGTGACGTCGTAGATGGGCGTGGTGGCGGTGAGCACCACGCCCGCTCCCAGCACCGCTTCCTCCTCGACCAGGACGCCCTCCACCACGATGCAGCGGCTGCCGATGAACGCGCCGTCCTCGATGATCACCGGGCGCGCCCCGGGAGGCTCGAGGACGCCGCCCAGCCCCACGCCGCCGGAGAGGTGGACGCCGCGCCCGACCTGCGCGCAGGAGCCGACCGTGGCCCAGGTGTCCACCATGCTGCCCGCGCCCACCCGCGCGCCGATGTTCACGTAGCCGGGCATCACGATCGCGCCCTTCTCCACGTGCGCGCCGTAGCGCACCACGCCGGGCGGGACCACGCGGAAGTCGCCCAGCTGCTGCTTGGGCGGGATCTTGTCGAAGAACCGCAGCTCGCCGGCCTGGTAGACCTCGCTCTGGGCGAGGCCGAAGAAGAGGTTGATGGCCTGCTGGATCCAACCGTGGATGATCCAGCCCTGCGCGCCTTTCTCGGCGACACGCAGCGTGCCTTGGTCGAGGCGGTAGATCACCTCGCGCACGGCGCTCGCGTGCCGCTCGAGCGAGCGGCCGTCAGTGGCCACCTCGCCCACGGCCGTGCGCAGGGCGTCCGTCGGCGCCTGCGGGAGCCTCAGCTCTGCGGCTGCGGGGTTCTGCATCCGCGCAAAGCTAACACAGGTGCAGCGTCACGCTGGCCAGAGCTGGACGGCGGCGCGGCAGTCGTCGAGCGTCGGCACCATCGCCAGCCGGATGAACCCCGCGCCTTCCGCGCCAAACACCGAGCCCGCCACCACCAGGATGTTGCGCTCGGCGAGCCGGGCCGCGTAGCTCTCGCTGGTCTCCCCGCGAGGGACGCGCATCCAGAGATAGAACGCGCCCTCTCCGCCCACCGCGAGCCCGAGCTTGCGCAGGTGGGCGAGCAGGACCTGACGCTTCGCCGCGAAGACGCGCCTTCGTTCCGCCACGTGCGCGTCGTCGCTCCAGGCGGCGATCGCCGCCTGCTGGATGAAGCTCTGCGAGGCGACGCCGAAGTTGGCTCGCGCCTCGCGGAGCCAGCGGATCACCTCGGGATCGCCCGCGATGAAGCCGCTGCGGTAGCCGGTCATGCCGCTGCGCTTGGAGAGGCTGTGGATGGCGATCAGGTTCTTCCGCGCGATCTGGAGGCCCGAGTGCGGCGGATCCTCGACGTACAGATCGACGTACGGCTCGTCGCAGACGACCAGGAAGCCGTGCTCCTTCGCCAGCCGCGCGAGGTTTTCGTGGTACGCGCGGGTCGCGCCGGCGCCGGTCGGGTTGTGCGGATAGCAGTCGAACCAGAGGCTGGTCTTGCGGAAGTCCGCGGCCGGGATCGCGTCGAGGTCGGGCAGGAAGCTCCGCTCGGCCCGCAGCGGATAGGCCCGCGGCGTGGCTCCCGCGAAGAGGATCGCGCGCTCGTAGACCGGGTAGGCCGGGTCCGGGTACCAGCAGATCGGCCGATCGGGCGAGACGACGCAGAGTGGCAGGTGGAAGAGGGCCTCTTTGGCGCCCGCGCAGGGGAGGATCTCGGCGTCCGGATCCAGCGAGAGAGCGAACCGGCGCTGGAGATACCCGGCCGCGGCCTTGCGCAGCGCCGGAGACCCGGAGATGGAAGGATACTGCGACACCTCCGGCACCGCGTCGCGGAGCGCCTTGCGAATGAACTCGGGCGTGGGCTCCCGCGGGTCGCCGATCCCGAAGTCGTAGACCGGCTTCCCCGAGCGCAGCGCAACCTCGCGCTGCGCGTTCGCCTTCTCCTGCATGTATCCCGCCAGGCGGGCGAGAAGCGGATTCACTCGGCGCGGACCTCGTTGCGCAGGACGCCCACTCCTTCCACTTCCACCTCCACGACGTCGCCCTTCCGGATCGGCCCCACGCCGGCCGGGGTTCCCGTGGTCACCACGTCGCCCGGCTCGAGCGTCATCCCGGCGGAGATGAAGGCGAGCAGCATCGGGACGGGAAAGACCTGGTCCTTCGTGCGCCCGTCCTGCTTCACCGCGCCGTTCACCCGGCACTGCACGCGCAGGTTCGACCAGTCCAGCCCGACCGCCACCCAGGGCCCGACCGGGCAGAAGGTGTCGAAGCCCTTGGCCCGCGTCCACTGGACCTCGCGGCGCTGGATGTCGCGGGCGGTCACGTCGTTGAGGCAGGTCACGCCGGCCACCGCCTTGGCGCACTCCTTCTCGGACGCGCGCCGCAGCCGCTTGCCGATCACCAGCGCCAGCTCGGATTCGTGGTGGACCTCGCGGGAGACCGACTCCGGCGGCAGCACGATCGGCTGGCCGTGCCCGATCAGCGCGCTGGTCGGCTTGATCAACAGCAGCGGCTCCTTCGGGACCTCGCTGGCGAGCTCCTTGGCGTGATCGACGTAGTTCTTGCCCACCCCGACGATCTTGCGGGCGAGTCCCCAGGGAAGGAGCTGGACGTCGGCGAGCTTGCGCCGGACGCCCAGCCGACGGCCGCCCTGGAGCATGGTGTCGAGTCCCGAGATCTCCTCGACCTCGTCGCCCTGCACGACCCCTTCGAGGATCTCTCCATTCTCACCCAGATAGCGCGCGATTTTGATCATGTCCGTAGCCCAAGCACGTCCTGCATGTCGTAGAACCCCGGCTTCTTCCCCGCCACCCAGCGCGCGGCCCGCACCGCGCCGCGCGCGAAGTTGTCGCGGCTGGTTGCCCGATGCGTCAATTCCAGCCTCTCCCCGTCCGCGAGGAAGTGGACGGTGTGGTCTCCCACCACGTCGCCGCCCCGTACGGCCGACACCCCGATGGTGCCGCTTTTGCGCGGCCCGACGTCCCCGTGCCGCTCGTACACGAACGGCTCCTTCGCCTTCAGCCCGAGGGCGTCGGCGGCCACCTCGGCAAGGCGCAGCGCGGTCCCGCTGGGCGCGTCCCGCTTCATCCGGTGGTGCATCTCCACGATCTCGATCTCGTACGCGTCGCCCAGCGCGCGGGCGGCATCGGCCACCAGCCGGAACAGCACGTTCACTCCGGCGCTCATGTTGGGAGCGAGCAGGAGGGGAATCTTCCTGGACGACCCGTGCAGCGCCTTCAGCTGCTCCTCGCTGAAACCGGTGGTCCCGATCACCAGGGCGATCCCGCGATCCGCGCAGACCGACGCGTGGTGGAGAGAAGCGGCGGGAACGGTGAAGTCGACCAGCACCTCGGAGCCTTTCTCCAGCGCCTGCTCGATCCCGGGCGCGATCCGCACGCCGAGCACCTCCCGCCCGACGAGCTCGCTCCCCGGCCGCTCGAACGCGCCCGTCACCGTGAAGTCCTTCTCCTCCTGCAGGGCGGCGAGGATCCGGGACCCCATCTTGCCGGCGGCCCCGGCGATCACCGCCCGGATCACAGCAGGCCGCCGAACTCGCGCAGCGCCGCGTCGACCTTGGACGCGCCGGCCTCCGAGATGGGCACCAGCGGCAGGCGCAGCTCCGGAGCGATCTTCCCCATCCGGAACAGCGCGTGCTTCACCGGCAGCGGATTGGTCTCGCAGAACATCGCCCTGACCAGGCCGCTGAACCGCGTCTGCGCCCGCTGGGCCTTCACCAGGTCGCCGGCGAAGAACGCGTCGCACAGCCCGGCCATCTCGGCCGGCGCGATGTTCGCCACCACGCTGATCACGCCGTGTCCGCCCATCGCCAGCGTCGGCAAGGTGAACATGTCGTCGCCGGCGACGATCGCGAAGTTCTGCGGGACTCCGGCGGCCTGGATCTCCGCCACCCGGACCACGTTCCCGCTGGCCTCCTTGATCCCGATGATCCCCGGGACCTTGGCGCAGCGGGAGACGGTGTCGGCCAGCATGTCCACGGAAGTGCGGCTGGGAACGTTGTAGAGAACCACGGGCAGGCCGCCCTCTCTGGCCACGGCCTCGAAGTGGCGGAAGAGTCCCTCGGGGGTGGGCTTGTTGTAGTACGGCGTGACCACCAGCGCCGCGTCCGCCCCGGCCTCCTTCGCCTGCCGGACGTTCTCGATGGTGCGCCGGGTGTCGTTGCTGCCGCAGCCCGCGATCACCGGCACCCGGCCGCGCGCTTCCTCCACGCAGGCCCGGATCACCTGGTAGCTCTCGTCGGGCGGAAGGGTCGCGCCCTCTCCGGTGGTGCCGCAGGGCACCAGCGCATCCGTGCCCTTGTCGATCTGCCAGCGCGCCAGGGCTCGAAGGGCCGGCTCGTCCACCGCGCCATCGCGGAACGGGGTGACCAGGGCAACCATGGAACCGCGCAACTTCATGGCTCGCTCCCCTACGGCGATTCGCCGCGGATCAGGTCTTTATAACTCTCCCGGGCCCGGATGATGCGCCAGGCTCGCCCGTCCACCAGGACCTCGGCCGGACGCGGCCTTGCGTTGTACTGGGAGGCCATCGCCATCCCGTAGGCGCCGGCCGTCCGGATCGCCAGCAGATCGCCGGTAGCCAGGGGCGGAAGGCGGCGCCGGCTCGCCAGCACGTCGGCGCTCTCGCAGACGGGCCCGACGACGTCCACCCGCTCTGCGCCGCGGCGCGGCCGGCCCACCGGCTCGATCTGGTGGTGCGCCCCGTAGAGAGCGGGCCGGATCAGATCGTTCATCCCGGCGTCGATCACCACGAATCGGCGGGCCCGGTATCCCTGCTTGCGCAGCAGCACCCGGGAGAGCAGGACCCCGGCGTTGGCGACCAGGAGACGTCCGGGCTCGACCAGCACTTTCACGTCGAGGCCCTGGAGGGCGCGCACCAGGGCGTCCCCGTACTGCCGCGGCGTGGCGGGCTGCGGGCCGTCGCCGTGGGGCACGCCCAGACCGCCGCCCATGTCGAGGCGGGAGATGGCGTGTCCGTCGGAGCGGAGCTGTAGGACCAGGGCGCGCATCTTGCCCGCCGCCTGCACGAACGGCCTCACCGTCGCGATCTGCGAGCCGATGTGGCAGGCGACGCCCACCACCCGGATTCCCGGCAACGAGGCCGCCAGGCGGTAGGCCTTGCGCGCGCGCGCCGCCGGGACGCCGAACTTGCTGGACGAGAGCGCGGTGGCGATGTGCGGATGCGTGCGCGCGTCGACCTCGGGATTCACCCGCAGGGCCACCGGCGCGACTGCCCTCCGGCGCGACGCCACCCGCGAGAGCTGCTGCAGCTCCTCCTCGCTCTCGCAGTTGAACTGGAAGATGCCGGCCTGCAGCGCGGCCTCCATCTCTTCCTGGCGCTTGCCCACGCCGGAGAAGACGATGCGGCCCGCCTCCGCGCCCGCCCGCAGCGCGCGGAACAGCTCGCCGCCCGAGACGATGTCGAACCCGTACCCCTCGCGCGCGAACAGCGAGAGGATCGCCAGGTTGGGGGCGGACTTCACGGCGAAGCAGGCGAGGACGTCCAGCCCGCGCAGGGCGGCCCGGAATACGCGCGCGTGCCGCCGCAGCGTCGCCGTCGAGTACACGTAGGCCGGCGTCCCCACCTGCGCGGCCAGCTCGGACAGCGGGACCTGCTCGCAAAAGAGCTCTCCGTTCCGGCGCTGGAAGTGGTTCACCGGTCCGCCCCCTCCGCGCCGCCGGCGTCGGGGGCGCCCGCGTCCGGCGCGTCCGAGGCAGGCGGCCGCGGCGGACCTTTCACCCCGCAGACCACCAGCGTC
>WNFK01251791.1_pt1 | contig 27412 bp, 27 predicted proteins | sample 5400281 | NCBI WGS metagenome assembly WNFK01 (sample SAMN13153350, study PRJNA577476) | soil metagenome | isolation source: 20 cm soil on Douglas fir-dominated hillslope | place: USA:California | collected 2013-09-17
AACTACAAGCGCATGCTCGAGTACGGCAGCCGGCCCGAGCACGCGGAGGCCGTCCACCTGGGCGTGGCCAGCCACAATCTCTTCGACATCGCCCACGGCCTCGTGCTGCGCGAGGACCGCCACCTGGAGCCCGGGGTCGAGTTCGAGATGCTCGAGGGCATGGCCAATCACCAGGCGCGGGCGGTGCAGGCGCGCGCCGGGGGCCTGCTCCTCTACGCGCCCGTTGTCCGCGAGGAGGACTTTCACAGCGCGATCGCCTACCTCGTGCGCCGGCTGGACGAGAACACCGCACCCGAGAACTTCCTGCGCCACATCTTCGACCTCGAGCCGGGCTCGCCGGACTGGGTGGCCGAGCGCGATCGCTTCCTCGCCGCGTTCGAGCTCGTGGCGGGCCTTTCCGACGCGCCCCGCCGCACCCAGGACCGCGGAGCGGAAGCGGTCGCCCCTCCCCGCCCCCGTCGCCTCGACCTGCGATTCGAGAACGATCCCGACACGGACTGGACGCTGGCGGCCAACCGCGGGTGGATCGACGAGGTCCTCGCCCGCTGGCGCCACCGGCCGCCGGAGGAGATCCCGCTCCAGGTCGGAGGCGAGCTCCGCGCGGGCACGCGAACGGCGGACGGGCACGATCCCTCGCGTCCCGGCCGCATCGCCTATCGCTACGCGCTGGGCGGCGCCGCGGACGTGGATCGGGCGCTGACGGTGGCGCGCGCGGCCCAGCCGGCGTGGGGGGCGCTCCACATCGTCGACCGCGAAGCCCGGCTCGAGGCGTGCGCGGCCGCGCTCGGCCGGCGGCGCGGCGACCTGATCGGCGCGATGATCCTGGACGGCGCCAAGACGGTGACGGAGGCGGACACGGAAGTCTGCGAAGCGGTGGACTTCGCGCGCTATTACGCCCGGACGCTGCGCGAGGCGGCCTCCGAGCTGGGCGATTGCCGCATGGAGCCGCTCGGCGTGGTGGTGGTGACTCCGCCGTGGAACTTCCCGCTGTCCATCCCCGCGGGCGGCGTGCTCGCCGCGCTCGCCGCCGGCAACGCCGTCGTCCTCAAGCCGGCGCCCGAGGCGGTGCTGGTGGGCTGGCATCTGGCCTGCTGCCTCTGGGAGGCCGGCGTCCCACGTGACCTCCTCCAGTTCCTGCCCTGCCCCGACGACGAGATCGGCCGCGCGCTGGTGACGGACCCGCGGGTGGGCGGCGTCATCCTCACCGGCTCGCTGGAGACGGCCCGCCTCTTCCTGGGCTGGCGGCCCGATCTGCCCCTCTTCGCGGAGACCAGCGGCAAGAACGCCATCATCATCACGTCGCTTGCGGATCGCGACCAGGCGGTCCGCGATCTCGTGCGCTCCGCCTTCGGCCACAACGGCCAGAAATGCTCGGCGGCGAGCCTGGCCGTCTGCGAGGCCGAGGTGTACGACGACGCCGCCTTCCGGCGCCAGCTCCGCGACGCCGCCGCCAGCCTCGCCGTGGGCAGCGCGTGGGAGCCGACGAGCCGGATCACGCCGCTCACCCAGCCGCCCGGCGCCGCCCTCCAGCGCGCGCTCACCGTGCTCGACGAGGGCGAGGAGTGGCTGCTCGAGCCGCGCCCGGACGCGGCCAACCCGCAGCTCTGGTCGCCCGGCATCAAGCTCGGCGTGCGGCCCGGCTCATTCTTTCATCAGACCGAGTGCTTCGGCCCCGTGCTGGGGCTCATGCGGGCGGAGAGCCTCGACGAGGCGATCGCGCTCGCCAACGGCACCCCGTTCGGCCTCACCAGCGGGATCCAGACGCTGGACGATCGCGAGATCGCGAGCTGGGTGGACCGCGTCGAGGCGGGCACCCTCTACGTCAACCGCCCCATCACCGGGGCCATCGTCGGCCGCCAGCCGTTCGGCGGCTGGAAGGCCTCGTCGGTGGGGCCCGGGGCCAAGGCGGGCGGCCCCAACTACGTGCTGCAGCTCGCGCGTTGGCGACCGGTGTCGCGCGCGGCCGGCGACGACGAGCCCCTCCCGGAACCGCTGGCCGCGCTCCTCGACCGCTGTCTGGCCGCGCTGCCCCACGCCGACGCGCGGACCCTCGTCCGGGCGAGCGCGGCGCGCTACGCGCGCGCGTGGAACGTGTTGCGCTACCGCCCCTGTCGCCACATGATCGCGCGGGGACGCACGACCGCCGCGCTGTGCCAGGTCGTCCTGGCCGCCTCCACCGCGAGTACGCCGCTCACGGTGAGCCTCGCGCCGGATGCCGCGCCCTGGACCTGGCTGGCGGAGTGCGGCGGCGTGGACCTCGTGGTGGAGGCGGAGGCGGGATTCGTGGAGCGCCTGGCGCATCCGGGGGACGCGGAGCGCCTGCGGGTGTGGGAGCCGATCTCGACCGCGGCGCGCGCCGCCGCCAACGGCACCGGCGTCGCCGTGATCGACGCGCCCATCCTCGCCAATGGCCGCCTGGAGCTCCGCTGGTACCTCCGCGAGCAGACGGTCTCGCGCGTGCTGCACCGCTATGGCAGCCTGATGGACCAGGAGGAACTCCATGCATGAGGAACGTAGCCTGATCACCTTGACGCACATCATCTACGGCCTGCATGCCTTCAGCCTGATCACGGGGATCATCGGCGCCGCCACCGTGGTGGGCGCGTTTCTCACCGGCTGGCCCTCGATCATCGCCGTCATCCTGAACTACGTGAAGCGCGGTGAGGCGCGCGGAACGTGGCTCGAATCGCATTTCCGCTGGCAGATCCGCACCTTCTGGTTCGGGCTGCTGTGGGTGACACTTTGCATCCTCTTCGTGGTGGCCACGCTCGGCATCGGCCTGCTCATCGCCTGGTTGCCCCTGGGCGTGGTCGGCCTGTGGTTCATCTATCGGGTGGCCCGCGGCTGGCTCCGGCTGATCGACCGCCGGCCGATGTACGTGTGATCTACGCGTAATGATGCGAACTGAAGTAGGATCGCAGCCCAAGGGGGAGACCACGTGAATATCCGACCGAATCGCGTGAAGGACAAGCTTGCCGCCGGCCAGGTCGCCACCATCCTATCCGGCACCAACGATCCCGACCTCATCGACCAGCTCGGCACCCTCGACGTGGACGGCATCTGGCTGGAGGGGGAGCACGGTGGCGTCGACTACGCCGACCTCGGCAACCTCACCCGAGCCTGCGACCTCTGGGGCAAGACCTCGGTGGTGCGCGTGATGGACAACGACTACGCCACCATCTATCGCACGCTGGACCGCGGGGCCCAGGGCATCGTGGTGCCGCACGTCAATACGCGCGCCGAGGCGGAGGCGCTCGTCGAGGGCGCCAAGTTCGCGCCACTCGGCAAGCGGGGGATGTTCACCAGCCGCCAGGGCTTCGGCGTGGGCGACTACCTCAAGACCGCCAATGACCAGAGCGTGCTCATGGTGCTCATCGAGGACATCGTCGGCGTCAAGAATCTCGACGAGATCCTCAAGGCGGACCATATCGACGTCTTCTTCGTGGCGCCCAACGACCTGGCCACCTCCATGGGCCATATCGGCAACATGGGTCACCCGGACGTGCAGAAGACCATCGACGGGGCGATCGGGAAGATCGTCCAGTCGGGCCGCGTGGCCGGCACCCTCGTGAGCCTGGACAATATCGAGCGCTACACCCGGCTGGGCGTGCGGGCGGTGATGACCAGCTTCTTCCCCTGGATCCAGGCGAGCGCGAAGACCCTGCTCGAGCGCGGAGCGGCGGGCGCGAAGGGCTGAGCGCCGACGGGTCGGGCCATGAGGATGGTGGATGCGCTGGGCATGACCGGCGGCGAGGTCGTCGCGCTGGTCGGCGGAGGAGGCAAGACCACGGCCATGTTCCGCGTGGCGCGGGAGGTGGCGGACACAGGTGGGGGCGCGATCACGACCACGACTACCCATATCTTCGGCGCGCAGACGGCGCTGGCGCCCGCGCGCGTGCTCGCGGCAGAGGCGACGCGGGAGCGCGTCGCAGCGGCACTCGCTACCCACCGGCACGTGCTCGTCGTGGGCCCCACGGACCCAGCCACGAAGCGCGCTGGTGGTGTCTCGCTCGGCCTCTTCAGCGGGCTTTGCTCCTGGTTCCCCGATACGTGCATTTTGAACGAGGCCGACGGCTCCCGCACACGGCCTTTCAAGGCGCCGGCCGCGCACGAGCCGGTGATCCCGCCCGAGACGACTCTGGTGTTCCCCGTGGTCGGCGCCGACGTCTTCGGGACACCGCTTGACGAAACGCACGTGCACCGCCCCGAGCTGGTCGCCGCGCTGAGCGGCGCGCCGCTGGGGGCACCCGTCACCCCGGAGATCGTCGCCCGCGTCCTGGCTCATCCCGAGGGCGGCCGCAAGGGCGTGCCGCCCGGCGCCCGGGTCGTGGCCATCCACTCGGTGCTGCTTGCCTCGCTGCGCGATGATAAACCCGTCCTGGAGGTCTTCACGCGATGAACACGGTGGACACAGCGCTCGGTCCCGTCGCCACCGCTGAGCTGGGCCCAACCTTGATGCACGAGCACATCGTCACGCGCTCTCCCGGCGTCCAGGAGAACTGGCCGCATCTCTGGGATCGGGGCGGCATCCTCGAGATCGCCGAGCGGAAGATGGGCGATCTCCACAAGCGCGGCATCCGCACCATCGTGGACCTGACCACGGTGGACCTGGGGCGGGACATCGACCTGATCGCCGCGGTGGCCAAGCGCTCGCCGATCCGCGTGGTCGTGGCCACCGGCGTCTGGTGGATGCCCCAGCGCTACTTCACCGCGCATGGCGTGGACGAGGTCGCCGCGCTCTTCATCCGCGACATCACCCAGGGCATCGGCACCAGTGGCGTCAAGGCCGCCATCATCAAGTGCGCCACCGACACGGCCGGCGTGACGCCGGTGATCGAGAATGTCCTGCGCGCTTCCGCGCGAGCCCAGAAGGCGACCGGCGTGCCGATCTCCACGCATACGTGGGCCGCCGGCCGCTCCGGTGAGGCGCAGCAGGCGATCTTCGCCCAGGAGGGCGTGGACCTCAGCCGCGTGATCATCGGCCACAGCGGGGATACCGAGGACCTGGGCTATCTGCGCGGGCTGATGGAGCGGGGCAGCACCATCGGCATGGACCGGTTCGGCCTCGAGCACTTCCTGCCCACCGCGAAGCGGGTCGAGGTGCTCGCGAAGCTCTGCGCCGAGGGCTATGCGGGCAAGATGGTCCTCTCCCACGACGCCAACTGCTGGTCGGACATGCTCTCCGAGGACGCCAAGCGCCGGACCCGGCCCCTCTGGCACTACAACCACATCTCCGACGACATCCTCCCCGCCCTCCGCAAGGCGGGCGTTGCCGACGATCAGATCGAGCAGATGCTCGTGCGCAACCCGCGGACTATCTTCGAGGCCCGGAAGGAAGCACGCACGTGATGCGGCGAGCGGTCGTGGTAACGGTGGTTGCGGCCCTGACGGCCGCGATGTTCGTCGCGCACGAGCCGGCGCGGGCATCGTCCGCCTACCGCCCGGTCGGCACCGCGCAAGAGCTCGAGCTGGCGGGCTACGCCAAGGTCCTCTGTTCGGCAGTCTTCGTGTCCGGCCGCGACCCCGCCGAGGCGGCGAGGAACAGCGGCGACTTCCTCATGGCATCGGGCCGCGACAAGGTTGCGTGGCGCGTGGACCGCGAGCAGAAGCGCGTGCGCATGACGCTCGACGGCGTCTCGCGTGAAGCCAGATTCTACGGCGACCAGGGCTGCATCATTCAACGGCCGGACCGACCCGGCATCTCCTTCACGCCCGTGCCGGTGAAGACGACGCTGCCCGACGCGATATCGCAGCCCTGGCCGATGGGAGACCGCCTTCCGGAGGAACCGCTGCCGGCGGAGATCGATCGCGCGAAGCTCGACGCGGCGATCGAAGCCGCGTTCGAGCCGACGGGCCTGACGGCCGCGCTCGTCGTCGTCCACAAGGGCCGTCTGATCGCCGAGCGCTACATGCCCGGCATCACGAAGGACACACAGCTCGAGAGCTGGTCGATGGGGAAAAGCCTCACCGCGACCCTGCTCGCGTTGCTCGTCAAGGACGGCACATATACGCTCGAGCAGGCGGCGCCCGTGCTCGAGTGGCAGAGGGCCGGCGACCCGCGCGGCGGGATCCGGATCATGGATCTCCTGCGCATGAGCAGCGGGCTCCGCTTCATCTCGCCGTGGGATCCGGACTATACGCCGGACAAGGGGTATCCCGACCACCTCCCGGTCGGAACGGCGGGGCGCTACCGCAACTGCGACCCGCTGACGATCGGCTTCCTGATCAAGCAGGCGGTGACGAAGCGCGGCGAGGAGTACCTGACCTATCCGCAGCGGGCGCTGTTCGACCGCATCGGGATCCGCCGACAGGTACTCGAGACGGATCCCCACGGAAACTTTCTTCTCTCGGGCTACGACTACGGGACGGCGCGCAACTGGGCGCGCCTGGGCCTTCTCTACCTGCAGGACGGCGTGTGGCAGGGACAGCGTCTGCTGCCGGAGGGCTGGGCGAAGTTCGTGAGCACGCCGGCGCCGGCATGGAGCCAGCCGGTGTATGGCGGGCTCTTCTGGATCAACGGCACCGGCGCCTTCAACCTGCCGAGGGATGCCTACTACGCGGCGGGAGCGGGCGGCCAGTTCGCCTTCATCGTGCCGTCGCGCCAGCTCGTCGTCGTCCGGCTCGGCCACTCGGGCGGTGCCCGGGAGGGCACGCGCGCGCTGAATGCGGCCCTCCGGCTCTTGATGAACGCGATCCCTGTGAACTGAGGACGCGATGCCATCGGCGCGAGCAGGGTCTGCGGATCAGATCGTGATGCGGCTAGCCGTGGCGGCGGGAGATGACGATGCCTGAGATCCCGATCACGCTCACCTGCGCCGACTATGCGCGTGTCATGCCCCTGGCCACCGGCGAGGTGAAGCCGGAGGGGATCGCGCTCACCATGCTCCTGGGCAGCCGCGGCTCGTGGCCCGCGCGCGCAGACATGCTCAGCCGCGCCGTGCAGGACCCCAAGGTGCAGGGCGGCGAGTGGTCCATGGCGCAGTATCTCTACCGCATCGACAAGGGCGACCGGCGCTATGTCGGCCTGCCGGTCTTCCCCCTGCGAAACTTCACGGCGCGCGACCTCTACGTCCGTCGAGGCGGCCCGATCAAGGGACCCGCCGATCTGGCCGGGAAGCGCATCGGCATGTACAGCTACGGCGCGAGCGGTTCCATCTGGTATCGCCACTTCCTCCGCTACGTGGGGCTGGATCCCGCGGCGATCCAGTGGTGGGTGGGCGACATCGACACGCCGTGGTCCGCGCAGCCGATGGACGCGGCCGGGCTGCCTGCGGGTCTCAAGACTCCCCCGCCCGGCCGATCGCTGTCGGACATGCTCATCGCGGGGGAGCTGGAGGCCATTTACAGCCCCCCGCGCCCTCAGGCTTATCATCCGGAGACCGGCGCCATCGCTCGTATGTTCCCGGACTTCCGCCCGGTCGAGCAGGAGTACTTCCGCAAGACCGGCGCCTTTCCCCCCCAGCACCTGATCGTCCTCCGGCGGGAGGCCTGGGAGGCCAATCCCTGGATCGCCCGGAGCCTCACCGACGCGTTCAGCGCCGCCAACGATTGCTTCACCGCCGCGCAGAAGGGCTTCCCCTACGCCACGCCGTGGCTCGAGGCCGAGCTGGAGGACACGGCGGCGGTGATGGGCGAGGACTTCCACCCCTACGGCTTCGAGCGTAACCGGGTGCAGATCGAGATGTTCGCCGGTGAGGCGTTCAAGCTAGGACTGACGAGCCGCAAGATCACCGCGGACGAGTACTTCGCGGACTACCTCAAGGGAGCATGACCCGATGGCGATCATCCTGGGCACGGACGCGTTTCGCTACGAGGTCGTGAACGACTGGGCAAAGCTGCCGCCGGGTCGGGAGTTCAACGCCGACGTCGCCGCGGTCGGGGTGGACGCGCAGGACCGGGTGTACGCGTTCAACCGGGGCGCGCAGCCGATGGTGGTCTTCGACCGCGACGGCAACTTCCTGCGCTCCTGGGGCGAGGGAGCGTTTCACCGCGCGCACGGCGTTCACATGGCGCCGGACGATCCCCGGGGCGCCGCGGCCGTACATGAGCGGCGAGCCGTTTCACCGCTGCACCCATACCGCGCTGTCTCCGCGGGGCGAGCTCTACGTCTCCGACGGCTACGGCAATGCGCGCGTCCACAAGTACGCGCCCGACGGGAGGCTATTGCTCTCGTGGGGCGAGCCCGGCACGGATCCGGGCCAGTTCAATATCCCGCACAATATCTGCTGTGACGCGGAGGGGTGGGTCTACGTCGCCGACCGCGAGAACCACCGCGTCCAGGTCTTCGACGGCAATGGCCGCTACGAGACCCAGTGGAACAACATGCACCGCCCCTCGGGCCTCTGCATGCAGGGAGGCGAGCGGCCGCGCTTCTACGTGGGGGAGATCGGCGGCGGGCTGGGAGTCAACTACGACATGCCCAATATCGGGCCCCGCGTCAGCATCTACAATGCGAGGGGCCACCTGCTGGCGCGCCTGGGCGACCGCCGGGCCGGGCTCGAGCCGGGCCAGTTCGTCTCGCCGCACGGGCTCGCCGTGGACTCGCGCGGCGACATCTACGTCGGCGAGGTGTCCTACACCAACTGGCGCAATCGCTACAAGGACCAGCCCCATCCACTCGGGCTGCGCAGCCTGCGAAAGCTCGTCAAGGTATAGGCGGCGATGTCGACGCGCGGGAGCGCGCTCCTTCCGGGCCCGAAGGGCGGCTACTTCTCCGGGAGCGTGACCCATTTCCGGCGCCCGCGTGGGTGGTGCATCGCGACCGCCGCTGGTTCGAGGAGCCCGAGGCCTTCCGCCCGGAGCGCTGGGAGGGCGACTTCGTCCAGCGGCTCCCGCGATTCGCCTACTTCCCGTTCGGCGGTGGGCCGCGCCAATGTATCGGCAATAGCTTCGCCCAGATGGAGGCCGTCCTGGTCCTCGCCACCATCGCCCAGCGCTTCCGGCTGTCGCTGGTCCCGGGCCAGCGGATCACGCCCACGCCCTACGTCACTCTGCGGCCGGAGCCCGGCATCCGCATGCTTGTCGCTCGACGGTAACGGTGTACGCTGAGGCCATGCACAACCAACGAGGGGAGGCGTCCCGATGCCCGAGCCCGTGACGATGCAGATCTTCTCCGACTATGTCTGACCGTGGTGCTATCTCAGTACCGTGCGTATTGAGAAGCTGAAGAAAGAGCATGGGGTGAAGGTCGAGTGGGTGCACTTCCCGTTGCATCCGGAAACTCCGGCGGAAGGGTTGGCCCTGGCCGATCTCTTCGCCGGGCGCGGGCTGGATATCAAGGCCATGCACGCGCAGATGAAGGCGCGCATGGACGCTGAAGGGCTACCGTATGGCGAGCGCACCCACACCTACAATAGCCGGCTCTCCCAGGAGCTCGGCAAGTGGGCGGACACCCAGCCCGGCGGTGAGGCCTTCCACGACGCGATGTTCCGCGCCTACTTCGTCGAGGGACGGGACATTTCCCAGCCCGCCGTGCTCCTCGAGATCGCGCAATCGGTGGGGCTGCCGGTGGACGCCGCCCGCGAAGTCCTCGAGAAGCGGACGTACAAGGCCGCCGTGGACGCGGACTGGAAGCTCTCGCGCCAGTACGGGGTCACGGGGGTGCCGACCTTCGTGGTCGGCCGTCACGGGGTCGTGGGCGCGCAGCCCTACGAGGCGCTGGAGCAGCTCGTGAACAAGGCCGAGGGCGACACCGAGTAGTTAGCGTTCTTGCCGCGGCAGCCCGAGCGCGACCAGGATGCCCAGGGCATTGCCGCCGGCGGCGATCAGGACCGCTGCGCCATAACCCTGGGTCAGGTCGAACAGCCGACCGGCGATGATCGGCAGGACGATGGCGGCGGCGGACCACGCGATGTAGATGCGGCTCGCCACGCGGCCATAGAGCGCGCGCCGCCAGTAGGCGGCGATGGCCGCGGCGGTGACCCCCGAGACCAGGCCGTACCCGAGCCCCACCAGGCCCAGCGCCAGAACGGACATGCCGGCGCCGGGCCAGAGGGTCACCGCGACACCTCCGGCGAGGGCAACGGCATGAGCACCCGCGGCCACGCGGGGGATCGCGAGCCAGTCCGCCGTCCAGCCCCCGACCAGCCGCGCGGCGGCGACGGTTGCGGTGATGAGCGTGGTGCCGTACACGGCGAGGGCCGCCGTGCCCCCATAGGCCGTGATGATGCCGGCCGCCTGGCTCAGCACCATCAGCCCCGCGGATGCCGCCAGGAAGAAGATGAGCCAGAGCCGCCAGAACACGGGCCGGCGCCGCTCGTCCTCACTCATGCGGACGCCGGCGGACGCCGTCGCAAGAGTGACGCCGGATTGCGCGGTCAGCCACGCGCTGGTGAGTCCCAGGAGCGCCAGAACGCCCGCGAACCAGCCGAGCGTAGCGCGCACGCCGATGGCCGGGATCGCCCACCCGAAGACGGGCGCGGCGATCATGGCCCCGGCGGGCAGCAGACTGACGAGGTAGCCATTGACCAGGCCGCGGCGCGAGATCGCCGCGAGGTTCACGATCTGCTGGAAGAGAATGTAGGTGGCGCCCACGCTGGCCCCGAAGCATAGGCCGTAGCCCAGGGCGAGCTGGCGGAGACCCCCCGCCGTGACGACCAGCGCGATGCCGAGCACGCTCAGCCCCGCGCACGCCAGCGCCAGCAGCGGCGCCGACACGCGCCCGAACCCCAGCGGCACCAGGTTCATGCCGGCCGCGAACGCCGCCGCCGCCAGCGCGAAGACGAAGGCGAGATCCGCCCGGCTCAGGCCGAGCAGCGACTCCAGGGGCTTGAGAAAGACGCTGAACGCGTAGATCGAGCCAAGGGGGGCGTTCAGCGCGGTGGCGGCCGCCACCGCCCGCCACGCGCTGGGCTCTCTCAGCCCGGAATGCACGCGGTGACCGTGATCTCCACCAGGAGCTCCGGAAAGTTCAGCGCCGCCACGGTCACCGTGGTCCGGGCGGGCTTTCCGGTGGGGAAATACTTGGCGTACTCCTCGTTGTAGGCGGCCACGTCTTCACGTCGGGTCAGGTACGTCGTCGCGGTCAGCACGTTGTCCAGCGAGCTGCCGGCGGCGGCGAGGATTACCTTGATGCGCTCGAGCGTGAAGCGGGTCTGCTCCCGGATGTCCTTGCCGACCTCGCCGGTGACCGGATGGCGGCCAGTCTGGCCGGACACGAAGACGAGGCTACCGAACTTCGTGGCCGCCGAGAGATTGGGATTGGGCCTCTCGATCTCGACGCCGACGATCTCCTTCCTGGGCATCAGCCGAGGCCCACCGTCTCGCGGAAGCGGCGCAGCGTCTTCACGTGATCGTCCGGCGCGGCCAGCCCCAGGCCGGCGGTGTGGACACAGAGATGCGTGATGCCGCGCATCGCGCGCCACGCCTCGAGCTCCTTGCCCCAATCCGCGGGCGGAACCTGAGATAGAGCTATGCGCCCCTCTATCCCGAAAGCCTTCGGGTCGCGGCCGGCCTCACGAATCATCCCGTGTCATGCGCTTCTGCACGGGCTCGCTCTCGCCACCCATCCACACGGGAATGGGCCGTTGCACCGGGAGCGGGTTGAGCCCGGCGTCCGAGATCTGGTGGTGCGCTCCCTTGAAGGTGACCAGCTCCCGCGTCCAGAGCGCGCGCATCACCTCCACCTGCTCCTCCACTCGCCGGCCGCGCGTCGTGAAGTCCTCGCCGAGCGCCTCGAACTCCACCGGGTTCCAGCCCACGCCCACGCCGAGTCGCAGCCGTCCGCCCGAGAGCACGTCCACCGCCGCCGCCTGCTTGGCGACCAGCGCCGTTTGGCGCTGCGGCAGGATGACGATGCCGGTCACCAGCTCCACGCGCCGCGTGGCGGCGGCCAGGAAGCCGAACAGCACGAAGGGCTCGTGGAAGCCGTGGCGATAGGTATACGGCCCCTTCCAGCCGCCCGGGCGCTCGGGATTGGCGCCCAGCACGTGGTCGAAGACCAGGATATGAGTGAATCCCATGTCCTCGACGGCCTGGGCATAGGCCTTGATGGCGGCGGGGTCATTGCCGATCTCGGTTTGCGGGAGCACGACGCCGATCTTCATGGAGCTCTCCTCGTGGGCGGATTACACACTGCCCGGGACGATGCCGGGCGCCAGGGACTCGATATGGGCGCAGATCTCACGCGGTCGCGCCAGCCACACCCGGTCGCGGTGCGCCACGATATGCTGCAGCGCCCGCCGCAGCCGGCGGATGCGATAAGGCCGGCCGATGACGAATGGGTGCAGCGAGATTGGACAGACCAGCGGCTGGCGCACTGACTGCGCCAGCATCTCGTCGAACTGGTCCACGATCATGTCGGCGAACTCGTCGGCGGTGTAGCGGTACCAGACGATGCCCCGCGTGTCGTTCACCTCGATAGGATAGGGCATGGCGAGGATGCGGCCCTTGCGCGTGCGGAGCCAGATGGGCTGGTCGTCCATGGTCCAGTCCATCACGTAGCGGTAGCCGGCCTCCTGCAGGAGATCCACCGTGACGGCGCTGTTCGACAGCCAGGGGCTCATCCAGCCGACGGGCGGCGCCCCCTCGTGGCGGGCGATGGTGGCGGTGACGCCTTCGATCAGCGCGCGCTCCTCGGCCTCCGCCAGATGTCCCTGCTCGTCGGAGTTCGTCACCCCGTGGCCGAGGATCTCGTCGCCGCGGGCGCGCAGCCGCGAAAGCACGTCCGGCGCCATCTCGTAGATCGCCGTGTTGATCTGGGCCTCCGCCGGCAGCCCCAGCTCGTCGAGCAGCTCGAACAGGCGCCAGATCCCCACGCGATTGCCGTAGTCGCGCCAGCTATAGATGCTGTGGCTCTGCGCCTGGTCGGGCGGCGCGATGGCCGCGCCCTTGCCCACGCCAAAGGCGAAGGCCTCGATATTGAGCGCCACGTAGACGGCCAGCCGGCGCCCCTCCGGCCAGTCATAGTCCGGCCGCGTCGTGATGCTCGAGTAGTCGTAGCGTCCGTGCGTCGGCAGCATGTGTGGATTCTACAGCTTCCCCTTGCCGAGCGGACGCCGATGGCCGTAGCATCACGACAGCCGATGGAGCAGGCCTTCCCGATCGTCCGACTCCCCGAGGCGGGGACGCGCTCCCCCGTCCTCGTCAGCGTGCCGCACTACGGCACCCAGCCCCTGCCCCATATCACCCAGGACGACTACGGCGAGCCCTGGTTCGAGACCTTCGCCTATGGGTTCGCCGACACCTTCGTGGGCGACCTCTACGGGGACCTCCACGAGGAGGGCGCCACCGTGCTCGCCACCCCGTTCTCGCGCATGTTCGTGGACGTCAACCGCCGGCGCGATGACTTCGAGCACACGGACGGCGAGGTGCACTCGCGCCGGGGCGTGGTGCGCACCCATACCATGCGCGACGTGGCCATCTTCTCGCGGCCGCTGGGGCTCGCCGAGCTCGAGGCGCGCCTCCAGGCCCTCTACGATCCCTACTACGCGACCCTGGACGGCCTCCTCGGCGGCCTCCGCGACACCTATGGCTATGCCCTCCTCCTCGACGGCCATACCGGCAGCCCGCGCCGGATGAAGCACCACGAGGTGATCATCGGCAACCGTCACGAGGCCACCTGCGCGCCGGAGCTCACCGCCGCGGTGAGCGCGATCTTCACGCGTCACGGCTTCGACGTGCACGAGAACGTGGCCGGCTATACCGGCGGCAATATCGTGGCCACCTTCGGTCAGCCGCAGGCACGGCGCGTCCACGCCCTCCAGCTCGAGATCAATGCGGCGCTCCTCATGACCACCAGCCGCGACGAGTTCATCGCCCACGTCTCGCGCGGGGGCATTCCCGAGAAGGCGGACGAGAACATCGCCCGTCTCCGTCAGTGCCTCGGGGAGGCCGTGGCCGCGCTTCCCGGGGTGCTGGCGTCGCTACACCAATCCGAGCATGGCGCGCATTGATCTGGTCGACGTGTGCAAGACGCTGCGGGATGCGAGCGGGACCCCCGCGCCGGGCGGGGGCGGGCGCGGCGCGACGTTTTCCATCCGCGACCTGAGCCTGCGCATTCCCGACGGCAAGACCATGGTCGTGCTGGGCCCGAGCGGTTGCGGCAAGACCACGCTGCTGAAGATCATCGCCGGGCTGATCCCTCCCGACTCGGGTCACGTCCGGTACGACGATGTGGACGTGAAGGAGGTTCCCCCCGGCGACCGGCGCATCGGCATGGTCTTTCAGAGCTACGCGCTCTATCCGCACGTCACCTCCCGGACCAACGTCCTCTCGTATTTCATGTTCAGGAAGAAGACGCCGGCGCTGGATGCGGTGAAGCGGGCGAAGTACCAGCGGACCAGCGAGCTCATGGGCGTCGAGCTCGAGCATCTCCTCCACCGGAAGCCGCCCACGCTGTCCGGCGGCGAGAAGCAGCGGGTGGCCCTGGGTCGCTGCATCACCCGGGACGCCGCGCTCTTCCTGGTGGACGAGCCCTTCGCCAGTCTCGACCAGGCGCTGCGGGAGAAGTATCGCGTCAACCTGAAGATCCTCCTGCGCCAGTTCGAGGTCACCACGGTGTACGTGACTCACGACCATCATGATGCATTGATTCTCGCGGATCAGATCGCGGTGATGGGCCGCGGGCGGATCGAGCAGGTCGGCACCCCCATGGAGATCTACGACACGCCGGAGAACCTCTTCGTGGCCGGGTTCCTGAACCTGCACGCCGGAACGCCGCCGCTCAGCCTCGTGCCGGCCCGGTGCCTGCCGGCGGGCGCTCCCCTTGGCGACGCATGGGGGGGCGTGCGCCCCGAGGACGTGGGCATCTCGAAGGCAAGCCGCGATGGAGGAGTGCGGGGGCGCGTCACCGGGGTCGTTCGCTTCCCCGCGGGGAACTCCACGCACGTCACCATCCGGGTCGCCGAGCACGAGGTCCACGCGCTCTTGTCGAGCGGGGAGTCCCCGCCCGTCGGGGAGGAAGCCTGGCTCACCTTCAGGCGCTATCACCTGTTCGAGCGGGAGTCGGGACGGCGCCTTCAGAGCCATGCGTCCGGCGCGTGAGCCCGTGAACCGCCGCCGCGCGTCACTGCTCCTCGGACTTGTGGTCGGCCTGGTCGTCGCACTGGCGCCGCCGCCCGCGCTCGCCGCGGACGGGCAGATCATCATCGCCGTCAACATCTCGCTGGCCCCGACGTGGTTCGATCCCGTCATCACCCCCTTCCAGCTGCTGTACGCGCTCCACGACGCGCTCGTGAAGCCGATGCCGGGCCATGCCTTCACGCCGAGCCTGGCCGAGTCGTGGACCGCGTCGAAGGATGGGCTCAGCTACGAGTTCGTGCTTCGCAAGGGCGTTCGCTTTCACAACGGCGATGCCGTCACCGCCGAGGACGTGAAGTTCTCCTTCGAACGCTACAAGGGGGCGGCCGCCGGCGCCCTGAAGGCGCGCGTCGCCGCGGTGGAAGTCGTCGATCCGGCCCGGGTGCGGTTCCGGCTCAAGCAGCCGTGGCCCGACTTCATGACCTTCTACGCGACGCCGGCCACCGGCGCGGCGTGGATCGTCCCCAAGAGCTACCTCGAGCGCGTCGGCGAGGATGGCTTCAAGAAGTCGCCGATCGGGGCGGGCCCCTACCGGTTCGTGTCCTTCACGCCCGGCATCGAGCTGGTGGTCGAGGCCTACGAGGGCTACTGGCGGAAGACCCCGGCGGTGAAGCGGCTCGTCTTCAAGTCGGTGCCCGACGACTCGACGCGCCTGGCGATGCTCAAGCGTGCCGAGACCGACGTCGCGTATACGCTGCGCGGCCCTCTCGGCGAGGAGGTCCGGCGGTCGCCGGGCCTCACCCTCAAGGTCACCTACCCGACTTTCACCCAGTGGCTCGTGTTCACCCAGCAATGGGACCCGAAGTCGCCCTGGGCCGACCGGCGCGTGCGGCTCGCCGCCAACCTCGCCATCGACCGGAAGACCTTGAGCGACGCGGAGTATCTGGGATTCGGCAAGCCGGCGCTGAGCATCATCCCCCGCGACTACGAGTTCTACTGGGCGCCCCCCGCGTATCCGTACGATCCGGGGCGGGCCCGGCAACTGCTGGCCGAGGCCGGCTACCCGAAAGGGTTCGACGCCGTCGAGCTCGCGACCGACGTGGTCTTCGCGCCGGAGGCCGAGGCCGTCATCAACGGGCTCGGGGCCATCGGCATCCGGGCGCGCCTGCGTCCGATGGAGCGCGCGGCCTTCTACAAGGCGGACATGGACAAGCAATTCAAGCCCCTGGTCCGCGTCGGCAGCGGCACCGCCGGCAATGCCGCGACGCGGATCGAGGCGTTCGTGCTCTCCGGGGGCCTCCGCTCCTACGGCGGCTACCCGGACATCGACGCGCTCTTCCGGGACCAGGCAGTGGAGATGGACCGCAAGCGCCGCGAGGCGCTGCTCCAGAAGATCCAGCAGCTGATGCACGAGCGCGTGATGTTCGCGCCCATCGTGGAGCCGCCCCTCCTGATCGGCGTGGGCCCACGTCTGGCGGAGGTGCCCACCATCCCGGGCCACCCGTACCTCTCGCCCTACGAGGACCTCCGGCTCAAGTGAGGCGGCGCGCTCGGAGTGGCCGGGCGGCTGGCCAGGGAGAACACCATGGGAAAGCTGGACGGGAAGGTCGCGCTGATCAGCGGGGGCGCGCGGGGCCAGGGCGCGGCCGAGGCGGAGACCTTCGCCCGCGAAGGCGCCAAGGTCGTCTTCGGCGATATCCGGGATGCCGAGGGCCAAGAGGTGGAGACGGCCATCCGCAAGGCCGACGGGGAGGCCACCTATGTCCATCTGGACGTCACCGACGAGGCGGACTGGCAGAAGGCCGTCCAGGCGGCGATCGTCCTCTACGGCCGGCTGAATATCCTCATCAACAACGCCGCCATCCTCATCCCGCGGGTGCCCATCGAGGAGCGCACCGCCGCCGAGTGGGACCAGGTGATGGCGGTGAATGCCAAGGGCGTATTCCTCGGCACCAAGCATGCGATCCCGGCCATGCGCCGGGCCGGCGGCGGCTCCATCGTGAACATCTCCTCGGTGGCGGGGATCGGGCAGTCCTTGCACCAGGAGCCGGCCTACGCTGCCAGCAAGGGCGCCATCCGCATCTTCACCAAGGTGACGGCGGCCCAGCACGCCAAGGACAAGATTCGCTGCAACTCCGTGCACCCGGGTCCGGTGGACACGGAGATGTTCCACCGCGCCTTCCGCGACCGCGAGGCCCTGGAGCGCCGGCTGCAGCGGATCCCGCTGGGGCGCGTGGGCACGGTGGCCGAGGTGGTGAGCGCGGTGCTCTACCTCGCCTCCGACGACGCGTCCTACGTGACGGGCAGCGAGCTCGTGGTCGACGGCGGCGCGCTCGCCCAGTAGAGCTAGGCCGGGTCCAGCCCCACGATCTCGTTGAACCGGCCGAAGCCGATGAAGAGCGTGGTGTGGGCCACCAGTTCGATGATCTCGGCTTCCGTGAACTGCCGCCGCATCTCCGACCAGAGCGCGTCGTCCACCTTCTGGTGATCCACCGCGAGCTTCTCGGCGAAACGGACCGCCGCCCGCTCGCGCGGGGTCAGGAGGTCGGACGACTCGTCGTTGATGGCGGCGATCTTCTCGTCGGTCGCCCCCGCATGCCGGGCCCCGGCATAGCGCAGGGTGAGTCAGTAGCGGCAGGCGTTCAGCCCGGCGATCTTGATCCGCACCAGCTCGCGGAGCACGGGATCCAGCGTCCCCTCGCGCACCAGCGCGCCGCGGAAGGCGGTGAGCGCCTTGAGGACGGCGGGGCTTCGCGCATAGGTCCGGGTGCTCGCGGAGGTGCCGGTCTGGCGCTCGGCGTCCCCACAGAAGTGGCGGATCTCGTCATCGACCTCGTGGATCCCCAGCGGCTCCATCCTGGCCATGGCTGTCTCCTCCTCCGAGCATCGTACACTAGGCCCCGCGACCGATGGTGAACGCTCTGATGCGGCGGCGTGACTTCATGCGGGCGAGCGCGGCGGCGGCGACGCTGGCGGCGGCGCCCGCGTGGGCCCAGGGCGCCCAGCCCAGGCGGGGCGGGACGCTGCGCCAGGTCGGCTTCGAGCCGCCCACGTTCGACATCCACGCCTCGGTGTCCTTCCAGACCCAGCTCATCTCGTCCTTCGTCCACCGCACCCTGTTCAAGTACGTCAACGGGAGCAAGTACGGGCCTTCCAACTTCACCCTCGCCCCCGACATCGCCCAGAAGGCGGAGGTGTCCAAGGATGGGCGGACCTACACCATCAGCCTGCGGCGCGGCATCCGCTGGGAGAAGCGCGCGCCCGTGAACGGGCGCGAGGTGGTGGCCGCCGACGTGAAGTACACCTGGGACCGGGCGCTGAAGAAGTCCGGCTACGCCAACCTGCTCGGCAAGATCGATGGCGTGGAGACGCCGGACAGCCATACCGTGCGCGTGCACCTGGCCGACGCCTACACGCCCTTCCTCCACAACCTCGCCGAGCCCTGGAACGCCATCCTCCCCCGCGAGGTCGAGGAGAAGATGGGCGACTTCAAGGCGGCGGAGTCCCTCATCGGCTGCGGGCCCTTCGTGCTGGACAAGTACGAGCCCGGCGTGAAGGCCACCTTCGTGCGCAACCCCGACTACTACGAGAAGGGCCTGCCTTACCTCGACCGGGTGGAGTGGCTGTTCCTCAAGGACCGGGCCACCCAGCTCTCGCTCTTCCGCTCGGGGCAGATCGAGATTCCTTCCTACGACGGGCGCATCCCGCGCTCGGAGGTGGCGGCTTTCCAGAAGTCGAGCCGCGCCAATCCCGTCCAGTTCTGGGACTGGCTCGCCGTCCGCACCCTCGCCTTCCGCACCGACAAGGCGCCGTTCAACGACGTGCGGGTGCGCCGCGCCTTCTCCCTCGCGGTGGACCGCAAGAAGTGGGTGGCCCAGTTCCTCGAGGGTCAGGGCTCCGAGGACCCCGGCCCCATCCCCGCGCCGATGCGCGAGTGGAAGCTCTCCGGCAAGGAGATGGGGCCCGGCGCGCGGTGGCTCGAGTACAACCCCGTCCTGGCCAAGACGCTCCTCGCCGAGGCCGGCTTCCCCCACGGTCTGAAGGTGAAGTGCACGCACTGGCCGGGCTATGGCCCCGAGTACGTGGAGGAGCTGGAGCACCTCGCCTTCTACCTCAAGGCCGTCGGCGTGGAGCTCCAGATCGTGAGCGAGGAGTATGGCAACTACATCCGGGGCTCGTTCCTCGGCAAGTTCGACGAGGCGAGCTGGGGACCGTCCTCCCTCTTCACCGAGGTGGACGCCTACCTCTACAACTTCTTCCGCACCGGCGAGCCCAATAACCGCAGCCACGTCAGTGACACCCAGCTCGACGTGATGCTGGACGCCCAGCGCCGCGACACCGCCCGCTCGTCGCGCAAGAAGGTGATCGACGACATCCAGCGCTACACCGCCGACCAGGTGTACTACGTCTACACGCCGTCTCCCAAGCAGGTGTCGTCGTGGAGCGCTCGGGTGAAGAACTTCGGCATGAAGAACTCCTTCGACAAGGGCGCCCAGCTCGAGGTGGTCTGGCTGGAGGAGGCCAAGTAGCCGTTCAGCGGATCTCCTCGCCCCAGGGCTCCATGGCCGGCCGGAGCGGGGTGAACTCCCGCACCCGGCCCGCCGCCCCCGCGACGATGGCGTCGACCCGCGCCCGTTCGTCGGCGGAGAGCTCGAGCTCGGCGCCGGCGTCGTTGGCGTCCACTTCCGCGGGCGTGCGCGCGCCGACCAGCGCGGTGCTGATCGCGGGGTGGCTGAGCACCCAGGCCAGCGCGAGCTGGCTCAGGGAGACCCCACGGGGCTCCGCGATCTCGCGGCGCAGCCGCTCCACCACGCCGACATTCGTCTTGAGGTTGTCCGCGCGGAAGAGGGGCTGGCCGAAGGCTACCCCGCCCGCGCGCCAGTCGCGGCCGGCCTCGAAGGTGGTGGCGGCGGTGAAGGCGCCGGTGAGGAGCCCGTGGCCCAGAGAACCGTAGCCCATCACGCCGATGCCGTTGGCGAGGCAGAAGGGGAAGGTCTCACGTTCCTGGCGCCGGTCCAGCATGTGATAGCCCACCTGGGAGACGTCCACGCGCCGGGTGCCCAGGCATTCCGACAGCATGGCGCTGGTGAAGTTCGAGACGCCGGCGAAGCGAGCGCGCCCGGAAGCCACCACCTCCTCCAGCGCGCGCATGCTCTCCTGGAAGGGCGTCCCGGAGTCCGGCCAGTGGATGAGCAGCACGTCCACCCAGTCGGTGCGCAGGCGCTTCAAGCTCTCGTCGATCTCCAGGAGTATGTTCGACCGGCTCGCGTCGCGCAGGGGCCCGAGCTGCCCGGGCGGCGGCACTTTCACCCCGCACTTGGTGACGAGGATGACGTCCTTGCGATGCCCCTCGAGCGCGCGCGCCACCACCTCCTCCGAGTGGCCGGCGCCATAGGCCGGGGCAGTGTCCACGCAGTTCACGCCCCGGTCCAGGGCGCGATGGATGGCCTTGACCGCGTCGCCGTCCTCGATGGCTCCGTAGCGGTCGCCCGCCATCGGCCAGGAGCCGAATCCCACCACCGACACCTGTAGTCCAGTCCGGCCGAACGGGCGGTAGCGCATGGTAACCTCCACGGGAAAGGATAGCAGGGAAAGGAGAACGCCATGCCCCGAGTCGCCCCCATCACTGGAAAGTCCGACGTCTCTCCCGAGCACGCCCCTGTGGTGGACGGCGTGGTGGAGATGTTCGGCAATGTCCGCGGGCCCTTCAGCATCTTGCTGCACAGCCCCAAGCTCGCGGAGCGGGTGCTGAGCTTCGTCAAGTTCTACCGCGACGAGAGCGTCGTGGAAGGCCGGCTCCGCTCGCTCGCCATCCTCACCGCGGTGCGCGAGCGGGAAGCGGCCTATGTGTGGGCGGCGCAGGTGGGCGCGGCGCGGCGCGCCGGCGTCCGGGAAGAGGCGATCGACCTGATCCGCGCCAAGGGCGACCCCGCGGCCCTGCCGGCGGAAGAGCGGGAGATCGTGACCTACACGCGGCAGCTCATGCGCACGAACCGCGTCGACCAGGCGGCCTTCGATGCGCTCCAGAAGCGCTACGGGACGCAGTGGCTGGTGGAGCTGACCGCCGCCGCGAACTACTTCGCCCTGCTCTCCGGGATGGTCAACGCGTTCGAGGTGGCCGCGCCCCCCGACGGCGACAAGCTCCCCGCATAGCGGGAGCCGGCCTACAGCCGCCAGTCCTGGTACCAGGTGGAGTCCGCGCCGATGCCGTCCCGCGCCACCGCCACCTCGACCAGGTAGGGCCGGTTCTCGCGCGTGATCCGCTCCATGCCGCGCCGGAGCGCGGGCTCCAGCTCCTTCACCGTGGTCACGCACTCCCCGTCCACGCCCTGCGCGCGGGCCAGGGCCACATAGTCCGTGGCGGGCGCGCCCAGGAAGAGCCCGGGGTACTTGCCCTCGCGGACCATCTTGCTGTCCGGCACCTCGCGCGCCCAGTTGTGGCGCACGATCTGGTAGCTCTCGTTGTTGGACACGACGGTCAGCACCGCGGTGTAGTAGCGCGCCATGGTCCAGAAGCCGGCCGCGCTATAGGTCAGCGCGCCGTCGCCCAGGTTGAGCACCACCGGCCGGTCGCGGCCCACCGCGAGCTTGGCGCCGATGGCCGCCCCCACGCCCCAGCCGAGCGAGCCCCCGCCGCTCAGCGTCCAGGCGAGGCCGCCGTGGCCGAACGGCACCAGCCCGGTGCGCGCCGTCGAGCTCTCCTGCACCCTCCCGGTCTCGCGCGGAAGGACCTCCGCGAGGTGGGCGCCCAGCACCGCCGGATGCACGGGCGAGTCGTGCTGGTGCTCGCGTACGAGCGTCTCCTCGCGCTCGATGAGGAGCCGGGCGAAGGCGCGCACCCTGGCGCGCTCCCGGGCCCAGCCGGCGGCCCCCTCGGTGCCGCCGATCCGCGTCACCGCCTCGCCGATATTCCGGAGCGTGTCCCGCAGCTCGCACTGGGCCGCGAGGTCGAGCGGATAGTGCCGTCCCATCAGCAGCGGGTTCGGCCCGATCTGCATCACCGCCGGCTCGCTCACGGTGCCGTGCACGCCCTGGCAGCCCACCAGAAAGAGCAGATCCGGCTTGAGGCCCGTGACCTTCTCGAAGTCCTTGGCGACGGGATACATGCCGCAGTAGAGCGGATGCCGGGTGGGGAAATTGGCGAAGATCTGCCGGCTGGCGAAGACCGGCGCCTCGAGCGTCTCGGCCAGCCGCACCGCCTCGGCCTGCGCCCCCTCGCGCGTGACGTCGTCGCCGAACATGAGCAGCGGGCACCGCGCCTCGGTCAGGCGGCGCGCGATGGCCTCGACGGTCTGCGCGCGCGCGGGCGCGGGTCGCTCGATCTGATATCCGGCGCCTTCCCCGATCTGGGCCTCCAGCCCCTCGCGAAGGAGCAGCTCCGCGCTGATGGAGAGATAGACAGGCCCGGTGGGCGGCGTGGTCGCCTCGCGCAGCGCGCGGATGGTCGCCACCGTGATCGCGGCCGGGTTCGCGTGCACCTGGTAGGACGCGCGCGCCTCCTTGGTGAGCGGCCGCATCGACTCCGCCTGGCTCAGCCCCGGGAAGGGCGCGAGCCCGCGATAGTCCTGGAGCTCGGAGGCCCAGTCCCCGGCGATGACCAGGATCGAGGAGCCCGCCACCTGGGCATTGAAGAGCTGGCCGGCGAGCTGGTACGAGCCGCCCATCACGTGCGCGATGACCACGCCCACCTTGCCGCTGATCCGGTGATAGCCGTCGGCCATGGCCGCCACCAGCCCCTCGTGCTTGCCCACCACCAGGCGCTGGTCGCCGTCCTCCGCGATGGCGGCGAAGATCCCGGTCTCGGCGGAGCCCGGATTGGTGAAGAGGTATTCCACCCCCGCGTCCTTGAGCGTCTGCAGGAGGAGCATTCCGCCGGTGCCGGTGATCGTCTTGCGCATGGGAGACCTCGCGGTCATGCGTGGGCCGTCATGTCGGGGTGGCGAACTGGCGCTTCAATGCATTGACCTGCCCCAGATAGCTTCGGACATCGTGGTCGCCGCACCGCTGGCCGGGCGTCAGCCGGAGCCCGCGCCGTGCATAGGCGTCCCCTGCCCCCGCGCCGCACAGATGGATCAGGGCGGCCAGGTCCTGCTTCTGCCTCAGCGTCGCCGCGGTGAGGCGGTGGCGGGCCAGCGCGCGCGCCACCTGACGATCCAGCAGCGCGGCGGTGAGCTCGACGGCGTGGCTCGGCACCACGCGGGTGTAGAGGCGGTTGAACCAGCACGAGCGGAGGTCGTGCCAGGGCCCGTCCTCCACCACTACGTGGTCGTGTATGCAGAAGCGCCGCGCCTCCTGGAAGGTCGCGTCCGTGAGCTGGAACATGCCCACCGCGCTGGAGGCCGGCTGGTAGAGCGCCAAGGGATTCCAGGTCAGCTGCCAGCGCCAGTACGTTCGGGCCACCGGGTCGCCGGCGCTCTCGATCTGCGCCAGCGCGCCCAGCAGCTCGGGGGTGATGACCGATGTCGAATGCTCGCGGAAGAGCGAGCCGTACTGTCGCCACGTCTCCGAGGGCGCCTTGGCCAGCACGCGGTCGACGGGAAAAAACAGCTCCGAAGGCTTGCGGATCACCTGGTACACCCAGTTCACCGCCACCCAGATCGCCAGCACGAGCAGCGCTCCCAGCAAGATCCGGACGGCCAGCGGCGCCGCCAGCAGCGCGAGGAGCACGTGCCGGCGCCGTCGGCGTCGGGTGGAGACGGCGCGGGCCGGACGCGCACGCGTCCGCCGCGCGGGAGCTCGGGTAGCGATGGAGTGGGCCATGACCGGGGGGCTCTATGAGTGTCCCTACTATAAATCACCTCGGCCGAGGCGGTAACCCTGACCTGGGAGAGATGGCGTACCCCTCTCTCCAAGTGGCTGATCTTGCGCTTCGAAGGCGTGGCATCGGCATTGCAAATTCCAGCGTTGAAACAATCTCGAGTCGAGCTGAGCCTCGACATGGAGGAGATCCCTTATGAAGCGCATGAACTGGGTACTCGGATCGATGCTGGCCCTGCTGCTGGTCGGAGGCCTCGCCATCGACGTGAGCGCGCAGCAGCCGGCCGCGCCCGCACCTCCGGCGCAGACGGAGTCCAAGCCCGCGGCGCCGTCCGACAGCGGCTCGACGCCGCCCGCGACGCAGCAGCAGCCCGCAGGCCAGGTCCAGACGCCTCAGGTCCCTTCGTCGAACGTGCAGATCGAGAGCCGCACCGAGCGCACCGAGCGGGTGGTGGAGCAGCCCGCGAGACTCCTGGGGATGGATCCGACGATCGCCATGGTCATCGGCGCCGTTCTCTTCATCGTGATCGTGGTCGGCCTGGTGGCGATGAGCCGCCGCACAGAAGAGGTCCACCACACCCATCGCGTGTAGCTTCCCTTTTGCGTCCCGGCGGCGGGCGCGATGGAGTCTCCGGCTGCTCGGCAGCCGAGGCTCGGTTTCGCCCGCTGAGCCGGGGCCGCGAGCCGTGGAAGGCGACCGCGGGGGCTCGTGTCGGCTGCGCCACGAGCCGCCGCATCCGGACCAGGTTGTAGACGGCCAGCCCAAAGGTAAACATCGAGATCACGCGCTACGACATCAACTTCCCCGCCCGCCGAGGTGAGCGCCTAGTGTTGCACCGATAAGGTCCGCTGTATTCAATACTTGCAAAATCTCCTTTACGTCCCGGCCACGCGCGCGGTAGAGTCTCCGGCAAATCAAAGTGGCCAAGCATCCCCGCACATTGGCACCGGTGTCCCTGCTTCGTGGTGACGCCGGGTCGCAATACGGAAGTAAGGGTGGCCGACATTCTCCGATCTTCGCTTCCTTAGCGGCGGGCGAGATCTACGCGGCAGTCGACACGGGCGGACAGCGAGAGGTGAACGGCGCCGCCCTCGAGTGAGTGCTCGGCGGCTGCTCGCGCTCAGTCTGGTGCTCCTGCTGGCGCCTCCCACGTGGGCGCAGACGGGGTTCGAGATCGGGGCGCGCGTCACGGTGATCAATACGAAGAAGTTGAAGGTGCGGAGCGCGCCGAACTCCACCTCGACTGTAGGTACACAGCCCGGCGGCGCGACAGGGACGATCGTCGGGGGTACCGGCGCGCTGGTCGGAGGGTTCCATTGGTGGCAGATCAATTACGACACGGGCGTGGACGGGTACTCGCCACAGGAAAACCTGCAGGTCACCTCATCCCCGCCGCGGACCGTCAGCATCGACAGTTTCACGGCCATGCCCACGACGATCACGGCGGGGGAATCGGCCACCTTGACCTGGGAGACGTCCAACGCGACCGCGGTCACATTGAACGGCGTCCCGGTCCCTGCGGACGGCACGCTCACCGTCGCGCCGACGACCACCACCGACTATGATTTGCTCGCCGACAGCGTGAGCGGTCGCATCACCCTCACCGTCACCCAGCCCCCGCCGCCCCCGCCGCCGACCGTCACCATCGACAGTTTCACGGCGATGCCCACGACGATCACGGCGGGGGAATCGGCCACCTTGACCTGGGAGACGTCCAACGCGACCGCGGTGACGCTGAATGGCGTCCCCGTCCCTGCGGACGGGACACTCACCGTCGCGCCGATGGCCACCACCGACTATGATTTGCTCGCCGACGGCGTCAGCGGTCGCATCACTCTCACCGTTACCCAGCCGCCGCCCCCGCCGCCGGCTTCCAGCATCGACAGTTTCAGGGCCGTGCCCTCGACGATCGCGGTGGGGCAATCAGCCACCTTGACCTGGGAAACGTCCAATGCGACGACGGTCACGCTGAATGGCACCACCGTCCCCGCCGACGGCGCGCTCGCGGTCTCGCCGCCGACCACGACCAGCTATGACTTGCTCGCCGACGACGTCAGCCTTCGGCTCATCCTCACCGTTACCCCGGCGCCTCCCCCGCCCCCCGGAGAGCAACCGCCGGGGACGTGGACCGATCTTGGCCCGGCCACCAAGTTCCCCACTTCGGCCGCGGTCTGTGGGAAGCCCGGCGCCCCGGCAGCGCCTGCCTGTCTCCCGGAGTTCTTGCCGGGTGGCGGGAATAACCAGCTCTCTTCCGCGATTGACGCCTGGGTGGACGGCGACTATGCGCCCGCGCTGGGCCTCTTCATCGTGCCGCGCGGCGGGGGCCATGCCGATTGGGCGGGGAATCAGGTCATCGGGTTCAATCCGGCGACGGGCGGGTGGAGTCTGTTGACGCCCCACTCCACCGCGTATCCGCCCATGTCGCCGACCGGCACCTTCCCAAATCCGCTCTCGGATGGCACGCCGCCCAGCGTCCACTCCTATGGCGCGGTGGCCTGGATGGGCTGGCTGAACAAGATGTGGTCAGCCGGCGGGATCTACTGGAGCCCCGGCGGGGCGTCCTATCCGCGGACGACCTGGTGGTGGGACCCCATGCGCCCGGGCCTCCTCGAAGCGTGGACGTGGAAGGCGGACCGGCCCGGTGGCTATGGCACCTACGCGGTGGCCGATCCGACCACTGAGCGTGTCTTCGTGCGGACGAGCGACGGCTGGTATCGCCACGATCCCGTCGCGGACACGTACACGCTGCTCTTCTCCAAGGCGAGCGTCGGGAACTCGGCCCGCGCCCTCGATGGGGTCGGCCGCAAGCTCTACGGCGTCAGCGCGCAGGCTGGCGGCGGGACGGCGGTTCAGGTGACCGACCTGAACAACCTTGCCGCGAAGGAGGTCACGCTCCTGACCACCGGCGGCCCGGCGCTGCCCTACGGGCCGGGCCTCCGCTACGATGCGGGGCGACTGGCCCTGTTCGCTGTGGGCCCAACCGCAACGACCGGGGCGATCTGGAGCCTGGACCCCGCGAATTGTGGCACCACGGGCCTCCCGTCCTGTGTGTGGACCCGCGAAGTCCCACCGGACGGCGTGCATCCCCCGAAGCCCCACGTGAACGGGACGTTTAAGCGGTTCTTCGCGCACGGGTGCGACTACTTCGTAATCGTGAACGGGACCACGAACGTCTGGAAGTACCCGAAGCCACCCGCCGGTCGGCGGCCGTGCGGGGCCACGCCCTAGGTCGTCCCCGCCTTGAGGTCGTCCAGGTGGCGGCGCACGCCCGCCATCATCGACGCCAGCTCCGACGTCACCATGACGAGGTCGTAGCCGCGCTTCACCGCCCCCGCCGCGAACGTTCCGCTGGCGCAGTGCATGCAGACCTTGATGCCGTGCTTGTGCGCGGCATCCCGGATCTTGTCGCAGGTCGCCATGTGCACCGGGTCCGGGTTGTCGGGGCGCGGATTCATGCCGAGCGCGAAGGCGAGGTCGGACGGACCGATGTAGACGGCGTCGAGCCCGGGGGTGGCGCAGATCGCGTCCAGGTTGGCGAGACCTTCCTTGGTCTCGATCATGCCCATGACCACGATCTCGTCGTTGGCCTTGGCCAGATAGTCGGGGCCGCCATAGTGCACGGCGCGCACCGGGCCGGAGGAGCGCATGCCCACCGGCGGATAGCGGCACGCCGCCACCGCCTTCGCCGCGTCCTCG